>Ga0209676_1000574_pt1 | contig 55392 bp, 49 predicted proteins | sample AraplaCvi_mLB_r2_FD_184282 | JGI IMG/M metagenome (GOLD analysis project Ga0209676, IMG submission 184282) | Arabidopsis root microbial communities from North Carolina, USA - plate scrape MF_Cvi_mLB_r2 (SPAdes) (version 2) | ecosystem: Host-associated > Plants > Roots > Endosphere | place: USA... | reverse complement strand
TCCTTAATTATATTATTTGAAAATGTAGATCGTTTTAGTTTAAAAAAGTATGGACGAACTTCATAAAATTGACAGTCTACATTCATCGTTGTATCTTTAGTTATATCATGTATTTACGTATATTAAAGCTAGGGGGAACTGTTATGCTTAGAACAGGTCAACTGGAATCGATCGCTTACTTCGAGCAATCACTTCAGAAGGCAAAAGCTTGTTCAAAACGCTTTATTTGTAAAGTGGATAAAATAATGAATATTCATCCCCTAAGTGTTTACCATTTTTATCATAAATTGGGTTTTACTGAACGCTTTTATTGGTCAAACCAAGAAAATTCGTTAATTCTCACAGGAATCGGTACTTTAGTTCCTTTTCATCATAGTACAGAAGAACAGTATTCTGCAATAGAAAAAGAATGGAAACGCTTTGGAGAGGAAGTGTATATCGAGCAAGAGAATTGCTTTGGTACTGGACCTTTGGCTCTTGGGGGTTTCTCTTTTTTTGAAACTTACAAACATGACCATGATTGGAAGGAATTTGGTACATCACATTTCTTTGTTCCAAAGTTAATGATAACCGTTACACAAGAGGGGACATTTATTACATCAAATTATGAAATTAATGCACAAACTACTTTAGAGGATTTGTTAAGTCAATATAAACAATATGATGACTATTTAGAGCAATACGGCATGAAACAACCAACATTTACTCAATCTGAATGTATCCAAAAGGATGAGTTTGAACCAAATGAATGGATTCAAAGTGTGAAAACAGCCATCGGGCAAATGAAGGATGAACAATTGGAAAAAGTTGTTTTAAATCGTACATTAAATGCGACATTCTCATCTGAAGTAAATTCATCAAAAGTAATTTACGAACTTGAAGCAACAAGAAATGTTAATTATGTCATTACCTATCAACTAAAAGATACTGTATTTATCAGTGCAACGCCGGAAAGATTGATTGCAAAAAAGAAAAATACAGTTTCTTCAATGTGCCTTGCAGGATCTGCTGCTAAAGGAAAAACAAAAAAAGAAAATAGCGAGGCAGCTAATTGGTTATTAAATAGTAAGAAGAATAATGACGAACATGCTTTTGTCGTAAATTATATAAAAGAAACACTTCGACTATATTGTGATCAGTTAACGATACCAAGCTCACCTAGAATTATGGCTACAAAAAGTTTATTGCATCTTTTTACGCCAGTCGAGGGCACTATTTTACAACACGTTTCGATCTTCAAATTAATTCAAGCATTACATCCAACACCAGCACTTGGGGGATTTCCAAAGGAGGTTGCTTGTAAACTAATTCGCGAGCTCGAGCCTATTGAACGAGGATGGTATGGAGCACCAATTGGTTGGATTGATTTAAATGGCAATGGTGATTTTGCAGTTGGAATACGAAGTGCATTAGTGAAAGCAAATAAAGCGAAATTATATGCTGGCTGTGGAATCGTACAAGATTCAAAACCGGAAGAGGAGTTTTACGAAACTGGTGTGAAGTTTCTGCCGATGCTTAATGCATTAGGAGGGTTACGAAATGAAAGATAATGAAGCGCTATCAAAGTACATTGGTTCACTAGTGGATGAACTAAGTGCATTAAATATTCAAAACGTAGTAATCAGTCCAGGGTCACGATCTACACCGATTGCGATGCTAGTGAATGAGCACCCAAAATTAAAATCTTTTATCGCGATTGATGAAAGAGGCGCTGGATTTTTTGCATTAGGGATTGCTAAAAGCACGAAGCAACCTACAGTTCTTATTTGCACGTCTGGGACAGCTGCTTCAAATTATTTACCTGCGATATCAGAAGCAAAAGAATCTAGAATTCCCTTAATTGTCATAACTGCTGATCGCCCTCATGAATTAAGGGATATCGGCGCACCACAGGCAATGAATCAAATCGGATTATATGGATCATTTGTGAAAAAATTTATTGAGCTTGCTTTGCCTGAAGCTTCAGAAGCAATGTATCAATATGCACGTGCAAGTATGAATAGATTGTATCGTTCATGTATGACTGCTCCTAAGGGGCCAGTACATGTTAATATACCTTTAAGAGAACCATTGGTTCCAAATTTTGAAATTGCGGACCTTTTTTCAGCCGGAAAACGTCGTGAGGACCGTGCTTATACAAATCTTTTTGAATCCTTTGCTACAATTTCAAAAGATACAATTGAGCAAATGCATGAGCTTTTTCAATCAAAAAGAAAAGGCTTATTAATCTGTGGACCCTATGTTGAAGAAAAAGCCCTTCATTCAATTTTAGAATTAGGCGAAAAATTAGGCTATCCTGTGCTGTGTGATCCACTTTCGAATGGTCGAACTTTAATAAATGAAAAAGCACTGACAATCGATACGTATGACACATTTCTACGTTTTGGAGAAAATGTTGATACCCTTGATTCAGAGGTCATTGTTCGTTTTGGAGCAATGCCTGTTTCAAAAACATTTAATCAGTATGTTCAAAAGCAGGAGAATTGCGAAATAATTGTTATTGATGAAGGGGATTTATGGAGAGATCCGACATTAAGAGCGACTCAAATGATTTCATGTAATGATACAGAATTTTGTCATGCGATTTTACATGATTTTCAATTGAACGAGTCAGTTGATCATGAATGGTTAATGAAATGGCAGACAATCAATCAAAAAACAAAATCAGGTTTGCAGAAATCTGAGCTTTTTGAAGAACTGTTTGAAGGGAAAATAGTTCAAGTACTTGCTAAAAATCTACCTGAAAATAGTACAATATTTGTTTCAAATAGCATGCCGATTCGTGACATTGATACTTTTTTACATACGCAAAACAAAAAACTTACCATTGCATGTAATAGAGGAGTAAATGGTATTGATGGTACGATTGCAACCGCATTAGGAATGGCTGCAGCGGGTGAGCATATTACGCTATTAATTGGTGATTTATCTTTTTATCATGATATAAACAGCTTAGTATTAGCTAAATTACACCAGCTTCCAATACAAATTGTATTAGTGAATAATGATGGCGGAGGAATTTTTTCATTTTTACCTCAATCTAAAGAAGAAAAGCATTTTGAGACATTATTTGGTACACCACTCGGTTTAGATTTTCAACATGCTACTGCACTGTTCGGTGGAGTACATACAAAAGTTTCAAGCTGGTTTGAGTTTGAAGATGCATTAGCGATTAAACATGAAAAATTACATGTAATTGAAGTTTTAACAAACCGTAAGGAAAATTATGAGCTACATCAAAAAGTATGGAGCATTGTGAAAAATGAGTATGAGCAATGAAAACGGTGTTTCTAAAATTACTTTGAATGGTGTTCACTATTCGTATATAGAAGAAGGAGAAGGCCAAACTGTTCTTTTACTTCACGGTTTTACTGGGACGAAAAAAACATGGGCTGAACTCATCAAAAAACTGAAACAAAACTTTCGTGTAATCGCAATAGATTTATTAGGTCACGGAGAAACTGATTCGCCTGACGATCCTGATCGTTATGTAATGGAAAAAGCAGCTAAGGATTTAGATGATTTTTTAACTAAAAAACAAATTGATCGTATACATCTTCTGGGTTATTCAATGGGAGGTAGGCTTGCGCTATACTTTGCCTTGAATTTTCAACATAGAATTCAATCACTGTTATTAGAAAGCTGTACAGCGGGTCTTACTTCGGAAGATGAAAGATTATCGAGAATAAAAAAAGATCATCAGTTGGCATCAATGCTATTAAATAATGGGATTAAATCGTTTGTGGAGTATTGGGAGAACATCCCTTTGTTTTCATCTCAAAAGCAATTATCAAAAAGTCATCAAGAAAAGATTCGAGCAGGTAGATTATTGCAGTCACCAATCGGTTTAAGTAACAGTCTAAAGGGAATGGGGACAGGCATTCAGCCATCTCTTTGGGATCAACTAGGAACATTAGAAATTCGTTCATTATTGATTTGTGGTGAATATGATGAAAAGTTTTGTTTCATTATGGGGAAAATGAATGAGAAGTTTAAAAATAGTGAAATAAAAAAAATTCCACATGCAGGACATGCAATTCATGTGGAACAATCGGAAATATTTGCTACAATAGTAAGTGAGTTTTTTTTGAAAAGTGAAAAGGAGGAAATGTCATGACAATTGAATGGGTACAAGAAAGAAAGTATGAAGAAATTTTATATTCTACATATAATGGCATTGCAAAGATTTCAATCAATCGTCCACACGTACATAACGCATTTACACCATTAACTGTTTCAGAAATGATAGATGCATTTGCATGGGCAAGAGATGATGAAAAAATTGGTGTTATTATTTTAACTGGTGAAGGTGGAAAAGCATTCTGTTCAGGTGGAGACCAAAGTGTTCGCGGACATGGTGGATATGTTGGGCAAGATCGCATTCCTCGCCTAAACGTATTAGATTTACAACGTCTAATCCGCGTTATTCCAAAACCAGTAATCGCAATGGTTGCAGGTTATGCAATTGGTGGAGGAAATGTATTAAACGTAGTTTGTGATTTAACAATTGCTGCTGAAAATGCAAAATTTGGACAAACTGGTCCTAACGTAGGTAGCTTCGATGCTGGTTACGGTTCAGGTTACTTAGCTCGTATTGTTGGACACAAAAAGGCTCGTGAAATTTGGTACTTATGCCGTCAATATAACGCACAAGAAGCATTAGATATGGGCTTAGTAAATAAAGTTGTACCGTTAGAAGAACTAGAAACTGAAACAGTAAAATGGGCAGAAGAAATGCTTGAGAAGAGCCCAACTGCACTTCGTTTCTTAAAAGCAGCAATGAATGCTGATACAGATGGACTAGCTGGTCTTCAACAGTTAGCTGGGGATGCAACATTACTTTACTACACTACAGAAGAGGCAAAAGAAGGCCGTGACGCGTTTAAAGAAAAACGTAAGCCTGATTTTGGTCAATTCCCACGTTTCCCTTGATTCGTAGAAGATTTAAGCTTGATGAGCAATCATCAAGCTTTTTTTGAATGTTGTGAATTAAGTAAGATTCTATTAGGAGGTGTTGAAATGAATCAAATTCCAAATTTTTTACTAGAACGAGTTAGATTAACGCCTAATCGAATTGCAGTTGTATCGGATCAAGATGAAATTACATTTAAAGAACTTCATGAAAGAGTCATACAGCTTGCAGGAAGGTTTCATAGTTGTGGTATTGAAAAAGGAAAGCATGTTTCTGTACTGATGAATAATTCCATAGAGTTTATCGTTACTGTCTATGCAATCCACTATATTGGAGCAATCGCTATATTATTAAATACTAGATTAAGTGAAGATGAAATTAGCTATCAAATACAAAATAGTGATTCAAATTTTTTAATTGTCGAAAATGAAAATTTCATAGCGCCTCCATCAACAGTCCGTGTACTTGAAATGAATAATATACAGCAATTTGAAGTAAAACCTGTAGTCACTCGTGAGTATTTTAATCATGATGAGATTGCAACTATGATGTATACATCTGGAACGACAGGATTTCCTAAGGCTGTATTGCAATCTTATGGGAATCATTGGAGTAGTGCGATTGCATCAGTCCTGAACTTAGGGTTAGATCAAAGTGACGTATGGCTGGTGTGCTTACCAATGTTTCATGTAGGTGGACTTTCTACGGTATATAAAAGTGCCATATACGGAATGAAGATTGTCTTAGTGGAAAAAGCTGAAGCAGGGATTGTACTAAATTATATTAATCAATACAAAATAACAATTTTATCTATTGTAACGAAGGTATTAAATGATTTGCTCAATTTTGAGGATATGAATGAAGGATTAAGTAATATTAGAGCAGCTTTACTTGGAGGTGGACCTGCGCCATTACCACTTTTACAGAAAGCTCAAGAGCGAAATGTACCTGTGTATCAGACTTATGGTATGACTGAAACTTGTTCACAGATTGCAACTCTATCTCCAGAATTTATGCTTTCGAAAATCGGTTCAGCGGGTAAAGCACTTTTTGGTTGTTCACTAGAAATACGAGAAAATGACAAGATGTGTTCTCCTGGAGTTGTCGGTGAAATTGTTGTAAAAGGTCCTAATGTAAGTAAAGGTTATTATAAACTACAAACAAATGATACTTCGGAATTTTTTTATACAGGTGATTTAGGGTATGTCGATGAAGATGGTTTTTTATTTGTTGTTGACCGACGAAGTGACTTGATTATTTCTGGTGGAGAAAATATCTATCCAGCGGAAATTGAGTCAATCTTATTATCACACCCAGATGTAATTGAGGCTGGCGTTACTGGGAGAGAAGATCCAACCTGGGGAAAGGTGCCAATCGCGTTTGTGATAGCAAAATCAAATAATCACCCTTCAGAGCAAGAAATGATTGAATTTTGCCAGAAAAAATTAGCTAAGTTTAAGATACCTAAAGAAATTCACTTTGTCTCGAGTCTACCAAGAAATGCTGCAAACAAGTTAGTAAGAAGAGAGCTTCATAAGCTACTATAAGGGGAACAAATTATGTTGATTCAGCAAGTAGAGTTATTTTTAATTGAACAGCAGCTTAGAATACCTTTTAAAACTAGTTATGGTCTTTATGAAAATCGAGAAACAATTATTGTCAAACTAACTGATGAAAGTGGAACAGTAGGGTTCGGTGAGGTAGTTGCGTTTTCTGAGCCATGGTATACAGCAGAAACGATTCAAACATCACTTCATATTTTGCAGGACTTTTTGATCCCAGCCATTCTAAACAAAGTATTTACTCATCCTTCAGAGGTTGCAGAGACGTTAAATATCTTCAAAGGTAATCCGATGGCAAAAGCAGGGATAGAAGGTGCCTATTGGGATTTATTTTCAAAGAAAAAAGACATTTCATTAGCTAAAGCTTTAGGTGGAATGAAAGAAGAGATTCCTGTCGGAGTTGTTGTCAGCATGAATGAACCAGAAGTAATGCTTCAGCAAATAGAGAGATTTCAAATAGAAGGTTATGAACGATTTAAAATAAAGGTATCGAAGCAAAATGATTATGAAGTGATTTCGAAAATCCGTGATAAATTCCCAACGATTTCATTAATGATTGATGCAAATTCTGACTATACGTTGAATGATATTGAACAACTAAAAAGATTAGATCAATTTAAATTATTGATGATCGAACAGCCATTTGGCGATCGAGATTTTATGGAGCATGCTATCCTTCAAAAAGAAATAGCGACACCTATATGTTTAGATGAAAGCATTTATTCACTAGAGGATGTTGAAATTGCATTTGCTCTTCAGGCTTGCAAGATTATTACAATAAAACCTGGCAGAGTTGGGGGCTTAACAGAGTCATTAAAAATCCACGATTATTGTGATGAAAATAATATGCCAGTTTGGGTCGGTGGGATGATTGAGACAGGTATATCTAGGATACAAAACGTAGCACTTGCATCATTAGCTGGCTTTACAATACCAGGTGACATTTCAGCTTCATCAAGACATTGGGAACAAGACATTATCTATCCTGAAGTAAAATTGGAAAATGGAAAAGTTAAAGTTCCAAATGGGGTTGGGTTAGGAATAACTGTGAATGAAGAGAGAATAAAAAAACTAAGTAAAAAAGTATTCAAGTTTTGAAAGAATCTTGAGTAATAAAAATAAAAGAAAAAAGATGATATCAAAGGCTACTTGTCCAATTGCTCAAGTTTCTTTGATATCATCTTTTGTATACTTCTCCGGAACAGGATCATATCCCCCTGGATGCAACGGATGGCATTTAAGGATTCTTTTAGTCGTTAAATAGGTCCCCTTGAGCGCTCCGTGCGTCTGAAGCGCCTCTAGACCATAATGTGAGCATGTGGGATAAAATCTACAAGTTGGAGGTGTAGCAGGGGAAATCCATTTTTGATAAAATTTTATAAAACCAATTAATATTGTTTTCATTTAAGATATTTACTCTTTTACATCTTCATCATGATTGTTTTTTACTTTAATATCATCAAGTTTGTCCACTTTATGCTGAACACCGTATCCTTTATTTACAGTCAAAACAAATGCACCAAAAACAACAACAATAATGATTGCACTAACGACATATACTCCAGTCATTATATAACCTCCTAATGATTATACTATCATCATATAGTATACTGTCGAATATGCAAGTCAATCAAATATTTCATTTTGTTTTTCGAATAATGTCTCAATATAGATGAAACATTTTAATAGACATAGTACAATGGAAAACAAAGTATGAATGTAGGAAGGTTAAAATGTATACATTTAAAGATTTTTACCATAACACGGTTGAACTATCATTTGAAAAGCATCCATTCTCGCCAAATCCAAAACATGTTTGGGTTATATGTAAATACAAAGATCAATGGCTACTGACCGACCACCAAAGAAGAGGATATGAATTTCCAGGTGGAAAAGTTGAGGAAGGTGAATCACCTGAACAAGCAGCTATACGTGAAGTATTAGAAGAAACTGGTGGTAGTGTCTCCTCAATCAATTATCTTGGTCAATACCGTGTAACAGGTAAGGACAAAATAATTATTAAAAACATTTACTTTGCTAATATTGGAGAACTTTTAACGCAGCAGCACTATTTTGAAACAAATGGACCTGTTCTATTTAAAGATTTTCCACCTAGCATAAAAAAAGACCGTCGCTTTAGCTTCATTATGCGTGATGAAGTATTTTCACACAGCTTAAGCTATTTGAACTCAATTGTTAAGGATGCAAAATAAAGAAATGCTCACTGAAATAGTGAGCATTTTTTTTATGAGGATTATATTCTCTGGCGTTAGCTCCCTCGAGGTCATAAGCCAAAAACCATTAAAGATAAAAAGCACCTATATTGGGTTTCGTCTTATGCTTGTCGGAGCTGAACAGTCGCCTCCACTTTTCTATTTTTTCACTGTCTTTCTTTCTATATATTCAACAATAATGTACATTAAACCGGCTGAGACGCTTATGATGAGTACGCTCATGAGAACTAAGGTGAAGTTAAATACTTGGAATCCATAAACGATTAAGTAGCCGAGTCCGTTTTTGGAAACTAAAAATTCTCCGACAATCACTCCTACCCAAGCCAAGCCGACATTTACTTTTAATGTTGAAATGACAGTTGGTATACTAGCAGGAAAGATGACATTTTTAAAGACTTGTGATTTTGTAGCTCCAAAACTTTTAATGACTTTAATGTAATTTTCATCAACTTGTTGAAATGCTTGATAAATAACTAAAGCTGTAATAACAAAGCTAATAATAATCCCCATTGCAATAATAGAAGAATATGTTGGACCGAAAATAACGATGATAATAGGGCCAAGTGCTACTTTTGGCATTGCATTAAAGACTACTAAGAATGGATCGAGTACTTTTGAAGCAAAAGGATACCACCAAAGGACAATTGCAAGTATGATACCAATGATTGTTCCTAATACAAAGCCAATCAATGTTTCGGTAATTGTTGTCATGGCATCGTGATAAATTGTGCCATCAAGCAGTTTCGTAACAAATAAATCATATATTTTAGTTGGAGAACTAAACAATAATGGATCGATTATTTGTCTATGGCTTAATAGCTGCCAAGCAATAAAAAATAATACAATTAGTAGGAATTGAAAGAAGAATACGAATAGCTTCTTTCTGCGATTTTTTTTCATAACGTAAGCATGGTAGTCTTGTAACTCGTCTTTTACATTACTCACGCTTCTCCAGCTCCTTCCAAATCGAAGAAACATAAGAAGGAAATAGTGATTGCTGTCTTGCTTCAAATGGTGAATCATTCCGTAGTTCTTCAGGTAAATGAAAAATTTTTGATATTTTCGTTGGAACATTCGTTAGCGTTATGACACGATCACACATTGCAACAGCTTCTTCAATATCATGAGTTACTAATAGAGCAGTCGTATTTAATTTTTTAAATAAGTGAAAAACCAACTCTTCAAGTTTTACTTTGTTTTGATAATCAAGAGCAGAAAAAGGTTCGTCTAGTAATACAATAGATGGGCTTGTGGCAAGTGTTCGCACTAATGCTACTCGTTGACGCATGCCCCCTGATAGTTCCCTTGGGTATGCATTTTCATAACCTTCTAAACCAACTTCTTTCAGTAATTCTAAAGCACGAAGTTTATTTTCCTCAGAATCTTTCCCTAATATTTCTAGCCCTAGAAAGATATTCTCTTTTATTGATTTCCAAGGAAACAAATAATCGTGCTGAAGCATATAGCCAATTTCTCCAGTTTTAACGTCATAAGGATGACCTTTAAACTGAACTGAACCACCATAAGGTGTTAATAAAGATGAAATGATTGATAGAAGCGTACTTTTTCCACAACCACTTGGACCTAAAATAGATACAAATTCACCTTTATCTACTTTAAATGTCAAGCTATCTAATATTTTAATTGCTTTTTGTTTTGATAGAAAAACATGTGAAATTTCATTAACTGTAAGATAACTCATATGCATAACCTACTATTGCTTAGTAGATTTTTCAGCAAATTTTGTATCTACTAAAGTAGAATGTGGTACTTCTTTAGGTAGCTCCCCGGAATTTTTCATGATTTTTTGAAGATTGTTCCACTCATCTTCCTCTAAAATAGGGTTAGTAGAATATGAATTTTGAGATTTGTATCGATCGATTACTTTCGTAGCTAAATCTAATGGAGTGTCTTGGAAAAATGGAGCAACGCTTTGTGCAATTTCTTCAGCCGAATGAGAGTCTACCCACGCCTGAGCTTCGTACAACGCGTCAGTAAATTTTTGAGCCGTTTTAGCATTCTTTTTCAAGAAGCTTTCTTTGGCGATAAATGCTGTATAAGGAACCTTACCAGATTCCAAACCAAACGACGCTACGATCTTTCCTTTTCCTTCTTTTTCAAAAATACTTGCAGTAGGTTCAAATAACTGAACATACTCCCCTGTACCTGATGCAAAAGCATTGGCAATATTAGCGAAATCAATATTTTGAATAAGCTTTAAGTCTTTATGAGGCTCGATACCATGATTGCTGAGTACATATTCTCCAACCATTTGTGGCATGCCACCTTTTCTTTGACCTAAGAACGTTGTACCTTTCAGCTGCTCCCAATTAAATGTATCTTTTGGATTTCTCGCAACTAAAAAAGTTCCATCTGTTTGCGTTAATTGAGCAAAGCTTTTTACTGGATCATTTGCACCTTGAGCATAAACATATAAAGTAGTCTCTGGACCAACTAACCCGATATCAGCACCGTTAGACAAGACAGCAGTCATTGTTTTATCTCCACCAAAAGTAGTTGTTAATTCTACATCTAAACCATGTTTTTCAAAGATTCCCTCACTGATTGCAACATATTCTGGAGCATAAAACAGTGAACGAGTCACCTCAGCAACACGGACTTTTATCTTTCCGTCACTAGACTGTTCTTTCGAACAAGCTCCAAAAACTGAAGCAATTAATAAAAATAAGACTAATAGCCATTTAGTTTTCATGTAATCCCTCCTAGCATAAAATACTATACATTAGCCTATGCAATAGGAAAAAATGGGTGAATATGGAAATGTTTTATTTAAGAATAGTTCAATAGTGAGGTTTAATTACACAAAGCATCAATTTTAGAAATAACCCTAAAAATAAAAATCACTATGATAAAATAAATGGTAAGTGCTACTCTTATTATTTCCTCAACCTAAGGATGTAATTTTAAGAAGTTGAATGGAACAGAAGGAGCTTGACTCCTAAATGCGGGAATGCTGAGACCCCACAGGGTGAAGTAGGTAGGCATGTTAAATCCACGACGTCCTGTCGTAACGCATGCATGAGCCACATCGTGTTGGCCCCAGGAGGTTCAACACGTGCCCTATGGTAAGCATCCTAGAGTGGGAATTTCTCTCTCTTTTATTAAAAGCCTTTAGATAGAATGTTACACTACTCATACTAATCTCTAAGTAAGAATGTTTACAAGAAGTTGAATGGAACAGAAGGTGCTCGACTCCTATGGGAGATGCGGGAAAGGTGAGACCCCACAGGCGCGAACGCGCCGAGGAGGCTCACCGCACGCCCCATGGAAAGCGAGCACCTGGAGTGGAATTCAACACTCTTCTCTTACCTAGAAATTTAAATTAATGTTGTCCAATCTTTTACTTGTCAGTCAGCACAAAAAAAGGTCTTCGATTAGAAGACCTTTTAATGTTAATATTATTTTAAAGGACCGCCAAGCTCAGCAAGTTGAGCATCAAAGCCTTCGAATTTTTTAAAGTTTTCTTTGAACTTATTCACTAATTCAAGCGCTTTAACTTCATATGCTGATTTGTCTTCCCAAGTTAATGATGGAACTAATACTTGATCAGGCACTCCTGGAACATGTTGAGGAATTGCAAGACCGAAAAACTCATCTTGAGTAGTTTCAACGTAATTTAAATCTCCTTCAAGTGCAGCGTGTACCATTGCTCTTGTATATGAAAGATTCATACGTTTACCTACTCCGTACTCTCCACCAGTCCAGCCAGTGTTAACTAAGAATACATTTACATTATGTTTTTCAATCTTTTCACCAAGCATTTTTGCGTATTCTACAGCTGGAAGCGGTAAGAATGGTGAACCGAAACAAGTTGAGAACGTTACTTGAGGTGATGTAACCCCGCGCTCAGTACCAGCTAATTTACTAGTAAATCCACTTAAGAAGTGGTACATTGCTTGTTCTTTCGTTAGTTTACTGATTGGAGGTAATACTCCGAAAGCATCAGCAGTTAAAAAGATAATTGTATGTGGATGTCCAGCAACACTTGGCTCAACAATATTTTGAATTGCTTGCATTGGGTATGCTGCACGTGTATTTTCTGTTAATGATGTATCGTCATAATCTGCTAAACGACCGTCAGGATTTACGACTACGTTTTCTAATACTGTTCCAAATTTAATCGCTGAGAAAATTTGTGGCTCTTTTTCAAATGTTAAATTAATACATTTTGCATAGCAGCCACCTTCGATATTGAAAACACCATTGTCTGACCAACCATGCTCATCATCACCGATTAATTTGCGGTCTGCGTCAGCTGATAATGTTGTTTTACCAGTACCAGAAAGGCCGAAGAATAATGCTACATCACCTTCATTACCAACATTTGCTGAGCAATGCATAGGTAATACATTGTTCTGAGGTAATAGGAAATTCATAATTGAGAAAATTGATTTTTTCATTTCTCCTGCATATTCAGTACCACCGATTAGAATAATACGTTTTTCAAATGAAATAATAACGAATGCTTCTGAGTTCGTACCGTCTACAACTGGATCAGCTTTAAAAGTTGGAGCAGAAACAATTGTAAATTCTGATTGATGTGTTAGTAATTCTTCCTCAGTAGGACGGATAAATAACTGGTGAGCAAATAAATTATGCCATGCAAATTCATTAATAACTTGGATAGGTAAACGATATCCAGTATCAGCACCAGCAAATCCTTTAAATTGGAATAATTCATTTCTATCTTTTAAGTAAGTAAGTACTTTACTATATAATTTTTCGAACACATCTGAAGAGATTGGCTGATTTACTGATCCCCAATCAATTAAGTTTTCAACAGATGCTTCATTTACAATAAATTTATCTTTTGGTGAACGGCCAGTATATTTTCCCGTTGATACACTAACTGCTCCCGTTGACGTTAGAATACCTTCTTGTCTTGTTAGAACTTTTTCAACTAGCTCAGAAACGCTAAGTTGGTTATACATGCGATTACTTGAAAGTAATTCATTCAATTCAATATTTACATCAACTGTCTTCATATACTAATACCATCCTTTAAATATAATTTGTCTGCCATGTAGGTATCTCGTTAAATAGTATAACACATTTATTTTAATAGTGTATACTATTAGTTGGAAAAATGTGTAACGAAATTATTAAAAATTTTAAAATGAGTAAAACGGTATACTTAAAGGTGTAAATTAGCTTGTATGAAAGATATTATTAGGTATTACCCATTTAATAGGAATGAATGTAAAGTGTGTGATGATTTTTTATTTATGGTGAATTGTGTCTAAAGAATGATGAAAATTGTTGACAAGAAAGTTTATTTTTAATATGATACTTTTCATACGGATACTCTCTTATCCCGAGTAGGTGGAGGGATACAGGCCCTACGAAGCCCAGCAACCTCACTTTAAGTGAAAGGTGCTGAACCTGATGCAAGGCAATTTATTGTCTTGGACGATAAGAGCGAAAGGCAAATAACTAAACCTTTCCTCAAGCAATATGGATAAGAGGAAGGCTTTTTTTTTGCTCAAAACTTAAATACAGATGGCAATTTCGTAATTTACACTGAGTTATCTTTATCTTAAATGGGAAACATAAGATATAGGAAAACATTTTTCTAATCTTATGTTGAGAAAAAAGAGATCCGTCAATTCAATTTAGGAGGGGACTCAATGTCACAACGTCGTTTATTTACTTCAGAATCAGTTACAGAAGGACATCCAGATAAAATCTGTGACCAAATTTCAGATTCAATTCTTGATGCAATTTTAGCTAATGATCCAAATGCTCGTGTAGCAGCGGAAACTTCAGTTACAACAGGTTTAGTACTTGTTGCAGGTGAAATCACAACTTCTACTTATGTAGATATCCCAAAAATCGTTCGCGAAACAATTCGTGAAATCGGTTATGACCGAGCTAAATACGGATTTGATGCAGATACATGTGCAGTATTAACTTCTATTGATGAGCAATCAGCTGATATCGCTTTAGGTGTAGACCAAGCATTAGAAGCACGTGAAGGAAGCATGTCAGATGAAGAAATCGAAGCAATCGGAGCTGGAGACCAAGGTTTAATGTTCGGTTTTGCTGTAAACGAAACACCTGAATTAATGCCACTTCCAATTTCTTTATCTCATAAAATCGCACGTCGTCTAACTGAAGTAAGAAAGAATGAAACAGTTTCATACTTACGTCCAGATGGTAAAACTCAAGTAACAGTTGAGTATGATGAAAACAACAAACCAGTTCGTATAGATGCAATTGTTGTATCTACACAACATGGTCCAGAAGCAACTCAAGATCAAATCGAAAATGATATTAAAGAACTTGTTATTAAACCAGTTGTACCAGCTGAGTTAATCGATGAAAATACAAAATTCTTTATCAACCCAACAGGCCGTTTCGTAATCGGTGGACCTCAAGGGGATGCAGGATTAACTGGTCGTAAAATCATCGTTGATACTTACGGTGGATATGCTCGTCACGGTGGTGGAGCATTCTCTGGTAAAGATGCAACGAAAGTTGACCGTTCTGCTGCTTATGCTGCACGTTACGTTGCGAAAAACATCGTAGCTGCTGGATTAGCTGATAAAGCTGAAGTTCAATTAGCATACGCAATTGGTGTTGCGAAACCAGTATCTATTGCAATTGATACTTTTGGTACAGGTAAAGTTTCAGAAGAAAAACTTGTAGAAGTTATCCGCAATAACTTTGACTTACGTCCAGCAGGAATTATCAAAATGCTTGACCTACGTCGTCCAATTTACAAACAAACTGCTGCTTATGGTCACTTTGGCCGTACAGATATCGACCTTCCTTGGGAGCGTACTGACAAAGCAGAAGCTTTAAAAACTGAAGCTGGTCTTTAATGATTAAAGAGACTGTATACAGCATTTGCTGTTACAGTCTCTTTTTTTATTTTAAGCCTAATTCGTCAATTTAAAGCTTTCAAAAAGTATAATTATGTAGGATGATATGATTGTGTATTGTTTTCAGAACTATCCTGATAAAAATGAAGGACGGAGGTGAGTGTAATAGGGGGAAATATACTCCTTATTACAGTAAAATGAATGATCATACAGCATTATTAGTCGTAGATGTTCAAAATGCAATGTTTACTTATCCTGATTTTAAGCTACATAATGAAGAAAAGGTACTAGATAATATTACTAGCATGGTTGAAAAAGCAAGAGAAGTAAATATGCCGATTGTTTATATTCAGCATACCGAAGACGACTCTGAATATAAAGAAGGCTCATCAACTTGGGAAATACATCAGAGAATTGAACCCCGTTCAACTGATATCGTTGTGCAAAAAAGAACATGTGATTCTTTTTACCAGACGAATCTGCAGGAAGAGCTAAATAAACTACATATAGAAAAATTAGTCATTGTCGGAATGCAAACTGAGTTTTGCATAGATACAACTGTAAGAAGTGCCTTTAGTAAAGGGTACAACAATATTTTAGTTAAAGATGCACATAGTACTTTTGATAATGATAATCTAATAGCCTCTCAAATAATTAATCATCATAATGATATACTTGGTGGCGGGAGATTCGCTATTTTAAAAGAAACAAAGGATATATCGTTTGAATAAATAAAAAATGCCACCGTAATATGTACGGTGGTATTTGCTTTTATATATAACGTTCTTTTAGGATGTTTAAATGATGAAGCTCATGCCCAGCAATTACATATGCCATTGCTCGAGCAGTAGTTGGAGCATGATTAACCGAACCAATTTTTTGCAGAGATTCATTAGAAAGTGTTGAAAGTAAGGAAAGAGTAGATTGACGAACATTTGATAATTCAAATAAGATTTGGTGTAATTCTAGTTCATTGAATTGTGTATTAGAAGCATAGATGTCTTGATCAAAGGAAGGTAAATTAGCAGTTTCGCCTCTAGCAATTGCTAATAAACGATAGCTCATTACACGTTCTGTATCAGCCATATGACCAAGTACTTCTTTAATCGTCCATTTATCTTCTGCATATTTATAATTCCCCTGTTCAGAAGTAAGTGTCTGGCAGAACTTTTTGGTTTCATCAATTTGGTTTAAAAGAATGTCAATTAAATTTCCTTCAGGTACAAGGTCGATATAACCTTTAAAGTTGGTATGATATTCTGTTGCCTCAGGTCTTTTCAACATAGCGATCTCCTCCTATTTTTCCTTTTTATGTAAATACAAACTTATAAGTCTCAGTATACATTATGGTAAAATTATGTAAATAGAATAATGAATTTTCAAAAAAGGACGAAGAAGATGTATGATGAATCAACATCGTTCTAACATCTTGTCTAATTTTTTTAAATAATTATCAGAACAAAAAAATAAAATAGAGGTCAAAATATGAAGAAATTTCATGAGATAGAAAATTTTATCACACAGAACAAAAGTGCCATCATCTTTGTGAGCGGATTGAATTGCGCTGTTTGTGATGCAGTATTTCCACTTGTTGAAGAACTCATAATAGAGTATCCGACCATCAAATTGCTACATACAAAGGCCAATGAGGTTCCTGAGTTATCAGGTCAGTATCAAGTATTCACTGTACCAGCAATTTTGTTTTTCTTTAATGGAAAAGAAATTGCTAGGAAAGTACGGTTCATTCGAGAAGAGGTATTAATCAAAGAATTTGACAGACTTAATGAATTCGTTGAACAAGGACCAATGTATGAAGATTAAAAGAGGGGGATTACAGTGGGGATAAAAGGTATTAATCATTTTCTATATTCGGTTTCAGATTTAGAGAAATCAATTGAATTTTATCAAAAGGTTTTTGATGCAAAACTACTAGTAAAAGGAAGAACAACTGCCTATTTTGATTTGAATGGGATCTGGCTTGCTTTAAATGAAGAAAGACATATCCCAAGAAATGAAATTGCTCATTCATATACTCATATAGCCTTTTCGATAGACGAAGATGAATTTGACAGTATGTATGAGAAATTATTAAAACTAAATGTAAACATACTGACTAGCCGCGAAAGAGATGAAAGAGACAAAAAATCTATCTACTTTACCGATCCTGACGGCCATAAGTTTGAATTTCATACTGGTACTTTACAGGACCGGATGTCGTATTATAAACAAACAAAAAGCCATATGACATTTTATAATGAACAATAAATTTTGTATGAAATCAAAAAGAGGATGAACAAGTCTTCTTTACCAAACAATAGTATTGGAATATGAAAAGAATGTGTTGGTTTTTAAAACAGGTATTAGTGAAAAACATATATTAGTGAAGTAACCTGTGTTTTTCAGAGCAGTTTATTTAGTATTATTAGATTGAAATGCTAATATTAATGAAGAACAATTTGAAACCGTAGATGCCGCAAAAAGTATTGAAGAAAGCATTCAAAAATCTAAAGATTCTTCACATTATTTATTAATTGAATAGATAAAATAGCTCTTTTCTAAAAGATTGATGCTTTTTAGGTTTTAAAACGACAAAGACAAAAGTTGATTACAACAGAAGGTGCGAGACTCCTGTAGAAGATGCGGGAAGGGTGAGACCCCGCAGGGCACCGAGGAGGCTCAGCTCACGCCATACTAAAAAGGGAGCATCCTGGAGTTGTAATCAACTAACGCATTCTAAAGTAGCAAGCTATATAAGAAAACAGTAAAATAATTGAGGATAGTATTAGATTTTATTTAACTGTAGAAAAAGGAGATTTGATCATGCACACAAGTATTAAATGGGATGGTAAATTAGCTTTTTCAGGAATAACGCCTTCGGGGCATGAATTAAAGATGGATACTGCTGAGTCTCTAGGTGGGGAAAATAGTGCACCAACACCAGTGGAGCTTTTATTAAATGCAGTTGCAGGCTGTACAGCAATTGATATCGTACTAATAATAGAAAAAATGCGATTAAAATTAACTTCGTTTGAAGTTGAGGTTAGCGGTGATCGTGCAGATGAGCATCCGAAAAGATTTACAGACATACATCTTCACTATATTTTAGGTGGAGAATTAGATGTTGAAAAAGTTAGAAAAGCGATTAAACTTTCGAAAGATAAATATTGTTCAGTAGCCCATTCATTAAATGCCAATATTTCGGCAAGCTTTACGATCAATGGCACAAAGAGCGATGAGACACTTTAACGATAAATAAAAGAAAAAGCATCATTATAGATGCTTTTTTCTTTTTTATTTTGCATTATCTAATTGTTTTCTCACATATGTAGGTAACATAAAACAACCTACATGGAGATCAGTATTATAGTATTTTGTTTCGATACCTAGAGCATTCCATTCATCTACTTTTATGTCTTTAATCGGATCGTATTTTTTTGATGCGAATCCAAATAGCCAATGGCCAGATGGGTAAGTAGGCATATGAAATTGATATACTTTTGAAACTGGGAATGTTTCTTTTATTTTTGAATGTGCTCGTTTCATTTCATGTGCGTAGCTTTCGTAATACGGACTTTCATGTTGGTTAATTAGTATACCTTCTTCACTTAATACTCGTTTGCAGTTGTTATAGAAGGCTACCGTGAAGAGTCCTTCACCTGGTCCGATTGGATCTGTTGAATCTACTAATATTAAGTCATAGTATCCATCATCTGCTTCTTGTACGAATTTTAAACCATCTTCAAAGTATAGTGTTAATCGTTTATCTTGGTCTAATTGTGAAGCAGTCAACGGAAGATACTGCTGACATAAACGAACAACTCTTTCGTCAATCTCAACCATGTCGACGACTTCTATTGAAGGATAACGTAATACTTCGCGTGCAGTACCACCATCTCCTCCACCGATAATTAATACTTTTTTGATTTTTGGATTCACTGCCATTGGAATGTGGGTAATCATGTCATGATAAATAAATTCATCTTTTTCAGTTACCATCATATAGCCATCTAGTGTGAAAAAAGTTCCAAATGTTTCGCTTCTGAAAAAGTCTATTTGTTGAAAATCACTTTTTTCTGAGTGCATATGTTCTTGCACTTTAATTGAAAACTTTGTATCTTCCTGGTGATTTTCTGTATACCATAAATCCATTAAGTTTTCCTCCAAACTTCTATCTACAACTTTTATTACATATGGATCATCATCATCATTAATTGTGATGGTACCTTCATCTTTTAGGTATAAGTAATGCTGAATAAGCTCTGTGGAAATAAGCTCACCTGGTATACATAAAGGAATGCCAGGTGGGTAAATCATGATTGATTCACCACTAATTAAACCACTCGCATCATGAATTGAGATAATCCGTTTTGGATGATAATAGGCCTCTCGTGGTGTCATCACCATTTTTGGGTTCTTCAAGGCGACACTAATGTCAGTATCTAACTTTGGTAATTTTCCATAAAACCTGTCACTAATGTCCCGTAAAGCATCTAATAGTTTTTGAATTGTTTCCTCATTATCGCCAAGGGAAATGATGGCTAAAATTACATTTGGTTCTGCGAGTTCAATTTGAATTTTATATTCATCTGCCAGCATATCGTAAACCTTGAAGCCAGACATACCTAAGTCTGACACTTTTACAACAAGCTTTAATTCATCATAGTCGAAAACACCAACACCATTGCGATATGTTTCCCGGGTTATACATTGTAAGCCATTCATTTCATTTATTTCCTGTTTTGCTTTTCTAGTTAAGTTTAGGAGCTTTTCAAAACGCTCTTTTCCTTCTAAATATAATTTCTTACGCGCTACGTCGATTGAACACATTAACAGATAAGAGGCAGATGTAGTTTGAAATAAATTAATTGTTGATCGAACTCTATTTTTCGTAATGAATCCATCATTATGTAGTAAAACTGAAGCTTGTGTTAATGCTCCACCTGTTTTGTGTAAACTCAACGTAACGAGGTCCGCACCTAATAATGCAGCATTCTCTGGTAAATCTGGATGAAAAGAAAAGTGTGCACCATGTGCCTGGTCAACCAATACGGGAATACTTCTTGAATGTGCAACATCAATGATTTCTTTTAAATTAGACGTTGCACCGAAATATGTTGGATTGATAATTAAAATCGCTTTTACATCAGAATTTAAGTCAAGGGCGTGCATGACTGCTTTAACTGAAATGCCATTTGCAATACCGTAGTCATAATCGATTTCAGGCTCAATAAAAACCGGCTTAGCACCTGCTAGAATTAAGGCATTAATTGCAGATTTATGAACATTTCTAGGTAATAAGATCTTGTCACCTTGTTCAAGGGCACTCATAATCATGTATTGAACACCTGAAGTTGACCCATTAACTAACATATATGCATGATCTGAATGAAAAGCGTCAGCAAGAAGCGCTTCAGCTTCTTGAATAATACCTGTTGGGTGCGATAAATTATCCACACGCTTAGAAGAATTTACATCCATTTTAAGAGCCATATCACTCCAAAGTTCTCTTAACTCTTCAAGTGAGTTTCCTCTTTTATGCCCAGGTACATCAAAGCTAGTGATATCCTCCTTAGCATAGCGGACTAATTCTGTTAAAAGCGGTGTTTTATTGTGATCCATCAATTTCCTCCACATCAGGACCATTCCAAAGGTTTTTCCCGTAAAAGATTTCATCCATTTCATATTTTACTTTTTCTTCTATTTCTAGAATTTCATTTTGGTCTAATTTTTCTTTTGTATAGCCAAAAAGATAATTATCTAAATCAAATTGCTTTAATTTACATTTTGTATGGAAGATATTTTCTTGGAACACATTTACATCGATCATTTGGTACATGTCTTTGATTTTCTGTGGAATATAATTTTGAATTGAATTAATATCATGATCAATAAATAATTTATATCCACTAACATCTCTTGTAAAACCACGAACTCGATAATCGATTGTCATAATATCCGCATCAAATTGATGAATTAAATAGTTTAATGCTTTTAGTGGGGAAATTTCTCCACATGTAGATACATCAATATCAGCTCTAAATGTACTAATGCCATCATCAGGGTGGTATTCAGGATAAGTATGGACTGTGATATGGCTCTTATCTAAAGCTGCTACAACTAGCTCAGGTAAAGGACCAGGTGATTCAGAATAAGTTTCAGAGGAAGGGTTATCAACCGGACCTTCTGATACTAGAATCGTAACACTAGCACCTTGAGGATCATAATCTTGTTTAGCAATGTTTAAGATATGTGCACCAATAATATGAGTAACCTCGGTTAATATTTTTGTTAAACGGTCCGCATTGTACTGATCATCAATATATTGGATATAAGCTTCTCGCTCTTCTTTTGTCTTTGTAAAACAAATATCATACATATTGAAACTTAATGATTTTGTTAAATTATTAAAACCATGAAGTTGAATATGATTATTGTTTGATGATGACTTCATTTATGAGTCCTCCTAGTAACGAAGATAATTAGTTCCTATGTATTGTTTGTTTATGAATTATGCATTATTCACATAAGTTATCTTTTTCAGACGTTCCGCTTCAATCAACTATTATATCCAAAGGAATGCGTTAGTTGATTAAACTCAATGATGCTCCCTTTTTAGTGGGGGGAATATCTGAGCCTCCTCGGCTGGCCTGTGGGGTATTTAGCCTTTCCGCATCTCCCACAGGAGTCTCGAAATTCTAAAAACAACAATCTTTTGAAATGAGCCTCTAGTATAGAGTATGAGCTAGTTACTTTTTTAGAGTGAAAAATAAAAAGCCCGAGAAACTCAGGCTTTTTGAGTGAAAAGCATAGGAGAGAGGGGAGGAGTGACAATTTCCTCGTATTCCAATACTAAAGCGCTTAATATGCTGTTCCAGTCTTGTGTTAATGCATAGTCTCTTGCTTTTTTTGACATACGATTTAACATATTGGTTTGTTGTAGACAATCTTCAATTGCTCTGCAAAATGACAATGTATTTTTCGGTTCACAAAGTATACCGGTTGAATAATCTCTAATGATATTTTTTACGCCGCCAGCATTTGCACCAATTACAGGTGTGCCACATGCCATTGCTTCAAGTACAACATTACCAAAGGTTTCTGTATCTGATGGAAATACCATTACATCGCTTACACTATAAATTTCAGCTAATTCATTTTTTTGTAAATACCCGGTATAGATGATTTGGTTTGTTCCTGTTTTTTTTATCATTTCTTCTTTTTTAGGCCCATCTCCTACAATGACCCAAGTAAGCTGATTTCCAAATCGTTGTTTAGAATATTTCATAATATTTGTTAGTGTATCTAAGTCCTTTTCTGGTGCAATTCTTCCAACGAAGCAAATAGTATATCTTGAGGTAATATTATATTTTTGCTTTATTTTTTCTTGATCTTCAGCAGGCTTAAATAATGAACAATCTACTCCGTGGGTCCAAACTGAAAGATTGTTGAAGCCCTTTGTATTTAAGTGATGTAAAGTATCTTTTGATGGTACAAATATTTTTTTTGTTGGTCGATGAAACCAATCTAAATATTTCCATAAAAAGCTTTCTAGATAGGTTAATTTATAATAATGAAGATAATGATCAAAATTTGTATGGTATGAAGCAACTAATGGAATATTCAGTTTTTTTGCGATTTGAAGACCACACAATCCAATCGTAAAAGGTGTAGCAACATGGATGATGTCAGGGTTAAATTCTTTTAATTTCTTCTTTATTTTAGAGAAATTAGGAAGTGATATTTTACATTCGGGATAAATTTTAAAAGAAACACTTTTTAATCTTGTTACATTCTCGGTAGTACTGGCTCCACAATCTTCAGGAGAAAATACATGAAAAGAATGGCCGTTTTCGTTTAAATAGTTTGTGAAACGATTTAATGTTTTTGCCACACCATTCACTTGAGGAACATAGGTGTCGGTAAAAATTGCGATTTTCATGTTTCTCCCCCTCATAAGTTATAAAGCAAAAAATGTGAGATAAATGCGGTAGAAGTACCTAATACAAGACCGCAAAAAACATCAGTAGGATAATGAAGACCTAAATAAATTCTTGAGAAAGCAACACACCCGATAATAGGTAGTATGATAATTGCAGTAATTGGTATATAAATCATAATTGGCAATGCAACAGAAACAATTGCTGTTGTATGACCAGAAGGGAATGAATAATCAGTTAAAGGTTGTTTTGGAACAAACGCTCCTTCTAACTTTAAATAAGGTCTTTTACGTGGATAAAATTTTTTTAAAAAGTGTACAGGTATATGACTAAGTGTTAACGTACATGCACTCAAAATAGAGGCGTGATGTAAATCATTACGGGAGAAGATTAATAGGATTAACGTCGACACAATACAAAAAGTTGCACCGCCAAGATGAGTAATTGTACTAAAAAATAAATTCAAGTAACGCTTTTGGAATAATGAATTAACGCGATAAAACATTTGGCATTCGAATGTATAAATCTTTTGAAGAATTGCGCTCATTTTTCATCCCTCATTATAAGTGTTATTTGTAAATTAATTATAAAAAAGGAATATGGATTTAATTAGAATCTTTTGTAAATGAACAATGTAAAAGTGTAAAAAAATGTTAAGAAAACCTGATTTGCTTTTTGTACAGACCTTATAATAGCGTATGGTGAATTTCCACATTGGATTGGACGAGCTATGAAATAAAAAGCGATAAAATAAGAAAGAGACTTATAAAAAGTCTCTTAGCTTTGCGGTGAATGATTTGACTCAACGCTTTTATAATATTGTCCTTTTTCCACATACTCTCTTCGAATACGGTTCATATCATCAATGTCTTCTTTAGTTAGTTCTCGTACGACTTTAGCAGGTCTACCAAATGCTAATGTATTTGGAGGAATGACTTTGCCACCTGGAACTAAACTGCCAGCACCAATCATTGCACCTTCACCAATTTCTGCTCCATCTAATATAATTGATCCCATTCCAATCAATGCATTTTTACGAACAGTACAACTATGTAAGATTACACTATGCCCTACAGTAACGCCATCTTCTAAAATTAGTGGATAGTTAGGGCTTTGATGTAGTACACATAAATCTTGTACATTCACACCATTTCCAATGATTGTTTCGTTAACATCTCCACGAATAACTGCTCCAAAGAATACACTACTTTTTGCGCCAATTGTGACAGAACCAGTAACTGTTGCATTTGAAGCGATAAAAGCAGTTGAATCAATTTGGGGTTGCTTCCCGTTATATGGTAATATCATACTTATACTATGCCTCCATAATTTATATTCTATATACTGAGTATAAACTTATTTAACTAACTTGTAATTAATGAAAAATAGGGAGGAGTGAAAAAATGTCACTACCTAAAAATCCAGTTCAATTAATGCCAAAGGTTTATAAAAATGTATTCCCTTTAGTGCACCAAGAATTAGATTATTGGAAAAATTTTGCGAGTAAAATTCCAGATCCAGAACTAAGAAAACAAGCATTAATGAGTATTGATACAAAAACGTTCCATTGTGAGGGTGGGGCGATTTTAGCATTACTTTCTGAAAAAAACATACAACCAATTATTGAATTTATAGTTGCCTATCAAACTATTAGTGATTACTTAGATAATTTATGTGACCGAAGTACCTCACTTGACCCTAAGGATTTTGAAGCATTGCACGTATCGATGATCGATGCCGTTACTTGTCAGAAGTCAGAGCAACAATATTATCGATTTAGAGATGAACAAGAGGATGGCGGCTATTTAAATGCGCTAGTAGAAAAATGCCATCAAAGCTTGAGACAGTCACAGTATTACGGTGATATTAAAGATTATTTAATTCAATTGGCAGATTATTACTGTAAATTGCAAATACATAAGCATGTTAAGATGGACGAACGAGTTCCAAGACTTACAAATTGGTTTGAAAATTACCAAGCGGATCTTCCAGATTTAGAATGGTATGAGTTCTCTGCATGTGCTGGTTCAACACTAGGTATTTTTTGTTTAGTTTCGTATTCATTTAATGAAAAAATTTCTAAAGATTTATTTGAACAAGTTTACAACAGCTACTTTCCATATGTTCAAGGGCTACATATTTTACTTGATTATGTAATCGATCAGAAAGAAGATGAAGATGGTGGTGATTTAAACTTCTGTAGTTATTATCCATCCAAGGACGTCATGTTAAATCGAATCGAATATTTTTCAACGAAAAGTGATGAATCATTAAAAAACTTAAGAGATTATCGTTTTCACCGCATGATTTATCAAGGATTGCTTGGGATTTATTTAGCAGATAAAAAAATGGCAGGTCCTGATGAAATGAAAAAGATTAGAAGAGGGATTGTTAAAAACGGTGGATTCACTTCATTCTTTTTCTACGGAAACGCAAAATTATACTTTAAATTAAAAGAACTAAAATCAAACAGTAAAAAAGTGAAGCATTCGGTGTAATGCTTCACTTTTCTTTATGCAGAAATTTCTAGGTCAGTGCTTTTTTCTGTGAAAAATATTTTCATCAGTAGCGGTGTAATGATTGTCGTAATGAGTACAACGATCACAATGATGGAAAACATTTTATCAGTTAATAAATGGTTTGCTAATCCCGTTGATGCGATAATCAGTGCAACTTCACCTCTGGATACCATTGCTGAACCGATTCCTAAGGAACTTTTACGATTAAAGCCAGCTAGCTTAGCACCGAGCGCACCACCTATTAGTTTCGTTACGATCGCAATCAGACTTAATAGTATGATCATCGGAATTGAAGTAGTGATTCCAGCAAACTGAACTGATACACCGATTAACGTAAAAAATACAGGTACAAATATTGAGTAAGATATCGTCTCAACCTTCTGAACAACTGCATGTTTAAAATCAGTAACTGAGATAGAAACGCCAGCGATATATGCTCCGATAATGGCAGCTACCCCAGTTTTTTCTGCAAATATAGCAAAGACAAAGCAAATAATTAATGCAGCTGAAATTAATGTTTCAGATACATTTAATTTTGTAAATCTTACTAAAATCCAAGGAACGACTTTCCAACCTACTAAAATGGCAATGATAAAAAATGCGAACTTCTTTAATAGCATGAGAGATAAATTTACATCACCGCCACTAAAGCTCATAACAAAGGCCAAAGCAACTATGACAAGAACATCATCTATTACTGCAGCTCCTAGTATTGTGGCACCTTCTTTAGAATTTAATTGCCCCATTTCCTTTAATGTGGCAACCGAGATACTGACACTAGTAGCAGAAAGTAATAGCCCTAGAAAAATAGCCTCAAAGATAGATAGATGAATCATCATTCCATATAAATAACCAATACAAAGTGGAAGTAAAATCCCTAGAATTCCTACATAGGTTGATGCCTTCCACGACCTTTTAAATTCTTTCACATCAGTCTCTAATCCCGCTATAAACATAAGAAGGATGACCCCGATTTCACTGATTTGATGAAGAGTATCAGTTTCTGTAACAAGACCAAGTACTGCTGGTCCAATCAGAATTCCAACTAGTAGTTTCCCTAAAACAGCGGGCTGACCAAATTTTGTACTAACATCACCTGCCAATTTAGAAGCGATTAATATGATAGCTAATTGAACATAAAGCATTAAAGTTTCCTCCAATCTAATTTCGGTACGTAAAAAGAGCCTGCCACATTAAGATAAGTAAAAGACATACTTATCCCAATGTGACAGGCTCCTCCAAGGTTTGCATTCAATTAATATATTATATGTATAGTATAAACGAAGGTTGAATAGTAATACAAGATAGAATTGCAAAAGAGGAAGGAGGGCTATAGGATGGTTTGAACGTAAATTATTATATAGCCTTTGAAATAATAGATTGATAGAACCTAGTAGTTAAATGTATAAACAGTTGGTATGTAAGTGATTTGTAAATAATTTGCCACATATTAATAAAAATAAACTGAAGATTTATGGTAGTGTTAAAAATAGGACTGTTTTAAATGTTAATAAGTATTTTCAGTAGGTTCAATCAGGGGGAGATTGTATGCTAAAATCACCAATAGGAAAGTTTAGATTGATGGGGTTAATAGAGGGCTTATCGTTACTCGTATTATTATTTATTGCCATGCCGCTTAAGTACTTCGCAGATTTACCTGAAATTGTGACTTTGGTCGGCTCACTTCACGGTTTCTTTTTTGTTTTATATGTCATAACAATTACATATGTTACCTTTAAAATTAGATGGTCTTTCATGTGGGCAATTTCAGCGTTTGTTGTCGCATTTATTCCTTTTGGTAATCTTATACTTGATGCGAAACTGCGCCGTTCACAATATAGTTAATGAAGATGGTTTTACTGATTTTTTATAGGTTTAATGTAAATAGAAAAGGATAGTAAAGCAGATATTATTTCTGCATTACTATCCTTTTTTTCTTATTCTGAAAGGGTTACGTTATGTTCCACTACTTGAGTATGTGATTTGTTCGTTGTAAATAATTTAGACGAGAAAATTGGATATAGAACAGGGATCACCAAGAAAGTAAGTCCAATAAATCCAATTAAGGAAGCAAGAGCGGATTGAACAAATAGATAACTACTACTAAATAACAATCCTGCAAAAATTGCACTTCCTACAACTCCAACAGCAAACATACTTGCGATATTACCTGCTAATAAAGCTTCTTTTTCTTCTGTGTCAGTAGAAGAATTAACATATAAGTGAGCTAATAAAGTACAAGCAAGAGCAAAGACTAAGTAGATTGCAAAAATTGGAACTAGGAATTTCAGACCCAATTGATCGTAATGTCGGATAAATACTTGTTCTGCAAAAGCATTACCAGCGATATAAACGATCGCCGCTGCACCAATTGAAATAATAGAATAGAAAATATTTCTATATGCAATTGTTAATAATAAAACAGTTGCAATTAATGAATAAGTAATTAACCATTTTAAATCGTCAGTAATAATTGGTTTTAAACTATATACTGTTGAAGGATCTTCAGCTAAAGCTAAATTAGCGGCTTCTAAGCCTTGATCTTTCAATGATTTAAGAGCAGTTTTTCTAGCTTGATCTACTAAATTAGTGCCTTCAGTAGAAATTGGAGTTGTTTCAAATGTAACATCAAGCGTTGTTACTAATGAATCTTTTGACATATAGTTATCAAAGATTTTTTGGAATTCTGGTTTACTTAATGCTTCTTCAGGTAAGTACCAACCAGTTAAACTTGGATTAAAGCTTGTTGTTAAACCACCTAAATAGCCTTGTGCACTATTTAAGCCATCATAAATTTGATTTAACCCACCGACAGTTTGACCTAAACCATCTTTCAGTTCTCCAACTTTATCAACGAATAGACCAATACCATCACCTAATTGAACTTGACCATCCTTTAGTTGACCTAAACCATTTGTAACTTGAGGAACATTTTTAAGTACCAATGATTGACCGTCAGCAGCTCTTTCAATACCATTTTCTAATTCACCCATACCTGCATACAGTTTTTCTAAACCAGCAACTAATTTTGTTTGGCCATCTACTACTTGACCCATACCTGCATTAGCTTTTTCAAGACCGGCTAAAAGTAATCCCGCTCCGTGTTCAGCTGTACCTACTTTTGTAATGAATTCTGTTAAACTATCATCTAACAGTTTAAGCGTGCCTTGTAGTTCTTTGTAATATGTATCTGAAGTAATTTCAGGATACTTTTTACCTAGACCTGCAGCTAATTGTTGAGAACCTTGAATACCAGCTTGGATTTTAGCAAGGTTCATTTTAATATCACTAACACCGTTATAAAGAGTTTTAAAATTCTTCTCAATTGTTTTGTATCCTGTTAATAATTCTTTACTTCCTGCTATTAATTTCTTTGTACTATCTTTTGCAGTTCCTAAGCCGTCATGTAGTTGACCAGCACCAACAGAACCTTTTCTTAAACCATTTTCAATTTGTGATAAACCATCTTCTAATTTACCAACACCTGTTTCAAGTTTTGTTGTACCAGTAACTAATTGATCAATACCATCAGTTGCTTCTTTTAATTTAGGAGAAGAACTTTCTAATTCATCCTTTGCTCCTTGAAGTCCTTCACGAATTTGATTAACTCCATCATTTCCTTTACCAATACCATCTTTTAAAGTAGCAGCTTGTGTAACAAGCATTAATGGGTCTAATTCACTGCTAAATGGACGAGAAGCACTTCTTACCGATTCTACTCCATCCATTTGTGAAAGACTGCGAGATAACGCTTCGATAGTAGTCATTCCTGTTACTGTATTCCATGGGACAGTATTTTCGATAACAAGTTTCAGTGGTGTAGATTTACCTTGACCAAATTCTTTTGCAACTAATCTTGATCCTTTAGTGGCATCTTCATTTGGAAGACCATCTACTGTACTATAAGCAATCTTTTGTTGGTATAGTCCGACAATCGGAGCAATGATGATTAAAGCTACTAAAGTAAAAATACCACTTCTTCTTACCACTAAACTATTCCATTTTTGCCAACCTACAAATCCTGTTGTTTTGCCATTTGGAATAGAGAGTGTTTTTCCAAATACAGCAAATAAGCTAGGTAAAAATGAGATTGCAGCAAGGTAAGATACGACACCTAAAACAATTAATGCACTTAAAGATTTTGTGATTTGAAATGTTGTATTTAGTAATCCAATACTTAATAATGTAAAAACTGCATGTGAAACTAGTAAACTATATTGTTTATTTGATAATGCAAAAATGAGTGAGTGTTCATTCGATTTTTGGGTAGACAAAATTCCAGCATAACGATAATACAAACTAAAGGTAGCGATTATACTCAGTAAAAATGAGAATAAGCCTAATGCAAGTGGGGCAATATTCGTAATCGGTAGCTGACCATTGTCTACTAATAAGCTATATATTGAAGCGCTTACTAAATAGTTAACTAAAGTTAGAACAACAGCAGATACTACGACAAGTGGTTTACGTGTGATCAGTACCGAAGCAACTAATGCAAGGATACCAGCAATGATAATCCCTTTTTTTAGCCCTTCTTCGTTTTGTAAGTTAGCTTGTTCATCAACGAAAATCTTACCTGTTACAATTCTTTCTAGCCCATCAACTTTTGACAATGACTGTAATTCTTTGTACAGAGTTGTTAAATTTTTATCTTTAATATTTAACGTACCTGATAATAAGATTGCTTTTCCATCTTTTGATTCTAATGTATTTTTTAAAGCGGGTTCGTCAATTGAATTAGATACAGAAACAAGACCAATTGAATCTTTATTATCTTCAAGATTACTTGCAACATCTTTTACAGCCTCTTTATCAGAGTCAGATAATGTTTCATTACTGTAAAAAACAATAGCAAAACTCTTTTTGTTCTTCGGATCCATGTCATGATCGAGTTGGATTTGTTCGGCTTTCATAACTTGCGTACTCAAGGGTAACTTTAATGTTCCTTTTTCTTCAACTAAAGAAGATAGGGAAGGGGATAAGAAACTTAGTGCGATCGCAAGTACTAACCAGATAGCAACAACTAAGTATTTTCGTTTTACGAAAAATGATGACATTGATACACCTCCGTTTAATTTAATTAATACAAAATTTTGTACAGTTACAGGATTTTAGATTGAAAATTCTGAATTTATTTAAAATAAATAAATAGAGCTAAAACCTGTACAAAAAGACTGTATGTATATCATTTTAATTCAGACTTATTTTAAAAATTAGACAAAAAATTAGACAAAGTTTTTAAAAAATATTTCGATTTACAACTCGAAGCTTGTCTAATGTTCATTTTTTCGTATTGTGAAATAATGAAAAGAGATAATCAATTTGTCATAAGGGGTTTGTTGCATATAATGCGAATAGACTACGTGTAGAAAACGTTTTCATTACAATCAAACTATTATTACGGTATTTTATTTTAAAGTAATAATTGAGTTGTAATGGGTTATGTCGAAAAAAGTCGAAAGAAACTTAAAGTTAACTTGGTTAAATGAAGAGGCTAAATAAATGAAAACGCGAGGCAATTATATTGAAGATTGTTATATATAGGGGTGTTAAACAATTAATATTTCTACGATGCTTTTGTAAATTTTTGTTGGTAGCATATCAAGTCTTTTCAAAATTACAAGAAAAGCATATCTTCAAAACAAAATAGAAGATATGCTTTATGTTTAGTTTTTTGGTGCAATTCTAGTAAAAAGATCTCCATGAACTCTTTTCATTTCATTATGAAATTGTTCATGATCAATATTATATTTACTTAATAAATCTTTAAATGATTTATTTTCCTTTTTGGCTGCGATAATATTTTCCATTGGTTGTTTTGACAGTTTAGAAACAACAGCTACAAAGATCAGTTTTTTCATTTCAATCTTTTGATCATTTACAAGTTTATTCACATTTGCTTCTGGTTGATTTACATAATTAGAGATATACTTAACAACTTCTTTTTTATGCTTGTTTAACAGTTCATGATGCTTATTGTCATGATGATGGGGGTGTCCATGATGTTGTGGTTCATTATGTTTAGGATTGAATTTAGACCAATCAACCTCTTGTGCACCTACTGAAATTGTACCAAAAGTTAAAGCACTTACCATTGCACTAGCTAGAATCAATTTTTTCATTCTAAAAACTCCTTTTCAAATTATTATTTTCTTATAGTGCCCAACATTTTAAGAAAAATTTACCAAAAATAATAATTACATAAAAAAACTGTCTAGTTATAAAACTAGACAGTTTAAGACGTTAACCTCTTTTTTCTATTGCAACGATAAAAGGTGGATTGTTTGCTTGGTTTAAAAATCGGTATGTTAATACATGTGCTTGATCCTGTGGAATATTTTGTACATATTCCATCAATGCATCTTTTTCAATTTCTCCACCTTCATGACCATGATAGATCACTACAACTATTATTCCTTCAGGTGCCATTATTTCAAGAATTTGTTCAATCGCAGAAATTGTTGATGAGGGAACAGTGACAATTGTTTTATCACTACCAGGTAAATAACCTAAGTTAAAAATTGCGCCCTTTACTTTTCCGTGTAAATGATCTGGTACCTCATTTAGTACATGGGAATGACTTTTCTGAATGAGTGTTACTTGATTAGACAAATTGTCTTTTCGAATACGTTCAGTCGTATTTAGTATCGCTAACTCTTGGATATCAAATCCATAAACATGTCCGGTTTTTCCAACTAATTTAGCTAAAAAAGTTGTATCATGACCATTACCGATTGTTGCATCTATGGCGATATCTCCTTCTTTTACAGCTAATTGAAGAAGTTTTCGAGCATAGGGTAGAATTCTTTCTAAAATCATGTTAATTGCACTCGATTTTTTGCAAATTTACCTTGCCAGCTATTACGACGCTCAAATTCACGATCAATCGCATTTAATACTTCCCATTTTTTCAAGCTCCACATTGGTCCAATTAATAAATCAGGTGGGCCGTCACCAGTAATTCGATGAACAATTACATCACTTGGGATGATCTCCAATTGGTCAACGACTAACTTGATATAATCATCAAAGTTCATAAATTCAACTAGACCTTTTTCATATTGCTTCATCATAGCTGTTCCTTTTAAAAGATGAAGTAAATGAATTTTAATTCCTTGAATATCAAGTTTTGCTACTTCAAGAGCAGTTTCCATCATCATTTCAGGTGTTTCAAGAGGTAAGCCATTAATAATATGTGAACAAATACGGATATTATGCTTTCTTAATTTCTCGACACCTTCAACATAGGTTTTGTAGTCATGAGCTCGGTTGATAATATTTGCTGTTTTTTCATGGACTGTTTGTAATCCAAGCTCAACCCATAAATACGTACGTTTATTTAAATCTGCTAAATATTCCACAACGTCATCGGGTAAGCAATCAGGTCTTGTTGCAATGGATAAACCTACAACGCCTTCTTGTTCTAGGATTGGTTCGAATTTTTGTTTTAAAACTTCTACTGGGGCATGCGTATTTGTATAGGCTTGGAAATATCCTAAATACTTTCCATTTTGCCATTTTTCATGCATTCTATCTTTGATTTTATGGAACTGGGTAACAACGTCTTCCGCACGGTTACCTGCGAAATCACCTGACCCAGAAGCACTGCAAAAAGTACAACCACCGAACGCAACAGTACCATCTCTGTTTGGGCAATCAAAGCCAGCATCGATGGAAACTTTAAATACTTTTTCGCCGAATTGCTGTCTTAAATGATAATTCCACGAATGATATCTTTTATGATCTATTGTATATGGAAAAGGATTATTATTTGTCATTTCCTCATCCCTCCCTTAATTTAAGTCACTATTCTCGATTTTATCATGCTCTCATTAGAAAACCAAATGGAAAAACCTCTCTATATTGTAAACAAATTTTTGTACTTTGTTTGCTTGCTTGTGGAGACACTATCCTTGAGGTAGCCCAAAAGGCGCCCATATATATTACTTTGTAAAGTCTGAAGGAGGAAATATCTTGCCAATAACAGATCGTGCATTCGGACAAGAACAAGTGAAACAGGCAAAAGCAGCCTATGACTATGCAGTACAACAATTAGAAGAGGGTATGAAACAGGAACATTATAATGATATAGAGTACTCAGACGCACAGTTGCAACTTGAACAAGCTATTCAACAGCTTGAGCAAGTAGAGCGATTAGCAAATCAAGAGAATCGAGACGAGTTTAATCGTTTACGCAGACAACTAGTCCAATTGCAGCATCAAATGATCATTACTCCGCACTAAGTAGAGGGTGAAAACAAATGCAAGAATACACTCGTGAATATATGTATCTTGGGAGGAACTATAATATGGCAAAGAACCGTTCAAAAAGTAATAATCCAGAACAAAAAACAAAAAACGCTACAATTACTGAGTTCTCTGGAGAACTTTCAGCAGTAGATAAAGTAAAACAAAGTAATGCTAAAAAAGGTCAACCGCAAAGATCGAAACAGTAACTATTATGATCTAAAAAAGAAACTGCCTTTTAGTAAGGCAGTTTCTTTTATTTATTATTGATTGCTTTATTATCAAATGTTTTTGCTAAAATATAGCTTGTGTCACCAACTTTGATAAATGAAATCTTTACTGGGTCACCGATTTTCGTAAGTGCAATTTCACGGGAAATTTCTGTTGAAACAGAGAAAATCCTTCCATCTTTCTCAAGCATTAAATCGTAAATACTTTCACCTTGTTTTAAGGTTAATCCGATTCGGCTGACTTTTCCTTCAATCTCTTGATACATATCAGAATCCTTTAAGTTTGCAGAGGATCCTTTCATAGCTAATCCTTCAATATAATTATTTAGTGTTGATTGAAGGGTATTTCCCGTACCTACAATATTGTAGTTTCTTACATTTACCATACTATACATTTTAATAAGGCCTTTTTTGTCTTTTAAAGCCATAAAATAAGTAGGTTCATTTTGTATATTAATTAAGGTTGGATAGGTTGCATTGTATCTAAATTGTTGGACTTTACCTTCTGCAGATGTCATGCCTGCCTTTTCAGTTGCTCCAGAAATTTTGTAGATTGTTGTGTGTCCAGTTCTTGTATCGATTAACGTAAAACCACTTAAGCTCTCATCTCTACCAACTGATGAAACGCCTGTATAGTAATACATCTTTCCATTGTTTGTAATTGCTTTAATTCCTTCTGTAGTTGCAATTTTATCCCTGTCACTCCAATTAAAATAACCATGAATCAGCGTTCCCCAATCATCAAAATGTTCGACTGCCGTATCAGCAGGGTACATGCGCTCAATCCAACTTGGTGCATTTTTTAAAGAATACTCTTTTGTATTACCAGTTTGAGCATCGATTACCATGACACCTGAAATTTCTTCTGCGCCACCGATTTTATGATAATCAAATTTTGAAATAACCCAATAAGGCTTCCCGTTATCATCAATTTCAAATGTATAATCTTTTAAACCAGTATTTTTATTATGACGGAATGCATATCTCATTAAATCGTCACCAAAATAGGCACTATCTAAATAACGTAAATGGATTTTCTTTCCATCTAAATTAGTAACTAATTTAACATCATCTGGATTACTGGCATTTACCATTAAATATCCCTTTGTACCACTTTTATTTTTATTGTACTTAAAGAATCCAGTATGCTCTAATGGACCAACATAATACATGACTCCGTTTACTTCTTGAAGTGTTAAGTGGTTAATGTCTGATTGTGATCCTAGTGATGGAACTTCACCTAATTTTTTATCAGCCATGTTTAATGCTAATGAATGATCAACGATTGGAATTTGATCTAAATCAGCAACCTTCATATCTTTCACAAATTCTTTTTTCTCGACTTGACCAATCATATTTCGATAAACGCTTGCATCACCAAGTCTTGAGTTCAAAACAATGATAACGATGAATAGGAGAATGGTGATTAGAACTGCTCCGATCACGCTAACTTGCGCCGTGAAATTTTTAAAATCAGCAAATAACATTACTGCTAATACTGCAAATGGAATAATACTCATTATGCCAAATCCGATAAAACTAATCGTAGTATCATGTGGCAATAAATTAAAATACTGCATGATAAAATAATAGATTACTGTCAAAATAATAAATGTAATATATTTAGTAATTTTAAAAGATGATGCCATTCTAAGACCTCTTTTCTTTCATTCTGATTATAATCTTAACAGAATTTTTGAAACTTGAATTAAGTATATTTTAAAAGGAAAAATATTCCCCAATTTTTTTAGTTGAAAGGTTACATTTTCTCCTCTACAATAAATAAGTTATATAGAGAAAAAGGGTCGGCTTAAAGGGGAGTACAGAATGCCAAAAAAACTCTGGTTTTTATTAATAGGTATGATTTTAAACGTAACAGGAAATTCTTTTTTGTGGCCATTCAATGCGATATATATACATGAACATTTAGGAAAGTCCTTGTCAGTAGCAGGGCTTATTTTAATGTTTAACTCATTGGCTGGCGTTTTTGGTAATATGCTCGGCGGTTGGCTTTTTGATAAATTTGGGGGATACAAGTCAATTCTAACAGGGATCATTATTACTTTTCTTTCAATATTAGGTTTAGTCATAAATCATTCTTGGTCATTTTATAGTTTTTTCTTAATCACATTAGGTTTCGGTGTAGGAATTGTCTTTCCATCTATGTATGCAATGGTCGGGGCTGCTTGGCCAGAGGGTGGACGTAAAGCGTTTAATGCACTATATGTTGCTCAAAACTTAGGTGTTGCAATTGGTACTGCTTTAGGCGGGATCGTAGCGGATTTCGATATCAATTATATTTTCACAGCTAATTTGATCTTATATATTATTTTCTTTTTCGTAGCTGCTATTGGTTTTAGAAATATGGAAATAACAAAGGATGAAAAGGTAGAGGATAGTGTAGGGAAAGATAAGCCTAAGTTTTCTCTAACTCCATCAATGAAGGCTTTATTAATTGTTTGTTGTTCTTATGTTCTATGTTGGCTAGTGTATGTTCAATGGCAGACGACAATTGCTTCTGAAATGTCTAACTTGAAAATTGGATTAACAAATTATAGTCTTCTTTGGACAGTAAATGGAGCGTTGATTGTTTTAGCTCAACCAATTGTATCAACTATTATTCGAAAATATGTTACAAGTATGAGAAAGCAAATGTTATTTGGGATTGGATTTTTTATTGCTTCCACAATTCTAGTCAGTACAGCAGAGCAGTTTTCAATGTTTATGATTGGAATGATTATTTTAACAATTGGCGAAATGTTTGTATGGCCAGCAGTTCCAACAATTGCAAATATGCTAGCTCCAAAGGATAAGTTAGGAATGTATCAAGGAATCGTAAATAGTGCTGGTACAGTCGGGCGAATGATTGGTCCTTTACTTGGAGGAGCAGTAGTAGATACATTTAGTATGAAAATATTATTTATTGTATTGGTTTTCTTTTTAGTAATCAGTATGATTTTTTCTGTACTGTATGAAAAATTTGCAAAAAAGGTTATGAATGCACAAGAACAAACTGTTGCTTCATAAAATAGGCAATGTATAATTGACCTTTTTCCTTGGTTATAATAAAATGGTATAAATTAAATCTAAATGATCGGCAATGATTGGGAATAGTAATGAAAGTGAAGAGGTTTAGAGAGTTGACGGCTGGTGAAAGTCAATCCCTTCTTTTCATGAACTCGCCCATAAGCCACATTTGTGAACGGTTTTTTTACCAAGTAATGAATGTCGTGTTCCACGTTACGGAAACAAGTGAATGTATTTATACATTAATTTGGGTGGTACCGCGGGAAATCCTCTCGTCCCTTTTTGGGACGGGAGGATTTTTTTATTTTTATAAAAATACCTGTGATACCGCCAGCCGAGCCATTTAATCATTAAAAAGGAGGCAATAATATGAGTTTTAATCATCGTAATATTGAACAAAAATGGCAATCGTATTGGTTAGATAATAAAACATTTAAAACAACTGACGATACAAGCAAGCCAAAATTTTATGCACTTGATATGTTCCCATATCCATCTGGTGCGGGTCTTCACGTAGGTCATCCAGAAGGCTATACAGCAACGGATATTTTATCAAGAATGAAAAGAATGCAGGGGTATAATGTACTTCATCCAATGGGATGGGATGCATTCGGATTACCTGCTGAGCAATATGCACTTGATACTGGGAATGATCCAGCAGAGTTTACTGAAAAAAACATCAATACATTTAGAAATCAAATTCAAGCTCTAGGTTTCTCTTATGATTGGGATCGAGAAGTAAATACAACTGATCCAAGTTACTATAAGTGGACACAATGGATTTTCTCAAGAATGGTTGAAAAAGGATTAGCGTATGTTGATGAAGTTCCAGTAAACTGGTGTCCAGCACTTGGAACAGTTTTAGCAAATGAAGAAGTTATCGATGGGAAAAGTGAACGTGGAGGACATCCAGTTGAACGTCGTCCTATGAAACAATGGATTTTAAAAATAACTGCTTATGCAGACAGACTATTAGAAGATCTAGAAGAGCTTGATTGGCCAGAAAGCTTAAAAGAAATGCAACGTAACTGGATTGGTCGTTCTGAAGGTGCTGAAGTTTACTTCAAAGTTGATGGATACGATGAAAAAGTTACTGTATTTACTACTCGTCCAGACACTTTATTCGGTGCAAGCTATTTAGTATTAGCTCCTGAACATGATCTAGTAAATCAAATTACGACTGCGGAGCAAAAAGAAGCAGTTGAAGCATATATCGATTCAATCAAATCAAAAAGTGATTTAGAGCGTACAGATTTAGCTAAAGATAAAACTGGCATATTTACAGGAGCATATGCTGTTAATCCTGTAAACAATGAAAAGCTTCCAATTTGGATTGCTGACTATGTACTTGCAAGCTATGGTACTGGTGCAATTATGGCAGTACCTGGACATGACGAACGTGACCACGAGTTTGCAGTTAAATTTAACCTACCAATCGTTGAAGTAGTTGAAGGTGGAGATGTTCAAAAAGAAGCTTACACTGGCGATGGTAAACATGTTAACTCTGATTTCTTAAATGGTTTAAATAAAGAGGATGCAATCGGAAAAATGTTAGCGTGGTTAGACTCTTCAAAATCTGGAGAGAAAAAAGTTACGTATCGTTTAAGAGATTGGTTGTTCTCTCGTCAAAGATATTGGGGTGAACCAATTCCAGTTATTTTCTGGGAAGACGGTACAATGACAGTTGTTCCTGATGAAGAATTACCACTAATTCTACCAAAAACTGATGATATTCGCCCAAGTGGAACTGGTGAATCACCATTAGCAAATATTACAGAGTGGGTAAATGTAGTTGATCCTGTTACAGGTAAAAAAGGACGTCGTGAAACAAATACAATGCCACAATGGGGTGGAAGCTGTTGGTATTACTTACGTTACATCGATCCTACAAATAGTGAAGCGATTGCAGATGCAGATTTATTAAAACACTGGTTACCAGTTGATGTTTATATCGGTGGAGCAGAGCACGCAGTACTTCACTTACTTTACGCTCGTTTCTGGCATAAATTCCTATATGATTTAGGAGTAGTTCCTACTAAAGAGCCTTTCCAAAAGCTATTTAACCAAGGAATGATCTTAGGTGAAAATAATGAAAAAATGTCTAAATCAAAAGGAAATGTCGTAAACCCAGATGATATCGTAGCAAGTCATGGTGCAGATACATTACGTTTATATGAAATGTTTATGGGACCGTTAGATGCTTCGATTGCTTGGTCAGAAAATGGATTAGATGGTTCACGTCGTTTCTTAGACCGTGTTTGGCGTTTATTTGTTTCTGATAACGATCAAATTTCAGATAAAATTGTTGAAGGCATAACAGTAAGTAATCTTGAAAAAACTTATCACCAAACAGTGAAAAAAGTAACAGAAGACTTTGAAGGACTTCGTTTCAATACTGCTATTTCACAAATGATGGTATTCATAAATGAAGCTTACAAAGCTGAACAATTACCAAAAGATATGGTAGAAGGATTCATTAAACTGTTAGCTCCAGTTGCACCTCATATTGGTGAAGAAATTTGGAGTAAACTTGGTCAGACTGACTCAATCGCATATGCAACATGGCCAGCTTATGACGAAGCGAAATTAGTAGAAGATGAAATCGAAATCGTCGTACAAATCAATGGTAAAGTAAGAGCAAAATTACTAGTTGCCAAAGATGCTTCTCGCGAACAAATGGAGCAAATTGCACTTTCTGATGAGGCTGTGAAAGAGCAAGTTGAAGGGAAAACAGTACGAAAAATTATTGCTGTTCCTGGTAAGTTAGTAAATATCGTAGCTAATTAATATTAAAAGGACTGATCTTAATTGATCAGTCCTTCAGACTGCCCGCCAAACGCTCGCTTTCTTCGTTGCTTCGCCTGCTTGCGGTGCTCATTACCGTCAAAGGTAACTCCGCTCCTCATTCGGCTTTGCGCCTCGAAAGACAAGCGTTTTCAGGCAGTCTGTATCTCTTAGTTTTTCTACTTTGTCTACAAACTGGAGGACTGATCTTAATTGATCAGTCCTTTTTTCTCTGTTGATGTTTATTGCGGTTACTGCTTTCCCGCATAGAAAAAAATTATATCGAAATAAACTGTTGACAGAATAGTAGAGTAACATCTATAATTCAAAACATACTTAATAAGGATCGTAGCTACGTCTTAATAGTTAATAGAATAATTGAGCAATGAAGGGAATATAAGTAGTGCTTATCTCACTGTTTTAGAGAGCTGATGGAAGGTGCAAATCAGTACATAGATAAGGGTGAATTTCAATCCTGGAGCATTTTTTTCGAAATAAAGGCTAATCTTTATAGAGGAAAAAACGGTCAAATATGATCGTTAACAAAGTCGAGAGGCAGGCCAATACATAGTCTGCTACTAGGGTGGTACCGCGAATTTTTCGTCCCTACTGATCTATTCAGTAGGGGCTTTTTTATTATTCAGGAATACAAAATAATTAAATATAGAACGTGCAATGAAAGGAATTTAGTAATACTTATTTCAATGTTTCAGAGAGCTGATGGTTGGTGAGAATCAGTATATAAATAAGTGTGAATTTCAATCCTGGAGCATCTTTTTCGAAATAAAGGGTAACTTTTATAAGGGAAGGACGGTCAATCGATCGTTAATCAAATGAAGAGGCAGATGATTAGTCTGCAATTAGGGTGGTACCACGGTGTAAATCGTCCCTGTCGTTAATGACAGGGGCGATTTTTTTATTTGAAATAAGTAAAATCGACTAAATTGAAGTTATGAAATGAAAGAATTGATAAATTAATAAGATATGAAGGAGATATTATCATGGAATTACAGAAAAGTTTATTGCCACGTCATATACGATTAATGGCACTCGGAGGAGCAATCGGTACAGGGATTTTTAAAGGGACTTCTGAAACAGTATCAATAGCAGGTCCAGCGGTTATTTTTTCTTACTTGTTTGCAGGTTTATTGCTGCTTGTTGTTATGAGTGCAATTGCGGAGATGGCTATTGCATACCCGGGGCTAAATATGAAAGGGTTTATTCGTAAAGCGTTTGGTAAAAAAGTGTCATTTGTTATCGGTTGGTTATACTGTTTCATGTGGTTAGTAGTATGTGTTATAGAAGTAATTGCAGCTGGGAGCTTTCTACAGTATTGGTTCCCATCAATGTCTTTATGGTCATTAAGCTTTATTAGTGCTATTTTCATAGTTGCGATTAATTTAATGAATGTTAAGCGATACGGAGAATTTGAATTTTGGTTTGCAGGAATTAAAATAACGATGATTGTTTTATTTATTGCTTTAGGTGCAGGGATTTTATTTGGAATCATTCCAAGTAATGATACGAATTATATGCAAAATTATATTCAATACGACGGATTCTTCCCACACGGTTGGTCAGGGGTATTTTCAGCTTTATTAATCGTCATCTTTTCATACGGTGGTTCGGAACTAATTGGATTAACATTAACTGAAACAAAAGACGCTGAGAAAGTATTACCAAAAGTCATTAAAGGTGTAATTTGGAGAATAGTAATTTTCTATACACTTCCAATACTAATCATTTGTGGCTTAATCCCTTGGAATGAAATTGGTAATCAAGCAAGTCCATTTGTTCAAGTGTTATCAACAGTTGGTTTTAATGGTTCAGCACATATTATGAACTTTGTTTTAATTACAGCTGTTTTATCTGCAGCAAACTCTGGTATTTATGGATGTACACGAATGCTGTTTTCTTTAGCTTCAGAAGGGGAAGCACCAAAATTATTTTCCCATGTTTCTAAGAACGGTGTCCCATTATATGGCGTTATATTGAGTGCAATTATTCTTGTTGGCGGTACCTTTGTTGCTTACTTCTCACCTGATCGTGTTTTTGGATATTTAATGGCAATCCCTGGATTTACAGTATCCTTAGTATGGATTAGCATTTGTTTAGCACAACTAATATTACGCAAAACATATGCTGCAATGCCTCATTTTAAAGTATGGGGATTTCCATATATAACTTCATTTACAGCAATTGCATTAATCATCAGCTGTGTTGCATTTGCATTTAGTGAACAAAATCGCGTAAGTATTATGGTTTGTTTAGGTATATTAATCTTCTTAATACTTGGCGCAATGATCGTAGATAAGAAGGATAAAAATCAACACTTACAATAATGAAATAAGTAGAATAAAAGAAAAATAGTTGTTACGGCAACTATTTTTTCTTTTTAATGTAAACTGTAAGATACTTGGATTTTACATTGCGAATTCATCTTACCTCTAATGCAGCCATAGCAAGCATTAGGGGTTTTATTTTGTATCAAGTGACTTTCAAAACCTTCTCATTATTTTGGTAAAGTAAGTTTTTCTTTCAAAATTAATCTTTATTTTATAGAGTTTTCAATTGTATTAATAAACTATTAAACTTTAATTAAATCAACAAAAATGAGTTAAAAAGGGTTGATAATGTTTTTGGTCTACTTATTTAATTTTAGATCAGAGGAGTGAAAGACGTGGCTAAAAATAAATACATAAATGAAAATAGTCGTGCGGATAAAAGAAAATTACAAAGAAATGTTGAAGGAAATTGGAATCAAAGATATTTATCAATATTCATAACAATTGCTGGGGTTATCATATTAGGGGCTACGGCCATTTTTTATGTATACCCAAAAATCATGACGGATGGGAATACAACTAAAAAAAGTATTTCTACAGAGAAAGATAAAGCGGCTAAAGAAGATGAAAAGAAAGAAGAAACAACTGAAAAAACATCTAAACAAAAAGCTAAGAAACCTGCTAATAGTCAAACGAAGGTTATTGAAAAGGAGCCAATTTCTAAAGATTATATTTTGCCTGAAAGTAACACGGTGAAATTAACTGATGAGGTACTAGGTAAGCTGTCAACAAATGAGTTAAGTTTAGCGAGAAATGAAATATATGCGAGACACGGATATATTTTTAAGTCCAGTGATTTAAATAAATATTTCTCAACAAAGTCATGGTATAATCCAGATCCAACTTATAATGGTGCTTTAAATGAAATTGAAAAATATAATATTAACTTTATTAAATCTAAAGAGAATTAAAATAAGGCAAAGTTAACTGAAAGATCCAACCAAACGAAAACAAGACCACTAAGTGGTCTTGTTTTTTATATCTAGTATGTACTAGCTTGTGTACTCGCAGGTATGACGAGATCATCTCCGTTAAATGTATAGGCATTTGAAGAAACGAAATTTGTTTGTTTCATTTTTTTACTTTTTAGATAAACTTCTACTCGTCCCAAATTTTGCAATGGTAAGATCCCAGTAGAAAAAAGATTCTCGTAATTTAATGGATCTTGAATGATTTTTGTTTTAAAGCTTGATGATGAAAAAGCTGTAGGTATGACAATGTCAGTTTGTACTTTTCCTTCAATTCGTTGGTTTAATACTGTTACATTCGTCTTCCATGTTGAATGATCTACAAGTTTAATATTCTTAACTTTGCTATAAGCATATTGGTCTAATAGCTTTATATCATTTGAATATTTATCTTTATCCGAGCGGAGAACAACATGAATTAAAGTGATATTATTTTTCTTATTTGCTTGGATTAATGTATTTTTGGCTGCTTTTGTATAGCCAGTTTTTGCAGCTAAAAAGTTTGGATTACTGTAAATAGGGCTAGATTTTGTCAAAACTACTTTTTGACGAGATGTTTTTACGTAAGTTTTTGTTAGGCTCATCGCTTTAACCATAAGAGGCTGTTTAATAGCTTCTCTTGTAATCATAGCTAAATCATATGCCGTAGTTTTGTGAGTTGAATTTGGTAAACCACTTGCATTTGCAAAATGAGAATTAGTTGCACCAAGCTCCTTTGCTCTTTTGTTCATTAAATCAGCAAACTTTGAGACACTACCGCTAATTCTCTGACCAATTGCATAAGCTATATTATTATTACTATTGAGCATTAATATTTTTAGCGCTTCGTCTCTAGTTATTTCTTCACCAGATTTAAAAATGATTTGGTCATTGCTTCTTTCCTCTTGTAAACTTCTGCTTGTCATTGTAATTGTATCGGTTGGTTTTAATTTTTCTAATAATAGCAATCCAGTTAAAACCTTCGTTGTACTCGCAGGGAAATCTCTATAATTTCCTTTTTTGGAATAAACAACCTCGCCAGTTTCAGCAACAATGGTAATTGCTTTATTACTATATACTGTTGGTGACTTAATGGAGGCTTGAGTGGAGGGTATTGGCAGAATTGGTGCCAGGATAAAAATTGTTGCAAAAAACAATAGTAACTTCTTACTCATTTTTCTCTCCTTGAAATTAACAGATTTATTCAAAATTTATTAAAGTATAACATATAATGTTTATCGTTAAAAACAGACATATGTTGTTAAATAATCATTCTTTTTGCATAGATAATAAGAACTTGTTAAGATTGTGTCATATAATAAGGAGGAATGAGTAATGAATTCTATTTCGGCAAATGAAGTAAAAGATCGCCTAGATGCAGGTGAGACTCTTTTTTTAGTAGATGTTCGTGAAGATTATGAAGTACAACATGGGAAAATCCCTGAAGCAATTCATATTCCAATGGGAGAAATACCAAGTAAATTAGATGTATTTAATAAGGAAATGGAATATATTTTCATTTGTAAAGCTGGAGTAAGAAGCGAAAATGTGTGTGAATATTTAACAGAGCTTGGATATAAAGCAATCAACATGGAAGGTGGAATGATGGCCTGGGAAGGTGAATTAGATTAACAACTAATTCAACTTTACTTTTCATTTTTCACATAGTATGATTATTTCAATTAATTAGATTTCAATGAAAAACACTATAAATAAATAATAGAGGTGCTTTTGTGAGTGCGGTAGGTTCTAAATAGGAAAAATTTAATGAAATAAGCATGATGTAATAAAGGGGATTTTTGTACATAATCATCCCTTATTTTTGTCATGGATTATTTCTCAATACCTATGAAGATACCTACTATACTTTATAAAGCGTGTAACTATGTTAGGATAACTCTATACTTTTTTGTATTAGTTTATTTTAATGGTAGTTACACATGCCTTGTAATGTAAAGAAAGCTGCGGTATCTCCGCAGCTTTTTTAGTTATTTTAAAAGGCTCTTTTCTAAAAGATTGTTGCTTTTTGGATTTAAAACTACAAAGACAAAAGATGATTACAAAGGAAAGTGCGAGACTCCGGTGGGAGATGCGGGAAGGCTGAGACCCTGCATAGCACCGAGGAGGCTTAGCTCTCACCCACTAAAAAGGGAGCATCCTGTAGTTGTAATCAGCTAACGCATTCTTATAGCAACAGTGTATACGAAAACGTCCTTTTAAAAAGGTGAAAACTAAATACAATCCTCATTGGAATCTAATGAGTAGGTATCTTCATTTATGATCAAAAAAGACATGGTGAGGAGAATAGAAATTGAACAAGATGACTTACGAAAAGTTACAATATAATGATTTAAAGGAAATGATTAAATCCTATTGTGTTAGTGGATTAGGAAAACAATTGATTGAACAGTTGGAACCAAGCTCAAACATGAAAGTAGTTAATACTCGTTTAAATGAGACTACGGAAGCAAGGGCAATCTTAGATGCAGAAGGTCATGTACCATTTTTAGGTGTTTCAAATATAGAAAATCTCATTAAAAATCTTGAAAAAGGCTTGATTCTTGATCCAAGTGATTTAGTTAGCATTTCGGATTTTTTAAGAGGATGCAGGAAGATTAAAAAGTTCATGCTTGAAAAAGTCTTTTTTGCACCAGTTTTAGCATCTTATGCGAACTCAATGACAGAATTTAAAAAAGTAGAAGATGAAATTAACTTTTCGATAAAAGGAAGCATGGTTGATTCAACGGCTAGTAAAGAATTAAGACGTATAAGAAGTAATATTGAAACTGTTGAGGAGAAAATTAAAGAACGTTTAAATAAATTTTTAAATAGTAGTTCGAATAAGAAATATATACAAGATTTCTTCATTAGTAAGAAGGATGATCGTTTTACAATTCCAATTAAAGCCTCATTTAAAAACCAGGTAGCAGGAACTGTCGTTGAAGCTTCATCCAAAGGATCAACCGTTTTTATGGAATTAAATACAGTTACTAAATTAAATGGAGAACTTTCAATTTTAAAAGCTGAAGAGGCAATGGAAGAATACCAAATTCTAGCTACTCTATCAGGAATGATTTTAGAGAATATTTATCACATTAATATTAATATGGAATTGATTAGCCAGTATGATATGGTGTTTGCAAAAGCGAAATTTAGCAAGTATATTGGAGGCATTGAGCCAAAGTTAAATGATTATGGATATATTAAATTAGTGAACTGTAAACATCCACTTTTATCCGGAGATGTTGTACCTCTTAATTTTGAAATCGGCACAAATTATAGGAGTTTAATTATTACAGGACCGAATGCTGGTGGGAAAACGATCGTATTAAAAACAATTGGACTAATCACATTGGCAACGATGTCAGGTTTTCACGTGTGTGCAGGCAAGGAAACTGAAATCTCGGTATTTGAAAATATCTTTGTTGATATTGGTGATAATCAAAGTATTGAAAATGCGCTAAGCACATTTTCATCTCATATGAAAAACCTGTCTGAAATCATGAAAGCCTCAAATAATAGTACACTTTTACTATTTGATGAGATTGGAAGTGGGACTGAACCGAATGAAGGTGCTGCCCTTGCCATTTCAATTTTAGAAGAGTTTTATCAAATGGGATGCATTACAATCGCGACCACTCATTATGGTGAAATCAAACGTTTTTCAGAAATGCATAGTGATTTTATGAATGCAGCAATGAGATTTAATAATGAAACATTGGAGCCACTATATAAATTAATGATTGGAAAATCTGGGGAAAGTAATGCTTTATGGATTTCGAGGAAAATGGACATACGAGAAAAAGTACTGCTAAGAGCAAAGGAATATATGGGAAATAAGGCGTACCATTTAGATAGAGTGAATGAAAGTAAGCTTCGAAAAACTAAAGTCATCAAAGAGAAGGTAGAAGTGAAGAACGTCTTCCATAAAGGAGATCGTGTAAAATTACTAGACTACGATCAATTTGGAATAATATATAAAGAAATAGATAATTTCCATAATGTTATCGTGTATTTTAATGGAGAATTATTAGAAGTAAATGATAAGCGAATTTCATTAGAGGTAAAAGCGACGGAATTATATCCAGAAGGGTATGATTTGGACACATTGTTTATTGACTATAAAACAAGAAAAATGGAGCATGATATCGAACGTGGTTCGAAAAAAGCACTCCGAAAAATTCAAAAAGAAATAAGAAAGAATAAAGAGTGAGATTATATGGATTTTATCATAAGACAAGAACATGAAAACGATTATCTCGAAACAGAAGAAGTTGTTAGAAAAGCATTTTTGAATGAAACATTTAGTGATAAAACTGAACATAAACTTGTCAGTAGGATTAGAAAATCAGATGCATTTATTCCAGCGCTTTCGATCGTAGCTGAAAAGAATCAGGAAATAGTTGGGCATGTTCTGTTATCAAAAATTACGATAGTGAATGATGAAAATATAGTAAACTCCTTAGCATTAGCGCCAGTTTCTGTTGAGCCGATGTATCAGAAAAAAGGGATAGGTCATATGTTAATCTCTTGTGCGTTAAAAAAGGCAGTTGATATAGGGTATCAATCAGTCATTGTATTGGGGCATAAAGATAATTATCCGAAATTTGGTTTTAAGCCAGCACATTCATGGAATATAAGAGCGCCCTTTGAGGTTCCAAACGATGTATTCATGGCTTTAGAATTAACTGAAAGTGCACTTGAAAACGTTCAAGGTGTCGTGGCATATTCGAAAGCATTTTTTGAAGAGGATCTTTCGTAAAGTTAGTGAATCAATTTAAAAATAGACAGTCCCTTAAAAAAAGGGCTGTCTATTTTTCATTAAAAAGATTAACAATTGGAGATTCAGCATATATTGTAATAATACCTCATATATTCTTCATTGAGGTCTGCATAGTTAGAAAGGAGGGGGTTGATTTGCCAAAATCATTGAAAGTTGATATTACGGATAAAGTGATTGGGAAGTTTAAGGATGGATATATAGAATTGTATTCCTCTAAATATTTAATTGGGAAATTCTTTTTTAAAGAAATGGAACAGACTTTCCAATTGGCAGAAGGTTATGTCGAAGAGGACGGTAGATTTTATTTATTAATCAATTTGCATCACGAACCATCTAATGTACGCTGAAAGACCTTAATTTAGGGACGGTGAATTTGTGTTAAAGACAAATAAATATGACGAAGAGCATGAGATATATTTCGCAAAATCGCTGGTAAATTTATTAAAAATAAATGAGGAAATAGAAGATTATTACGCAAAAAATAAATTAGTCATATTAAATGAAAGACGATTTGATCAAATCTTATGCTTTTCAAAAAATGATAGGACCAAACGAAAAAATGGTATTCGTTCGGTCCTTTGTTTATAAATATATTATAGAGTTGCATATTCAGCTGCAGATGCACCAGCTAGTCTACCAGTTACAAATGCAGCAGTGATATTATACCCACCAGTATAGCCGTGAATATCTAATAATTCTCCACAAAAATATAATCCATTCATTAATTTCGAAGACATTTCTTTTGGGTGAACTTCTTTCGTTGAAACCCCGCCACCAGTAACGAATGCTTTTTCTATTGATAACGTACCATTAACGACAAATGAAAAACCTTTAAACGATTGGACAAGCTCTCTAATTTTGAGCGTACTAATTTCATTACATGGCGACGATTCGTCTATCCCGTTTTTTGCTAATAAAAATAGTAAGTAACGTTCAGGCGCTAAACCTTTTAAAACATTTTTAATGGCTTTTTTAGGTTCATTCTTTACAATTTTCATTGTCTCTTGGAATAAATTTTCTTCGTTTTGTTCTGGGAATATATCGATCGCCATTGTTACATTTTTTGTATTGAATTTTTGTTGCACTTTATACACAAATTGGCTACAACGTAGAGCTGCCGGACCAGAAATACCAAAATGAGTGAAAAGCATGTCCATCTTATGTGAGATTACTTTTTTACCTTTCGGATTTAAAACGCTTAATTCAATATCTCTTAACGCCAAACCCTGCAAAGTTTTACGTTGAATGAAATCCTCAGAGGAAGTAATTGGAACCTCAGTCGGGAATAATTCAGTGATTGTATGCCCAGCTTTTTTTGCCCAAGCATAACCATCTCCAGTAGAACCGGTGTGTGGAACTGATTTCCCTCCTACTGCAAGAACTACACTTTTCGCGTTAATAACTGTACGATCATTTAACAAAATCCCTACAACTTTACCATTTTCATATAGTACGTCTTTAACAGTTCTATTTATTTGAATATCAACATGATGTTTTTTTAATTTTTGAAGTAATGCTTCAAGAACAGATTTGGAGTCGTTAGAAACAGGGAACATTCTTCCGTGATCTTCTTCTTTTAACGCAACACCCATGTTTTCAAAAAACTGAATGATATCTTCATTATTATAAATTGAAAACGCACTAAATAAGAAACGTCCGTTTCCAGGTATATGCTTAATAACTTCTTCAACAGGTAAGCGATTTGTTACATTACAACGCCCACCACCTGAAATAAGTAGCTTTTGCCCAAGTTTACTTCCTTTTTCAAGCAAAAGTACTTTTGCCTTTTTTTCAGCGGCACTAATGGCAGCCATTAATCCAGACGTGCCGCCACCTATTACAATCACATCATAGTTCATTTTTTCACTACTTTCATTACAAATTGTTTCATAAAGCATAACATTATTTCAAATAAGCTCCAACTTCTTACCTATTTTTAATTTTTTCTTTTTATATGAATATGGTAAGATAGATTAGTTAGTTTGATCGAATTAGTAGGAGGCAGTTTATGTCAGATTCAAAATTGCTACGTGGTACCTTTATTTTAACTGCTGGAACTTTTTTTATAAAATTTTTAGGGATGATTTATACATTCCCGTTTTTTGCTTTAGTTGGTACGCAAGGTTCTGCATTATATAATTATGGTTATGTTCCATATACATTATTCATTAGTATCGCAACTGCAGGTGTTCCTTTAGCAGTAGCGAAGTTCGTTTCAAAGTATAATGCAATAGAAGAATATGAAACAAGTAGACGATTATTTCACGCTAGTCAACTACTATTAATATGTACAGGCTTTTTAGCTTTCCTAGTTTTATATTGTATCGCTCCCATTATTGCACCATTGATGCTTCCAAAGGATACGCATGGAAATAGTGTTGAAGATGTAGTAGGAGTAATAAGGATTGTTAGTACAGCTTTAATATTTGTGCCTTCTCAAAGTTTATATAGAGGATTTTTCCAAGGGCACCAGTCTATGGGACCAACAACTGTATCACAATTATTTGAACAAGTAGTTAGAATTGTATTTACTTTAGTTGGGAGTTACTTAATCCTGAAGGTTTTTGGTGGAACAATTACTCAAGCAATTGGGTTATCTACTTTTGCAGCTACATTAGGTGCAATTGGAGGATTATTAATTTTATTTTGGTATTGGAAAAAAAGAAAAACTCATTTAGACGAATTACTTCCTAAATCAAAAGGGAATATCCATCCTACCAATATGGAAATGTTTAAAGAATTATTTTCATATTCAATTCCGTATGTATTTGTTGGGCTAGCAATTCCTTTATATCAGCTTATTGATCAATTTACATATAATCGAACAATGGAATCGATTCATTTAAAAGAAATCGCTGAAACAACATATGTAATGTTTTCATTCACAAGTCACAAATTAGTTATGATACCTGTTTCTCTTGCGACTGCTTTTGGATTGACATTAGTGCCCGCAATAACAGAGGCATTCGTAAATAAAAATCAAAAAAAATTGCATAGTCAAATTACACAAACATACCAGGTTGTGTTCTTTTTAACACTACCAGCAGTCGTTGGTATTTCAGTTTTAGCGGAACCGATGTATAGCGCATTCTATGAAAAAAGCCAGCTTGGTGGAATGATCCTAGGTTTCTACGCACCGGTTGCATTACTATATTCACTATTTACAGTTAATGTTGCAATTCTGCAAGGAATAGACAAGCAAAGATATGCAATTAAAGGTCTTATATATGGAGTTATTATAAAAATTGTACTTAACGTACCTTTAATTCATGAGTTTCAAACAAAAGGTGCGATTTTAGCAACAGCATTGGGCTATATGTTTTCTATCGGCTATAATTTCTATTATATTAAAAAATACGCAAATTTTTCTTTTAATAGGGTATTAAGACGAATCCTATTTATGATTATACTATCAGCTATAATGGCAGGTGCAGTATTTATAGTCGAACAATTTTTAGGTATTTGGTTCACATATAATGATGGCAGACTCGTTTCAATGATTTTAGTTTTAATTGGCGCAGCTGTTGGTGCAGTTGTTTATTTAGGCGTTGCATATAAATTAAACTTATTTGAAATTATATTAGGAACTAGACTTACAAATCGTTTATTTAAAAGAGGAAAAATAGGATAATTCACATTTTGTGAACCATTTGAAGAAAATGGTTCACTTTTTTTAAATTAGTTTTGTAAAAAAAGAGTGTTGAGTTATCATATAATCAACTCGTATTACATAAACAATGCTCTCCTAACGGAGTAGCGAGAAAGACTCACAGGCAGGAATCGCTGTTGATATAGCGTAGCCTGTAACAAAATTAGAAAGACTAGGTGTATGATCATGAGAATCGATAAAATATTAGCAAACATGGGTTATGGTAGTAGAAAAGAAGTAAAAGGTTTGTTAAAACAAGGTGTTGTGAAAATAGGAGATAATATTGTAAAAAGTCCAAAGGAACATGTCGATTTAGACAATCAAGTGGTTTCTGTTAATGGCGAGGTTGTAGAGTATAAAGAGTATGTTTATATAATGATGAATAAACCACCAGGCGTTATTTCTTCAACTGAGGACTCAGAGCATGAAACGGTGATTGGATTATTAGAATATGAAGATATTATTTTTGATCCATTTCCTGTAGGTCGTCTTGATAAGGATACTGAAGGATTATTATTAATTACAAATGATGGACAATTGGCGCATCAATTACTTTCACCTAAAAAACATGTACCAAAGAAATACTTTGCTACAATCGATGGAGTTGTTACTGAAGAGGATATAAAAGCATTTGAACAAGGTGTAACACTTGATGATGGTTATGAAACAAAACCTGGTTACTTAACAATTCTTACTTCAGGTCAAGAATCTGAAATCGAGTTAGTCATCATGGAAGGTAAATTCCATCAAGTAAAAAGAATGTTTGAAGCAGTGGGTAAGACAGTAACTTATTTAAAGAGATTAGAAATGGGACCATTAAAGTTAGATGAAACATTGGAGTTAGGTGAATATAGAGAATTAACTGATGAGGAACTTGAATTACTAAGATCAGTAAATGAAGAAAAATAACGTAGAAAAAACACGTATCTTGATTAGACGTCAGACCAATCAAGATACGTGTTTTCTTTACGTTTAATTATGAAGTTGCTTTTACTTTTTTCCCTGTTACGGCCCACTTTCCCCTACTAGGACTATAAACTAGATTATTAAACTCTAAAATGTTTAAATCACGTTGGATTGTTCTAGGTGTTATACCAAACTCCTCCACTAGGTCTTTTGTAGAAACGGTACCATTTTCACTAATATACATGTAGATGGCTTTAATACGAGTTAGCATTCGAGAAGTTCCAGAATTCAAAAAACCACTCCTTTTACCGCTAGATTGATCTCATAACAGGTTGAAAAATATTTTACTAGATTAAGCTATATTTTCATTGTACTCTTTTTCAGAAGATTCATAACAAAATTTATGAAAATTATACAAAAATTTAATGAAAATTTGTGCAAACGTAATCACTAAATGAGTTTCAGGTAATATATTCTACAAAGATTGTCATAATCCTTCTTTTTTCGTTTCAATTATAAAGAAATTATGATTAAATTTTAGAAGATGATAGAATATCTACATAATAAGGAGGTTTTTTTATGACACAAATTAATTGGATGGAAGAAGTCTTAAAACGAAAAGACGATTTTCTAAATCAAACGATTGAGTTATTGAATATCGAAAGCGTTTACGATGAATCAACTATTACAAAAGAAGCACCAATGGGTAAAGGCATCAACGAAGCTCTTACATACATGTTAAATCTTGGTGAAAAAGATGGATTTACTCCCAAAAATGTAGATGGATATGCTGGTCATTTAGAAATGGGTAGCGGTGAAGAGTTAGTAGGTATTCTTTGTCACTTAGATGTAGTACCTGCCGGAGACGGTTGGTCACACGATCCTTTTGATGCAATAATTAGAGATGGAAATATTTATGCTCGTGGTGCTATCGATGATAAGGGGCCAACAATGGCTGCTTATTATGCGATGAAAATTGTGAAGGAATTAGGTTTACCGATTAATAAACGTGTTCGCATGATCTTAGGAACTGATGAAGAAAGTCAATGGCGCTGTGTGGATCACTACTTTGAAAAAGAAGAAATGCCAACAATGGGTTTTGCACCTGACGCAGATTTCCCAATCATCTATGCTGAAAAAGGTATTTTAGATATTCAATTCAACCAAGATCTATCTAAAGAAAACAATGAAGGTGAATATAAATTAATTTCATTTGCTTCAGGTAGACGTGTAAATATGGTACCTGACCATGCGAAAGCTATCATTTCAGGACCAAAATTTGATGTAGACGCTTTTAATCGTCATATTAGTGAATTAGGTTGTAAACCTAGTTTAAGCGAAGAAAATGGTTATCAAGTACTTACAGTAGAAGGTGTATCTGTTCACGGAATGGAACCTGATAAAGGGAAAAACGCTGGTATTGCTTTAGCAAGCTTCTTAAATCAATTTGGTATGAATAAACACGCTGAAAGCTTTATCAAATTTATTGTTGAAAACTTTAAAGGTGACTCACGTGGTAAAAACCTTGGGGTTGCATATAGTGATGATATAACAGGTGATTTAACGATCAATATAGGAATTATGCAATACGAAGATCAAAAAGGTGGAACTTTTGGTTGTACTTTACGTTATCCAGTTACAACTGAAATTGATTCAGTTATCTCAACACTAACTACAAGTGGTAACAAGTATGGATTTGAATTTGAAGAATTAAAAAATTCAAAACCACATCATGTACCACAGGATCATCCATTAATTCAAACTTTACAAAAAGTTTATGAAGAGCAAACTGGTGAAGAAGCTACTTTATTAACAATTGGTGGAGGTACATATGCACGTTCTCTAAGTGCAGGTGTTGCATTTGGACCACTATTTTTAGGTAAGCCAGAAGTAGCTCATCAAAAAGATGAATATGCTGAAATTGAGGATTTATTAAAAGCAACAGCAATTTACGCACAGGCTATTGCTGAATTAGTCAAATAATAAAAGAAGGGGGATTTCAGACTGCCCGCCAAACGCTCGCTTTCTTCGTTGCTTCGCCTGCTTGCGGTGCTCATTACCGTCAAAGGTAACTCCGCTCCTCATCCGGCTTGCGCCTCGAAAGACAAGCGTTTTCAGTCAGTCTGAATCTCTTAGTTTTTGTACTTTGTCTATAACTTGGGGAAAGAAGATAATTACTTTCCCTTTTTCATCACGTTTAAATAGTTAAAGTCTGTAGTGAGACTTTTTCGTTTACACAGTTAATTGAGAGGAAAATGATTTTGAATAATTTACGTGAAAAAAGCATTATTTACATATTTATGGCTTATTATTTTTGTTTGTTTTTTGCAATTGGATCTCTAGGACCTTTACTTTCTTCTTATTTTAAAACTGTATTGGATTTATCTACCTCACAAATAGGATTATTAATGTCACTAACGCCAATCGTCGCCATATTTTCACAACCATTATGGGGAATGATAAGT
>Ga0209676_1000571_pt1 | contig 55434 bp, 65 predicted proteins | sample AraplaCvi_mLB_r2_FD_184282 | JGI IMG/M metagenome (GOLD analysis project Ga0209676, IMG submission 184282) | Arabidopsis root microbial communities from North Carolina, USA - plate scrape MF_Cvi_mLB_r2 (SPAdes) (version 2) | ecosystem: Host-associated > Plants > Roots > Endosphere | place: USA... | reverse complement strand
CTTCATCAGCGGATGCGTCGGCTCATAGGGTTTGGCCCAGGGAAAGCTCATCTTATCTCGCTCCTCAGCCGATCGTCACGACGGTGTCGCTGTTGAATTCATAGGGCGGCACAACCAGATTCTTGGGTGCCGGGCCCTTACGGATGCGCGCCGCGGTATCGTAGTGCGAACCGTGGCACGGGCAGAAATAACCGCCGAAATCGCCCTTATTCTCGCCTTCCGCCGCACCGAGCGGCACGCAACCGAGGTGGGTGCAGACGCCCAGCGTGATCAGCCAGTTTTCCTTGCCGGGCTTGGTGCGCTGGTCGATCGTTTCGGGATCGCGCAGGTCGCCGAGCGGCACCGCCTTGGCTTCGGCGATTTCCTTGGCGACGAGGTTGCGCACGAACACCGGCTGCTTGCGCCAGCTCGTCTTGATCGCCTGCCCGGGCTGGATCGCCGAAATGTCGATTTCGGTGGTCGACAGCGCGAGCACGTCGGCCGACGGGTTCATCTGGTTGAGCAGCGGCAGCACCACCGCGACCGAACCGACACCAGCGAAACTCACCGCCGCAATATTGATGAAATCCCGGCGGCGTACGCCATCCTCGGTACCGGCGTTGAGTTCAGATTCACTGGCCATTCGACTGCCCTTGCATGGGTGAACTAACAAAAGTTCTCGAAGGTTATGGCCGCCCCTGTTGCACGCGCACGAAAGCGCACAACCCGGCGGCCCCTCCGGGAATTGCGGGCCTGATAGCCGCACTGTCCGGGCTTGCCAACAGGCAATTTTTGCTTCTTTCACTGTGCGAAGGCGCTGCACCAAGGCCTCTCGATTCCTCGCAGCACCGCAGCTATGGGCCATCTATGGAAATCGCCCTGTTTCAGCCGGATATTGCGGGCAATGTCGGCACCACGCTGCGCACCGCCGCCTGTGTCGGCGTGCCCGCGCATATCATCGAGCCATGCGGCTTTCCCTTCTCCGACGGCGCGCTGAAACGCGCCGGGATGGACTATGCGATTAGGGCGAATGTGCGCCGCCATGCAGACTGGAGCGGCTTCCACCAATGGAGCGTCGATGCCGGGCGACGGCTCGTGCTGTTGACGACGGCGGGCGCTACGCCCCTGCCCGACTTCGCCTTCGGGCCGGACGATCTCCTGCTGCTCGGCGCCGAATCCTCAGGCGTACCGCCTTATGTGCACGATGCGGCCGCGGCGCGGGTCGCGATTCCGATGCAGGCGGGCTTTCGCTCCTTGAATGTCGCGGTCGCGGCTGGCATCGCGCTCGCCGAAGCGCTCAGGCAAACGAAAGGCTTTCCGGCATGATCTCGCTCGACCCGCAGCAACAGACAGCGCGTAGCTGGTTCGAATCGCTCCGCGACCGCATCTGCGCCGAATTCGAGAAGATCGAGGCCGAGGCGGGCAGCGACGCGCGCTTCGCCTATACGCCGTGGGACCGAGAGGCCGAGGGGCTCGAGCCCGGCGAAGGCGGCGGCGGGGTGCGCGGCGTGATGACGGGCAAGGTCTTCGAAAAGGTCGGCGTCAACGTCTCGACCGTCGGCGGTCAGTTCGCCCCCGATTTCGCCGCATCGATCCACGGCGCGGGCGAGGACCCGAGTTTTTTCGCCACCGGAATCAGCCTCGTCGCGCACATGGCGAACCCGCACGTCCCCGCAGTGCATATGAACACGCGCTTCCTCGCGACGACGAAGCGCTGGTTCGGCGGCGGCGCCGACCTCAACCCGCCGATCGAATATGCCGAGGACACCAACGCCTTTCACGCGCGACTGCGCGCCGCTTGTGCGCCCTTTGGTCCCGACGTCTATGAGCGCTATGCCAAATGGGCCGAGGATTATTTCTACATCCCGCACCGCGGCGTTCATCGCGGCGTCGGCGGCATCTTCTACGATCATCTCGAATGCGGCGACGACGCCGAGTTCGACCGCAATTTCCAGCTGACGCAGGCGGTGGGCGAGGCCTTCCTCGACATCTTCCCGCAGATCGTGCGCCGCCGGATGGGCCTGCCCTTCACCGACGCCGAGCGCGAGGCGCAGCTGATCTGGCGCGGACGCTATGCCGAGTTCAACCTCGTCTATGACCGCGGGACGCTGTTCGGGCTCAAGACCGGCGGCAATATCGACGCGATCCTGATGAGCCTGCCGCCGCTCGCCAAGTGGAGCTGATGTAGAAAGGGCGCCCCGTTTCCGGAGCGCCCTCATCTGTAAATCGTCGCAGCGCGGCGATCAGGCGAAGACGTCTGCCTGACTGCGCCCACCCAACGCACGATAAATGCCAGCGGGAACCCCGACCTGCAAATAGGCCATCGGGATGCTGAGAAGAAGTGCGCCGATAACGATCCCGAAGATCGATCCCACGCCCGGCGTACCGCCGCCCGCGAACATCGATACGCCGACAATCATTCCGAGGATCATCAACAGGACGGTCAGCGCGACGCCGATCAGCAGGAAATACGCAAAAATCTTCCACTGCGACGTCGCGGTCATCCGCCAGGATTCACCGAGCCCGGTGAGAATATTAAACGTCCGTTGATCGGCCATCACGGGTCCCGTGCAGCAGAAGCGCGCCGCCAGCCAGATCACGAACAGGAAAAACAGCAGCATCAGCAACAGCATCAACCCGCTGGCCCCTGCGCTCGGCTGCCCGCCCATCATCATCGGCGCGAGCGCGCCGCCGAATACGACGAAGCCGATCAGAACCAGCACCACAACGACCACGATCAGCAGCAGCAGCGCCGGAAGCGCGGCGATGAAACCGAAGCTTAGCGCCGAACCAAGCGGTTCCGAACCGTTGGACAGTCCGATCCGCCACGATGCGAAGTAGCTGCCGGTCTGAAGAATATAGTTCACGAGGCTGGTCAGCATCATCAACCCGCCCATCGCCGCCACGCCGCCGCCCGTGGCAAAGCTCATCGGATCGGTCATCATCGCACCGCCGCCCAGCACGAACTGGAGAACCAAAGGCACGAAAATGCCGACGCCGATCAACGCGATCGCGTGGTTGACGCCCTGTCCCGCGAAAAAGCTGGTCGCATATGACCAGGCCTGACTGATGCTAATCTTGTTCATCATCGATTCTCCCCGTTTGTCCGATGTTCTACAAAATGCGCCCCGATATTATGCGAATATGCCGCCGTCCGTACGAACCGCCAGCTGGCGATAGACCGATGCGATCACCGCGGTGTTGAGCAGCCCGAAACCTGCGGCCACCGCCGCATTGATCGCGCTGCCAACCAGATGACCGACCGATCCCCGCTCTCCGAAAATGCTCGTCACCGCACCAACGAGCGACGACACGACAAGCAGCACGATCATGAAAAGGATCACGAACATCGCGATGCGCCATCCGTTGCCCCGCGTTAGCTGCCAGCTGTCCTGTAATGCCGTGACCGGGTTCTTGACGTCGCGGTCGGCGAGCAAGGGATAAACGGCGGCAAATCTGCCAATCAAATAGATTGCCGGCAGGATCAGCAGCAGCACGCCGATCCCGAAAATGAACGACTGAATCACGAATATCGCGAGCAGCGTCGGAATCATCGCAAAAGCAAAGACCAAGGCCTCGCCAACGCTCGTCCCCGATCGGGCGAGCCACAGCCGCAATATGGCGACCGAGCCGATCGTCGATGCGACGGAGATCGTCAAAAGCCAGGGCATTTGCTGCCGGAAATCCGCCATCAGCAACGCGAAAAGCTGATCGGGTGTCGCATCGGTTGGCGGCGTCAAGGGGACGGGCCCGAGCAAGGCGATTGCCATTCCTGGCAGAAACAGAAATACGCCCGCAAGAATGGCCGTCAGCGGAAGATGAGCCTTCACGAGCGTCGTCGCATCGTCCCACGCCGCACCCATGTCGAATTTTACCATTGATACCCCGTCATTTTTTGGGTTTCCCCGTCACATCGAAGGTGACGATCTTCGGGGCATCTGTCCAGCCCCGTCGGCAATTGGTGCAGGGGGCCTTGCGCGAGGCGTCGCGGCGGGCCAGATAGCCGGCGCAATGAGCCTTCTTTCTCCGCCCGAATGGACGATGAGTCCCGGCTTGACCGACTATGATACGGCTTTGGCCGACATGGAAACGCGCGCCGCCGCTATCCACGCCGGAGACGCTGGCGAGCGGATCTGGCTGATCGAGCATCCCCCGCTCTATACCGCGGGAACGAGCGCCGACCCCGCCGAGCTGCTGAACCCGCAATTCCCGGTTTATGACGCGGGACGCGGCGGGCGTTATACCTATCACGGGCCCGGCCAGCGCGTCGGCTATGTCCAGCTCGACCTGACGCGGCGCGGGCGCGACGTGCGCGCTTATGTTTCGGCGCTCGAAGGCTGGGTGATCGACGCGCTCGCATCGCTCGGTGTCGAGGCGCGCCGCGCCGACGGCCGTATCGGCATCTGGACCGACGACTTGGATGGCCGAGAAGCGAAGATCGGCGCGATCGGCGTGCGCGTGAAGCGCTGGGTGACGATGCACGGCTTCTCGCTCAACGTCGCGCCTGATCTCGCGCATTTCGGCGGCATCGTGCCGTGCGGGATCGCCGAATTCCCGGTGACGAGCCTCGCCGCGCTGGGCAAGACGGCGTCGTTTGCCGATGTCGATGCGGCTCTGGTCCAGACGCTTCCGGCCTTTCTCGACAAGCTTTCGCCAAGCGATTAGGAACGCCGCATGACCCGCACCCTTTTCGCATCGCTCTCCCTGCTCGCCCTCGCCGCCTGCGGCGGCGGCGACACCGCCGGCAAATCGACGACCAAGCTCGACGCGGTCGAAGTCCAGCCGGGATCGGTGAGCGATTCGATGATCATCCTCGACGATGCGGTCAGCGACGGCACCGCGGTCGACAACAGCATCCCCGACGACGGTACCAAGAAGGATGCAGCGAAGACCGACGAGGCGGACAGCGCCGATGAGGCTGCGCCCGAAAGCGAAGCCGACGACAATCCCGAAGCGGTCGACATGCCGGTCGCGAAACGGTCGATCACCGCCGATTCAGCAGCGAAAAAAGGCGAATAACCCCTAACGCAATCCGAGATTCTTGTGCGTCTGCAACGACAGGCGCCAGCGCGGATCGTCCATCACCATATCGATGCACGCCTGCACATTGGCGGCGGCGTGCGGATCGTCGAGCGGTTGCACGAGCAGGTGCTTGAAATCGAGCGCAGCGAGCCGTGCGACATCGCTACCCGGCTGTGGCCAGACCAGCTTGAGCTCGTCGCCGCTCGTCTGCACCAGTTCGCTGCCCGCCTTCGGGCTGACGCAAATCCAGTCGATGCTACGCGGGATCGGCAGCGTGCCGTTGCTTTCGATCGCGATCGTGAAGCCGCGTTCGTGGAGCGCGTCGATCAGCGCATCGTCGACCTGCAACATCGGCTCGCCGCCGGTGAGAACGACATAACGGTCATCGCCGCCCTGCCCCCAGCTTTCGGCGATAATGTCGGCGAGCGCCGCAGCGGTCTTGTACTTTCCGCCCAATGTCCCGTCGGTGCCGACGAAATCGGTATCGCAGAACTGGCAGATTGCCTTGGCGCGATCCTTTTCGCGCCCCGTCCACAAGTTGCAGCCGGCGAAGCGGCAGAAAACCGCACGGCGGCCCGCCTGCGCCCCCTCGCCCTGCAGCGTGAGGAAAATCTCTTTGACCGCGTAAGTCATCGGATCAGGCGTAGCGCGTCGGGTCGGCAAGCCCCGCGTCGGCGAAGCCCTTGGACCGCAAACGACAGCTGTCGCACGATCCGCAATGCAATCCCTCGGGCGTCGGATCGTAGCACGACCAGCTCATACCGGCGTCCATGCCGAGCCGCGCGGCTTCGGCGGCGATATCGGCCTTGGTCATGTGTTGGAGCGGCGCGAGGATATGGAAATCGACGCCCTTGTCGCCGTCGCGCGTCGCGAGCGCCGCCAGCTTTTCGAAGCCCTGAATGAATTCGGGGCGGCAGTCGGGATAGCCCGAATAGTCGAGCGCATTGACCCCGATCACGATGTCCTGCGCCTGCCGCGCTTCGGCGAGCCCGAGCGTCAGCGACAGGAAGATCAGGTTGCGCGCCGGCACGTAAGTAACCGGAACATCTTCCCCCACGCCGTCCTTCGGCACATCGATATCGGCGGTGAGCGCCGATCCGCCGAAACGGCGAAGGTCGAGCGGCAGCACGATATGCTCGGCCGCGCCGACCTCGACCGCGATCCGCGCCGCCGATTCCAGTTCGACGCGGTGACGCTGGTTATAGTCGATCGTCAGCGCGACGATGCGCGCGCCCGCCTCACGCGCGAGCCCCGCGCACACCATCGAGTCGAGCCCGCCCGACAAAAGGACGATCAGGGTTTTTCCGGCTAGATCCTGCATCGGCGCCAGATAGGCCCGCGCCGCGAGGGGCGCAAGTGCTGCGCCGCACCAAAAGAAATGGGCCGCGAGGCAATCGCCGCACGGCCCAGTTCGGCATGACAGCCGTTAGGGAGAAGGGCATACATGAAGAAGCCCTGCACCTCACCTAACGCAGCATGGTTAATATTTGGTTCGCTTAGCAGGCGCCGGCGCGCCGCGCCTCGATCGCCTGCGAGAAAGGCTTGCCCTCGGCGATGCCCTGCGTGTCGATCTGGACCAGCCGGTTCGTCTCGCTGCGGATCGTCGTGCGGCCATGGCCGGCACCGGGACAGGTATAGTGCACCGTGACCGAATTCGGCGTGTCTTCGATGACATAGCGCGAGCAGGTCGCGCGCGGGTGCTGGATCTGGATCATCCGGCGCGCGTCGCCGACGCAAATCGTCTGAAGCACGGCATCCTTGCCGCGTTCGCGCAGCTGCCAGCTGCCCTTTTCAAGCCGGTCGAGCATCGCCAGCGACGGCGCCTGTGCCGGCACCGCGCTCGCGCCGGCGCAGCCGAGCGCAATCAAGGACATTCGCAATGCGGGAGAGAAGATCGCCATTCCACCTATCCATTGGCCGCCCGCAAGCGAGCGAATTGCGACCCTGTTGTCTCTTAGCTAGCAAGCCGAAACCATGATTTCAACCGCTTGGCGCCCGATCGACCCGCTTCATCGCCGGTCGTGGGAGGAATTGCGCCATCATTCCGCGCGATTATGGGTCGCGATTTCATCCAGCGGGATGGGGAAGAAGCGCGAGCAAAAGGCGCAATCGACGACGATCCTGCCATTCTCGTCGGCCATGTCGGCCCGTTCGGTCTCGGGAAATTGCGCGAGCACGCCGGCGAAATAGGCGGTGCTGCACCGGCAGCCGCGCGACACCGAAACGCCGGGTTCGACGCGAACCTCGTCCTCGTGGAACAGCCGCCATGCGAGCGTTTCGAGCGATGTCGCGGGATCGGTGAGTTCCTCGTCCTTCAGCGTCGTCGCGATCGTGCGCGCGTGGTCCCATTCGGGGTTGTCATGCCGGACGTGCAGGCGGTCGCGGCCGACTTCGCCCTCGGGCAGATGCTGGAGCAGCAGGCCGCCGGCGAGACATCCGGCTTCGGGATCGTGACGCGCAGCAAGCTTGATCAGGCTCGAAATCTGTTCAGACTGCTCGAAATAATGCTCGGCCGCCTCGCCGATCGACGCGCCTTCGAGCGGGACGATGCCCTGATACCGTTCGGCGGTCGCAGCCTGGTCGAAGGTGATCGCGAGGAAGCCTTCGCCGAACAGCGCGAACAGGGTCGGATCGGGCCCGACCTCGGCCAGCCGCTCGGCGTCGAATTTCAGGTAGCCGCGCAGTTCGCCGCCGCGATAGTCGCAGACGAGCAGCTCGATCGGGCCGCCGCCGGTCTGCGCCTGCAGCGTCATCTGGCCATTTTCGTCCTTCAGCGTCGAGCCGAGCAGGACGGTGAGCACGAGCGCCTCCGCGAGCAGCTTTTCGGCCACCGGCGGATAATTATGCGCGCCCATGATCGTCTGGAGCGTCGGCCCCAATCGCACCAGCCGCCCGCGCACATGGCGTTCGGCGATGGTGAACAGCAAGGGCTGGTCGAACCAGGTTTCGATGATTTCACTCACGTCTTCGAACTCACAATTTTCCGAACGCCCAGAGCAGGATCGATTTCTGCGCATGGACGCGGTTTTCGGCTTCGTCCCATATCCGCGATTGCGGCCCGTCCATCACCGCATCAACAACCTCTTCGCCGCGATGCGCGGGCAGGCAATGGAGGAAGATCGCGTCGCTCTTGGCGCCCGTCATCAGCCGCTCATCGACTTGATAGGGCGCCATCGCCGCGATCTTGTTGTGCGCATGATCCTGTCCCATCGACACCCAGGTGTCGGTGACGACCAGATCGGCGCCTGCCACAGCCTCGCGCGCATCGCGCATGATGTCGATGCGGACGCCCTTCGCGCGCGCCGCTTCGACGAAGCTCGCATCGGGTTCATAACCCTGCGGCACGCCCGCGCGGACATGAAAGCCGAACAGCCCCGCCGCCTCGATCAGCGAAGCAAGGACATTGTTGCCGTCGCCGAGCCACGCGAGTTCGAGCCCGGGCAGCGCCTTGCCGCTCTCGACCACCGTCAACAGATCGGCGACGATCTGGCATGGATGCGAAAGGTCGGTCAGCCCGTTGATCACGGGGACGCTGGCATATTCGGCGAGTTCCTCGATCTTCGCATGGTCATCGGTGCGGATCATGATCGCGTCGGCATAACGCGACAGCACGCGCGCGGTATCGGCGATCGTCTCACCGCGACCGAGCTGCGTTACCCCCGCATCCATGATCATCGGCGTGCCACCGAGCTGGCGGATCGCGATATCGAACGAGGCGCGGGTGCGCGTCGAATTCTTCTCGAACACCATCGCGAGCACATGCCCCGCGAGCGGCGCATCGGCGTCGACCTTGCCCTTGGGCCAGCCAGCGCGCGCCGCCTTGCGATCGATCGCATCGGCAAGCATCGCGGCGACCGCGTCCCCGCCCGCGTCGGACAGGTTCAGGAAGTGCCGCATCATGCCCCCCGTTCCACAGGAACGGAAAACATCAGGACTCGGGCGGCGTGTAGCTCGCCGCGCCCGCTGACAATTTCTCGATGAATTCGGCGATATGGCTGTCGTCGATGTTGAGCGGCGGCAGCACGCGGACGACATTTTCGCCCGCCGCGACGGTCAGCAGCCCGTGATTGTCGCGCAGATGCGCCACGAACGCACGGCTGTCCGAGCTGAGCTTGAGCCCGAGCATCAGGCCGACGCCGCGGACGCTGTCGAACAGCTGGTCGTGGTTCGGGATGAGCTGTTCGAGCGCACCGCGCAGCCGCTCGCCGGTCGCCTTGACCTGATCGAGGAAGCCCTCTTCGAGTACGACGTCGAGCACCGCCTGCCCCGCGGCGCACGCCAGCGGGTTGCCGCCATAGGTCGAACCATGCGTGCCGATCACCATGCCGCGCGCGGCCTTTTCGGTCGCGAGGCACGCGCCCATCGGGAAGCCGCCGCCGATGCCCTTGGCGCTCGCCATGATGTCGGGGGTCACGCCGAAATGCTCATAGGCGTAAAGATGGCCGGTCCGTGCGACGCCGCACTGGACTTCGTCGAACACGAGCATCAAGTCGCGCTTGTCGCAAATGTCGCGCAGCGCCTGAAGGAAGGGCTGCGACGCGGGGCGGATGCCGCCCTCGCCCTGGATCGGCTCGACGAGGAAACCAGCGGTATTGTCATCGACCAGATCGAGCGCAGCGTTGATGTCGTCGAACGGCGCATAGGCGAAGCCCGGCAGCAGCGGATCGAAACCCTTGCGCAGCTTTTCCTGATTGGTCGCCGAGATCGTGCCGAGCGTGCGGCCGTGGAAGGCGTTGTTGAAGGTGATCAGCGTGTGCTTCTCGGCATTGCCGGCGCTCGAATGATAGGCGCGCGCGGTCTTGATCGAACATTCGACCGCCTCGGCGCCCGAGTTGGTCAGGAAGACCGTGTCGGCAAAGGTGTTCTCGACGAGGCGCGCGGCATAGGCTTCACCCTGCGGGCTGCCGTAGAGGTTCGACACATGCATCAGCGTCGCGGCCTGCTCCTGAATCGCCTTCGTCAGGTGCGGGTGGCCGTGGCCGAGCAGGTTTACCGCGATGCCGCTCGCGAAGTCGAGATAACGCTCGCCTCGCTCGCCGATCAGATAGGCGCCCTCGCCGCGAACCGGACGTACACCGCACCGGGGGTATACGGGCATCAGCGGCGTGATCGTCATGGCAGGCACCTTTCAGGCAAAAGTAAAAAGGCGACCCCCTACGGGCCGCCCTTGGTCGGGGCGCCCCTATACCGCCGCAGCCGGAGGTGCGTCAACATGGGGCGCAGTTGGTTAGAGCGCCTTGCTCGCTTCCATCGTCAGCGCGAGCGAATGTTTGCGCGCATCATGATCGTACATCGAGGAGGCGATGATCACCTCATCGACCCGGGTGCGCGCAACAAAGGCCTTCAGGCCGGCTGCGATATCGTCGGCCGTACCGACCGCCGAGCATTGCAACACATGGTCGAGGATCGCGCGCGCATTCGGCGGCAGGCTGTCCTTATAGCCTGCAAGCGGCGGCTGCATCTTGCCAGGATTGCCAGTGCGCAGCGCGACGAACGCCTGCTGCTGCGACGAGGCGAGCAGTTCGGCTTCTTCGCGCATATCCGCGGCGAAGCTGTTGAACGCAGCGGCAACATAGGGCTCGGCGAGCTGGGCCGACGGTTTGAACTGGCGGCGATAGATGTCGAGCGCCTCGTCGAGCGCGTCGGGCGCGAAATGGCTGGCGAACGCGTAAGGCAGCCCAAGCATCGCAGCGAGCTGCGCGCCAAAGGTGCTCGACCCCAAAATCCACAGCGGGATATGCGTGCCCGCCCCCGGCACCGCGGTGATGCCAAGCTGCTCGTCGCCGGCCAAGAACGCCTGAAGCTCCAGCACATCCTGCGGAAACTGGCGCTCGTCGCTGGCGAGCGTCCGCCGCAATGCGCGGGCGACGCGCTGATCCGATCCCGGCGCGCGGCCTAGGCCCAGATCGATGCGGCCCGGGAACAGGGCTTCGAGCGTGCCGAACTGCTCGGCGATCACCATCGGTGCATGATTGGGCAACATGATGCCCGCCGAACCGATGCGGATGCTCTTGGTCGCCTGACCCAGATGCGCGAGCACGACCGAGGTCGCGGCGCTCGCAATCCCCGTCATGCCATGATGCTCGGCGACCCAATAGCGTGCATAGCCGAGCGCCTCGGCGTGGCGGGCAAGATCGGCGGCGTTTGCGAGCGACTGCGCGATCGTGCCGGTGTCGGTCACGGGCACGAGGTCGAGGAAAGAGAGTTTCGTCATGAAACCGATATGCGGTCGAGGGCGCCGCGGTTCAAGCGCACCCCTTCGCGGGCAGGACGAAGAAAAACTATGCGCGCTCGTCCTTTGGCGAATCCATCAGCACATAGGTCGTGATCGAATGGACCTGCGGCAGCACGCCGAGCACCTCGGTGTGAAAATGCTTGTACGCCGCGAGATCCTCGGTTTCGACGCGCAGCAGATATTCGATCGTGCCGGTGATATTGTGGCACTCGCGCACCTCGGGCGCGAGCGCCATCGCCGCCTCGAAATCGGCCTGCGATTTCTTGGTGTGCGACGACAGGCCGACGGTCACATAGGCGAGAAAGGTCAGCCCGAGCTTCGCCGGATCGATCACCGCGCGATAGCCCTTGATCACCCCGCTGCGTTCGAGTTCCTGCACGCGCCGCAGGCACGCCGACGGCGACAGCCCGACCCGGTCGGCAAGTTCGAGGTTGGAGATTCGCCCGTCGCGCGACAGTTCTTGCAATATCTTGCGGCCGATGGCGTCAATCTTGGTCATAGATTGCACAATCTATCCGATGACTACGTATCTTTGCAATCCATCGCGCATCGAAACGCATTATGTTGCTCGCCATGGAACAGACCACCCTCGCCGCGCTCTCCGCCTTCGCGCTCGTCTCGTCGATCACGCCGGGGCCGAACAATATGATGCTGATGGCGTCGGGCGCCAATTTCGGCCTCCGTCGTACCGTGCCGCACGCGCTCGGCGTCGGCTTCGGCTTTACGCTGATGATCGTCCTCGTCGGGGTCGGGCTGATGGGCCTGTTCGACATGTTCCCGATCCTGAATACCGTGCTCAAGGTCGTGAGCGTCGTCTATCTGCTGTGGCTCGCGTGGAAGATTGCGAATGCCGCCGCCCCCGACACCGAGACCGGCGCACGCAGCAAGCCGATGACCTTCTTTCAGGCCGTGATGTTCCAGTGGGTCAATCCCAAAGCCTGGTCGATGGCGCTGACCGCGATCGCGCTCTACGCGCCCGACCGCAATCTCGGTGCGGTACTGCTCGTCGCGGTTGTGTTCGGGATCATCAACCTGCCGTCGACCAGCCTGTGGGCGGTGATGGGACAGGTGATGCGGAATTGGCTGTCGAGCCCGGCGCGGCTCCGCGCGTTCAACTGGACGATGGCGGCGCTGCTCGTCGGATCGCTCGCGCTGCTCATCTGATCCGATTGCAAGGTTGCTATCCGCAACCTATGGACGGCGCTCCCCTCTTCTGACCGGAGAACAAGAGCATGCAGAGTCGTCGTCTCGGCAAGAGCGCCATCCATGTGTCCGACATCTGCATGGGGACGATGACCTTCGGCAGTCAGACCGACGAGGCCGAAGCATTCCGCGTCCTCGACCGCTGCTTTGACGCGGGGATCAATTTCTACGACACCGCCGAGGGCTATCCGGTGCCGCCCGACATCAAATGGGTCGGCCGCACCGAGGAGATCGTCGGGCGTTGGATGAAGACCAAACCGCGCGACGCGATCATCATGGCGACCAAAGTGTCGGGGCCAAGCCATGTCTGGTTCAAGTCGCCGTGCCGGAACGGCATGACCGCGCTCGACCGCAAGAACATCATGCAGGCGGTCGACGACAGCCTGACGCGGCTGCAGACCGATTATATCGACCTATACCAGACGCACTGGCCCGACCATGACGCGCCCTATGACGAGATGATGGACGCGCTCGACGAACTCGTCCGCGTCGGCAAGGTCCGCATTCTCGGCTGTTCGAACGAGACGAGCTGGGGACTAATGAAATCGCTTGCGGCGTCGGAGGTGCTCGGCGGCGCCCGCTATCACACGATCCAGAATAATTTCAGCCTCAACAATCGCCGCTTCGAGGACGAACTGGCGCAGGTGTGCCGGCAGGAAGGCGTCAGCCTAATCCCCTATTCGCCGCTCGCTGGCGGCGTGCTGTCGGGCAAATATCAGGGCGGCGCGCGGCCCGAAGGCGCGCGCTTCTCGCGCTATCTCGGCATGGAAGGACGGCAGGCGGTAATGGGCCGCCGCTTCGTCAACGAAAAGAGCCTTGCCGCGACCGAACGCTATCTGGCGATCGCTGAAGAGGCCGGGCTGCACCCGGTGACGATGGCGACCGCTTGGTCGAAGCAACATGACTTCGTCGCGTCGACGATCGTCGGGGTCAGCGCTTATGACCAGGTTCAGCCGATCCTCGATGCGATGGAATTGGTGCTCAGCGACGATGTGATGAAGGCACTGCACAAGGTCAGCAAGGACATCCTTTACCCGATGGGCTGAGCCGACGGCCATTCGAGCACCAGCGTGCCGCCGATGGGCAGCGCGCGCCATGCTTTCGAAATCCGCTCGAAATCGGCAAACACCCGCGGCCGCGCCATGTCGATCCGCGCGCGCTCGTCGGCGCTGAGCGAGGCGCGGGTGCGTTCGGCCTCACCGAGCGCCGCGCGCTGCGCTGCGCTATCGGGCCGTGAATGGCTCCGCCACGCGATGTCGAACAGAAAGGCGGCGAGCTCCGACAATTCGCCTTCGCGGCCCTGCGCCTTGATCAGCTTCGCGCCCTTCGCGACCTGCTTGCGCGCCGCGCGCTGGCGTTCCTTTGTCGACAAGGCTCCGCCCGCTTCGACATGGAAGGAACCCGCATCGCCGCCTGCCGCGATCTGGCCGAACACGCCCGTCCTAAGCCCGAGCGCCGCCTCGACGACAAAATGCACCATATCGTGCGGCAGGTCGGGATCGAAGCCCGGCGCCGGGTCCATGACCAGTATTGGCAGCCCGGCGCGCTCGATCCGCATGCTGTAGCGGCGCTCACCTGACCGGATGAAATGGACTTTCATGGGCCCCGCCTATAGGCTTCGCGGCGTTTCCACCAAAAGGATTTGCGATGACTTCTGCCCGCCGCGCGTTTTTCGCCCTCGCCGCTTTCTCCGCCGTCATCGGCACCGCGCACGCCGCGAACCCGGTGATGTTTCGCGACGCGGGCTGCGGCTGCTGCCTCAAATGGCTCGAGCAGGTGAAGGCATCGTTCGGGCAGAAGGCGGTGATCGTCAATTCGCCCGACATGACCGCGGTCAAGGACAAGCAGGGCGTGCCGCAGGCGCTGCGAAGCTGCCATACCGTGCTCGTCGGCGGCTATGTGATCGAGGGGCATGTGCCCGCGAAGGAAATCACCCGCCTGCTCCGCGAAAAGCCAAAGGGCGTGAAGGGACTCGCGGTCGCGGGCATGCCGACGGGGTCGCCCGGCATGGAACATGGCGACCACCGTGAGGCCTATAAGGTCATGACCTTCGGCCCCGCCGGCCAGCGCGTCTATGCGAGCTATGCCGCCAGCCACTGACCGGATGCGTTCAACTGCGCGGCGGCGGAAACTCGTCATTGTCGAGCAATATGGCTTCCTCCTCGACCCGCCAACCGCGTTCATAAGCCACGCCATCGCCGGTTCCGATCCGGTCGACAACAGGCGGCAACGACGGCAGACCTTCGGATGTCCGTCCGCGATAATGGCGGGCGAAGTAGATCGGGATGCCGGCCATCACGCCGAGGATTCCGAAATAGAGGGCCAATGCGCTCCAGTTCATTCGATCGTCCTCCGCGCCAGCCGCGCTACAGGCTCGCTTTGAACAGCTCCAGCATTCGGCCCCACGCCTTCTCGGCGGCGGCTTCGTTATAGGCGCGACCATCGGGCGGGCACCAGCCATGCATCGCGCCTTCGTAGACCTCGACCTCGTGCCACTGCTTGCGCGGGTCGAGCACGGATTTCAGCAGCACCTTCTCGTTCGGCGCTTCCTTGTCGTCATTGTCGGCGATCGCGAACAGATAGCCGGCGTTGGTCTTGGGGATCAGCAGGTGCGGGCTATCGGGCTTGTCGGTGCCGACCCCGCCGCCGTGGAAGCTCGCCGCCGCGCCGACGCGATCGGGTTTCAGCGCCGCGGTATAGATCGTCATCGCCCCGCCCATGCAATAGCCGGTGGTGCCGATCTTGCGCTTGGTATCGACCTCCTTTTGCGCGTCGAGAAAGGCGAGATGCGCCTTCGCGTCGGTTTCGACGATCGGGCGCGTTAGCTGCTTCAGATAGCCGAACAGCTTCTCGCGGATCGCGGGGTCGCTGAAGTCGTTCGCGGCATCGACCACCGGCGACTTCTGCCAACGATAAAAGGGGTTCACGGTCAGCACGGCGTAACCTTCGGCCGCGAGCCGGTCGGCCATCTGGCGAAAGGCGGGGCGAAGTCCGCGAATATCCGGCCACACCAGCACAGCGGGATGCTTGCCCTCGGCCGGCGCGACGAAATAGGCGTCGCAAGTGCCGTCGTCGGTCTTGATCGTGACGTCGCGGCCCTTCACCGCTTTGCCCGCCATCGCGCGCACCGGCAGCGCCGCGGCGAGCGCGCCGACGCCCGCAAGCGCGGTGAAGCTGCGCCGTGCGACAGCCATGCCGGCGCGATCCAGATCGGCTTCGCTATTCTCGGTGCACATGCAATCTCTCCTTGGGGACGTTTTGGGAAAGTCGCGGAAAACTGCGCAACTTCACTCGCGATTTCATATGCCGTCCCGTCATCGGGATCGGACCGGCGCGAAGCTAATCCAGCCGCACAAAGTAGGACAGCTATTTTTGAACGGCTTACAGCCCGGTGCCTTCGTCAGTGGTTGAGCGCAGCCACCTCATCGAACGTCAGCGCCACATGATGCACGCCAACCTCGCGCAGCATCGCGCCATGGCCCGCGCGGTCGACGATGTGTCCGGCTCCGCAAAAACCGACGACGGTCATCCCCGCGGCGATCGCAGCCTGCGCCCCGGTCGGTGAATCCTCGATGGCAAGGCAGTGCGCGGGATCGACCCCGAGCCCCTTCGCGGCCGCGAGGTAGATATCGGGAAACGGCTTCCCGCGATCCCAGCCGTCGGCGCTGTAGACATGTTCACCGAAATGATGGCCGAGCCCGAACAGGCCGAGCGCCCAGCCGATATATTCGGCGCGGCTCGACGAGGCGATCGCACGCGGCAGCGGCCCGAGCGTGTCGAGGAAATCGGCGACGCCGGGAACGGCATCGAAGCCCTCCATGTAACGCGCTCGCGCCCGCTCGCGGTGCGTCTCGCGGAAATCGGCGGGCAGCGCGCGGCCATAGCGGAGGACGATGCGCCGCTCGGTCTCCTGCCAATTGTGGCCATAATAGTCGCGCAGGCATTCGTCATAGGTCGCGGGCATGCCGGCGGCGGTCAGGCTCTCGGCGAGCGACAGGTTCGCGCGCACCTCGCTGTCGGCGACGACGCCGTCGAAATCGAAAATGATCGCGGCTGGGGTCATGCGAATCTCACAATCTTCATATTTGGGTGCTTAGGAATTTCAGGATCAGGAGACAGCATCATGAAATTCATTACCTTGAACTCGCGCGGCGGCAATTACCTCGTCGTCGCCGAAAATGTCGCCTGGCTCCGCGACTATGAGAATGGCCAGACGCAGGTCGGCATGGTCGGCGGCGCGCCGTTGCTCGTCGCCGGCAAGATCGAGGAGGTCGCGGCGTCGATCCTCGCGCAGGCCAATGTGCCAACGTAAAACGCCGGCGACGCGGATCGGTCAGCGCATGACCTCATGCTCGCGCGCATAGCCCCACGCCCCCTCGCCCGACCAGGCGCGCCCGTCGGGAAAGCTCAGCTTCAAACCGCTGAGTTGTGCCGGGTCGAACAGGCGCATGTTCACGCCCATCATGTCGACCTCGCCGCCCATCCGCTCGATCAGCCCCTCGGTCGCCGACCAGTGCGTCGTACAGCCGCAGGTCGCGCAGAAATGCAGGTCCGAATTGGGCTTCTCGCGATCGGCGCGGTTGTAGGTCCGCGTCGCGCCTTCGATCACGACATCGCGCGGCGACATATAGCTCCAGAGGATGCCGTGCGAGAAGCAGAGCGAGCAATTGCACTCCGCGATCTCCTCGGGCGCCTTGGCGAGCCGCACCGAGACCGCGCCGCAGTGGCAGCTCGTTTCCCAGTTCATTCGACGGTGACCGACTTCGCGAGGTTGCGCGGTTGGTCTACATCGGTCCCTTTCGCCACCGCGACATGGTATGCCAGCAGTTGCACCGGTACCGCGTAGACCAAGGGCGCGATCAGCGGGTGGACCTTAGGCATTTCGATCGTTGCCATGCAGCCGTCGCCGGCTTCGGCGAGGCCCTCGGCGTCCGAAATCAGCACGACCTTGCCGCCGCGCGCCATCACTTCCTGCATGTTGCTGACGGTCTTTTCGAACAAAGGCCCGCTCGGCGCGAGGACGATCACCGGCACCGCCTCGTCGATCAGCGCGATTGGGCCGTGCTTCATCTCGCCCGAGGCATAGCCTTCGGCATGGATGTACGAGATTTCCTTGAGCTTGAGCGCGCCTTCGAGCGCAAGCGGATAGTCGGGGCCGCGGCCGAGATAGAGCACGTCGCGCGCGGGTGCGACGAGGTGGGCCATCTTCGAGATTTCCTCGTCGTGCGCGAGCGCGGCATTGAGCGCGGCGGGTGCCTCGATCAAATGCTTGACGATCTCATGCTCGTCGGCGGCGCTGAGCTTGCCCTTTTTGAGCGCAAGATGCGCGGCGAGCGCGGCGAGCACCGCGAGCTGGCAGGTGAAGGCCTTGGTCGAGGCGACGCCGATCTCGGGGCCCGCGTGTGTCGGGAGCAGCAGGTCGGCCTCGCGAGCCATGCTGCTCGTCGGCACGTTGACGACCACCGCGATCGTCTGGCCGTTCGCCTTGCAGTGGCGTAGCGCCGCAAGCGTGTCGGCGGTCTCGCCCGACTGCGAGATGAAGAGCGCGAGCCCGCCGGGCTGGAGCACCGGATCGCGGTAGCGGAATTCCGACGCGACATCGATGTCTACGGGAACGCGCGCGAAGGTCTCGAACCAATATTTCGCAACCATCCCGGCGTAGAAGCTGGTGCCACACGCGACGATCGTAATGCGCTCGACCGTCGACAGGTCGAAATCCATCTGCGGCAAAGCCACGGTCTGTTCGAGCGGGCGGATGTAGGAGGAGAGCGTCTGCGCGACGACGGTCGGCTGCTCGAAAATCTCCTTCTGCATGAAGTGGCGGTAATTGCCCTTCTCGACCGCTGCGGCGGTGACGCCCGACGTGGTGATTTCGCGCGTCACCAGGTTATTGTCGGCGTCGTAGATCTGCGCGCCGTCCTTGGTGATGACGACCCAGTCGCCCTCGTCGAGATAGGCGATCTTCTGCGTCAACGGCGCGAGCGCGAGCGCGTCCGAGCCAAGATAGGTTTCACCCTCGCCATAACCGACGACGAGCGGCGAGCCGAGCCGAGCGCCAATCAGCAGGTCGGGATGCTGGCGGAAGGCAATCGCGAGCGCAAAGGCACCGCGGAGCTGCGGGAGGACCGCTTTGACTGCATCCTGCGGCGAGAGGCCGGCCTCGACCTGTTCGCTGACAAGATGCGCGACAACTTCAGTGTCGGTTTCGCTTTCGAAGATGCGGCCGCGTGCCTGCAACGCTTCGCGCAGCGGCTTGAAATTCTCGATGATGCCATTGTGGACAAGCGCAACCTCGCCCGTCGCATGCGGGTGCGCGTTGCTGGTGGTCGGTGCACCATGCGTCGCCCAGCGCGTATGTGCGATCCCCACCGTGCCGGGTGCCGGATTGCCCGCCAGTTCCTTGACGAGGTTGCCGAGCTTGCCCTCGGCACGCCGGCGGATCAGTTGGCCGCCCTCGACCGTGCACACGCCCGCCGAATCATAGCCGCGATATTCCATGCGCTTCAGCCCGTCGACGAGGCGGTCCGCCACCTGAGCCTTGCCGATGATTCCGATAATTCCGCACATGGATACTGGCTTTCGTTAGAGCGTGTAGGGAACGCGAATACCCGGCATCGCTGCCGGAAACACCTTGATATTGCGCGTCACGAGAATGCGTCCCGATATTTGCGCGGTGGCTAAGACGAAAGCATCGGCCAGCGTCAAGCCTTTGCGTTCGGCGCGCAGCGCTGCGGCGCGGCGCGCTACGGCATCGCCGATCTCCTCAACCTGAAAGCAGCCGAGGAAGGCTTCGACCGCCTTGATCGACGCGGGATCAGCGGCGGACATCACTTCGGTCCAACTGACGCGGCTGACGCTCTTGCGCCCGGCGCGGCGAATCTCGCTGCGCGCCGCCTCGACGCCGTTCAGCGCGTCGATCAAGATATCGCTGTCGAATTGCGCGTCGATCATTCGCGCTTGCCCCGCAGACGCCGCTGATATTTCAGCCCGTCGCCGATATCGGAGCGATCGCGCCAGACGCCGAAGGCATTGTCGATCGCGTCCCCCGACACATCGGCGCGATAGGCCGTCACTGCGCGGCGAATGAGTTCTGCGCGCGACACGCCCTGCTCGGCCGCCTGCGCGTCGAGCCACTGAATATCGTCATCGGGAATATCGGCAAGAAAGCGCATGCCACATTGATATCATATCATGATATCAAATCAAGTCGGCAGAACTTTCCGGTAGACGACAAAGCCCGATTTCTCGGCGATGCGGTCATAGAGCATCATTGCCGTGTCGTTCGTTTCGTGCGTCAACCAATAGACGCGCGGCAGCGAACGCTCCTTTGCGGCGTCATAGACGGCCTCGATCAGCGCGCGGCCGACCCCTTTGCCGCGTGCTTGGGCGGTGGTGAACAGGTCCTGCAGGTAAAGCGACGGCAGCAACGAGGTCGTACTGCGATGCAGAAGATAGTGGGTCAGACCAAGCAGCGCCCCGTCCTGCTCGGCAACGAGCGCGAACATCGGCTCATACGGATCGAAAAACCGCTCCCAAGTTGCCGCGGTGATCTCTGGCGCCAGCGCCGTTTCGCCGCTTCGACCGTAGAATGCGTTGTAGCCATCCCACAGCGGCAGCCAGCGATCATAATCGGCGCGCGCCGCCGGACGGACGATCAGCCCGCTCATGACCGACCGAAGTTCCGGTCGACGAAAATCATCGCGAATTGCACCGGATCGGCCGCCTCGCCATTGCCCGCCGCGAAACGCGCCTTGCCGTCGGTCCAGATTTTGAGGATCTGTGCCTTCACCTCGGGGCCGAACTTCATCTGTTGCTCGACGATCTGCTCCCAGCTTCCCTTGACGCCGAAGCTCTGTTCGAGCTGCGGCACCATCGCCTTGCAATAGGTTTCGGTCGCGGGGTCGAGATGGCCGATCGCCTTCAGCACCCAGGCGTCGACAAAGCGCAGGAAGGGCTTGTCGGTATAGCGGTCACTCACGTCGTCTTCTCCATCATCCATTCGTCGCGGAGCAGGCCATAGATCAGCGAATCGCGCACGCCGATATGCGTTTCCCACTCGCCGCGCAGCCGGCCTTCGCGCTGGAACCCCAGCCGTTCGAGCAGCCCGATCGAGCCGGGATTTTCAGGATCGGTATCGGCAAAGATACGGCGCAGTTTCATCTCGCCGAACCCATGGTCGATTACCCGCGCCACCGCTTCGCGCGCAATGCCGCTGCCCCATTGGTCGCGGCGGAGGATATAGCCGATTTCCTTCACGTCGGGTTTGCCGTCGATCAGGATCACCCAGCCCAGCGCGACATCGTCGCCCGCGGTGATCGCCCAGCACAGATAGCCCTGCCCTTCGCTGGCATTGCCTTTGACATAGTCGGCCGTCTCGGCGGGCGACGTGTGCGGCCCGCTCGACCACCAGACCATCACTTGCGCGTCGGACAGCACCGGAAACAGCGCGGCGGCATCATCCTCACGCAGCTGGCGCAGCACGAGGCGCGCGGTCGTCAGCGTCGGCGCGGGCATGGGTCCTACTTCCCCGCCTTCTTCTTGCGCATCGCGTCGTGGAAGCGGTCGGCCCAGCCGGGCTTGACCAGCTGCTCGCCGCGCACGAGGCGGAGCTCGCCGTCGGCGACGTCGCGCGTCACCGCGCTGCCCGCGGCGACGATCGCATCGCGGCCGATCTTGACCGGCGCGACAAGCGAGCTGTTCGAGCCGACGAACGCGTTTTCGCCGATCTCGGTCTTATATTTGAAATAGCCGTCATAATTGCAGGTGATCGTGCCTGCGCCGATGTTCGCGCCGGCCCCCACGGTAACGTCGCCCAGATAGGTCAGATGGTTGGCCTTCGCGCCCTTGCCGAGCACGGCTTTCTTGGTTTCGACGAAATTGCCGATCTTCGCCTTTTCGCCGAGGATCGTGCCGGGGCGCAGACGCGCGAAGGGGCCGACTTCGCAGCCCGTGCCGACGATCGCGCCCTCGATATGGCAATTCGCGCGGATATTCACATTGTCGGCGATGCTCGCGCCGGGGCCGAAGAAGACATTGGGTTCGATCGTCACGTCACGGCCGAGCTGGGTATCCCACGCGAACCAGACGGTGTCGGGCGCGATCAGGCTGGCGCCGTCGGCCATCGCCTGCACGCGGCGGCGCGCCTGCCACTCGCCTTCCATCGCCGCGAGTTCGCCGCGGCTGTTGATGCCCGCAACGTCATAGGGATCGGTGACGACCACCGCACAATGGCGCCCGTCGGCGTTGGCGATATTGACGATATCGACGAGATAATATTCCTTCGCCGCATTGTCGTCGGTGACGCGCGCGAGCAGCGCGAAAAGGTCGGTCGACTTCGCGGCCATCAGCCCCGAATTGCAGAGGCGCACCGCGCGCTCGGCGTCGGTCGCGTCCTTATGCTCGACCATCTTGGTGACATAATCGCCGTCCGTGATGACGCGCCCGTACTGCTGCGCATCGGCGGGCTCGAAGGCGAGCACGACGACCGCGGGCGCGTCGGGCGCGTTTAGCCGGTCGATCATCGCCTGCATCGTCGCGGCGGGAACGAAGGGCACATCGCCATAGAGGATCAGCACATCGCCGTCGAAGCCCTTCAGCGCGCCCTCGCCCTGCTGCACCGCATGCCCGGTGCCAAGCTGCGGATCCTGCACCGCCAGATCGGCGCTGCCCGCAAGCGCAGCTTCGAGCTGCTCGGCCTTGTCGCCGACGATCACGACCTTCTTCGCCGGGTTCAGTTCATCGACGCTCGCCATCAGGTGCAGCAGCATCGGCCGCCCGGCGATCGGATGCAGCACCTTGTGCAGGTCGGACTTCATACGGGTGCCCTTGCCCGCGGCAAGGACGATAGCGGCGATGGGATTGCTCATGCGCGCTGCCATGCCAGCAAATCATTGCGGTTTCCAGAGCATCGCGCCATGCGCGGTGGATGAACGGATTTCCTTTTGCGATCGTCGGCTTCGACCTCGACGGCACGCTCCTCGATACGCTCGGCGACCTTGCCGCCGCGGTCAATCATGCGCTGGCGCAGATGGACCGCGCGCCGCTGACCACCGACGCGGTGCGGCCGATGATCGGGCGCGGCGCGAAGCATATGCTCGAGGAAGGCTTGCGTGCGAGCGGTGGCGTGCCAGACGGCGCTGTCGAGCAGCTCTATCCCGAACTGCTGCGCTTCTACGAAGCGCATATCGCGATCCACAGCCGCCCCTTCCCCGGCGTGGCCGCGGCGCTCGACCGGCTCGACTCGCTCGGCGTCCGTACCGCGGTCGTCACCAACAAGGCTGAACATCTGGCCCGCGTCCTGCTCGCCGAATTCGATCTCGCCGACCGCATGGCGGCGATCATTGGCGGCGACACGCTGGGGGTTCGCAAGCCGTCGCCCGAACCGATCCATGCGATGATCGAACGATGCGGTGGCGGGCGTGCGGCGTTCGTTGGTGACAGCATCTATGACGTCATGGCGGCGAAGAATGCGGGGGTGCCCAGCGTCGCGGTCAGCTTCGGCTTCCTCGACCGCCCCGCAGGCGAGCTTGGCGCCGGCCATGTGATCGATCATTTCGACGAGCTGGTCCCGCTCCTCGCGACGCTCTAACGCTTGCGCCACTTCGTCCAGAGATGCTTCGCGAGCATCGCGGGCGGCATGCGCAGCCAGTGCGAGCGGATGTAGAAGGCCTGTTCGAGCAGCGGGTCGGTCACGCGGCCCCAATCGTCGCGCGCCAGCAGGCGGCGGCGGAACCAGCCATCGGTTGAATCCGGTCGATCCCACGCTGTGGGCAACGTCGCACCGTAGAGATCGCGCGACAGCCGTGCGGCGCGATGCACCGCATCCTGCAATCCATGTAACGTGGCGCGGCCATCTAGCTCGCCCCAATACGCCGGATCGGCTGCGGCAAAGTCGCGCGTCATCGCGTGGAAATCCCACAGATTGCGCAGCCCGCCCTGCAGATCGCCATCGGCGAGCAGATGCGCGGCGCAGTGGCATGCCATGTCCGCGGGGTTCAGCACCGTATAGCCGCTGCCGCTCGTCACCGCATCGCTCATCAGCGCGAGCGCGTCGGGCGTAATCCGGTGGGTGCGCGGCAGGATCGTGTGGTGGACGTCGATCATCCGGTCGCGGGTTTTGTGAATCAGCGGGGGCAGCTCGTGCATATGTTCGCGATAATAGGCGTCGTCATAGGGATCGGACTTCACCCACTCCCACCCCGCCTTGAGTAGGTCGTTTTCGGCGCGTCGGATGTCTGAGGCAAGAACGAGGATATCGAGGTCGCCGATCTGTCGCCCTGCGGAACAGGCCATATCGGCGGCGGCATAAGCCGCGCCCTTGAGCAGCACGAATTCGATCCCCGCGGGCGCGAGCGCGCGGCGCGCCATCTCGGCCTCCCACAGCGCCTGGCGCTGCGCCACCGCGGCGGCGGCGCGCTGGTCGGCGAAGAGCGCGGCGACGGCGGGCGGCACATCGGCCTCCGCTAACCGGTGAGCGAGCGTCGCGAGCATCGCCTCACTGCGCGCGACGCCGATCACGCCGTCCCAATCGATTGGCGCCAGCGCAGCCGGATCGCGGCGCCCTGCAAGCAGGTCGACAAAGGTCTGCACCGCGCTCACGGAGCCGTCCCCGCCCAAAGCTGCTCGACCAGCGCGATACCCGTCGCGCTGTCGGGATAGGAAATGCCGAACGCCGGCGTCTCGCGAACAAGCCGCGTCAACGCGGCAAAGCCCGCTTCGCCGAGCGCAACATAGTTGGTCGATGCCTCGGTCAGCCGCACGAAGGCCTCGCCCTCGCCCATCGGCTCGATCGCGGTCTCGCCGCCGAAGCGCGGGAAGAGCAACAGCGCCGGGCGCGCAGGCTCGTGCATCGCAGCAATGGCTCCGGGTCGTGGGATCAGGTGGCGGATATCGCCCTTTGGCGTGCCCGCTAGCAACGGCCCGAGCCGCGCCGGATCGACCCGCGCCGCGACCTCGGCGATCGCTTCATTCTTCAGGCTGACCGCGCGCGGAAAAGCGAAGGCATCGCCGCCCTCGGGATCGATCAGCGTGAATTCGTCCCCCATCAGCCGCCAGTCGCCTTCGCCGAGCAGCGCCGCGAGCGTCGATTTGCCCGAGCCCGATTCGCCAGACAGGACCACCGCGCGGCCATCCTTCGCAACTGCACTCGCGTGAAGCAGCATGTGCCGCCGCCAGCCAAGCGCGACCTGTAAATTCATCCCCATCTCGGCGGCGAGCAGCCCCATCGACAGCGGCAACGGCAGCGCATCAGGAACGACGAAGTCACCGCCGATATGCACCGACGCGCGCACCCAGCGCCGCCACGGCCGCGCCGCGAACAGGCGCACCGTCGCCTCGGCCGGGCGGGCATCGTCCTGCGGGTAGCCGGCGTAGAGACGGTCGAGCGCCGCGATCGGTTCGGCCCAGTCGCTTCCGATCCGGAACTGCACCGGCCCCACCGCAATGCGAATGCTGTGCCTCACGCGCGCTCCACCAGCCCCATCGCCGCAAGTTCGCCGAGCCGCTCGGCAAGGATGGGCTGCACTTCGCCATCGCCGAGATCGAACGTCGCCGCGAGCCGCGAAGCGAGCGTCGCCGCGCTACACGCGTCGGAGCCTATGGCACCCAGAATTTCGGGCATCGGCGAGACGACAAGATGCGTCTGCATCGACCGCCGGTCGAAGATCGCGGTCAGTTCGCCGAGCGGCTCAATCCGCAGCGTGCCCGGCGGAGCGGCGCGATAGGCGCGATCAGTCATAATCTGCGGCGGCGGCAGTCAATTTTGCGAGGATACGCATCAGCGCGGCGCGCTCGTCGGCGCTGATGTTCGATTCGAGCTGCGCCTCGCTCGCGAGCGCCGCGGGGACGATCGCGTCATACAGCGACCGCCCGGTTTCGGTGAGTTCGAGATGATGCGAACGCCCGTCGGCCTCATGCGCCTGACGCGCGATCAGTTGGCGATCGGCGAGCGCTTTCGCCGCGCGGTTCACCGTGACCTTGTCCATCCGCGTCGCCTCGACCAGCTCGCGCTGCGTCTTCGGCTGCCCCTCTCCCAGCACCGCCATCAGCCGCCATTCGGGAATCTTCAGCCCGAAGCGATTTTCATACTCGGCGGCGATCCGGCTCGACAGGGCATTGGAGGCGATGGACAGACGGTAGGGCAAGAAATTATCGAGATTCAGTTTCTTCGCGGCCATGCCTTACAAACCCCCAATTTTTCCCGGTCGCAGCCATCCTATAGCCTGTTTCGGGTCTGTGAAGGTCTCTCGGCGGGAGAATCAGAAAGAAAGGCGCGCGCCGACCCAAAGCGTGCGCGGGGTCGCGCGCTCGACGATCCCCGACGACGAGATGGCGGCGGGCACGAGCTCGTCGAACAGATTCTCGCCGCGCGCCTCGATGCTGATCGCCTCGGCAAGCTTCCACGACAGGCCGGCGTCCAGTGTAAGCGCGTCGTCCAGCTGGAGAAGGCCGACGTCGTCCTCATTCTGCTTGCCGACATAGCGCAGCGTCGCAAAGCCGCTGAACGGGCCGCTGGCATTGCTGCGCAGCGACACGCTGCCGCCATGCTTCGCGATCTGCGCGGGGCGACGGCCATCGAGGACCGCTGCGCCGCCGGAAGCGTCGACCTTGGCATCGGTGAAAGCATAGGTCGCGCGCAGCGTCGCCGGGCCGATCCGCTGCTCGGCGCTGACCTCGACCCCCTTGCTGTCGATCGCGTCGAGATTCTGCCGCTGGTTGAGGTTCGGCGCGAGCGTGACATTGGCGATGGCATTCGTCAGATGGTTGGCGAACAGCGTCGCCGACAATTTCGTATCGCCGCTATCCCAGTCGGCTCCGACCTCGCCGCCCCACAGCCGCTCGGGTTCGAGCATTTCGTTCGCGGTCGTCACCTCGGCCCCGACGCGGAACGGACGGTAAAGCTCGTTGAGCGTCGGCAGCCGCCACCCGCGATAGGCCGCGGCACGCACCGAAAAGGCATCCGACGTCCAGCGCACGCCAGCGCGGCCGCTGCCTTCCCAGCCCTGCCGCGGAGCAAAGCGCAGGTCGGTGATGACGGGACCGGCGATATTGCGTTCGAGCCGATATCCCTCGCCCATCCACCATCGATCGACGCGGCCGCCGAGCGTCCACAGGAAGCCATCGTCCGGGTCACCCGACGTCCATTCAGCGAAAGCGCCGACGGTATCGCTGCTGCCGCCTGCGATGCGGTGACGGCCCGGCACGACACCGCTAAAAAAGAAATCCTCCTCGGTGCGCCCCACCGTCCGTCGCCAGTCGGCACCGACGCGCAACGGGTTCGATCCGTCGAAAGCCGGGCGCAATTCGAACCGCGCACCAAGACCCGTTGCGGGAACGCGCTGGAAAAGTGCGGGCGCGACGCTGTTGCGCCCCGCAGCGACGCTCGCGAAACCGCTCTCGAAATCGCGGACCTGCGCATAGGCGAGAGCAAGCCACTGCGTCGCACCGGCAGGATCGTGAACAAAACGCAGGCTCGCATCGATGCCATCGAATTTGCTTTGGGAAAAATCGGTCCCGCGGTCGCGCCGGTCAGAAAAACCGCGCAAGCTGGCCTCGATCCGGCTGTCGTCGCCGGCGTCGAAACGCAAACGCAGGCCAAGTCCGCCCTGTTCATAGGGCGCGGCGCGATCGACGAGGCCGCGCTGGCCTTCCACAACGGGAATGAAGCCGTCGCCGCGGCTATAGCGGCCATCGACCGCCACCTTGCCCTTGCCGATTTCGCCGCCAACCGATGCCGAAGCATCCCAGCCGTTGCGGCTGCCATAAGCCATGCTGGCTTCGACGCCATCGGTCATCGTCGAGTACAGGCCGACCGTTCCCGCCAGTGCCCCCGGGCCGTCGACCCCGCTCCCGCCACCGCGGGCAACAAGGATGCCACCAAGGTTGATCGCGTCATAGGCGCTCCACGCGACCCATCCGCCGAAGGGGTCGGCCTGCGGAACACCGTCAAGCGTCACGAGCGCACGCGCAGACGCGTTGCCGCCAAGGCCGCGCAAGGTAATGCCCTGGCTGGTCGGATGCGCCGAACGGCCGTCGGAGCGGCGGAACTGGACGATGCCCGCCTCGTCGCGCAGACGGTTCTCGATGCGCGCGCCGAGGCCCTGTTCGGGGTAGGCGATCAGGCTGGACGTCTGAACCGTGTCGCCGTCGGCTGGTTGAAGCGCACCGCTCCCCCGCACGACGATGATTTCGGTGGGAATGCGCGGGACCCAGAAGCTGCAACAGCCGCCGTCTTCTTCGTCAGCGGATGGATCGGTCTGCACCTCCTGCGCCATCGCCGCCGCCGGCAACGCCAGCGCGGCAACTCCCGCGAGCAGGCGGATCACGCGGGCTTCACCGCGTCGGGATGCGCCTTCTGAAACGCGCCCAGCTCCATGCATGCCGCGTCGATCTCAATCAGCCGTGGAAAGGCGTCGAGCGGCACCTCGAAGCGGCGCGCATTATAGATTTGCGGCACAAGGCAGCAGTCGGCGATCCCGGGCGTGTCGCCGCCGAGATATTTGGCGTCGCCCGCCATCGCTTCCAATGCCTCGAAGCCCTGCGTGATCCACGTCGAGATCCAGCGCTCCTTGGTCTGTTCGTTGAGTCCGAGGTCGCGCTTCAGATATTTGAGCACGCGGAGGTTGTTGAGCGGGTGGATATCGCTCGCGATCACCTGCGCGCGTGCCAGCGCGACCGCACGCGGCATCGCCTCTTCGGGGATCAGCCGCGGCTCGGGAAACGCCCGGTCGAGCCAGTCGATGATCGCCATGCTCTGGATGATCGGTTCGCCATCGACGACGAGCATCGGAACGAAGCCCTGCGCATTCTGTTCGAGATAGGCATCGCTGCGCTGCTCGCCCGCGATCAGGCTGATCTCGACACGCTCATAATCGAGCGCCTTCAGATTGAGCGCGATGCGAACGCGAAAGCTGGCCGAGGAGCGGAAATAGTCGTGGAGAACGAGCTGGGTCATGCGCAGCCTAATGCGATGCTTTCGGCATCTCCGCAATCCATTGCCGCAGCAACGCCGCGCCTTCCTTGTGCACCGTCGATCGCCCGACCTCGGGCATCGCGATCCCGGGATCGGTGCTTTCGAGCCGATAGATCAGGAAGCTGTGCGCGGGATCGCCCGGCGCGATGGCAAAATCCATCCCTCCGCTGCCGCGTCCCGCCGCGGTCGGCCGCTTGCCGATGCCGTAATTGACCCCTGCAGGGTCGTCGGTCCAGCGCAGGAACAGCCCGCTGTTCGACGCGCTGCCCGCCGGATTGTGGCAATGCGCGCAATTGACGTCGAGATAGGCGCGCGCGCGGTCGGCGACGCGGCCGCTCTTGGGATCGTCCCACTGCGGCATCGTCGGCTTGAGCGCGGCGGGATTGTCGAAATAGAGGCTGCGCAGCGTGTCGGAGGCTGCCGGATCGAGAATGAAATTGCGCACCTTGGGCCCGATCGGGACGATCTCGCCGCTGAGGCTATGGCATTCCTTGCACTGATTTTTGTTCGGTACTGCGTAGCGAATGCTGTGCGCCTCTCCATCGGGGCTTTTGAAGCTCACCGGCACGCGTCGTCCGCCGAGCGCCAGCGTCGCGTCCTTGCCGTCGGCGTCCCAGATATAGGGCAGCGCGGTCCAGCCCGACGCACGGCGGATCAGCAGGCGCGTCTCGACCGGGCGCCCGTCGTTGACGTCGCTCCAGCCGAAGCTTTTGACGAGCACGGTGCCGACCGGAAAGTCGATAACCCCGTCGCTTCCGACCTTCGCCTTCTTCCCCGCAGGAATCGAGATGAAGCGGTGTTTGTCGGTATAGTCGCTGAACAGCGGCGCGCGCAGCGTGTAGCCGATTCCGGCGGTCGGCATTTTTGGATCATTGCCGCGAAACAGCCCGAACGCCGACAGCTTCGCCGGCATCGCGTCGCTCTCGACGACAGCCTGATCGACACCCGACGGCGCAAAGGCCGCGCCGCCGCTCGAGCACAATAATGCCGCGGTGATCGCGGCGAATACCCGCTTCACTTGACCTTCGCCTCCATCGCGTCGGGCAGCTTGATCGCCGGCAGCGCCGTGGGCGGCGTGCCCTTCGACAGGTCGGCGGGCGCCGGCTTTGCTTCGCTCTGCGGTGTCTTCACATCGGGCAGATTCAGCGACAGCACGCCGACCTTGTCGAGCACGACCGCGTCGCCTGCCCCGTCCCACAGCACCGGCGGAATGCTTCCCCCCATCGCCGCCGCGATCATGTCGCCGCCCGCGAACTTCGGCGCATAACCCGCCTTGCCATGCTGGTTGCCGCGCACGACGATCGCTTTCGGCAGCGGTTGATATTTCGGATCCTTATGTTCGTAGCGATAGCCGACGATCATCACGTTCGCAGTGCCGTTCTGGTCGAACACATTGTCGAAAATCTCGACATTGCGGTTCGCCATGATGAGAACGCCGGTGCCGGTGGGGACGCTCGCGACGATATTCCCCTTGGGCGCGAAGTTCGGCGTGCTGTTGTCGTTGACGATATTCTCGAAGACGCGGACATTGTGTCCGCCCTGCATCGGCAGGCTCGGCAGGTCGAACACCAATATGCCACCGGTGTTCTTCGTCGCGATATTATCGTGAACATCGGCGTCATAGCTGTTCTCGATCTCGATCCCCGCGACATTTTCGGTCGCGATCGAATCGCGAACGACGATATTCTTCGACTGGCCGACATAGATGCCCGCGTCGGACGCGCCGCGCACGAAAACGCTGTCGATCAGCACGTCGCTGCTCTCGACCGGGTAGATGCCGTAAGCGCCGTTGGTTTCTTTGGGGCCCGCGGTCCATTCGACGCGTAGCTTGTAATAGACGATGCGGTCTGCGCCCTTCGACTTGATCCCGTCGCCCTTGGTGTTGAGCACCGCGAATTGGGTCAGCAACACATCGTCGCTGGTGACGAGCAGCCCCTCGCCCGCGCCCTGCTGGCCCGTAAAGTCGAGGATCGATCCGTCCTCGCCCGCCCCGGCGCCGCGCACGGTGACATTGGCGACGTCGAGCGACAGGCCGTCGGTCAGCTTCCACACGCCCGCGCCGAGTTGCACCGTGTCGCCCGGCTGAGCCAGAATCAGCGCCTCTTGCAGCTTTTCGTTCGCGTCGGGCGTTGTCGCACTGACGCTGATCACTTTCGCCGCCGCCGGACAGGCGGCAAAGCCAGCCACGATGCAGAGCGTCGCCGCGTGGCGCAGGCCATGGAATCGCATATGTCTCTCCCCTTATTTTCGGGGAGCATGGTGCAAGACTTGACGGATGCCAAGCGTGTTGCTGACATATGTGTAGCTAACCCGGGGAGAGGTCGCTTTGATTCACAGATTAGGTTTGGCGCTTGTCGCCTTGATTGCCGTGCCTTCGATGGCGGCGGCACCCGCGCCGATCGCGGGACGATGGAAAACCGACGATGGCAAGGGCATCGTCGTGATGGCCGCGTGCGGCAACAAGATGTGCGGACGTGTCGAACGGCTGCTCATCAAGCAGCCCGCCGGCGGCCAGCTCGACGAACGCAATCCCGACAAGTCGAAACGCAGCCGCAAGGTCACCGGACTACAAATTTACTGGGATCTCGTGCCGCATGGCGACGGGTGGAAGGGCGAAGGCTACAGCCCCGAGGACGGCCGCTATTACAAGGCGCACCTGCGCGTGAACGGCGGCAAGATGACGATGAAAGGCTGCGTCAGCCTGTTCTGCCGCACCGTGACGTGGACGAAGATGAGCTGAGCCCAATCCCCTCCCGCACGCGGGAGGGGAGCTTTCTATCACCCCTCGCCCAAAATCCAGTCGACGCCCGCCGCGACATGAATCCGCGTCGTGTCATAGATCGGCAGGAGATTGGCGTCGGTGTCGACCAGCATCACCAGTTCGGTGCACGCCAGCACGATCGCCTGGATATCCTGCTTCGCGATGTCGGTGATGAAGGTCTTCATCGTGCGGCGCGAACTTTCATTCGCCTTGCCGAGCATCAGCTCTTCATAAATGATCCGGTCGATCTCATCGGCACGGCTCGCGTCATAGGGCGCGAGCGTCAGCCCGTGGCGCACCAGCCGCTGGCGGAACCAGGGCTCGGTCATCACGTTACGCGTGCCGATCACTGCCGCTGCCTTGATTCCGTCCGCTTTCATCTTCTCGCCGGTCTCATCGACGATATGAAGCAGCGGGATCGAGATCGCGCCGGCGACATCCTCGGCGACCTTGTGCATCGAATTGGCCGCGATCATCAGCGCGGTCGCGCCCGCGGCCTCAAGCCGCTGCGCCGAGGCGATCAACACCTCTTTCGCATGCGTCCAGCCTTCGGGCGTCGTGATGCGCGAAAGGTCGCAATAATTCAGGCTCTCCATCAGGATCGGCGCCGAACAGGCGGTGCCAAGGCGCTTTTGCACCCCCTTGTTGAGGTGCCGGTAATAAAGCTCGGTCGATGCCCAGCTCATTCCCCCGATCAGGCCGATTTTGCGCAAGATGGTCCTCCGAAATACAACAAAACCGGGTCTCGCCGGACCCGGTCCCGAACTTGGCTAGGAAAACTCGCGCCCGCGGGCAAGCCCGCGAGCGAAGTTTTGCGGCAAAGCGTCAGTGCCCGCTGCCGCTAAGAGCCTTGACGATGTCGTCGGCCATCTTCTTGGCATCGCCGAGCAGCATCATCGTCTGGTCCATATAGAAAACGTCGTTGTCGACGCCGGCATAGCCGACGCCGCCCATCGAGCGCTTCACGAACAGCACCGTCTTCGCCTTTTCGACGTCGAGCACGGGCATGCCATAGATCGGCGAAGATTTGTCGGTCTTCGCCGCCGGATTGGTCACGTCGTTCGCGCCGATGACGAAGGCGACGTCGCACTGCGCGAATTCGCCGTTAATGTCTTCAAGCTCGAACACTTCGTCATAAGGCACGTTCGCTTCGGCGAGCAGGACGTTCATATGGCCGGGCATGCGCCCTGCGACCGGATGGATCGCATATTTGACGTTCACGCCTTCCTTTTTCAGCTGGTCGGCCATTTCGCGCAGCGCGTGCTGCGCCTGCGCGACCGCCATGCCGTAACCGGGGACGATGATGACATTTTCGGCCTGGCTCATCAGGAAGGCGGCATCTTCTGCACTGCCCGGCTTCCACGGGCGCTGTTCCTTCGAACCGCCCGCGCCGCCGCCCGAATCATCGGCGCCAAAGCCGCCCGCGATCACGCTGATGAAGCTGCGGTTCATCGCGCGGCACATGATGTACGACAGGATCGCACCCGACGAGCCCACGAGCGCGCCGGTGATGATCATCGCGGTGTTGCCGAGCGTGAAGCCCATCGCCGCCGCGGCCCAGCCCGAATAGCTGTTGAGCATCGACACGACGACCGGCATGTCGGCGCCGCCGATCGGGATGATCAGCAGGAAACCGATCGCGAAGCTGAGGCCGGTGACGGTCCAGAACACCCACGGCGACTGGTCCTGCGTGAAATAAGCCGTCAGCGCGACGATCGCGGCGAGCGTGCCCAGATTGATGATGTGCCGCCCGGGCAGCATGATCGGCGAACCCGACATATTGCCGTTGAGTTTCAGAAAAGCGATGACCGATCCCGAGAAGGTGATCGCGCCGATCGCGATGCCCAGCCCCATCTCGACGCGGCTGACGACATGAATCTGTCCCGCGGCATCGGCGATGCCGAATGCGGTGGGGTTGAGATAGGCGGCAGCCGCCACCGCGACCGCGGCAAGCCCGACAAGGCTGTGGAATGCCGCGACGAGTTGCGGCATCGCGGTCATCGCGATCCGCCGTGCCATCACGATGCCAATGACGGCACCGATTCCGATCGCGACGAGGATTTCAACGAGCCCGATCGTGTCGAGCGCGCCCGCCGCGGTGACCGGCGCGTGGGTGAGCAGCGTGGTGACGACCGCGATCGTCATGCCCGCCATGCCGAAGCGGTTGCCGCTCTGTGCCGTCGCCGGGCTCGACAGCCCGCGGAGTGCGAGAATGAATAGCACGCCCGCCACCAGATAGGCCACGGCGGCCCAAGGGTTTACGGCGCCATGGCCGCCGGTCGCGGCGGAAAGGATCGACTGAAATTCCATCTCAGCGCTCCTTCTTCTTGTACATTGCGAGCATGCGCGCGGTGACTGCGAAGCCGCCGAAGATGTTGATGCTGGCCATCACCACAGCGGCGAGGCCCAGCCATTTGGACGAGGCCGAGCCCGCGGCGGCGCTGGCGATCAGCGCGCCGACGATGATGACCGACGAAATGGCGTTGGTGACGCTCATCAGCGGCGTGTGAAGCGCCGGCGTCACCGACCAGACGACAAAATAGCCGACGAAGCAGGCCAGGACGAAAATCGAAAAAATCGCGATAAAATCCACGGGCTCGCTCCCCTGCTGATTCCGTTTCGCGCACCTCTTGCCGTGACGATGCTGGCGTGTCGACTCCAAAGCACCCAAAAAGAAGGGCCCGCATTCCTCCGGGCGAGAAATGCGAACCCTTTATGACATAAAATATCGCTGCGCCGGGGCGCGGCAATATTACATTTTGGGAATCAGCACAGCGTCGACGACGTGGACGACGCCGTTCGATTGGCCGAGGTCGGCCGCCGTCACCGTCGCCTTGTTGCCGCTGCTGCTGGTGAGCAGGATTGCGTCGCCGCTCTTGGTGGCGGTCAGATCCTGACCGTCGGCGGTCTTCAAAAGCGCCTTGCCGCCGCCTTCGGTGATCTTTGCGGCGAGATCGGCCGCGGTCAGCTTGCCGGGCACGACATGATATTTGAGCACGCCCGCGAGCACATCTTTCTGCGCCGGACGCATCCAGCCGTCGCGCGTCACCGGCGGCACTTGCGCAAAGGCCGCGTCGGTCGGCGCGAAGACCGTGAACGGTCCGACGCCCGAAAGCGTTTCGGATAGCCCGGCCTGCGTCACCGCTGCCGCCAGCGACTTATGGTCGGGTGCAGCCGACAGGTTCGCGGCGATCGTGCTGCTCGCCAGCATCTGCGACGGCGCGGCGGTAGGCGCGGGCGCCGCTTCGCTGCCAGCGACCGTCGTCGTCTCGGTGGGCGCTTCGGTTTTGCTGCCGCAACCCGACAGCGCGAGCGCGGCCGCTGCGGCCGTCAAAATCAGGGGGGTCTTCATTTCCTTATCCTTCAAAAACGGGCGCAGCGGCCTCGAATCGTCAGCCGAGGGTGGGCATCAACACGCCGTTGATGACGTGAATGTTACCGTTCGACTGTTCGACGTCGGGCTGGGTGATGAAACCGCTGCTGCCCTGCGCGCCGTCGACCTTGATGTTGCCCTGCACCTCGGTGAAGGTCAGCGTTTCGCCTTCGACGGTGGCCAGCGTCGCCTTGCCGCCGCCGGCCTTGATCTTCGCGAACAGATCCTCGGCGGTCACGCGGCCCGGGACGACATGATAGGTCAGCACCTTGGCGAGCGATTCGGTGTTGCCCGGGTTCATCAACCAGTCGGTCATCTGCTGCGGAACCGCGGCAAAGGCCTGATCGGTCGGCGCGAACAGCGTGAAGGGCTGGCCAGCCAGCTTGTCCGAAACGCCCGCAGCGGTCAGCGCGTTGGCGAGCGTCTTGTGGTCGGGCTTGGCGGCGATTTCGAGTGCGATTCCGCTCGGCTGAGCGGGGGCGGCAGGCGCCGCAGCTTCAGCCGGAGCAGCCGCATCGGCGGCGACTTCGGTCGCTTCGGCCGGGGCGGCGGTTTCCTGCGCATAAACGGGCGACAGGGTGGCAAGCACGAGGAGGGGAGTGGCGAAAAGCTTCGCAGACGACATCAATCATTCTCCAATTGGTTGAGAGTCAGGGTTGGACACCCTGAACGCATAGTAACCAAAGGAGGTTTCATGAAAAGGCCGAAAACAGCCGTTTTCTGATAAAATGATCAGCCGCCCGTTCGTCAGCGCCCGGATTATAAGATACCGACAGGCCGACCAAACCCGTCAAAATACGAAAAAGCGGTCTTACTTAGCGGCCCCGCATTTTCCCGATTGGACGAATGCGAGGCCGGTAAGCCTTATTTTGCGGTCACATCTTGGGCGTCAGAACCCCGTCAACGACATGGATAATACCATTCGATTGATTGACATCGGCCTGAGTCACCGTCGCCTTGCTGCCGTCGGCTCCGGCGAGCGTAATAATATTGCCGCTCATCGTGGCGGTCAGATCCTGCCCGTTCACGGTTTTCAGCATCGCCTTGCCACCGCCCTCGGTAATCTTGGCGGCGATATCGGCTGCAGTCATCTTTCCGGCAACGACGTGATATTTAAGCACATCGCCGAGAACGGTTTTCTGCGCCGGGCGCATCAATCCGTCGAGAGTTGCCTTGGGCACCTTTGCGAAGGCCTCGTCGGTGGGAGCAAAGACCGTGAAGGGACCGGCGCCCTTCAAGGTGTCAACTAGCCCGGCCTGTGTCACCGCGGCGACAAGCGTCTTGTGGATCGGCGAAGCGATGGCGTTTTCGACGATCGTCTTGGTCGGGAACATTTCGGCGCCCCCAACCATCGGATTCGCGCCGCTCGCCATCGTATCGGCAGGCGCCGCCTCTTCTGCGGCGACGGTGGTGGTTTCGGCGGGCGGCGCTTCGGTTTTACCGCACGCGGCAAGCCCAAGTGCGACCGTCGCAGCGGCCGAAGTAAGATAAGCGATTTTCATGCATCGTCTCCACGGCGTCGGGAAAGGTTTTCCCTCTCGCCTAGAGACTCCGCGTTCGCCCGCATTGTTCCGCATGGCTCCTGTAATTCACGAACCGTCGCTGCGGAAACGAATGATATGTCCCGCTTTCCTTACCCCAGAAGCCGCTCGTTCACGACCTTGCCGCCCTGCGTCAGGCGCACGGCGTTGCCGATTTCCTCGTCGAGCACGGGCTTGCCCTGCTCTTTGTCCCAGAAGGCCGAGAGGAAGTTGAACAGGTTGCGGCTGAACAGTGCGCTGGTGTCGGCGGGCATCAGCGCGGCGATATTCTTCGCGCCGATCACGGTGACGCCGTGGATCTTCTTCGCCTCGCCCGATACCGAGCCTTCGACATTGCCGCCGCTTTCGGCCGCCATGTCGACGATCACGCTGCCGGTACGCATCGTTGCCAGCTGCGCGTCGGAAATCAACCGCGGCGCGGGGCGCCCCGGGATCAGCGCGGTGGTGATGACGATGTCCTGCTTGGCGATGTGCGACGACACGAGCTCGGCCTGCGCCGCCTTATACTCGTCGGACATTTCGGTGGCGTAACCGCCCGCGCCCTCGCCCTCGATCCCCGCGACCGTCTCGACGAAGATCGGCTTGGCGCCGAGCGACATGATCTGTTCCTTGGTCGCGGCGCGCACGTCGGTCGCGCTGACCTGTGCGCCGAGGCGGCGCGCGGTCGCGATCGCTTGTAGCCCGGCGACGCCGACGCCCATCACGAACGCCTTCGCGGCGCTGACAGTGCCCGCGGCGGTCATCATCATCGGAAAGGCGCGGCCATAGGCGTTTGCGGCGATCAGCACCGCCTTATAGCCCGCAAGATTCGCCTGGCTCGACAATATGTCCATCGACTGCGCGCGCGTGATGCGCGGCATGAATTCCATCGCGAGCGCTTCGAGTCCCAGCTTCGCATAGTCATCGACGCGCGCGCGCCCATTCTCCCCGGCACCGAACGGGTTGAGCCCGGCGGCGAGCCAGGCGCCGTCGGCAAATCCCGAAAGCCCCTTCGGATCGGGTCCCTGAATCGCGAGAATGATGTTCGCGCCCTTCAGCGTATCGGCGCGGCTGCCGACGCTCGCGCCCGCCGCACTATAATCGGCGTCGGCGATCGAGGCATGTTCGCCCGCTCCCGATTCGACGGCAACTTCGGCCCCCAAACCAATGAATTTCTTCACGGTTTCTGGGGTAGCGGCGACGCGGGTCTCGCCTTCGGCGAGCTCCTTCAGGACAGCGATGCGCATGTCGGTCCGGTCAGGACGCGATGAGCAGGACGACGCCGATCACGACGACCGCGGTGATGATCGAGCCGATCTTGAACAGGCTGATGAAACCCGCGTAGGTTTCTTCGGCTGCCTTCATTTCCTGCTGCTGTGCCATCATTTTTCCCCTTGAACGGCCATATCTGTGCGCGAACGCACAGCGCCCTGCCCAGAATCGGTTATCGCGCCGGTCTTAGCCACGCGCCCCGCGATGCTCAAGTGCGGGTTTCGTGGACAGCTGCCCCTAGACTTCGCTGCGGGAAAAGACGAATGCCCTTAATCGCCCTTTTACCCCTATCGGATAGATATGCAGCCCTCAGCAGAACAAACCCATAGCAATGTCGGTTCAGGGGGCAGATTCGATACGATGACGAACACGCGCGACACGCGAATGGTGATGATCGTCGACAGCGAGCCTGCCCAGCAGCGCTTTCTGGCGGCCCTTGTGTCGCGTGGCGGCTGGCGCAGCGTCATCGCGGCCGACACCGACACCGCGCTTGCCAAGCTCGGCACCCAGGAGGGGATGGCGCTCGACGCCGTGCTCGTCGATCAGGGCGCGCCGGGCATGGATATTGCCGAATTCGTCGGCGAACTGCGCCGCTGGCGCCCCGCACTGCCGCTCGTCGTCATCACGATGCGTAACGGCGTCGAAGTTGCCGTCAGCGCGATGCGCGCCGGCGCGAGCGATTTCGTCCAGAAACCCATCGCGCCCGACCGCCTGCTCGAAGCGCTCGACCGCGTCGTTTCGACCAGCGGCCCGCAGGGCGAACTCCGCCCGCTGACCGAAAAACTTCGCGCCCCATTGGCGTTCGAGGAAATTATCGGGTCGAGCCCCAATTTCCGAAGCGCGCTCGCGATCGCCGCCAAGGCCGCGCGCGCGCGCGTCCCGGTGATGATCAATGGCAAGCCCGGCACCGGCAAGGAAGTCTTTGCCCGCGCGATCCACAGCGCCAGCCCGCGCGCGCGCGGACAGCTCGTGATGGTCGACTGTTCGGCGGTGTCGCCGGGCCTGATCGGATCGGGCCTGTTCGGCCACGAACGCGGCGCTTTCGCGGGTGCCTTCGACCGTCAGGTTGGCCGCCTCGTCCAGGCCGACGGCGGCAGCATCATCATCGACCATGTCGAATGCATCCCGCTCGAAACGCAGGCGAAGCTCGTCGAATTCCTGAACACGGGCGAAGTCCAGATGATCGGCGGCTCGATCCGCCAGAGCGTCGACGTCCGCATCATCGCGACGAGCGCCAGCCCGCTCGACAAGCTGATCGAGGCCGGGCACTTCCGCGAAGACCTTTTCTACGCGCTGTCGAGCGCGCAATTCACCCTGCCCTCGCTCTCGGAACGCCGCGGCGACGTCGGCCCGCTCGCGCGCCACCTGCTCGCGCGCATCGGCGGCCTGCCGGGGATGAGTTCGATCGGGGTCACCGACGATGCGTTGCGCCTGCTCGCCGCCTATGCCTGGCCGGGCAACGTCCGCCAGTTGCAGGACGTGCTGTTCCGCGCCGCGGTAAACAGCACGACCGACGTCCTCACCAGCGCCGATTTCCGCGCGATCGAGGCGACACTCGGCGGCGGCAGCATGAACGGCGAAGGCGAGATCGCGATCAACGGCGAAGCGATCGGCGTCACGCTCTACCTGCCCGACGGCAATCTGCGCCCGCTCGAAGAAATCGAGGCCGACGTCATCCGCCTCGCGATCGGCCATTATCGCGGCCGCATGAGCGAAGTCGCCCGCCGCCTCGGCATCGGCCGCTCGACGCTCTATCGCAAGCTCAGCGATCTCGGGATCGATACGGCGGCTTGAAATGAATGCCAGTTGCCAATTCGGCGCGGCCTGCTAAATTTGCTTTCACGAGTGGGCGAAAGCCACTCCGTGAAGGTTTGTGGGACGGCAAGAGCCGTCAATCGCGAGCGATGGCTCCACCTTCAGGCGGCATTTCATTGCCGTTGCGTACCGCAGCGATTCAGTTGATCGTTGGAGTATGCAATGAATAAAATAGCCAAAATCCGTGGAATGCGGTTTCGTCAGCAAAACGCATGCTGCCACTATTGCAAAGAGCCGATGTGGGCTACTGACTCAGCACAATTCGCTGAAACCTATCAAATGACGAGCAAACAGACGCTGTGGCGGCAGGCAACGGCCGAACATCTCACTCCTCGTTCAGAGGGAGGAAGCGATCAAGAGGACAATATCGTTGCCGCCTGCCGCTTCTGCAATGGCCGACGGCATCGTAGAAAATCCGCACTTTCCGCCGATGCTTTTGGGAAATGGGTCCAGACAAGAATGGCGCGCGGAAAATGGCACCCCGTCCAGCTAGTCATAAACGTGAAGCTCACCCCGTAAGCGCCGCATCGCGCAGTCCGCGCCAGACGCGGAGAGCCTGCCGATTTTCCGGGATGTCATGCACGCGCAGCAATTGCGCGCCCTGCGACGCCGCCTGATAATGCAGCGCCACGGTGCCGCCGATCCGCTGGTCGGCCGCCGCCTCATTGTCGAGCGCACCGATCATCCGCTTGCGGCTCGCGCCGAACAGGATCGGGCAGCCCAAGGTGTGAAAGAGTGCGAGCCCGTTTATCAGCGTCAGATTGTCGCCAACCCCCTTGCCGAAACCGAGCCCCGGATCGACGATGATCTTTGCCGGATCGACTCCCGCCGCGACGCAGGCCGCAACGCGCTCGGCGAGCATGTCGTAAACATCGAACAGGACATGGGCATAATCGCCGCCCTCGTGCGGGTCGCTCTTTGCCGACGGCGCGTGCATCAGCACGACCGGGCAGCCGGCGTGCACGACCACCTCCATCGCGCGGTCGTCATAGCGCAGCGCCGAGATGTCGTTGACGATCCGCGCGCCGGCGGCGAGCGCCGCTTCCATCACCGCGGCCTTGCGCGTGTCGATCGACACCGCGACCCCGCCCCGCGCTAGGGCCGACACGACGCCTTCGATACGCTTGATCTCGTCGCCTTCCCAGACGAGCGGCGCGCCGGGCCGCGTCGATTCGCCGCCGACATCGATAATCGCTGCGCCCGCCGCGCCCATCGCGAAGCCCGCTTCGGCCGCAGCGTCGATGTCGACATGCTTGCCGCCGTCCGAAAAACTGTCGGGCGTGACATTTAAAATGCCCATCAGCTGCGGCTCGCTCAGCCGGATCGTGCGCTCGCCGAGTTGGAGATTGCCGCGCGGTCGCGCCACGCCGGCACGCTGCGCATGGGCCGATCGTGCCAATCGATCGGGCATCGCCGCGATCCAGCCGTCCCATTCGGGAATCGTGACGATCGCCGATTTGACCGTCAAACCGTCGCGCAGGCTGATGTGCCACGCGGCGAACCACGTCATCGTGTCGGCGATCCGCAGGCAATCGTCATCGAGTTCGTGCGGCCGATCGACGAAGCAGGTCGGGCGGCAATAGATTTGCGCACCCGCCGACGCGGCGCCGAGGTCGGGCTTGGTTAGAGGTAAAAACATCGCACTATCCCCCTTCGTCATTGCGAGCGAAGCGAAGCAATCCAGGGCGGTTTACGCCTACTCTGGATTGCCGCGTCGCTTCGCTCCTCGCAATGACGATATTGTTAGGCTTCGTTCGCCAGCAACCAGTCCTGCCGAACCGCATCGATCACGCGCAATTCCTTGCCGTTATCGACATGCCAAAAGGTCCAGCCGTTGCAGCTCGGTGCGCCTTGCAGGCCGGCGCCGACCTTGTGGATCGAGCCCGCGGGCTGGCCTTCGCAATCGAGGCTGCCGTCGACGCGTACCTTCGCCTTCCAGCGGCGCTTGGCGTCGGTCAGCACCGTTCCCGGCGCGATCAACCCGCCTTCGACGAGCGTGCCGAACGCCACGCGCGTCGCGGCTTTGGGCGCCATCATCGTCTTCACCGCGCTCTCGTCGAGCGGCAGCGCCAGTTCGATACGCTCCAGCGCGGCCTCGATATAATCATCCTCGCGCTCGATCCCGATGAAATGGCGGCCAAGGCGCTTTGCGACCGCGCCCGTCGTGCCGGTACCAAAGAAGGGATCGAGGATCACGTCGCCGGGGTTCGTGCAAGCGAGCAGGACGCGATAGAGCAGGGCTTCGGGCTTTTGCGTCGGGTGAACCTTCGTTCCACCCTTCTTCAGCCGCTCTTGGCCACCGCAGATCGGGATCAGCCAGTCCGAACGCATCTGAAGCTCGTCGTTGAGCGTCTTCATCGTGCGATAATTGAAGGTGTAGCGCGACTTTTCCCCCATCGACGCCCAGATCAACGTCTCATGCGCATTGGTAAAGCGCGTACCCTTGAAATTGGGCATCGGGTTCGCCTTGCGCCACACGATGTCGTTGAGGATCCAATAGCCATTGTCCTGGAGCGCGGTGCCGACGCGGAAGATATTGTGATAGCTGCCGATCACCCAGATACTGCCGTTCGGCTTCAGGATGCGCTTCGCTTCCTTGAGCCAGGCATGAGTAAAGCGGTCGTAGGTCGCGAGGCTGTCGAACTTGTCCCAGTCATCGTCGACCGCGTCGACCTGGCTGCCGTCGGGGCGGAGCAAATCGCCGCCAAGCTGGAGATTATACGGCGGATCGGCGAAGATCATGTCGACCGACGCGGCGGGCAAGCTGCGCATCATCTCGACGCAATCGCCCTGCAAAATGCTGTCGAGCGGCAGGTCCGCAGGGTCGACCTTGGGCGTCCGCTTCTTCGTCGCCGGCGCCTTGACCCGTTCCATAACACCCATGCTTCACCCCGTTCCTTGCTCGTAAGAAGGCCCTGATGAGTCAGGCGGAGTCCGCCGTCAAGCACGGGACTCTAGGGATTCCGCCTCTCTAACTGGTTAACGCGATGAGAACGAAACGAGTCTGGCACACCATATGGAGTCGGCCGCGACTCGGAGACTCAACCACTGGTGGTGTGGCGATGAAGACTCACTCGCGAAAAAAATTTGTGTTCGCGGATCAGAGACCCGGGTCGACGCCCGTCAGCTCGACCGACCGCATCCACAACTCGCGCGCGAGCTTGGGATCGCGCGCGGTGCGTGTTGCGCGCGCCGGGCCCGAACGCCCCGACACTTCGCCAAGGCCCTGCGGCCCCAGATAATCGCCGCCCTGCACGCGCGCGCCGGTCGCCGCCTGCAGCGTCGGCCACGCACCTTGCGCCGCGCTGTTGAAGAAGGGCCCGGCGAGCGGCGTCATCGTGCGCAGCGGCAGCGGAAGGTGGCGCGTCAATTCGGTGAGCGCGACCCCCGGATGGCATCCGATCGCCTGCGTCGCGCGCCCCGCGGCGCTCAGCCGCCGGTCGAGTTCGAACATATGGAGCAGGTTCGCGAGCTTGCTCATCTGATAGCGCGCCCAATTATGATAGCTGCGCGACGCCGACAGGTCGCTGTAGTCCATCGCGCCATTCTTGTGCGCGATGCTGCCGGTGATGACGATGCGGTCGTCGACATGGAGATGGATCAGGCCGGTCAGCGCGAAGGTACCGAGGTGGTTGACCCCGAACTGCAGCTCATACCCCTGTTTCGTCAGCGTCTTGGGCGGGATCATCACCCCCGCATTGTTGATGAGGACGTCGATCCGCGGCCCCGCAAGCACCGCCTTCGCTGCATCGCGGACCTGATCGAGGTCGGCGAGATCGAGCGGCTGGAACGATAACTCAGCCTTTGGCACGTCGACCCAGATGCGGTTCATCGCAATCTCGGCCTTGGCCTCGTCACGGCAGGCGAGGATTACATGCGCCCCGCGCGCCGCCAATATTTTCGTCGCCTCGAAACCGATCCCGGCATTGGCACCGGTGACAAGGAAAGTGCGGCCGGTCTGGACCGACACATCGTCGGCCGTAAATCCCCTGCTCATCCTGTTCCCCCTCTGGTTTCAGGCTTCAGACCAGCTGCATTTGTGCGACCGGGGCAAAACTGGTCCGATGGTGCGGCGTCGGCCCATGCTGGCGCAGCGCCGCGAGATGCTGTGCGGTACCATAACCCATGTTAGTTTCCCAGCCGAAGCCGGGAAAATCACGCGCCATTGCAATCATGAAGCGGTCACGATGCTCCTTCGCGATGATGCTCGCCGCCGAAATGCACGGGTGCAGCGCATCGCCGCCGATGATCGCGCGCGCCGTATAGCGCCAGCGCGGCAGCCGGTTGCCGTCGACCAGCACCTCATGCGGATCGAAGCCCAGCGCCTCGACCGCACGCGTCATCGCGAGGAAGGTCGCCTGCAATATGTTGATACGATCGATCTCGGCGACGCTCGCCTCGCCGACGCCCCAGCGGCAGCGCGCCTTGATCTCGATCTCGAGCTCGCCGCGGCGCTTGGCCGTCAATTTCTTGCTATCGTCCAGCCCGACGATCCCGCCTTCGCAAAGCAGCACCGCCGCCGCGACAACCGGTCCCGCAAGCGGCCCGCGTCCGGCTTCGTCGACCCCGACGATCATATGCGCCACGGAGGATAGCGCCGATATTCGGCCGCTTGATACAGGCACAGCCGATTGCCCGCGGGATCGGCCAGCCGCGCCTCGCGCCAGCCCCAGTCCTCGTCCTTCGGCATCTGCTCGAACCGAACCCCGCGCCGCGCCAGATAAGCGACCCAAGCGTCGAGCGCGCCGCTCTCCAGATAGGCCGTCGCCCCGCCCGCCGCACCGTCGCCGACATGGATCGACAGGGTAACGCCGTTCGCGGCTTCGAAGCGCGCATAGCCCCCAATGCCTTCAGCGCCGGGGCTATCGACGATCTGCTTCAGCCCCATCTGCTTGTAGAAGGCGACCGACACCGCATAGTCGTTCGCCGGCAGCGTAATCTGGTTGAGTGCGGGGCCGGTGAACAGCCCGTCGTTGCGCACATATTGCTGCCCCATCGGGCCATGCCCCTGACCCAGCCCCGGGGCATCGTGCAGCGACAGCCGCACGAAATCGCGCGCGCGCGCGATCGCGGGTTCCAGCGGCATGCCCTGCGCCAGCCCGGTCGCAATCGCGCTGGCCAGCGTACAACCGGTGCCATGGCTGTGCGGTGTGTCGATGCGCGGCGCTTCCCAGCGCGCAACCTCGCCTTCGCCGGTTTCGAGCAAGCGGTCGATCACCGTCTCGCCCTCGGCATGGCCGCCCTTCACGAGCAAGGAACAGCCGTGCGCGAGCACCGCCTCCTCGCCGCCAAGCGCTTCCAGTTCGGGCAGGTTCGGCGTCGCCACCATTGCGCGATCGAGCAACGCGCGAAACGCGTCGATCGTCGCGCTGTCGGCGAGCACCGATCCGCTCGTCGCGACCATCACCGGATCGAACACCAGCGCCGCCTGCGCCAGGTCCGGTTGCGACAATCGCTCCGCCACCGCAGCAGCGGTTTCGGCACCACCGATCATCCCGATCTTGACAGCGTCAACACCGATGTCCGACGCGACGCTGTCGATCTGTTGCAGGACCATCGCGGTCGGGACCGGATGGACGCCCTGCACCCCCAGCGTATTCTGCGCGGTAATCGCCGTGATCGCGGTCATCGCATGGCCGCCAAGCATCGTGACTGCCTTGATATCGGCCTGGATGCCCGCACCGCCGCCGCTATCCGAGCCCGCGATGATGAGGACGCGTGCGGTGGTCACCCCTTATGCTTTCGCTCCGTCGAAGCGGGGAATTTCGCCAGCGCCGCGCCCTCGCGCAGCGGACGGTCGAGCAGGTCGCCGCCGCAATTGGGGCAAATCTCATCGAGCTTGTCGGCGCAGTTCGCGCAGAAGGTGCATTCGAACGAGCAGATGAAGGCGCCGTGAAGGTTGGCGGGCAAATCCTTGCCGCACTTTTCGCAATCGGGTCGCATCTCAAGCATAGTAAGTCTCTTTCAGTTCTACAAAAATCTATGGTTACGCCGCCGCGGCGCGCACGGCGTCGCAGATCATGTCGACGACCTGCTCGACCTGCCCGGCGTCGTCACCCTCGGCCATCACGCGGATCAGCGGTTCGGTCCCCGACGGACGGATCACCAGACGACCACGGCCGTTGAGCGTCGCTTCGCCCTCGGCGATCGCCGCGATGACATGCTTGTCGTCGAGCGGCTTGCCGCCGGCAAAGCGGACATTCTTCAAAAGCTGGGGCACCGGATCGAACTGGTGCAGCAAATCGCTCGCGGGCGCGCCGCCCGCAACCAGCTCGGCCAGCACCTGCAACGCCGCGAGCGTGCCGTCGCCGGTCGTCGCATGGTCCGACAGGATCATATGCCCCGACTGCTCGCCGCCGACGTTGAAGCCACCTTCTTTCATGCGTTCGAGCACATAGCGGTCGCCGACCTTCGTGCGTTCGAGCCGCAGCCCCTCGCTTTCAAGGAAGCGCTCGAGCCCGAGGTTCGACATCACCGTCGCGACGACACCGCCGCCTTTCAGCCGACCCTGCCGTGCCCAGCTCGCGCCGATCAGCCCCATGATCTGGTCGCCGTCGACCAGCTTGCCCTTTTCATCGACGACGATCAGCCGGTCGGCGTCGCCGTCGAGCGCGATGCCGATGTCGGCGCCGCTCGCGACCACCGTTTCCTGCAGCAGTGCGGGCGCGGTCGATCCGCATTTGTCGTTGATGTTGGTGCCATTCGGCTCGGTCCCGATCGCGACGACGTCGGCGCCGAGTTCCCAGAACACCGTCGGCGCACTGTTATATGCCGCGCCATTCGCGCAATCGAGCACGATGCGCAGCCCGTCGAGGCGAACCGATTCGGGCAGGCTCTGCTTCACCGCGTGGATATAGCGCCCGCGCGCGTCGTCGATCCGCTTGGCGCGACCGATATGGGCGGGATCGGCGAGCTTGGGCTCGACGGTCAGCAGATGCTCGATCTGCGCTTCATCCTCGTCGGACAGTTTGTACCCGTCGGGACCGAACAGCTTGATGCCATTGTCGTAATAGGGATTGTGGCTCGCCGACAGCATCACCCCCAGGTCGGCGCGCATCGAGCGCGTCAGCATCGCGATCGCCGGCGTCGGCATCGGGCCGACCTGCACCACGTCCATGCCGACGCTGGTGAAGCCCGCGACGAGCGCGTTTTCGAGCATATAGCCCGACAAGCGCGTATCCTTGCCGATCACGACGCGATGCTTGTGATCGCCGCGCAAGAAGTGCGCGCCCGCGGCCATGCCGACGCGCATCGCGACTTCCGCCGTCATCGGAGCCTTGTTGGTGAGGCCGCGAATCCCGTCGGTTCCGAAAAACTTGCGCATGTTCCCTCTGCTACCTAACCGTCGCGCGGCAAATGCCTGCCCCGCGTCTCACGGGATGGCCCCCGCGGAGCATTTACCGGCCCAAAAACCGGTTCCCGTTTCTTCCGGGAGGTGCTCTAAGTCACCCTCTTTTGCTTGGCAAGCTGGCCATAAAATTCGCCGGGAGAATCCGTCTTGAAATCCGCTTGGTTCATCCTTTCGGCGCTCGTCGCCGGCATGCTTTTGGGTATCGGCGTCGAGCTGGTGTCGCCCGCCGCCGGCACCGCTTCACTACCTTATATCGAACCGATCGGCCTGCTCTGGCTTAACGCGCTCAAGATGACGATCGTCCCGCTCGTCGTCGCACTGCTCATCACCGGCATCACCGCGACCGCCGACGCGGCGCGCGCCGGCAAGCTCGCCTTCCGCGCGGTGATGACCTTCCTCGGCGCGATTTTCCTGTCGGGGCTGATGACCTTGCTCCTGACCCCGCTATTCCTCCGGCTCTTCCCGCTATCGGCGGGCGCCGCCGAGGCGCTGCGTCACGGGCTCGGCGGCACGACCGAGGCCGGGCCCTCGCCCACTTTCGGCGATTTCCTGCTCTCGCTGATCCCGACGAACCCGATCGCCGCGGCAGCCGATACAGCGATCCTGCCGCTGATCGTCTTCACGACCATCTTCGCCTTCGCGATCACCAAGCTCGAACCGCCGCAGCGCGCGACGCTGTCGGGGCTGTTCAAGGCGCTCGGCGACGCGATGCTGATCGTCATCGGCTGGATCCTCGCGCTCGCGCCGATCGGCGTTTTTGCGCTCGGCTATGCGCTCGCGGTCAAGGCCGGGGTCGCGGCGTTCGGGGGGCTCATCCACTATGTGCTGATCCTCTCGGCCACCGGCGCGAGCTGCATCATTCTCGGGCTGCTGCTCGCATGGCTCGTCGTCGGCATCCCGCTGCCGCGCTTTTTCCGCGCGATGGTCCCGACCCTCGCGGTTGCGATCAGCACGCAAAGCTCGCTCGCCAGCCTGCCCGCGATGCTGAAATCGTCCGAAGAGCTCGGCGTCGATCCCAAAAAGGCCGACGTGGTGCTGCCGCTCGCGGTCGCCTTGTTCCGCTTCACCAGCCCCGCGATGAACCTCGCGGTCGTTGTCTATGTCGCGTGGCTGTTCGGGATCGAGCTGAGCCCGTGGGAAATGGCGGTTGGCCTCGCGGTTGCGATGGCGGCGGCACTCTCCTCGGTCAGCCTGCCGGGCTCGATCAGCTTCGTCACTTCGATCGCGCCGATCGCGGTATCGATGGGGGTCCCCGTCGCGCCGCTCGGCCTGCTCGTCGCAGTCGAGACTTTCCCTGACATTTTCCGTACACTCGGCAATGTTATCGGTGACGTCGCCGCGACCAAATATGCCGCCGACGGCGTCGAAAACGAACCAGCAGGAGAGACCCCATGAAATATCGCAAGCTCGGCCATGGCCTTGAAGTTTCGGCGATCGGCATCGGCTGCATGCCGATGATCAAGGGCGGCAACATTCTGTATGGTGAAGCCGCCGACCTCGACGAATCGACCGCGACGATCCATCGCGCGATCGATCTTGGCGTCACCTTTTTCGACACCGCGCAAATCTATGGCCCGTTCAGCAACGAGGAACTGCTGGGCGCCGCAATCAAGGGCAAGCGCGACGGTCTCGTCATCGCGACCAAATTCGGCTTCAAGTTCGACGGCAACCAGATCGTCGGCGTCGACGGCTCTCCCGCCAACGCGCGCGCCGCGTGCGAAGGCTCGCTCCAGCGGCTCGGCATCGACACGATCGACCTCTTCTACCAGCACCGCGTCGACCCGTCGGTGCCGATCGAGGAGACCGTCGGCGGGATGATGGAGCTCGTGAAGGAAGGCAAGGTCCGCCACATCGCGCTCTCCGAAGCCGGCCCCGAGACGATCCGCCGCGCCGCCAAAGCCGCCCCGATCACCGCGCTGCAGAGCGAATATTCCATCTGGGAGCGCGATATCGAGGACGAAATCCTCGGCGCCTGCCGCGAAAACGGCATCGGCCTCGTCCCCTATTCGCCGCTCGGCCGCGGCTTCCTCGCGGGCGCGGTGCGCAGCCGCGACGAACTCCCCGAGAATGACTGGCGCCGCAACGACCCGCGCTATTCGGACGAGAACCTGCCCGCCAATCTCGCGATCGTCGATGCGATCGGCGCGGTGGCGGACAAGCATGGCGTGTCGAAGGCCCAAGTCGCGCTCGCCTGGCTGCTCGCGCAGGGCGACGATATTGTCCCGATCCCCGGCACCAAGCGCCGCGCGACGATGGAGGACAGCGTCGGCGCGGCCGAGGTCACGCTAACCGCCGATGACCTCGCCGCAATCGATGCCGCGGCGCCGAAGGGCGGCACCAGCGGACCGCGCTATGGCGAAATGGGGATGCGGATGGTGCGGCTGTAGCAAGCTTCCCGCAGCTACGCCGTCGCATCCAGCCGGTCGCACAGCTCGCTGACCTTTCCTGTCAATTCGTGAATGCGCAGCTGGTCGATCTTCTCGTGCAATCGCATGATCTCCAGCTCGGCGCGTAAATTGATCTCATAATCGAGCCCCGCCGCGATCCGGTCTTTCGCCGACGCGCGGTTCTGGCTCATCATGATGATCGGCGCCTGCACCGCCGCGAGTGTCGAAAGCATCAGGTTCAAGAAGATGAACGGATAGGGATCGAACGCCATCCCCCAGCGCGAGAGCACGTCCGAATTGAGCAGCATCCAGCCGAGCAGCACCGTCGTAAAGGCGATGATGAAACCCCACGAGCCGCCCACCGCAGCGACGCGGTCGGACAGGCGCGCGCCGAAACTCGCCTCGGCATCGTCGAGGTCGGCGGCGTCGCGACTGATCAGCCGGCGTTCGGCGATCGCATCGAGCACCCGCAGCTCGTCGGCATCGAGTTCGTCGAGCGGGCGCCCGAGCAGGCGGAGCGAAAGATCGGCGGTCGTCGTCTTGTCGTGCATGATGTCACCCCATCCAGCGCCAGATACCGGCAACCATATAGCCCAGCGCGCCATGCGCCCAGGTCGCAACAAGCCACAGCACGATCCCGCCGAACAGTGCGTGCGGCCGCGGGATCGTCTCGCCCCACGGCGCCGCGCCGCCGATCTGCCGCGCATAGGGCAGGAAGCTCGTCCGCGCCGCCCAACCACGCCAGGCGTCGCCCATCAGCCGCGCCTTTTTCGCATCCTGCCCCGCCGAACCGACGAGCGCGAGAAAGACGATCGTCGCCGACAGGATGATCTGCCCCGGCGTCGGCATCACCAATGCATGCGCGAGCGCCCACAGCGTGAAGCCCCACATCATCGGGTGCCGCGTGATCGCAAACACCCCGCGCGGCGCCGCCTGCGCAGCCTTCGCCGCACCCGGCGCGGGCATCGCCGGATTGCCGATCAGCGATCCCATGAACAATATGCTTGCAAACAGCACGATCAGCGACGCGAGCATCCACAGCGGATCGTCGACCACCCATAAAGGCGGCTCGGGCGGCATCCCGCGCCACGCCTGCACGATCATGACAAAGGTCGCGATGGCGACGACCGAATAGACGATCTGGAACCCGCGCTCGCCCAGCCGCCCCGCGAGCCCGTCGCGGAGCGGATGCGACAAAGCGAGATGCGAGCCGACGAACAGGACGCACGTCGTAATCAAAAGCGACATCGGTTGCATGGAGCCTCTCCCTCTCCCCTTTGCCGCTTCGGATCAGGCGCGGCCCTACCTGTCGTAAGCCTTGGGCAACGCCCCTTCCTGCGGGGTCGCATAGCGATCGCGCAGGCGGTCCTGCCGCGTCGTCAGCGACTGTGCCTTGCCGTCGATCCAGACCGCCGTGGGCCGGCTGCCGAGTTCGAGCGGGTCATTGTCCCAGATCACGACGTCGCCGGCGCGGCCCGGGCGCAGCGAACCGATGCTGCCCTCCATGCCGACCGCGCGCGCAGGAACGCTGCTGATCGCGGCGAACGCCTGATCCCACGTCATCCCGCTCGCTCCGGGCAGGCGCGCCAACCCGACGAGGTTGCCGGCATATTGCGTCGTATAGCCCATCTTGTGCGCGTCATCGTCGTCGAACACGCCGACCGACACGTCGACACCCGCGGCCTTAAGTCGGCCCGCGTTCGACTGCGTCGCACCAAGCTGTTCGAAGCTCGACGGCAGGTCGGTGAGCGGCGACACGAGCACCGGCACCTTCGCCGCCGCGAGCTCACGCGCGACGAGCCAGCCCTCGGTCACCCCGACGAGCACGAGCTTCAGCGCCGGGAAATCCTGCCGCAGCTTCAGCACATTGACGATGTCGGCGGCGCGGTCGACGCGGACGAACAGCGGCGTCGTGCCGTCGATCACGCGTACCAGCGCATCGGCATCGGCGCGCTGGATCATTGCGTCATTGCCCCATTCGGCGAGCGTCGCCGGATTGCGGGCATAGCTGCGCGCGGCAAGCAATTGTTCGCGGAAGAGCAGGAAGGTCGCCGCACGGCTGCCCCCCGCCTTGGCCGACCCATCCTCGCCGAACGCCACGAACTGCAGCGCGCGCGGCTTGGTCACCATGTCCATATCGTCGGCGAGGTCGACGACCGCACCCTGCCCGGCAAACAAATTGCTGCTGCTGCCCGGCGCGACGATCGCGCGCGTCACGCCCGACGCCCGGTTGACCGCGACGGGCGACCCCATCGGGTTCAGCGCGGGCGCGATATCGAGCCCCGCCGAGAAACGCGTGCGCGGTGCCGAACGGTCGTTGGTGCCGGGGACGGCGTCGACTTCGGTCAGCCCGATGCGGCTGAACGCCGCGACGATCCCGGGGGTGACATAACGCCCCTGCGCGTCGACGCGCTCGACGCCCGCGGGAACGGCAACGCCCGCCCCTGCCGCGACGACCTTGCCGCCGCGCACGACGACAGTGCCGCCCTCGATCGGAGCGCTGCCGTCGCCAATGACGAGCTTGGCGTTGGTTATCGCGACATCCTGCGCCGCGGCCGGAACTGCGATGATCGCCGCAGCGGAGAGAAGAAGCGCGCGGATCATTTCACGTCTCCTTCACCCGGCTGGCCGAGTTCGAAATCGCTCACCGGACGCCGTTTCGGATCGTTCGCGTCGAACATCAAAGCCCCGTCGATCCACACCTTTTCGGGGCGCGTATAGGCGCTGAACGGATTGCCGTTCCACAGCACGACGTCGGCCATCTTGCCGGGTTTCAGGCTGCCCGTCTTGTCGGCGATGCCCAGCGCCTTCGCGGGATTATACGACAGCCAGGTCCATGCTTGCTCGTCGCTGACATCGATCCCGATGCGGCGTCCCGAAGCGCGCGCTTTCGCGGCCTCCTGGTTGAGCCGCTGGATCTGGTTCGCGTCGTCCGAATGAACGATCGTGCACGCGCCTGCTTTATAGACGAGCGGGATATTCTCGTTGACCGAGTCATAGGCTTCCATCTTGAAGCCCCACCAGTCGGCCCACATCGCCGAGCAGATGCCTTCCTTGGCGAGCAAGTCGGCAATCTTGTAGCTTTCGACCGCGTGGTGGAAGGTCGAGACCTTGTAACCGAATTCCTTCGACATATCGATCACCAGCGCCATCTCGTCGGCGCGATAGCAATGATTGTGGACGAGTATCTCGCCCGACAGCACGCCCGCGAGCGTCTCCATCGCGAGATCGCGGTCGACCGCCTTCCCGTCGTCGAGCTTCTTCTTGTATGCCGCCGCCTTGATCCACGTCGCGCGGTTCACCGCGAAATTGCCCATGCGCGTCGAGGGCATCCGCCCCTTGCCGCCATAAACGCGCTTCGGATTCTCGCCGCACGCCATTTTCAGGCCATAGGGCGCGCCGGGGAATTTCATTCCCTGCACCGTGCGCGAGGGCACATTTTTGAGCGTGATCGAGCGCCCGCCCATCAGGTTCGCGCTGCCCGGCAGCACCTGAAGCGACGTTACGCCGCCATTGGCAAGCGCACGGCTGAAACCGGGATCCTGCGGCCAGACGCTATGCTCGGTCCAGACTTCGGGGGTCGTCGGCGCGGTCGCCTCATTGCCGTCCGAATGCGCCTCGACGCTGGGCGACGGATAGTCGCCAAGGTGGCTGTGGATGTCGATCACGCCGGGGGTGAGGAACTTGCCCGTGCCGTCGATGACATCGGCGTCGGTCGGCAATTCCATGTCGGGGCCGCCGATCCGGTCGACCTTGCCGCTCGTCATCACGATCGAACCATTGTCGATCCGTCCGCCTTCACCGTCGAAGATCGTGACACCCTTCACCACCGTCAGGCGGGTCGGATATCCCTTGTACGTCGACGGATAAGGATCCTTGTTGAACTTCACCGGCTTCTCGGCGGGCTTGTCGCTCGCCGAGGCCGTCTCGCCACCACTCGCCGCGCAACCGACGAGCGCCAGCGATACCGCAGCCAGCAGGCTGCCCTTTACGCCCCTGATCATGGATTACGCCCCCTTGGGTTCGGGATGGACGCCGGCGGCCTGCGGCTCGCCGAGTTCGCCCGTGCCTGCAATGCCTTCGTCGCGATCGCGCAGCGTGTCGAGATGCATCCAGCGCTTCACGATCGGGCTGAGCAACAGCACGACCACGCCGGCGCCGATCGCGATCCAGCCGAACAGCTGATAGATATCGAGCAGGCCTTGCTTGGTCATCTGGCCGTCGTGGCCGCCCGTGGCTTCGCCGATCTTGCCGGCGACGAAATTGCCGACCGCGGTCATATAGAACCAGGCGCCCATGATCAGCGACGCGAGGAAGCTCGGCGCCAGCCGGTTCATCGCGCTGAGGCCGACGGGTGAGAGGCAGAGTTCGCCGGTCGTCGCGAAGAAATAATAAGCGAAGACGAGGAAGACCGGGGTCATCGCGCCGACGCCATACGCCTCCGCACCCCAGACGAGCACGAGGTTCGCGATGCCCATCTGCGCGAGGGCGAGGCCGAATTTGGCCGGCGCCGACGGCTCGGCACCGCGTTTGCCGAGCCAGAGCCACAAAGTGGCGAAGAGCGGCGCGACGAGGATGATGATGATCGGGTTGATCGACTGGAAGATGCCCGCGGGCACGCCGCCGCGATCGACGAAGCGGTCGGTGAACAGGTTCATCGAGCCGCCCGCCTGTTCGAACAGGCCCCAGAACAGCGGATTGAGGCTGATCAGGAACAGGATGGCGAACATGCGCTCGCGCGGTTCCTTCTCGAGCTTGAAGCTCTCGTAGAGGACATAGCCGAGGAGCGCGATGCCCGAAACGGCGAGCAGGCCCTGGATGACGTCCTGATATTGCACCAGCGCCCAGATCACCGCGACCGCCGCAAAGCCGATGCCATAGATGGTCATCTCGCGCGATCGGGCGAGCGGCGCGGGCGCTTCGCCGGCGCCATTCAGAACGCCCTTGCCGAGCACGAAGACGACCAGGCCGGCGAGCATGCCGATGCCCGCGAGGCCAAATCCGAAGCCCCAGCCGATCGTCTGGCCGAGATAGGCGACGAGGATCGTGCCGAGCGCGGCGCCTGCGTTAATGCCCATGTAGAAGATCGTATAGGCGCTGTCGCGGCGCGTATCGGTGAGCTTGTAAAGCTGGCCGACCATCACCGAGATATTGGCTTTCAGGAAGCCCGAGCCGACGATGATGAACGCGAGCGCGGCCCAGAAGACGTTGATCGTCGGGTCATTCTGTCCGCCGACGCCCTCGACCGCCATCAGGCTGTGCCCCGCCGCGAGCAGCAGGCCGCCGAACAACACCGCCTTGCGCTGGCCGAGGTACCGGTCGGCGAGATAGCCGCCGAGCACCGGCGTGATGTAGACGAGGCTGGTGTACGCCCCATAGATCAGGTTCGACTTGCTGTCGCTGAACAGCCAGTGCTGAGTCAGGTAGAAAATCAGGATCGCGCGCATGCCGTAATAGGAGAAACGCTCCCACATTTCGGCGAAGAACAGCATGTAGAGGCCCTTGGGATGCCCCGCAAATTCAGGCTTCCGGCTCGTCGCGATCAGCGCCCCGACGGTCAGGAATGCCCCCAGGAGGACCAGCGCGATAACCGCGATCCAGTCGCCCTCCTGCCAAAGGCCAATATCTTTCATCAAAGCGTCCCTTTTATCGATTATCTTGAGCGCGGCTGTCCGCCGCGCGAATGGGGCAACCTAGCGCTAAAATTGCGTATGGGAAGAATCTAATTGCGCCTGAAACCGTTTCGGGCGGGCCAAAAACTGTTGCGAATCGTTCGCAACACTTGCGCTGAGGCACATAAAACGCCACATGGCGCGCATGTTCAATGACCGCTCCTCGCTCCTCGCCCACCTCGCCACACGCCGTTCGGGAAAGGCCCGCGACATGATCGCTCCCGGCCCCGACGCGGCCACGCTGCACGACATCGTCGAGCTCGCGCTGCGCACGCCCGATCATGGCAAGCTCGCGCCCTGGCGCATCGTTACCGTCGCCGACGACCAGCGCGCGGCGTTCGCGGCGCTGCTCAAAAAGGCGTGGGTTGCCGAGAATCCGGGCGCCGCTGGGATGGACCTCTCTGCGCTCGACCAGTTCGCGCATCAGGCGCCAACCCTGCTCGTCCTCCTCTCGACTCCGGTACCCGGCGCAAAGATTCCCGTCTGGGAGCAACAGATGTCGGCGGGCGCGGTCGGCATGAACCTGCTCCACGCTGCCCACGCGCATGGCTTCGTCGGCAGCTGGCTGACCGGCTGGGCCGCCTATAGCGCTGATGTCGCTGCCGCATTCGGCGCGGGCGAAGGCGATACGATCGTCGGCTATTTCTTCTTTGGCACCCCGGCGCGCGAACTCGACGAGCGGCCAAGACCCGAATATGACGATGTCGTGCGCGCTTGGGAAATTTAGTTATGCCAAGCCGCACAGCTTTGAAATAATCCGAATTTGACTGTGCTGCTGTCTTATGGCATTAAGGCGGCATGCTCGATCAGTCCAAACCCGTGTACCAGCGTCTGCGCGATGTCATCGCCAACGCCATCCTCGACGGCCAGTTTC
>Ga0209676_1000567_pt1 | contig 55724 bp, 48 predicted proteins | sample AraplaCvi_mLB_r2_FD_184282 | JGI IMG/M metagenome (GOLD analysis project Ga0209676, IMG submission 184282) | Arabidopsis root microbial communities from North Carolina, USA - plate scrape MF_Cvi_mLB_r2 (SPAdes) (version 2) | ecosystem: Host-associated > Plants > Roots > Endosphere | place: USA... | reverse complement strand
TTCGCATCGAGCGAAGTCGAGATGCCCCTCGGGCCAGGCGTTTCCTCGATGGGTGTCTCGACTTCGCTCGACACGAACGGAAAGAGGGGAACGGTTGAAATCAGCCGTTTGCGGACGCTATGGAACGTCGCCCCCGCGAAGGCGGGGGCCGCTGGAGGGGCAGCGCAAGGCCGACTGCGGCCCCCGCCTTCGCGGGGGCGACGGGACTATTCAAACGTCCGTTTCCCACCCCAAAGCGGACAAACAAAAGCCCGCCTGAGCCAATGCGCCGGCGGGCTTTGCTGTCCGGCTTGCGCGCAATTTATTCGGCGCGCGTCGGAATGCCGTCCATCAGCGAGTGAAGCTCGCCGGCTTCCCACATTTCCATCATGATGTCCGATCCGCCGACGAATTCACCCTTTACATAAAGCTGAGGGATCGTCGGCCAGTCCGAAAATTCCTTGATGCCCTGGCGAACTTCCATGTCCTGCAGCACGTCGACCGTTTCATATTCGATGCCGAGGCGGTCGAGCATCGCGATCGCGCGCGAGGAAAAGCCGCACTGCGGAAAGAGCGGCGTGCCCTTCATGAACAGCAGCACAGGGTTATCGGCGACCAGCTTGGCAATGCGGTCGTGGGTGGTGGGGTCGCTCATTTCATGTCTCCGGTGGCGCAGCGCGCCGCAAATTTCGTGTCAGCCCCCTATGAAGGGATGGCAGTGGTCAATTGCAAGGCATGAAGTTCGCCGCCCATGCGTCCGCCGAGCGCCGCATAGACGGCCTTGTGCTGCGCAACCCGCGTCATTCCACGAAATGCGGCGCTGACGACATGCGCAGCATAATGGTCGTTGTCGCCCGCAAGGTCGGTGATCCTGATCTCGGCATCAGGAAAGGCCGCGACGATCATCGCCCGCAAATCATCCTCGCGCATGCCCATGGGACCGCCCTCAGTTCTGGCTGTCGATGAACTGGCGGCGCGCTTCGGCGGTCTTGTCGTTCAGCACCGCGCGGATTTCGGCGTCGCTGATCTCGACGCTCGCCGCGGTGAGGTCGCCCGCGAGCTTGCGGATGACGTCCTCGTCGCCCGCTTCCTCGAAATCGGCCTGCACGACCGCCTTGGCATAAGCGTCGGTTTCTTCGGGGGTCAGCCCCATGCGTTCGGCCGCCCATTCGCCGACCAGCCGGTTACGGCGCGCGGTGATACGGAACTGCACCTCCTGGTCGCGTGCGAATGCCGCCTCGAAAGCCCGTTCACGATCGTCGAATGCGCTCATCTTGTCCTCGTCCGAATGAATCTCTCCCTGCAGATAGGTCGGCGGTCCCCGCGGCGCAAGCCGCCTGTGCGCCAGATCACTTCCCTTTCGCTTACGAAGGGTTTAGGGTTTGTGCCCAAGGGAATGGGTCGCACCGCAGCAGTGAAGTTCGCGCCTTGCCGCATCGCGTCGGCATGGCGTTTCTATGCTTGTGTTTGGGGGATTAGTGATGACCGCTCGACGTCCGCAATTTGTGCCCATTCTGGCGCTGCTGGCGCTTGCCGCGGCCGGAACTGCACACGCGCAGGGCAGCGATCCGACACGCCGCGACAGTTTTGCGATCGGCGGCGAAGGCGGTTCGCTCTGCGAGGTGCAGGCGACCGTCCGCGACGGCGTCGTCAAGGGCATGTTCGAACGCGCCTGGACGATCATCTGCCGCGATGCGAGCCAGCCGGTCGGCACCGTCCGTGAACTGCGCGCGACATCGGCGGAAGCGCTCGCCCGCATCGAACAGGCGCGCGCCGGCACGGTGACCTGCACCGCCGACGGCAGCTGTACGCTCGGGAGCAGCAATGTCGCATGGACGACACGGATCGAAACCCAGGGCAAGGTCTCCTATACCGTCGAGGGCTTCGCCGCTTATGGGGATGCGCTGAACCTCGCCCTTGAATCGGTCCGCCAGCACCGCGTCGTGCCGGGCGTCATCAAGGTTGCAACGATATCGGTCGGCAGTAACGACGGCTTCGCCCGCACGCTCGCCGGAACGATCGACGTCGACAAGGCGCTTGCCGAGGGATATCGCCGCAACCACAGCGGCGACTATGCCGAGGCGGCGGAATTTTTCGAGGCGCTGTCGCGGCGCGCGATCGAGGAGCAGGTGGCCGCCGATCTCGACCCCACCGAATTTACGCTGAACCGCGCCCTGCAGCGCTCGAACCTCGGCGAGTTCGCCGAGGCGGAGCGCCTCTTTGCCGAGGTCGAGGCAATCCCGTCGGGCGACCCTGTCCAGCTTCGCCTGCGCCGCAATTTCCGCGCGATCAACGCGCTGAACCAGCGCGATTATGACGGCGCCGCGGCGCTGCTGCGGGCACCCATTCCGCCGTTGACCAGCGGGGTGATGGTCGCGGGCAATGCAGTGACGCTCACGCCGCAGATCGTCGCCGGGGTGAACAGCGGCGACAATGGCCGGATCCTGCGCCAGGGCAATGATCGCGAGCGCCTGACTCCGTCCGAACGCGCGCAGATAATCGACGCACAGGCGGTCCATCTGCTCGGCACCGTCGAGCGGCTGCGCGGCAATGCGCAGGCGGCAAAGACGGCACAGACGAAAGGTCTGGCCGACGCCATCGCGGTCCGTGAAGGCCGGGTCACCTCGATCATCCGCCTGCGCTCGCAAATGCTGGGCGAACTGGCACTCGCCGAGGAAGCAAGCGGCGACAATGGTGCCGCCGACGCGCGCTTCCTCGAATCGGTAAACCTGCTCGCGGTCGAATATCCCGAAACCAATGCCCTCGCCTCGGCGCGGGCGCGTTATGCTGCCTTCCTCACGCGCCACGGGCAGGAAGACAAGGCGATCGGCATCTACCGCGATGTGGTGACCGCGCTTGCGGGGTCTCAGCGTTCGACCGCAGGTATGGCGAACATCATGGCGCCCTATTACCGCCTGCTCGCCGCCCGGGCCGCTACCGATCCCAAGGCGATCGGGGACTTTTTCGTCGCAAGCCAGCTTCAGATCCGCCCCGGCGTCGCCGACACGCAGGCGGTGCTGGCGCGCGAGTTGTCGAGCGGCAGCGACGACGGCGCGCGGCTGTTCCGCCAGGCGACGACGCTCAATCGCGACATCGAACGCGCACGGATCGAGGATGCACGGCTCGCGCAGCTTCCCGAATCGCCCGAAGTCGGCGCCCTGCGCGCCGACATCAGGGCGCAGCTCGACAATCTGGCCTTCCAGCAGTCCGAAACGGTCGTCCGGCTGTCGGCCTTTCCGCAATATCGTGTCGTCGCGCCGGGCAAGCTCGACCTCGCCGAGTTGCAACAGGTGCTGCGGCCCGACGAAGCCTATCTGAAGATGCTCGTCGTCGGCGAGGGCGTCTATGCGATGCTGATCGAACCGGGCGGCGCGCAACTCTGGAAGTCGGACATCAGCGCATCGGCGCTCGATACCGCGGTCGACACGATCCGTTCGACCATTTCGATCGTCGAGAATGGCCGCCGCGTCACCTATCCCTTCGACGCGGCGACCTCGTACAAGCTTTACGGCCAGCTCTTCGGTCCCGCCGCGGCGCGGTTGCCGACGGTGCCGCACCTGATCTTCGAACCCGACGGCGCGATGCTGCGACTGCCGATCAACCTGCTGATCACCGCCGATACCGGCCTCGCGGCGTACGAACAGCGCCTGCTCGACCCCGATGCCGATCCGTTCGACATGCGCCAGATCGCCTGGCTGGGCCGGACGACGCGGCCGAGCACTGCCGTGTCGACGCTGGGCTTTCGCAACGCGCGGCAAGCCGGCCCGTCGAAGGCGAGCAATCAATATTTCGGCCTCGGCGAGAATCTGCCGGTCAATGGCCGCCTCCCCTCGCTCGGCACCCGCGGCAGCGCGGGCGCGAGCGTCGACGGCGGTTGCCTGTGGGACGTCGCGCAATGGGCGCGCCCGATCTCGGCCGACGAGCTGGAGACCGCGCGTAACGCGATGGGCGGTGCACCAGGAACGCTGCTCACCGGCAGCGCATTCACCGACACCGCGGTAAAGAGCCGTGCCGACCTTGGCGATTACCGCATCATCCATTTTGCGACCCATGGCCTCGTCACCGCGCCGCGGCCCGCCTGCCCCGCGCGCCCGGCGCTGGTCACCTCGTTCGGCGGCGCGGATTCGGACGGCCTGCTGACGTTCCAGGAAATCTTCGACCTCAAGATCGACGCCGACCTCGTCATCCTTTCGGCGTGCGACACCGCGGGCGCCGCGACCGTCGCCGCGACGCGCGAGGCCGGGCTTTCGGGCGGCGGGAATGCGCTCGACGGGCTGGTGCGCAGCTTCATCGGCGCAGGCGGCCGGTCGGTGATCGCGAGCCACTGGCCCGCTCCCGACGACTTCGATGCGACCAAGCGGCTGATCGGCGGCCTCTTCGCCACCAGCGAAGGCACCAGCGTCGCCGACGCGCTGGCGGCGACGCAGATACGGCTGATGGACGACAAGCAGACGTCGCACCCCTATTATTGGGCAGGTTTCGCGATCATCGGCGACGGCGGCCAGCCGCTGCTTCACAACGGGGCGGCGACCGCGCGGAACGGAGAGGCTGCCGGCCGCGCCGCCCGCTGATCCGATGAACGCGCCCGAAGCCATCATCCCAGCCGCGGACACCCCCGCGCCCGAAGGTCCGCGCGCAGCGGTGCCGCTGCGCAAACGCGTGCGCCGGCTGGTCATGCAGCTCGGCCCGTCACGGATGGCGGCGACGCTGGTCTTTCTGTTCGTCGCGATCCTGATCGCGCGCTTCAGCTGGCAGATGCCGCTGATCGATGCCGGCGAACGCGCGCTGTATGACGCGCGCGCCACGCTGATGGCGCCGCACGTCGAACAGGACAGGCGTATCACCCTCGTCACCTATAATGACGAAACCCTGTTCAACACCGGCATCCGCTCGCCGCTCGACCGCACCCTGCTCGCAAACGCGCTCGGCAATCTCGACCAGATGGGCGCGAAGGCGATCGGCATCGATATCGCCTTCGATTCGCCGCGCCCCGACGACGATGCGCTGAAGGCGCAGTTGCGCGCGATGAAGACGCCGACCTGGCTCGCCTATGCCGAGCAGGCGAGCAACCCCAACACCATCTTCTACGAACAGCAGAAGTTCCTCGAGGCCTTCATGTCCGACGTCACGACCGACAAGACGAAGCCGACAAGCGTGCTGTTCCGCACCGATGACGACAGCGTGATCCGCAACTGGCCCGACCGGCCGAAGAACTTGCCGCCGCTGATGTCGAACGCGCTCGCCCCGATCGATCCGGCGCATGCCAGTTTCCAGGGCAATATCCGCTTCCTCGTCCCCGCCCGCGCCGCCGCGGGGCAAGAGGAGCCGGTATTCGCCAATATCCCGATCGACACCTTCGCGCTGCCGATGGATGCCGAGATGCGCGCGGGCTTTTCCGAGCTGGTCAGGGGCCGTTATGTCCTGATCGGCGGCGACATCATCGACAACGACCAGTTCAACACGCCATTGAGCCGCTTTCCCGACGCGATCAGCGGGCAGCACGAGACGATGATCGGGCTCGAGGTCCATGCACATATGCTGGCGCAGCAACTCGATGGCGCATGGACGCGGCCGATCCCCGGACCGGCGTTATGGGCGCTCGCGGTGCTGGTCGTGCTCGCGGGCGGGCTCACCAGCCTCATCGACCTGCGCGCGCGCTGGGTTGCGCTCGCCTTCTTCGGGCAGATGGCCTTCTTCATCGCCTTCCCCTTCTGGCTGCAGGGCCGCGGGATCGACACGACGACGCTGCCGACCTTCGGCTGGGCGGTCGGCTGGCTGTTCGGTTATGCCGCAGTCGGCACCGCCGCGCGGACGATCGGGTCGCGCCAGCGCGCCTTCGCGCAATCGGCGCTGGGGAAATATCTGCCCGCCGACATCGCAGCGCAGATCATGCGCGATCCCGACCAGCTCTCGCTCCACGGCGAGCGGCGCAACATCTTCTGCGTCTTTACCGACCTCGAAGGCTTTACGAAGCTCAGCCATGCGGTGACGCCGGAGACGGTCGCGCGACTGCTCAACGAATATCTCGACCGGCTGTCCGACATCGTGCTCGAACATGGCGGGACGATCGACAAGTTCGTCGGCGACGCCGTTGTCGCCTTCTGGGGCGCACCGATCAGTCGCGCGGACGATGGCGAAAAGGCGGCCGCGGCCGCGCTCGCCATGTATCAGGCGGGCGAGAAATATCGCGTCGACCTCGCCGCCGAGGATGTCCCCCCCATCGGCATGACGCGCGTCGGCCTGCACGTCGGCGACGCGATCGTCGGCAATTTCGGCGGCGAGGGGCGCATCCAGTACACCGCGCTCGGCGACAGCATGAACACCGCTTCAAGACTCGAAGCGGCGAACAAGAGTCTCAGGACCGGCGTGCTGATCTCGGCCGAGGCCGCGGCGCGCTCGGACCGCAACGACCTTGTGCCGATGGGGCGCGTGACGCTGCGCGGCCGCGCGCAGCCGGTCGACGTCTTCACCCCGCGCCCGGACCTGGTTCCCGAGCAGCGCGCCCGCATCGCGGCGCTTGTCGCCGCGCACGCCAGCGGCGATAAAAATACCCATGTGACGAGCGCCACAGCATTGGCGCGGGATTTCGGTCAGGACGCATCCATCATGTTCCTGATCGAACGTCTGAACGAGACCAAAGAGGGAGAAAGCTATGTCCTTTCCTGACTTCCGGATGCGCCGCCCCGTCCTCGCCGCAGCCGCGGCCGTCGCCGCTGTCGCCATGGTCGGCACGGCGGCCGCCCAGTCGATGGTCGTCCGCTCGACCGGCCCGTCGGCAGGCAAATATCCGACCGGAGCGCGGCTCAAATCGACCGACAGGCTCACCCTCGTCGCGGGCGACAAGGTCGTACTGATGCAATCGGGCAAGACACGCACCCTCTCCGGCCCTGGCAGCTTCGGCGCGACGGGCACGGTGCAGGCGAGCCAGTCGCTCGGCGGCAATGTCACGCGCATGCTCGCCAAGGGCCCGACGATGCGGTCGCGCGGCGGTTTTTCGCGCGGTCCCAACGATCCCGCGCCGACCGAGCTGCGGGCGCCGAACCTGTGGCTGCTGGACTATCGCGAGGCCGGCACCTTCTGCGTGCTCGACCCGGCGGTCCTGATGCTGTGGCGTCCGAACATGGAAGGCGACACCGCGCTCGAGATCGAAAGCGCGGGCAAGAAGGCGACCGTGGCGATCGTCGATGGCGCCAACTTTCGCAAATGGCCGACCGACGTGCTGCCGGTCCAATATGGCACCGACTATCGCCTGTCGGGCGGCGGCCTCACGCGACCGGTGACGGTGCGGTTCGCCGCCGTGGAGAATGCACCCGACACGGTCGAGGGGTCGGTCGACATGCTGATGGCCAAGGGCTGCTCGCCGCAGCTCAACCGCCTCGTCGACACGATGTCGGAAGCCGAGGCGGGATGAAGATGATTGACGGGGCGGTAATCATTGTAGCCGCCCTGTCCGTCTGATATTTATCCGAGGAAATTCCGTCGGTCGCGTGACGGAACATTTCCTTGGGTCGAGATTTGCGCTGCCGCTCGCGGCAGCGCCGGTTGAGTTGGCGCGCCGCTCCTTGTCGTGGCACGCCGTACACAAGGGGTGGTGATGACGGTGTCGGGGGATAGCGGACATAGTGCAATCGCGCGGCCGAAACAGGCCAATATTCGCCGGATGCTGATCGGTTCGGCAGGACTGATCGCGGCAACCTTGCCCGCCGCCGCATGGGCGCAGGCAACGCCGCAGATTCCGACGCGCGAGGAAATCCAGCAGCCGACGATCGCTCCCGCGGTGCAGCCGACCGAACGGGTCGTCGCGGTCGACGACGGCATCGAGCGCGCGCCCTGCCCGCTTGCCAGCCCCGAATTCGCCAATATCCGCTTCACGCTGCGCGCGGTCGAATTTTCGAGCGTCGAGGGTATCGACAATGCGATACTCACGCCAAGCTGGTCCGACCGCGTCGGACAGGAACTGCCGATTTCGGCGGTATGCGACATTCGCGACCGTGCCGCAACAATCCTGCGCGGCCGGGGCTATCTTGCCGCGGTGCGCGTGCCGCCGCAGACGATCGGCGATGGCGTGGTGCGGCTCGACATTCTCTCCGCCCGAATGTCGCGGATCGAAGTGCGCGGCGATGCCGGCGCCAACGAACGGCTGCTCCAGCGCTATCTTGCGCGCCTCGACGACCAGCCGGTGTTCAACATCGCCGATGCCGAGCGCTACCTGCTGCTGGCGCGCGACATTCCGGGCATGGACGCACGGTTGACGCTGCGCCCCGGGGCGGCGCCCGGCGAGGTCGTCGGCGAAGTCACCGTGGTGCGCACGCCCTTTACCTTCGATTTCAACGCGCAGAATTTCGGCTCGCGCGACGTCGGCCGCTGGGGCGGGATCGCGCGCGCGCGTTTCGCGGGCCTGACCGGGATGGGCGACCTGACCACGGTCAGTTTCTACGCGACCCCCGATCTCGACGAGCAGAAGGTCGTGCAGGCCTCGCACGAGTTCCGCGTCGGCGGCGAAGGGCTGCGCTTCGGCGCAAGCTATACCTACGCCTGGACGCGCCCTGACATCACAGGCTTTCCGGTCAAGTCGAACACGCAGATCGTCAGCCTCTACACCGCCTATCCGCTCGTGCTCACACAGGCGCGGCGCGTGACGATCGGCGGCGGGCTCGATTTCATCGACCAGGACATCAGCCTGACGGGCATGCCGATCAACGAAGACCGGTTGCGCGTCTTCAACCTTCGCGCCGACGCGAGCTGGATCGATCCGGCGTCGGTCGCGGGCCGCAACGGCTATAGCCCGAGCGAGCCGCGCTGGTCGCTCGCCACCTCGCTCGAGGCGAGGCAGGGCGTCGACTTCCTTGGCGCCAGCGACGATTGCGGTCCCGGCGGCGCGGCCTGTTTCCTGCCCGGCGCAGTGCCGCTGACGCGCGTCGAGGGCAAACCCGACGCCTTCCTCGTCCGCGCCAACGCGCTGGCGGAATGGCGTCCCGCCAAACTCTTCACCCTTTCGGCGGCGCCGCGCGCGCAATGGTCCAACGACCCGCTGCTCGCCTATGAGGAATTTTCGGGCGGCAATTTCACCGTCGGACGCGGTTTCGATCCGGGCACGATCATCGGCGACAGCGGCGTCGCGGTCGCGCTGGAAGCGCGCTACGGCTCGTTCGTTCCCGCCAACACCGAGAGTTTCGCATTCCAGCCCTTCGTCTTCTTCGACGCGGCGTGGGTGTGGAACAGGGACACCACCTTCGACGGGCTCGATCCGCAAAAGCTTTACTCCGCCGGCGGCGGGGTACGCGTCGCCTATGGCGACATGGCGCGGCTCGACATGACGCTTGCAGTGCCGCTCAATCGCGGTGGTTTCCTGACCGAGAAACCCGATCCGCGGTTGCTGGTGTCGCTGACCACCCAGTTCGGCGTGAGGGCGCGCTGACCATGACTTTTGCTTCGAGGACGACCGCCATGCGTGCCACCGCCACCGCTTCGCCGACCCACAAGGGCAAGCGGCGCCTGTTGACCAGTTGCGCCATAGCCGCCGGCATGGTCGCGCTGGCCTACGGCGGCCCCGCACTGGCGCAGGTCGCGGGATCGGGCACGATCACCACCCTGCCCGCGGGCACGACCGCCGGAACGGGGGCGAACCCGACGACCGTCAACGTCACCGGGCCGCAAAGCATCGTCGACTGGACACCGGCGAATGCTCCGGCCGGCGGCGTGATCAATTTTCTGCCGGCCGGCAACACGCTGAACTTCGTCGGCAACGCACCCGACTATATCGTCCTCAACCGTTTCGTCGACGGGGCGGGCACGTCGATCACCGACCAGATCGGGCTCAACGGTACGGTCAACAGCTATGTGGGTTCGACCACGGGTCCGCGCGGCGGCAACATCTGGTTCTATAACGCCGGCGGTATCCTGATCGGCAATAGCGGCGTGATCAACGTCGGCAGCCTCGTCCTCACCGCCAACAATATCGATACCGTTGGCGGCCTGCTCGGCCCCGGCAATACGATCCGCTTTCGCGGCGCGGCGGGTACGTCGGCGATTACCGTCAACGGCGTGATCAACGCGAACAACGGCAACCCCGGTGGCTCCTATGTCGCGCTGGTCGCCCCGCGCGTCGTGCAGGCGGGCGCCGTCCGGGTCGATGGCTCGGCCGCCTATGTCGCGGCCGAACAGGCCGACATCCGGATCAACAGCGGCCTGTTCGACATCAATGTGACGGTGGGCGCCGAAGGCGGCAATGCGATCACGCACACGGGCACCACCACCGGCCCCGCGCATCAGCAGGGCGATACCGACCAGAGCCGCATCTATATGGTCGCCATTCCGAAGAACGACGCCGTGACGATGCTGGTCAGCGGCGCGATCGGCTATGACGATGCGCTGTCGGCGCAGGTCGATCCCGACGGCGCGGTGCGTCTGTCGGCAGGCTATAATATCGTCGGCGGCGAACTCGCGGCAACGCCGGCCAATGCCACGGCGGCAAATATCACCGCGGGCGATACGCTGTTCCGCAGCAACACGGTCGCGCGAGCGAGCGGCGCCTTCGTGGCGACGCCGACGCAGACATTGCCGGGCTCACCCTCGCCGCTGTCGTCGGAAGGCCAGTTCTTTGTGCAGGGCAACGGGAGCTTCACCGGCGATGCCAGCGCGACGGTCAATATCGGCACGGGCCAGGCGGGCGGCGCCACCGGCACGTTCACGGTCCAGTCCGGCGGCCGGGGCGGCTTGCCCGGCAGCGCGGCGGTCAACATGACCGGCGGGTCGCTCTCGGCCCCCGGAGCGCTGACGATCCGGGCCACGGGAACCCCCGATGCCGTCACCGGCGACAGCCAGGGCGGAACCGCGAGCCTCACGATCACCGGCGGCAGCGTCACGACGTCGGGCGTGACGGTCGAGGCGAACGGTACGTCCGACGAAGGAACGAGCGGCGCCACCGGCAACGGACGCGGCGGCAATGCCGGCATCACGGTCAGCGGCACCGGCAGTTCGCTGACCGCCGGCAACATCTTCATCAACGCGGTCGGACGCGGCGACAACAGTTTTGTCAGCGGACCGCCTGCCATCAACGGCAACGGGACCGGCGGCACCGCCAGCCTGACGGTATCGAACGGCGGCGCGGTGGGGCCGGCGGCGCTGCTTTCGGTCGATGCGCGGGGTATCGGCGGCATCGGCCTAGCCCGGTCGGGCAACGGCACCGGCGGTACGGCGCGTATCGAGGTAACCGGACCCGGATCCTTCCTGTCGGCGACGCAAAGCTTCGTCCAGGCGGGCGGCGATGGCGGCGGGAATCTCGGCGGCTTTGCGATCACCGATCAGGGCGGCGACGGAACCGGCGGCACCGCACAGATACTGATCGACACCGATGCGACCTCGACCGTGTCGCTGGGCGCGCTCGGCGCGAGCGCGCTCGGCCGCGGCGGCAACGCCGGCAGCATTGCCACCGGCAACGAAAATGCCGCGGGCGGCGACGCTGCGGGCGGGACGGCAACCCTGACCGTCGATGGCGGTGTCACCGCACAATTCACCGCGATCACGCTCAATGCCTCGGCACAGGCGGGCAGCGCCTTCACGCCGAGCGGCACGACCGGCCAGTCCGGAAATGCGGATGCGAACAATGTGACGCTTGCCGTGACGGGCGGCTCGACGATCACCAGCAGCGGGCTCGTCAATCTCTTCGCCGTCGGCATGGGGATCGCGGGGGAAAATTACGGGACGGGAGCCGGCGGCAACGTCAATGTCACCGCGACCGCCGGCGGCACGATCACGACGGGGAACCGGATCACCGTCCAGGCGATGGGCGGCAGCACCTCGAACGCAATCGGGCAAAGCGCGGGCGATGGCGTCGGCGGCGACGTGGCCTTCATCGCCGATGGCGGAACCATCCGCGCCGAGGTCTATGCCGTCGACGTCAGTGCAAATACGGTCAACGTGACGGGCGCAGGCGGCGCGGCGCAAGGCGGAACGATCGACCTGATCGCACAGAATGGCGGCCAGTTCATCGCGACCCTCGATGCGACGAACATCTTCAACGCCGGTGCGGCGACCGGGGCAAGCGACGCCGGCGCCAATGCTACCGGCGGAGCGATCCGGCTGATCGCCAACGCCGGGACGATCAATCTGGGAGTCGGCGCCGACCTCAACGCCGGCGGCGTTTCGGGCGGCGCTGTGAACCCCGGCGCGACCACCTCGCTGGGTCGGGGCGGCTCGATCCTCGTGCAGGTGGCGGCGTCCCCGCTCGACAACAGCGCGATCAACCTCGGCGGCTTCGGCGCCTCGGCCGAAGGCCGCACCCAAGTCGATTTCGAAAGCGCGCCCGGGCTTCCTCGCGAGACCTCGGGCACGGGCCGGGGTGGCGACATCGACTTCGACATCCAGGGCGGAACGCTGGATGCCGCGTCGATCGACGTGTCGGCGAACGGTTATGGCGGCAATGGCGCCAGCGACCGCAGCCTTGGCGTCGGGGGCACGGCCACTTTCACGCAGACAGCCGGCGCCGTGGACATCAACGACATGGTCGTCAGTGCCGACGGTTTCGGAGGCATGGTACAAGGGCAGTCGGGCGCCGGCTTCGGCGGCACGGCCACGATCGACCTCCTCGGCGGCACGATCAACGCCGCCGACATCGCCGCGACGGCAAACGGCAGCGGCGGCGTGGGATCGCGCGGAACCGACGAAGACCCGCTCAACATCATTCCCGGCGGGATCGGCGGGATCGGCCGCGGCGGTACCGCGACAATCAATATCGACGGATCGGCGAATGTCGCCGCCAGCGTCATCGAGGCGAGGGCGCTCGGCGCCGGCGGCACCGGCGGCGTCTTCGACAATTTCTCGAGCTTCGGGGGCGTTCCCGGCACCCCCGGTGCGGGCGGCGACGGGATCGGCGGCAACGCGACGGTCAATGTCCGCGGCGGCACGACCACCGCAAGCAACATGGTCGCCAACGCGTCGGGTATCGGCGGCACGGGCGGCAGCAGCTTCTTTTCGAGCAGCAGCGGCGGCGCGACCGGCATCGGGGTCGGCGGTACCGGCGGCACCGGACGCGGCGGCACCGCGACGATCGCGCTGGGATTGCCGATCGGCGGTGTCGGCATCGCAAACAGCATCGCGCTGGGTGTCGGCGGCAACGGCGGCAATCACAATGTCGGCGGGGATGGCGGCGACGGCTTTGGCGGCATGGCACAAGCCATCGTTACCGGTTTCGACGCCGGACAACTCGCGGTCACGCTCGATTCGACGGGCACGGGCGGCAATGGCGCCGACGGCAACGACGGCGCAGGCGGCAATGGCGGCAATGGCGCGGGGGGCACGTCGCGAATGCGCGCGGATGGCGCGGGGACCGGCCTGACCGCGCTCGAGACCAATTTCATCACGGGCGGCGTCGGCGGCAATGGCGGCGCGGGGGGGCTCAGCTTCGGCTCTTTCCCCGATGTTGCACCCGATGGCGGTAACGGCGGCAATGGACAGGGCGGGACGATCGAGGTTGCCGCCAACGAAGGGGCGACCGTGACGCTCGGCCTTTTCGCCGGCGATAGCGTAATCCTCGACAGTACAGGACGCGGCGGTGCCGGCGGCGCCGGCAGCGACAGCGTCTTCGGCGCAGACAATCAGGCTGGCAACGGCGGCAATGGCGGAGGCGGCACCGGCGGCACCGTCCGCCTGATCGCGACGGGCGGCACGATCAGTTCGAACGGCGAGCGTGTCGACATCACCGCGAACGGCGTCCTGGGCGCAGAGGGTATCGGCGGTACCGGCCAGGGTGGTGGCGCCAGCGGCGCAAACGGCGGCATCGGCGGAACCGCGGGCGGTCGCGTCGTGATCGAAACCGCGGGCGGCGTGTCCGGCCCCGGCCAAATCGACCTCGGCTTCACCGACATTACGGCCAGCGGCAATATCGCCGGCCGCATCGAGATCCGCGCGGACGGCAATATTACGCTGGCCGGCCTCGATGCGGAGGCATTGGGCGTCGCTGCACCGACGAACAACGATACCGACGAAGCGCCGTCGGGCATCTTCATCGCGCCGACCGGCGGCTCGATTTCGAGCCAGGGCGACGTCACCCTGACGACCGACGGTTCGGTGGGCATCTATGGCCAGTCGAACGGCATGTTCGATGTCGACGGCATCCTGACGATCACCGCCGGCGACCAGATCGACATCCGGCACGACCTCCGCGAGGGCGATGCGCCGACCGTGCGCGCCAGCGACAGCCTGATCGCATCGGCTGGCACCAGCATCAGCGCGGCGACGGGCAGCCTGCTGAGCGCGGGCGATCTGCTTTCGCTCAGCGCGACCGGCCCGACGGGAACGATCGGCGTCGACCGCCTCGCCGGCAACAATATCACCCTGAGCGGCCTCGGCGCCGCGAGCGTCGAACATGCCGAAGCGGCGGGCGATTTCATCGCGACCGCCGGCAACTTCCGCACCGGGCTCAACTCGATCATCACCGGCGGCAACATCATCGTGACCTCTCCGGGGGCCGTCGATCTCGGCAATTCGACGGCGGGGGGCCTTGTGCAGGTTTCCGGCCAGTCGATCGCCTTCAACAATATCGACGCCGGCCTGTCGATCAGCCTGTCGGCGGATGGCACGGCTCCGGGCGCCGAGGGCATCCGCGGCGGATCGCTGAACGCAGGCGAGGATATCAACCTCTTTGCCAACAGCATCGCGCTCACCGGCAATGTCACCGGCACAGCGTCCTTCTTCGCCTTCGGCACCGGCGGGGGGGTTTCGGTCAACAACGCCGACGTCGACGGCACGATCTCTGTCTTCTCGGCGGACGACCTCACGGGCACATTCGTCGCAGGCGGCGATATCTTCCTGAATTCGGACGCCAATATCACGGCTTCGGCGCGGGCCAACGGCGGCTATGTCGACCGCAACGGCGTCGCGACGCAGGGCAATCTGTTCGTCGATGCCGCCGGCGATGTCACGCTGACCGGCAGCGCGGCCGCGCGGATGTTCGGCGTCAACAGCGGTGGCGCGGCGACCATCACCGACGCCACAGCGGGCGAAGACATGCTGGTGCGGGCGGCAACGACGGCCGGCCTGACCCGCGTCGCGGTGGGCGACGACCTGACGGTGCAGGCCGTGGGCGGCATCTCCGCCAATGATGTCGGCACGACCGGCGCCGGGGCCGATACGCATATTCTCGGCTATTCGGTCGGCTCGTCGGGCGGGATCTTCACGATCGGCGTCGGCGAAGGCACGTCCGGCACCGACGGCGCCGATCTGGTGATGGCCTCCTCGACCGGGGCGATCGACGCCGCGGCGCTGTCGGCCGGCGACGATATCCTGCTGAATGCCGCGACGAGCATCGCGGTCGATGGCGCGACGACGCTCGGGCTCGGCGTCACCGGCGGCGACAGCAGCGTTCGCACGCAGGGCGGCGCGACGACGCTCGGCAATGTCGACAGCTTCAGCGACGTCATCGTCGACGCGGCGGGCACCGCCACGCTCGACGGCCCGGTCGCGGCAGGGCGCGATGTCATGATCACCGCCGCCTCGGTCACGCTCGCGACGCTCTCGGGACCTGGCGGCGCAATCGATACGCTGACCGCCGACGGCAACATCACGGTCAACTCGGCAGCAGACATTACCGGAGGCGGGACGCAGGCCTTCGGCGACGTCGCGCTGACGGCCGGCGCCGCCATCGACGTCACCCACGTCGGCGGCGGGACAGGCGTCGCGCTCGACGGCGCGACCGGCATCACCGCCGAGACCGTCTCCTCGTCGGGGACGACCAGCCTCGACAGCGCGGGCGGCAATATCCGGATCGGCGGCCTCGGTTCGGCCGGCACGATCTCGGCAAACGCCAATGCGATCCGCATCGAGGGCGGCGGCGACATGCACTTCACATCGCTGAACGCCGCGACCGGCGACGCCTATGTCCGCGGCGGTGGCGATTTCTCGGTCGACAATGGCAGCGTCGCCGGAACCGCCGACTTTGCAACCAACGGCGAGTCGATGAACATCATCGCGCTGACCGCAGCCAATGCGAATATCGTCAACAATACCGGCTTCCTTACGCTGAATTCGGTGAGCGTGGCGGGCAATCTGGATGCTTCGGCGCGGTCGAACCTCGCGGTCACCGGCGTCGTCGCCGGCCAGTCGATTTCGCTTGAATCCGCCGATATCGGGATTGCTTCGGGAGCTCGTGTCGGCACGGCGGGCGTGACCCAGCAGCTGTCGATCGCGAACAACGATGCCGACAACCAGACCTTCGTCGGCGGCACCGGAACGCGCAACGGCTATCACATCGACGCCGACGAGCTGACGCGCGTCTATGGCACACAGATCGAGATTTTCGCGCCCGAGGTGCAGGCAGCAGGCAACACTTCGGTCGGCTCGGCCGCGCCGCCCGACGTCGTGGTCGACAGCTTCACGATGACCGGCGGCGCTGCGGGATCGAACCTCGGTGCGAATGGCGCGCTGACGATCCGCACGCCGGGCAAGATGCGCGTGATCGGCGATGTCCGGCTGACGGGTCTCACCGACGCCAACGCCCTGAACCTGATCGCGAATGACGCGCTCGAAGTGATCCTCGGCCAAGGCAGCGTCCGTCTCACCGGCGCGAACAACGCGCCCGGCGGCCAGCTCAACATGGAATCCGACGACATCATCGTCGCGACGCAGGCGGCCATCGCCGCAGTCGGCGCCGCGACGTCGATCGACGCGATCAATGCGCGGCTGGGCGAGAATGACGGCGTCGTGCTCGATGAGGGTGCGCTCTTCGCGCGCGGTATCCGCGCCGACGTCTCGGGCGGTTTCTATGTCCAGAACAGCGGCGCAGGCACCGACTTCGCGCAGCGCCGCGGGCTGACCTTCGGCGCCGGAGGGCTAGACGTGCTGACCGAAGGCCCGTCGCGCATCGTGATCAACGGCGTACAGCTCGGCCCCAATGGCCAGATCACCGGCCTCGACGCACTCCAGCTTCTGACGATCGCGGGCAGCGCGCCGGTGGTCGGCAGCTATGACCGCCGATCGACCTTCAACGGCTGCTTCATCGCCAGTCCGACCGCCTGCACCACCGTCGCGTTCGACTTCGAGAACAACTTTCCGGTGCAGGATGTGATCGAGGAAGAGGTCAAGGGCGACGAGGATGGCGGCAGCGACGGCAACAACCTGCCGCAGGCGCTGATCACGATGCGCGACATCGATCCGATGACCGGCGAGCCGCTGCTCGACGATCCGGTGACCGGCGCGGGCAACGACGATCTGTGGACGCCGCCCGCCGAGTGATCCGCCCGCGTTTCGGTTGACGCAGGCGGGGGCGGCAAGGCATGGGCACGGCTATGACCGACACCCATGTCCCCGCCTCCGCCGCCCCGCTGCGGCTGTTCAACAGCCTGACGCGCAGCGTCGAGGATTTCGCACCGGTGCACCCGGGTGAGGCGCGCGTCTATTCGTGCGGGCCGACGGTCTATAACTTCCAGCACATCGGCAATATGCGTGCCTATGTCTTTGCCGACACGCTGGGCCGCACGCTGACGTTCAAAGGCTATGGGTTGCGCCACATCATCAACATCACCGACGTCGGTCACCTGACGTCGGACGCCGATGCCGGCGACGACAAAATGGAGAAGGCCGCGGCGTCGCAGGGCAAATCGGCATGGGATATTGCGGCCTTTTACACCGCCGAATTCAAGCGCGACCTGCAGTGGTTGAACGTCCGCGATCCCGCCAAATGGACGGTCGCGACCGACTATGTCGCCCGGATGATCGAATTCGCGAAAAGCATCGCCGACAAGCATTGCTATGAGCTTGAAAGCGGCCTCTATTTCGATGTTTCGACCGTCGCCGATTATGGACGGCTCGCCCGTGCCGTCACCGACGAGGGCGAAGGCCGGATCGAAGAGGTCGATGGCAAGCGCCACGCGGCCGATTTCGCAATCTGGCGCAAGACGCCGGCGGGGGAAACGCGGCAGATGGAGTGGGATTCGCCGTGGGGCCGCGGCGCGCCGGGCTGGCACCTCGAATGCTCGGTCATGGGCGAGGCCGAACTCGGGATGCCGTTCGACATCCATACCGGCGGCATCGACCACCGCGAGATTCACCATCCGAACGAGATCGCGCAGAACCAGGCGTTTCGCGGGTGCGGCGGGCTCGATCACGCCGAGCATTCGGGCGCGCGGCTGTGGATGCACAATAATTTCCTGATCGACCGCGGCGGCAAGATGTCGAAGTCGACGGGCGAGTTCCTGCGGCTCCAGTTGCTGGTCGACCGCGGCTATTCTCCCCTCGCCTATCGGCTGATGTGCCTGCAGGCGCATTATCGCAGCGAGCTGGAATTCAGCTGGGAAGGGCTTGGCGCTGCGCTGACGCGGCTCAAGCGACTGGTGATGGCGGCTGCCCCCGTGCGCGATGCGGAACCGGCCGAACCCGTCGATCGGCGCCTTGTCGACCTGCTGGCGAAGTTCGACGCCGCCATGTCGGACGATCTCAATACCGCGGTCGCGCTCACGCTGCTCGAAGAGGCGGCGGCGACGAAGAAGGTCGACGCCGGGCAGAAACGGACGGCGCTGGCGGCGATGGATGCGGTGCTCGGTCTCGATCTGCTCACGATCGAGCGCACGGACCTGCGCCTCCGGCCCAAGTCGGCGGCGATCACCGAGGACGAAATCGAAGCCGCCCTTGTCCGCCGCAGGGAAGCCCGCGCGGCCAAGGATTTCGCCGCTTCCGACGCGCTGCGCAACGAACTCATCGCGGCTGGCGTTGAAGTCATGGACGGCGACCCGCTCGGCTGGGAGTGGCGGCTCGACGCCAATTGAGGCTTGCCCCGGCTTCGCGGGCTGCTAGCCTCGTTGCATGTCGCAACTGATCTGCTGGCTCCTTGTCGGTCTTGTCCACCTGATCCCGGCGCTCGCGCTGTTCCGGCCGGCGCTGATCACGCGGCTCTATGGCGTCGCGCCCGACAGCCCGCTCTTCCTGCTGATGCACCATCGCGCGGCGCTGTTTTTTGCGGTGCTCGTCGCGTGCGTCTGGGCGGCCTTCGATCCCGGCGGGCGCAAGCTCGCAACATCGCTCGCCGCGATCTCGATGCTCAGCTTCCTTTTTCTCTATCAGTCGTACGGCCGCCCCGCCCCGCTCGCCACCATCGCCCTCGTCGATCTGATCGGCCTCGTCCCGCTCGCTTGGGCGGGCTGGCACGCCTTCCAGCAGTAGGAATATCATGACCAAGACCGTCACCGTCCTTTCGGGCCTCATCCGGCCGCTCGTCGAAGACCGCCTGCCCGACTGGGTCGAACCGCGCTTCTTCCAGTCGAAAGAGGAGGCGATGGAACTCGCGCCCGCGGCCGAGATCGGCTGGTTCGACATGTACGACAAGAAGGATATGGCGGCCGTCATCACAGCCGCGACGCAGCTCAAATGGCTGAACTCGATCTATGCCGGGGTCGACGGCATGCCGCTCGATCTGCTGCGAACGCGCGGCACCGTGGTGACCAACGGCGCGGGGATCAACGCGATCACGATCGCCGAATATGTCGTGATGGGCATGCTCACCGTCGCCAAGGGTTACCGCGACGTCGTTCGCGCACAGGAGCGCCGCGAATGGCTGATGGACTCGCCCGGCAAGGTCGAATTGTTCGGGTCGAAGGCGCTGCTGCTCGGCTATGGCGCGATCGGCAAGCTGATCGAGGAGCGGCTGAAGGCTTTCGCCGTCGACGTCACCGTCGTGCGCCGTTCGCCCGGCGCGAACACGCTGACTCCCGACCAGTGGCGCGCGCGGCTCGGCGATTTCGACTGGGTGATTCTCGCGGTCCCCGCGACCCCCGAAACCGACGGCATGATCGGCGCGGCCGAACTTGCCGCGATGAAGCCGAGCGCGACGCTGATCAACATCGCGCGCGGCAGCGTCGTCGATCAGGACGCCCTCGTCGCGGCGCTCGACAGCCGGCAGATCGCCTCGGCCTTCCTCGACGTCACGACGCCCGAGCCGCTGCCTGCCGACGATCCGCTGTGGAGCCTCGACAATGCGCATGTCACGATGCACCTGTCGGGCCGCGCGCAGGACAAGATGTTCGTCCGATCGGCACAGCGCTTCCTCGAAAATCTCGATCGCTGGAAAAAAGGCGAGGCCGTCGAGCCGCGTGTGGACTTGACGCTCGGCTACTGACCCGGCCGCTCGGCTTTCAGTTCACGCACCAGCGGTTGCAGCCGCTCGTCATATTTGGCGAGCATCGTGTGTGCGCCGGCATGGTCGTAGAAGCTGACGAGTTCGCGCCCGTTCCAGCGGTGGAGCGCATAGGCGGGGTCCTCGGCGACAATCATCGGCCGGTCGTCGGGGCGATTCTCGTCGATCGGGCGAAGGTCGAGCGAGACCTGCGGCGCGGTCGACGAACAGATCGCGACCGTTCGCCCTTCCCATGCCACGGTCACCGAGCGGTGGAGATGTCCGCAGATCAGCCCGCGCACCTGCGGATGACGGCGCACGACATCGGTGAAGCTGGCAACCCACGGCTCGTGCGGATCGGTGTTCATCCACTCGATGCCGCTTTCAACCGGCGGATGATGCATCACGACATAGGTCGGCTTCACCATGTCCTTCGACAGTTCGGCGTCGAGCCATGCGGCGCGTTGTGCGCAAAAAGCGCCGCCATGACGCCCCTCTTCCAGCGTGTCGATTGTCACCAGCCTGAGTTCGGGCAACTCGATCGTGTACTGCACAAAACCGTTGCCGTCGTCGAAGCCCGGAAAGCGCGCATGGAAAGCGTCGCGCAGGTCGTGATTGCCGACGCTCGGCCACACCGGAAAGGGGCAGCGCGAAAAGGCGGTGGCAAGGCGGCGATAGCTGTCGTCGTCGCCGCGGTCGGTGAGGTCGCCGGTCGCGAGCAACAGGTCGGGGCGGTTCGGCCCCTCGATCAGCACGTCGAGCACCTCGTCGAGGCGCTTGCGGTTATATTCGGCCGGATTGTCCGGATCGAACCCGATATGGATATCTGTGATCTGCGCGATCAGCATATCCGTCCCCTGCTCCGGCCGGTCTGGTCGGCCGTCCAAAACTTCACCCGCCCCGCCTTGCCCCGTGCAAGGAAGGTGTGCGCCACGTCACATCGTAAAGGCCCCGCCCCCCGGTTCCTGTGATCATGCTCACACTATAGGTAGCACCCAAGGGTTTATTTGTGATTGCAGCGGTATTTTTCTTGCGCTGGCGCGCCGGCATCCACGGTTTGCCGCCATCCGAATGATATTCGTGACACATCGCGCACGGCGATTCGGTCGCGGTTTGGACCTTCACAACACGCGCGCCGCCCTCGCCGACATGGCAGTCGCGGCACTGGCGAAGCCCGGGCACGAGCAGGTCGGCCGACTGTTTCGACGCGGGCGCTGCAATATGACAATCGGCGCATTCGGTCTCGCGGTGCGCGTCATGGTCGAACCAGCCCTTCTGCAGGTAGCGCGGCGTCTGGCTCACCGCCGCGACGCGCCATCCGGATCCGGCCTGCGGCGCAAAGATCGTGTGACAGTCGTAACAGGCGCCGCCCTTCGAGAAGACCGCGCGCACCGCATCCTGCGCGCGGCCCGGACGCACTGCCACCTCGTTGAAATAGATATTGTAGACCTGTCCCTCGGCGTAGGCGCCCGGCCGCCGCCGCTGCATTCCGCCCAGCTGAAGGGGGCGCGAAGGCGGGGTCGAGCGGTAATAGGCGGTGAGGTCGGCGACGACCTGGTCGGGTTCGCCGTGGCGCAGCGTCCGCGTCACCCCGCCCACGGTCTCGAAGGCAAGGCTGTGGCACATCGCGCAGTCGCGCTCCATCTCGACCGGCTTGACGCGCACCCCGTCGGCCTCGACGCGGTGGCAATTCGCGCATTCGAGTTTCTTCCCGAAGTCATGGCGCCCGCGGAAGCTCGCAGCCATGCGCGCAACCCCGCCGGTGGCCTGCAAATGCATGTCGTGCGGGAATTTGAGGCCGTTGTAATCGACCACGCCCTTCGCCAACGTCGTGCGCACCAGCTTGTCGCCGGGTGCGGGCCGGACGAGCGGACGGAATTCGGGGTGGCTGGTGCCGAAATCGGCAGCATCGGCGAGGGTGGTCGGATGCCCCGCCGCCTTCAGCCGCCCCTGCATGCCATCGTGGCAATCGGCGCAGAATTTCTGCGGCGTCGCGGGCATCGGTCCCGTGCCCTCATGCTCGGTGTGGCAATCGACGCAGCGCCCCTGCGGCTTGTTGAAGGTCCTGGCGAACCCGGCAAGGATGCGCTCGCCCACCCCCGGCGGATGACGCGCAGCAAGCAACATCGCGGTCGGCGCATTGGCATGCGCCATGCTCATCGCCTTGTGCTCGCCGGTGTGGCAATTGACGCACGCCTTGTCGGTCACCGCGACAAACGGCTCGACATGGCACGACTGGCAGTCGTTTTTCAGGCTCGCGTGCGCGCTCGACAGCGGACCCGAGAGCCACGCGCTGTCGGCGTGATAGCCATCGGGGCGCTCGTTCACATTTTTATAGCTGTACCACGCCCAGATCGGTCCGATCAGGAAGGCGAGCAGCATGAGCAGGCCGAACAGCCACGCTCCCATGCGCTTGCCGAGCATCACGCCCTGCAGCGAAAATGCCTTTGCCTCGTCGACATCCTTCGACGATTGCGACAGCTCGTCGATCCGTTCGACGAGCAGGATGATCTTGTCCTCCTCGCGTGCGATCGTCAGCCGGTGACCGCCAAAGCGCAGTTCGGCCCCCGCCGCACTGTCGATATCGGCGGCATCGACGGTGCGGCCGTTGAAATCGAAACCCAGCCCTTCCTGCGCAGTCACCCGGACATGGCGCCCGTCGCTGCTGCCGATCGTCGCATGGTGCGGGTTCACCGCAAGGTCGACGACGTGGATGATATTGTTGCCCTCGCGCCCGAGCGTGATCGTGCCGGCCGGCAGCGCCTGGTCGCGAATGATCTGCTTGCCCGTCTTGGTCGTCGCGATGCGGCGCAGGATGAAGCTCATCGTCCCCGCCTCACCAGTAGAAGAAGACGCTGATGATGTGCGCCGACAGCGCCGCGATCAGCGCGAAGGTCAGCGGCACATGCACATATAGCCAGATTTCGAGCAGCGCGCGGATCTTGAGGTGCTTGCGCAACCGCGCGAGCGCGGCCTCCTTCTGCTTGAGCAGCCCGACCACCTTCCCGCGCGCCTCGCTATCACTGCTGCGCGACAGGGTCAGCGTGCGCAGCGCCGCCGCTGTCGCGCAATTCGGATAGCGCCCGCTCAGACGCGCAACGATTCCACCCGCGAAAGGGTCTTCGTCGAGTGCCGCGAGCACCGGCGCCGTATCTTCGGGCATCAACGGCTGCGCGGCGGCGTGAAGTTGCCGATCGAAGGCGCGGATCGCTTCAAGCATCTGCATCTGCGTCATTTCGTCGCGGTTGTTCGACAGGGCCGCGGGTAGCGTCGCATAGACGATGACGCCGTACAGCCCCGACAGGATCACCAGCATCATCAGCACCCACGCGAGCGTGTGCACGTTCCAGCCGAGCTGGAATCCCGTGTGCCAGGTGCCGACGACGATCAGGCTGAGCCCCAGATAGACATGTGCGGATGTCCACGCCTTCAGCGACCAGTGATCGCTCGTCATCTTGCGCTTGCGATAGCCGAGCGCGGTGAGCCACAGGATCAGCCCCGCGCCGATCGTGCCGAGCGTATAACCGTACCAGCTGCCGCCATTGTGCCGCGGCGTCACGTCGATCATCGCATAGGAGACGATGACGAGCAGGCAGAGCCCGCCCGAAATCTTCGCCCAGCGGAAACCCGCATAACGCAGGAAGCCCTCGTGCCGCCGCTCGCGGACGCGCTCGACCTGCGTTGCCTTCGAACGGCGACGTTGAAAAAGCGACGCCATCAGTCGGTATCCTCGTCGAGCCGCGCGATCGAAAGGAATTCCTCAGGCGAGACGCGGATCGCGGCGCCCGTCGGGCAGGCGCGCACGCATGCGGGGCCCCCGGCGATGCCCTTGCACATATCGCATTTGACCGCGATCTTCTTGGGCTTCTCGTCGCCCAGCTGCTTCTTCGTCCATTTGGGCGACGGCTCGCCCGGGCCGGGGCCGAAGCCGGTGAGGAGCCAGCGCAACAGGCTTGGCTTTTGCGGTGGCGCCGCTTCCATGCGGATCACGCCATAGGGGCAGTTGCGCATGCAGTTGCCGCAGCCGATGCAGCCGGGTTCCATGAACACCTCACCGTCGGGGCCACGATGGATCACGTTCGGCGGGCAGTCGGCCATGCAGTGCGGATGCTCGCAGTGGCGGCAGCTCGTCGGGACGTGCAGATGCGCAAAGGTCTTGCCCGCCTCGCGGTCGAGCCGCGACAGGCCCTCGTGGCTGTCGGCGCACGCCTTTTCGCAATTGTCGCAGCCGACGCACAGATTCTCGTCGATCAGCAGCGCGTCGGTCGCCTCGCCAAGCCCCTCCTTCATTATGAAGGTCGCGGTGTCCGAATAAAGATCGACCGCGCTCGAATAGGTCGCCTTGCGCGATTCGATGAAGCTGTTCATCTGCGCGCGCTCGGCAACCGCGGCCTCGGTCGCCTCGCGCACCTGCGGCCGCCTGGCGAGCATCGCCTTGAACTCCTCGCCCTTCAGCCGGATCACTTCGCTCGCGACCGCGGCCTTGACCGTCGCGTTGCGCTTCGCTCCGCTGAGCACCGCCATTTCACCGAAAAAGCTGCCCGCAGGCAGATAGCGGAGGAAGATCGGTTTGCCGCCGATATCCTTCTCGACCACCATCGAGCCCGAGCGGATGACATAGACGTCGTCGCCTTCATCTCCCTCTGCAAGCACGACCTTGCCCGCCGGGAAACGCTCGATGGCGGGATCCTCGACGATCGGCCCCAGATCCTCGACGGTCAACCCGCCCTTGAATATCTGGAGCAGCTGGCGCTCGAGCGAGATACGGTTGATCACGCGCTTCGCGCCGGGCACCGCGGCCATCAGCTTGAGCGCCGCGGTACGCGACACTTCGACGAAGACACCATCCTCGCCCGCGCGGATCGTCGCGCCGCGCTTGCGGCCCGAAATCAGCCCGACCTCGCCGAAGATCGACCCCTGCTCGATCGGCACGTCGATGCCGGGACCGACCTCGACCACCGCATGGCCGTCGGCGATTGCGAAGAGCGACGAACCCGGCTCGCCCTTTTCGAACACGACATCGCCCTTGCGGTAGAAGGCGACTTTCGAATCGAGCATGAATTCGCGCATCTGGAGCGGCGACACATCGGCGAAGATGCGGATGCGCGTACGCAGATATTCGAGCCACTCGCTGACCGGTTTTTTCTGCGGCAGCTTCTCGAAGATCGCCGCCAGATCCTTTTCGTCGGCCGGGGTCAGCGCCTTGTTGCCGTTCAGGAACTCGACGACGTCATAACCCTGGTTCATGCAATGCTTGATCAGCGGATAGCCCGCGAGCGCGCCGATGACGTAGATGCCGGGGACCGTCGTCTCGAAGGTCGGCGACAATTTCGGAAAGGCTTCGCGGTCGGGGCCGGTAAACTCGATCCCCATCGATTCGACGAAACCGCGCGGCGCGACCGACCCCAGTCGCGCGACGATCACGTCGCACTCGATCCGTTCCTCGCCGGTCGGGGTTTCGAGCGTCAGCCAGCCCGGCTCGACCTTCTTCGGCTGCGTTTCGGTGCGGATCGACATGAAGCCATTTTCGCCCGCCTCCATCATGTCGGAAACATTCTTCGCCTTGGCGCGCGCGAAATCCTTCGATCGATTGAGGATCGTGACGGTGTTTTCCAGCGCCTCCTCGGCGACCCCGAGCGCATTTTCGATCCCCGCGTCGCCCGACCCGACGACGGTGATATGCCTGTCCTTGAAATCCTCGGGATCGTCGACCTGATAGATGATGTGCGGCAGGTCGGCGCCTTCGCAGCGCATCCGGTTCGGGTTCCCCTGCGTGCCGATCGCCAGCACGATATTCTCTGCCGTATAGACGTCGCCCCTCGCGGTCCTGATCGCGAACGCGCCCTTTTCGCCCGTCACTTCGGTAACGTCGGCGTGATAGGCCACATTGACCTTGTTGTTCGCCGCATCCTCGTCCCAGTTCCCGAGAATATATTCGCGCGCGCCCTCGGCGAAGCGGCAGTCGGAGCGGAGGTCGAGCCGCTCGGGCGTCGCGAGCACACGCTTGCCCTTCTGATATTTGAAGATCGTGTCGGAGAGATGGTCGGTCTTTTCGAGCAGGACATGGCTGAGCCCGAGCTGCCCCGCACGCGACGCGGCGCTGAGCCCCGCAGGCCCCGACCCGATGATCGCGACCTTGACCGGCTCGTTCATGCGCACCCGCCCACGCCGCCGAAGTGACGATCCGTAATCACGAAGTTGACGAACGCATGCACGGGCATCCCATTCCCCCCAATCGCCTACCCCTAAGCGACCCACCTTCTGGATGCGACCCGGACTTATATCCTCGCAACGAGCTATGCCCCCGAACGCGGGAAAAGGTCAACCGGCGAGGCGGAGATTCCGGCTGCTGCGAGACGTTCGCAACTGGCTGGAATCGTGCGGGTCCCGCGCTTCGGCGCGGCGCGCTCTAGCGCGCGGCTTGCACCTGGTTGTTGACGCCCTGGACCGACACGCGTGGCTTGCCCTTTCCGTTCACGCGCCAGGTCACGACATTATCGACGCCCGAGACGCTGAGCGGTGCGCCGGGACGCAGGACGATGCCGATCCGGTTGTCGACCCCGCTGACGGTCAGGCTTGGGCAATCGCCGGTGAAGTCGATGTGATTGTCCGATCCCGACACCTCGGCGGGCCGCCCCTCGCAGTCGATCCGGTGCGCCTGATCGACGCCGCTGATGGCCGCACCGTCGCGGGTCCCGGTCCCGTTGCTCCGTTGCGCGGCGAGCGGCACGGCAGTGAAAGCCAGGTTGGCGGCAAGGACGGGAAGCAGATATTTCGCGGCAGATTGATAGCGAAACAAGGTCGTCTCCTTTGTTCCCCGCCTCGAAATCCCCTTGCCGTTCAATGACCTGTGAAAATCGCTGCGTCAACCGGTCGACGACCGTCAGGCGAGTTCGAACATCGCCGCAATCTTGTCCGACGCCGCGGGCTCGAACCGCGACCAGCCGTCGGGGCCGAGCTTTTCGAGCGGGCGGAAGCGCGCCTTGTACGCCATGCGCGCCGATCCCTCGATCCAGTAACCGAGATAGACATAGGGCAGTCCGGCGCGCGCCGCGCGCTGGACATGGTCGGCGATGATATAGGTGCCGAGCCCCTCGCGCATCGGATGGTGCGCGTCGAAGAAGCTGTAGATCATCGACAGCCCGTCGCCCTGCCGGTCGGTCAGGCAGCAGCCGACGAGGCGCCCCTTGCTGCCGTCGACGGTCGGCTCGCGATATTCGATCATATAGCTGTCGACCGGGGTCTGTTCGACCATGTCGGCGAAATCCTGTTCGTCCATGTCGGCCATGCCGCCGTCGGGATGGCGCGAGGCGAGGTACGAGCGGAGCAGTCCATATTGCTCCTCGGTCGCCCAGGGCTTGCAAGCCGTGGCGACGAGATCGCCGTTGCGGCGCAGATTGCGTTTCTGCGAGCTGCTGGGTGTGAATTCACCCGCGCAGACGCGCACCGAAACGCACGCCGAGCAGTCGGCGCAGCTCGGGCGATAGGCGACCGACTGGCTGCGGCGGAACCCGATGCGGCCGAGCGCGTCGTTGAGCTCGTTCGCATTGTTGCCGTTGAGCTCGGTGAACACCTTCCGTTCGGTCTTGCCCGCCAGATAGGGGCAAGGCGCCGGACTGGTCACGAAAAAGCGCGGAAAACGGAACGGTGCGGACACGCGGAATGGACCTCCGATATGGCGATGCGGAGCCCCCCGACGCGGGTCCGACGCGCTACTTGCACCAACTATGCCGCGCGGCGTCAATGGTGCAAAGCGCATTTACCATTTTAGTCCGTCCCGATCTGAATCAACCCGAAAATTATCTGAATCGACCGGTAACTTTTGTGCCAATCTGAATCGGATCAGCTGTAGCCGCGCAGTTCGTCGCCGGTCAAAGTCGCGACGTGAAGCACGTTCGTCGACCCGGGCGTTCCGAACGGGACCCCCGCCATCATCACGAGCTTCGCGCCCGGCTTGCAGATGCCGTGGCGGAGCGCCATGCGCTTGCCCTTCGCGATCATCTCCTCGAAGCTGCCGATGTCCTTGGTCGGCACGGCGTGCGCGCCCCACAGCAGCCCCATGCGCCGCGCGGCCTCGCGCTTTGGCGTGAGCACCAGCAAGGGCGCGCCCGGCCGCTCGCGCGCCACCCGCCGCGCGGTCGATCCCGATGCGGTGAAGCAGATGATCGCATCGGCGGCGATCGTCGTGATGATGCCGCCCGCCGCCTCGGCGAGCGCGTCGGCGGTCGTCGCATCGGGCGCGGTCTCGGTGAAATGCAGGCGGCGGAAATAGTCGGGATCGCTTTCGACCGAGCGCGCGATCGAATCCATCATCGTCACCGCCTCGACAGGCCAGGCGCCCGCCGCGGTCTCGGCCGACAGCATGATCGCGTCGGCGCCGTCATAAACCGCGGTCGCAACGTCGGACACCTCGGCGCGCGTCGGCGACGGCGAAACGATCATCGATTCGAGCATCTGCGTCGCAACGACGACGGGCTTGCCCATGCGCCGCGCGGTCGCAACGATCCTTTTCTGGAGCGGCGGCACCGCTTCGGGCGGCAGTTCGACGCCCAGGTCGCCGCGCGCGACCATCGCCGCGTCGGCGAGTTCGAGGATTTCCTCGATCCGCTGCACACCCGACGGCTTTTCGAATTTGACGAGCAGCGCCGCCTTGCCACCGATCAGCCGGCGCGCCTCGGCGACATCCTCGGGGCGCTGGACGAACGACAGCGCGATCCAGTCGACATGCTGTTCGAGCGCGAACGCAAGGTCCTTGCGGTCCTTTTCGGTAAGCGCGGCAAGCGGGACGACGACATCGGGGACGTTGACGCCCTTGCGGTCCGAAATCTTGCCGCCGACCTCGACCACCGTTTCGAGCCGGTCCGGCGACACGCTCTTGACGCGGAGCACTAGCTTGCCGTCGTCGACGAGCAGGCGCGTCTCGGGTTCGGCCGCGGCGAACAGTTCGGGGTGCGGCAGGTGAACGCGCGTCGCATCGCCCGGCGCCTTGTCGGCGTCGAGCACGAAAGGCTGCCCCTTCACCAGTTCGACCGGGCCGTCCTTGAAGGTCCCGACGCGCAGCTTGGGTCCCTGCAGGTCGACGAGGATCGTCGTCGGGCGGCCCGTTTCCTTTTCGAGCGCGCGGATGGCGGCAATCACCTTCGCGTGACCAGCGTGGTCGCCATGGCTCATGTTGACACGAAAGGCATCGGCGCCCGCGCGGTGCAGTTCGGCGATCATCTCCGCATTGGCGCTGGCGGGGCCAAGGGTCGCGAGGATACGGACCTTGCGCTGGCGGGGGGTAAAGCTCTGAACCACAAATGCTCCGGTGACTGGGGGACGTTAGGGCAATGCCGTCTTGATGCTGTCTAGGCAACAACCGTATAGCTATTCAATCACCGAACGGAGGAACCATGTCCTGCAGCGACGATCAGACGACGGGTAACGACGCCCTCGACACCCTCGACGATGCCGTCGCCGCCGCGGCCTTCCGCCGCCTCGTCCGCCTGCTGCAACATCGCAGCGACGCCGCGAACATCGACCTGATGGGGCTCGCGGGATTTTGCCGCAACTGCCTCGGCGACTGGATCGCCGAGGCGGGCGAAATGGAGAAGGAAGCCGGCCGCGCGATCGTCCATGGCATGCCGACCGCCGAGTGGAAGGCGCGCTTTCATGTCGCCGCGACCCCCGAACAGCTCGCGCGGATGGAAGAAAGCATGGCGAAGAATCCCTGACGCCGCTAATCGGGCGCCGAGGCGATTCTCGCCACGCAATCATCCAATCTGAGCGGAGTATAAAATGAGCGAAGCCACCGTGTCCGACGAACAGCTGCGTCTTTTCATCGAGCGCATCGAGCGTCTGGAGGAAGAGAAGAAGGGCATCGCCGACGATATCCGCGACACCTATAATGAATCGAAATCGCAGGGTTACGACCCGAAAATCATGCGCCAGATCGTGCGCCTGCGCAAACTGCCGCCGCACGACCGCAAGGAAATGGAAGCGATCCTCGACGTTTATAAATCGGCGCTCGGGATCGACTGACGCAAGCCACACCAACCGCCAGGAGAGTGACGATGTTCAGCACCACAACCAATAATGTCGAAGGCCAGCCGGTCCGCGAATATCTGGGCATCGTCACCGGCGAGGTGATCGTCGGCGCCAACCTGTTCCGCGACCTGTTCGCGTCGATCACCGACATCGTCGGCGGCCGTTCGGGCAAATATGAGGATGTCCTCGCCCGCGCGCGCAAGGAAGCGATCGCCGAGATGGAAGCCGAAGCCGCGCGCCTTGGCGGCAATGCGGTGATCGGCGTCGATCTCGACTATGAAGTGCTCGGCCAGAATGGCTCAATGCTGATGGTCAGCGCCTCGGGAACGGCGGTGACGCTGGGGTGAGCGCCGACATCCGCCCGGCCACGGCGGCCGATGCCGCGCGATGTGCCGGGATTTACGCACCCTATGTCACGGACAGCTGGGTCAGTTTCGAACGCGATCCGCCCGATGCGACGGAAATGGCGCGCCGGATAGAGGATTACGGGGCCAGCCACGGTTGGCTGGTTGCGGAGGTCGGCGGCGAAATCGCGGGATATGCCTATGGCTCCCCGCACCGCACACGGGAAGCCTATGCGACCTCGGCCGATGTCGCGATCTATCTCGATGCGGCTTTTGCGCGTTCGGGAATCGGACGGCGGCTTTACGGGGCGCTGTTTCCGATTCTGAAGAATCGCGATGTCCACGCGATCTTTGCCGGAATTGCCCTGCCGAACGACGCCAGCATCGGCCTGCACGAAGCGATGGGCTTCAAGCCGATCGGAATCTATCGCGAAGTCGGTTGGAAAATGAACGGCTGGCGCGATGTCGGATGGTGGCAGCGGTTGCTTTGACATTCGGTCCTGATGTAAGCGCGCCTCCAGTTCCTCCCAGCCGCAAAGAAGAGAGCCATGGCCGGCCACAGCAAATTCAAGAACATCATGCACCGCAAGGGTGCGCAGGACAAAAAGCGCAGCAGCCTCTTTTCGAAGCTGAGCCGCGAAATCACCGTCGCGGCGAAGATGGGGCTGCCCGATCCCGACGCCAACGCGCGTCTGCGCGCCGCGGTCAACGCCGCCAAGGCGCAGTCGATGCCGAAGGACAATATCCAGCGCGCGATCGACAAGGCCGCGGGCAACGACGGCGATAATTACGAGGAAATCCGCTACGAAGGCTATGGTCCCGGCGGCGTTTCGCTGATCGTCGAGGCGCTGACCGACAACCGCAACCGCACTGCGACCAACGTCCGCACCGCCTTCAGCAAGAACGGCGGCAACCTTGGCACCTCGGGCAGCGTCAGCCACGGCTTCGACCGGCTCGGCATGATCAGCTATGGCGCGGGAGCCGGCGACGCCGACACCGTGTTCGAAGCCGCGCTCGACGCAGGCGCCGATGACGTCGAATCGTCCGAGGACGGCCACGACATCTGGACGAGCGTCGATTCCTTGCACGAAGTCGCAAAGGCGCTCGAGGCCAAGCTCGGCGAAGCCGAGGGCGTCAAGCTCGCGTGGCGCCCGACGCTCAAGAGCGAAGTCGCCGACGAGGCGCTGGCGCAGACGCTGTTCAAGCTGATCGACACGCTCGACGACGACGACGATGTCCAGACCGTGTGGGGCAATTACGAAATCCCCGATGCGGTGATGGAGAAGCTCGGCTGATCATCCTCGGCCTCGATCCCTCGCTCAGCTGTACCGGCTGGGGCGTCATCCGCGTCGAGGGCAGCCGGATCAGCCACATCGCCAACGGGCAGGTGAAGACCGACGCAAAGGCTCCCCTGCCCGACCGGCTCGCGCATCTCGATACCGTGCTTGCCGCGGTGATCGCCGATCACGTGCCCGCCTGCGCGGCGGTCGAGGAAGTCTTCGTCAACGACAATCCGCAGTCGACGCTCAAGCTCGCGCACGTGCGCGGGGTCGTGCTGCTCGGCTGCGCACGCGCGGGGCTTCCAGTCGGCGAATATGCGCCGCGGCTGGTCAAGAAGGCGATCGTCGGCACAGGCGGCGCAGCGAAAGAACAGGTGCAGGCGATGCTGCGCGTCCTGCTGCCCGGCGCGAAGGTCGTGGGGCCGGACGCAGCGGATGCGCTGGCGGTCGCAATTTGTCACGCAAACCACCGCCCGTGCCTCTGAACTTCGTCACCCCGGACTTGATCCGGGGTCCATGACCGCAGCGCCGATATGGATGCCGGATCAAGTCCGGCATGACGAAATCCGGGTCGGGTTTGCCTGGGGAGGGAAATTGATTCCCTTTTCGTTCTCCCCGCGCTAGCACGGCTCCATGATCGCAAAACTCACCGGACGGCTCGATTCCAGCGGCGCAGGCCATGCGGTGATCGACGTTGGCGGCGTCGGCTATCTGGTCGAGGCGTCGGCGCGCACGCTCGATACGCTCGGCCCGATCGGCGGCGACGTCACCATCCACACCGAAATGCTCGTCGGCGAGGATTTCCTGCGCCTGCTCGGCTTTGCCAAGGCCGAGGAACGCGACTGGTTCCGCCTGCTCACCAGCGTGCAGGGCGTCGGCGCGAAGGTCGCGCTCGCGATCCTGTCGGCGCTCGAAATCGGCGACCTGCAGCGCGCGCTCGCAAGCGGCGACAGCGCAATGATCGCGCGCGCCAACGGCGTCGGGCCGAAGCTGGCACAGCGGATCGCGCATGAATTGAAGGACAAGGCGGGGGCGCTCGGCGGGATCGCCGGCACCGGTCCCTCCGTCGCGGCAACCGCCGGTCCGCTCGGCGACGCCGTCGCCGCGCTCACCGGCCTCGGCTTCAAGCCCGGCGAAGCGAGTACTGCAGTGGCGGCGGCGAGCGAGGAACTGGGCGCGGGAGCCAGCCTCGACGCGCTGGTGCGCGCAGCACTTAAAAAGGCGGCCAAGTGACCGACAGAGTCCGCCACGCATCCTGTCGCTGCGGCGAGATCCGCATCGCCTGCACCGGCGAGCCGATCCGTACCTCGGTCTGCCATTGCCGCGAGTGCAAGGCGCGGAGCGGGAGCGCCTTTGCTGCGCAGGTCCGGTTCCCCGCCGAGCAGGTCCGCGTCGAGGGCGAGGCGAACGCGAAGATGTGGCAATATACCGGCGACAGCGGCAACACGGCCGATTTCTTCTTCTGCGGCACCTGCGGCTCTGGCGTCTGGTACCGCGCGCGGCCCTATCATGAGGCCTATGCGATACCGCTCGGCAATTTCGAGCCCGGCCACGGCTTTGTCCCCGACTATTCGGTCTACGAGGGGCGCAAGGAGCCTTGGGTTTCGATCGCCGGCGATGCAATAGAACATTATGACTGAGCCCGCCCTCACCACGCCGATCCGCACCCCCGAAGATGCCGACGCCGCGCTCCGTCCCAAATCGCTCGCCGAATTCGTCGGCCAAGCGGCGGCGCGCGAGAATCTGCGCATCTTCATCGAAGCCGCGAAGACGCGCGCGGATGCGCTCGACCATGTCCTCTTCTATGGCCCGCCAGGGCTCGGCAAGACGACGCTGGCGCAGATCGTCGCGAAGGAACTCGGCGTCGGCTTTCGTTCGACCAGCGGCCCGGTGATCGCGAAGGCCGGCGACCTCGCGGCGCTGCTCACCAATCTCGAGGACGGCGACGTCCTCTTCATCGACGAGATCCACCGGCTGTCGCCCGCGGTCGAGGAGATCCTCTATCCCGCGATGGAGGATCGTGCGCTCGACATCATGATCGGCGAAGGGCCGTCGGCGCGCTCGGTGCGGATCGACCTGCCGAAATTCACTCTCGTCGGCGCAACGACGCGGCAGGGCTTGCTGACGACGCCGCTGCGCGACCGCTTCGGCATTCCGGTGCGGCTCAACTTCTATACGCATGGCGAGCTCGAACAGGTGATCTCGCGCGCCGCGCGGCTGCTCGCGCTGCCGATCGCATCCGACGGCGCGCTCGAAATCGCCAAGCGTTCGCGCGGAACGCCGCGTATCGCCGGGCGCCTGCTCCGCCGCGTGCGCGATTTCGCGACCGTCGCGGGCCATGCGGTCGTCGATGCGAAGGCGGCCGATGCTGCACTCAACCGGCTCGAGGTCGACGCGCTCGGCCTCGACGCGATGGACCGGCGCTACCTGACGATGATCGCCGACATCTATCGCGGCGGCCCCGTCGGGGTCGAGACGCTGGCGGCCGGCCTCAGCGAACCCCGCGACACGATCGAGGATGTGATCGAGCCCTATCTGCTTCAGGCTGGCCTCATCGCGCGCACCGCGCGCGGTCGTATGCTCAACGCGAGCGCGTGGAAGCATCTCGGGCTCAATCCGCCCGCCGGGTCGCAGGACGGACTTTTCGATCAGGCAAAATAGGCGGATTTCCGCGGCTTTCATTCTACCAAATGGCCCCGATCTGCGACGAACCGTTGGTTAGGGGTTTGCGACGAGTCGTTGCGACGCTATCGATCAGGACAATGGTAAACGCCCCGCCCCCCTTCATACCCGGCGCCTTCGTCGGGGCAGAGCATCATTTCCGGGCGCGCGTCTATTTCGAGGACACCGACCTTTCGGGCATCGTCTACCACGCCAATTACCTGCGCTATATGGAACGCGCGCGCTCCGACATGCTGCGCATCGCGGGCATCGACCAGCGTTCGGCGATGGAGGCGGGCGAAGGCAGCTGGGCGGTTACCGATCTTGCGATCAAATACCGCCGCCCCGCCAAGCTCGACGACGATCTGCTCGTCGTCAGCACGGTCGAGGCGGTGCGCGGCGCGAGCGTGATCATCGCGCAGCGCATCCTTCGCGGAACTGACACGTTAAGCGGCGAGACATTGACCGACGGGCAAGTGACCGCAGCCTTTCTGTCGCCCGAGGGCCGGCCGCGCCGCCAGCCCGCGGGATGGGCCGACCGATTTACCGCCATCATGAATGGAGAGACTTTCCCTTGCTAGACAATATCAAGCTGGCCGCCGACGCTGCGACCCTGTCCCCCGTCGCGCTGTTCCTGCAGGCCGATATCATCGTGAAGGCGGTGATGATCGGCCTGCTGCTCGCGTCCATCTATGTGTGGATGGTGATCTTCACCCACGGCCGCGGGGTCGGCAAGCTGATGGGCGCGTCGGAACGGTTCGAGCGCGATTTCTGGCGCGCCGAGGATATCGACAAATTCTATGACAAGAACAGCGGCGAGGATCTGCCAAGCGCGAAGGTGCTGAGCGCGGGGATCGGCGAATGGCGCCGCTCGACCAAGGGCAAGAATGTCGACCGCGAGGGCACGCGCGAACGGCTGGGCATCGCGATGAATTCGGCGGTTGCGGGCGAAGTCGACCGGCTGGCCGAAAAGATCGGCACGCTGGCAACCATCGGCTCGGTCGCGCCCTTCGTCGGCCTGTTCGGCACCGTCTGGGGCATCATGCGCAGCTTCACCGCGATCGCGGCGGAAAATAACAGCAGCCTCGCCGTCGTGGCACCGGGCATCGCCGAAGCGCTGTTCGCGACCGCGATCGGCCTGTTCGCCGCGATTCCGGCGGTCATCGCCTACAACAGCTTCTCGCAGCGGCTGAACCGGCTCGAATCGCGGCTCGGCCGTTTTGCCGACGGGCTGCACGCGACCTTCAGCCGCGAACTCGAGGTCGAAGCCTGATGGCGATGTCCGGACCCTCCGGCGGTACCGGCGGCCGACGCGGCCGCGGCAACCGCCGCGCGCCGATGGCCGAGATCAACGTCACCCCGCTCGTCGACGTGATGCTCGTGCTGCTGATCATCTTCATGATCACCGCGCCGCTCCTCGCCTCCGCCGTTCCCATCGACCTGCCCGAAAGCCGGGCGAAGCCGGTCGAGACCGAGGATCAGGAGCCCGTACAATTGTCGATCAACGGCGACGACACGCTCTATATAGGCGAAGAGGTGGTGCCCGAGGCCGAGCTTCCGGCGCGTCTCGACGCGATCGCGCGCGCCAATGAAGGGCAGGACAAGCCGCGCCAGATCATGCTGCGTGCCGACAAGGGGCTCGATTACGGCCGCGTGATGCGCGTGATGGGCGAGCTCAACCGCGCGGGCCTGACGCGCATTTCGCTGGTGACGACGGGTTCGGAAGGCGCCGCTGACAGCGTCCCCGCCGCGGTCACCGACGGTTCAGAAACCCAACCCTAGGTTAAGACGATGGCCGAAACACGGGCAGTTGGGGGGAATGAAGGACGCGGCTTCGCCATCGCGGTGGCGGCGCATGTCCTGATTATCGGGCTGCTTTCGGTCCAGTGGACCGCGGGCGACCGCCGCTTCGACAATCCGCCGATGGAAGTCGACCTGATCGCCGAAACCGCGGTGCAGTCGACCGCGCCGGTGATCAGCGAGACGCCCCCCGCCGCGCGGCTGGGCGAAGAGGATATGACCGATATCGCGGCGCCCGAGCCGGTGCCCGCGCCGCCGCTGCCCGAACCGGTCGTGCGCCCGACGCCCGCCCCGACGCCCAAACAGGTCGCGAAGCCCAGGGCTGCGCCGCCGAAGCAGCCGCCCGCGGCGCAAAAAGCGCAGCCCAAGGCTGCGCCCAAGGCGCCGCCAGCCAAGAATCGCCCCGCGCGCCCGACCGGTCGTCTCGACGGCATCGCCGAAGGGCTTTCGAAGTCGCAGCCCAAATCGCCCTCGAGCAAGGGTGCCCCCGCTGCGGCAACCGCCGCCGAGGTCCGCCGCTCGATCGACGTCAGCATCAAGTCGGCGGTCGCGCCGCGCTGGAACGGCTGCCGCATCTCGGGCGTCGACGTCGACCAGCTCAAGACCGTCGTCAAATTCCGCCTGACCCAGTCGGGCGCGCTGGCGGGCTTCACGTCGGTCACCACGACCGGCGAAAACGACAGCAACAAATTCCAGATCCAGCGCCACCAGGAGTGCGCCAAACGCGCGGTCGAACTGGCCGCTCCTTTCGACCTGCCCGAAGAAAATTACAGCTTCTGGCAGAATTACACGCTCGATTTCATCAAGAGGTAGGTTTCATGCTGCGCCCGATCACCTTTTCGCTCGCCCTGCTGCTGACCACGGCACCGGTACTGGCACAGACGGCCCCGACACCGCCGGCGGTCACCCCGACCGAGCCACGCGAAACGATCGAGGGCACGCTGTCGCAGGATCGCACCGTCATCGGCATCCCGCCGCTTGCGACCGCATCGGTCCAGACCGTCGCGGGCCTGCGCACCGACAGCCTCGGCCGCCAGATCGCCGAAGTCATCGCCGCCGACCTCGAGCGCAGCGGCCTATACGAGCCGATCGGCCCGAACGGGGTTCCCGCGATCACCCGCGCCGAGGTGCAGGCACCGCGCTTCGCCGAATGGCAGGCGCGCAACGCCGAAAATGTCGTCCACGGTTTCGTCGACGCGGGATCAAACGGCAGCCTGATCGTCGGATGCTATCTCTACGACACCGCGCTCGGCAGCGAGCTTGTCCGCAAGGGGTTCGAAATCCAGCCCGGCGACTGGCGCCGCGCCGCGCACAAATGCGCCGACGCCATCTATTCGCGCCTGTCGGGCGAGGCCCCCTTCTTCGACAGCCGCGTCGCCTATATCGCCGAGAGCGGGCCGAAGGGGAACCGTATCAAGCGCCTCGCGATCATGGATTCGGACGGCGGCAACCACCGTTTCATCACCAACGGCCAGGCGCTCGCAATCAGCCCGCGTTTCTCCCCCGATTACAAGAAGATCGTCTACGTCTCCTATCTGAACAACCGCGTCCGCGTGTTCATCTATGACGTCGCATCGGGGTCGCAGAAACTGGTGACCGAAAGCGCGAACGCGACCTTCGCACCGCGCTGGTCGCCCGACGGCACACAGATTCTCTATTCGATGGCCGTGAACGGCAACACCGACATCTATCGCATCTCGGCGAACGGCGGGACGCCGGTCCGGCTGACCAACACCCCGGGGATCGACGTCGGCGGCAGCTTCTCGCCCGACGGCAGAAAGATCGTGTTCGAAAGCGACCGGTCGGGCGGCCAGCAAGTCTATACGATGAACATCGACGGGTCGAACCAGCAGCGGATCAGCTTCGGCGGCGGGCGCGCCGCTACCCCCGAATGGTCGCCGCGCGGCGACCTGATCGCCTTTACCCGCATGGGCGGCGGCGAGTTTCGCATCGGCGTGATGACGCCGTCGGGCAGCGGCGTGCGGATGCTGACGAATAGCTGGCAGGACGAGGCGCCGACCTGGTCGCCGAACGGCCGCGTCATCCAGTTTTTCCGGACGTCGCCGGGACGCGAAGGCAAATCGAGCCTGTGGCAGGTCGACCTGACCGGCGTGAACATGCGCCGTCTGCCGACCCCGCAAGACGGGTCGGACCCCAGCTGGGGCCCGGTGCTTCCCTGAGGAAACCGGAACCAAAGGCACGCGATCGGGTTCAACTATCGCGTCCTGAACGGGCCAATTCGGCCGTACGAATGATTTTCAACAACAAGAGGACAGAGACATGACGATTCGCAAAAGCACCGCAATGATCGCGGCGATCACCATGCTTGCTGTTGGCGCCTGCGCGAAAAAGGCCCCCGACACGCTCCCCCCCGCGCCCGAAGGCACCGGCGACACCGGCAACAACACCGGCACGGGCGTGGTCCCCGGGTCGCAGGAAGATTTCCTCGCCAGCGTCGGCGCCATGGGCGACCGCGTCTTCTTCGACTATGACCAGTATAATGTCGACGCGCAGGATCAGGCGACGCTGCAGACCCAGTCGCAGTGGCTGCAGCGCAACCCCGCGGTGCGCGTCACGCTCGAAGGCCATGCCGACGAACGCGGCACCCGCGATTACAATATCGCACTCGGCGAACGCCGCGCCAACGCCGCGAAAAACTACCTCGCGTCGCTCGGCATCGACCCGTCGCGGATCAACGTCATCAGCTATGGCAAGGAACGTCCGGCCGAGCTCGGTTCGACCGAGGAAGCCTATGCCAAGAACCGCCGCGCGGTGACGGTCGTTATCGGGCAATAAGCGGCCAGAGCGGCACCGCGGCGAAAGCAGCGGTGCAAGCAAAGACACCGAAGGGGACCTGTCGCTCGGCGAGCGGCCGGTCCCCTTTTCGTTGCGACATGACCGCCCAGAATATCCCGCCAAGGCTCGCGAGCAGCAGCATCAGCGGCAACGCCTGCCAGCCGATCCATGCGCCGATTGCCGCAACGAGCTTCGGGTCGCCGCCGCCCATCGCATCCTTCAGCCGTACCCGGCGGTAGAATTCGGCAATGGCGGCGAGCATCAGCCCGCAAATGACCGCGCCAACCCAGCGGTCGATCAGCGAGGTATCGAGCATCGGCCCCGCGACGAGAAGGCCGATCAAGCCGAGCAGCAGATTGAGGCGGTCGGGCAACCAGAAATGGCGCGCGTCGAGAAGGGCCAGCGGGAGCAGCAGCCAGCCGAACAGCGCCCAGAGCCAGCCCGCCGTTCCGGGCAAGAGGGCCAGTGCGGTGCTGCCGATCAACGCCGACGCCAGTTCGACGCGCCAATGGAAGGGATCGATCGGCGCGCGGCATGTGCGGCAACGCCCGCGCGACGCAAGGGCCGAAAGCAGCGGCACGAGATCGAGCGCACCGAGCGCCCGCCCGCACCCGTCGCATTGTGATCGCCCGAGCACCGAGCGCCCCACAGGCCATCGCAAAACCAGCGTCGCGATGAAGCTGCCGAGGATAAGCCCGATCAGACCGGCAAAGACGATGCCCATGCCAACGGGCAAGGCATCGAGGAAAGTCACTTCAGAAGCGACCCGAGGTCGCCAGCACGAACCCGCCCGATCCCGCCCGGAACCCGAGCGCCGCCAGCGTCGCCGCCATCGCGGGGTCGCCATCGACGTTGATCGCGAACTGCGCGCGATAAGCACCGCTGCCATCGAACGAGAGGGTCAGCCGCTCCATCCCCGACTGGCTGGCCAGCGCCGCCTGCGCGCGGCCGTTCCTGCAGCTCAGTGGCCCCGACAGTCCGCGCGACAGGTCGAGGCCCGCGATCGGGGCGGTCACTGCCAGCTGCAGTCGACCGCTCGCCGCGGCACATTTTCCTGCGCTGTCGAAGCGTATGGTCGCGCCTTCGAAACGGACGGTGTCGACCGGGATCGCGCCCAGCCCTCCCGACATCGAAGCCGTCCCGCTGACATCGGAAACGCCGCGCGGATTGCTGCCGTGCAAACGCCCGGCAAGCGCGCCGAGCCGCGCGTCGGTGCGCGCGAAGGAAAGCTCGGTGTTCCCGCCGAGCAGCGCGAGCGGCGACAGGCTCGCCCGCACGGTGCCGAGCGGCAGAGCGCCAAGCCGCGCCTCGACCAGCTCGCCCGACCATATCGACCCGCGGACGTCGCGCGCGGAAACCCCGGCATCGGTCGCGCCCGACCAGCCGAGCGCAAGCCGCATCGGAAAGGTTGCGACGAGAAGGATCAGCGCAAGCAGCGCTCCGCCGATGATCCACGGCTTGCGCGCGATCATTGGCCGCCTTTCCTGAGTTCCGCCGTCAGCCCCACCGTGCCGTCGGCGGCGGGCGTGATGGTGAGCTGGTCGACGACGAAACCCTGCTCCTCCAGCGAGGCAAGCCAGTCGGTGAGCACCGGCGCCCTGGCGGTGGCGATGGCGATCGTCGCCTGCCCCGCGCCCCGCGCCTCGTTACGGTCGAGCGTCAATCCGATCTCGCCGGCAGATTGCGCCAGATACTGGTCGATCGCGACCGCATCGACCGTAGCGGCAACCGATTTGGCGGGACGCTGGCTCAACAGCCCGACTTTCGCAGCCACCCGGCCCTCGCGCTCGATCGCTGCGCGATGCCGGTTCTCGAGATCGACGAACGCCGCAACAGCCGGACGGGCGAGCCCCCAGACGAGCACGCCGAGCGCGAGCACCGCCGCGATGCCGACAAGCCAGCGCTCGCGCATCGAAAGGCCGGTCCACCAGTTTTGCAATTTGTCGGTCATGGCACCGCCCGGATCGTGATATTGGCCATCTGCTGGCCGTCGCTGCCCGCCATCGGCTGCGCGGTGATGCGATAGCCGCGCGCCTGCAGCGCGAGCAGCACCTCGTTGATGTCCTCGACACGCGGCGCCGCGAGCGTCGTCGTCAGCGTGCCGTCGGTACGATGCGACAGCGTCTTGAGCGATACACCCGGCGTATCGCCCATGGCGTCGTAGAGCGCGGATGCCGGCACCGAGAAAGCCAGCGGCCCACCACCGGCGACGGCAAGGCGGCGATCGAGTTCGGCTTCGGCCGCCGCGGCGTCGCTTGCGGTCGCACCGGCCTTCTTTGCCATCGCGACGACCGCGTCGTCGGCGCGTCCCGTGTCGGACGCCAGCCGCAGCGCATAAATGACGGGAACCGCGAGGCTGACGACGACGAGCGCGATCAGCAGCCGCTTGGCGAGCCGCAGCATCGCCGGATCGACCGACCAGCTCCGTTTCGGCTTCCATCCGCCACTGAGCAGGTCGAGCGGCGGCGCGGCGAGCGTCAGGAGCAATGCCTCGCGCATCCGGTCGGCATCGAGCGGCGCAACGGCGTGGTTGCCCGCAATCATCGCATCGAGTTCGGGGTCGGAAAGCCAGGCCCGATCGGCGGTGCGGATGATCTGTTCGCCACCGACATCGGCCGTCCACAATGTCTCGGGCTCGGGCGGCGGTACCGCCGCCGCCGCCGGGATGATCGCCGCGGGCGAGAGACCCCTCGCCTTCAGCCAGTCGGTCCAGGCGGTCATCGCGGCGTGGGTGGTCACCGCGACGGGAACCGCCTGCCCCGTTTCCACGGGTTGGCCCGCGACGATATGGAGCGCCGATGCATCGCCCAGGCTGTTCTTCATCGCATCGATCCGCGCCGCGGCCGCGGCCTGCGCAGGCGCGGCGTCGGGATAGTGGAGCCAGCGCAGCGGCACGTCGGCGGCGGGTGCGAGCGCGACAAGGCGGTCGTCGGGGCTATCGTCGCGTGGCTTTTCCCACGCGCCCACCCACCCGTCGTCCTGGCCGCTATCGACGATCACACCATCGTCGACGCGCAGCCAGGCCGCATCGGGGCCATCGCCTTCGCCAAGCGCCGCTACCGGGGGCAGCCAGAGAACCAGCGTGCGCGTCATCTCAGTCGCTCTCGCCCCAGTCGCGGCGCACGATCACCGGCGGCGTGACTCCCGCGGACGGCGCCCCGCCATTGGCATCGATCAGCGAAACTGCGGTCAAGAAACCGTCCCCCATCGTCACATTCGTCGTCAGCGCCAGCCATCGGCTGTTCACGCCCGCCTGTTCGGCAACATCGTTCGGCGGCTTGCGCCCTTCGAACGGTCCCGCCTCCCAGAATCGCACGCTGCTGCCATAGCCGCCAGCGGGGCGCGCCGCCAGCGCCGCCCGCGCGCTCGCGATACCGATTTCACCGGGCTGCAACATCGCGACCAGCGGGGCCTGTTCGGGCGCGAGCGTGTTGACATTGAGCTTTACCGGGTCGGTCACCGGCAAAACGCAGATCCACGGTTTGAGCCGCGCGTAGATTTTCGGTGTCACGCCGCGCACGGCGCGAAGCTCGCTGACATCGGCCATCTTGCGGTTCGCGGGAAGATAACCGCCCTGCATCGACCGATAGGCGTTGTCTTCGGCGCCGAGCGGGCCTTCGTTGCTATCGCTGTCGATCCAGTCGGCGGCGGCCCCCGCAATCGCCTGCGACTGCCCCGGATCGATCCCGAGCAGCGTCATCAACTCGCCGAACTGGCGCATCGCACCCGACCGCTGGCTGAACCGTCCCGGCACCGTCTCGGCAACGAGGCTGTTGAGGTTGAAGCAATTGTTTGCGTCGGTGAGCTTCGCTCGCCCCTCGCCGCCCGGAAGCGGCAGGGTGAAATCGCGTCCGAGCCAATTGCCCGCGAGCGTCAGCTTCGCGGGGTCGCGCCCGACGAGGTCGGCAACGCGGCGCAGCGCAATCTGTTCGGCGGCGAAGGCGTAGGCGCGGCCCTGGTCGACCGTTGCGGCGCTCCCCGCGATGCGCGTCGCGAGCGTCAGCCGGTCGAGCGCCGTCGCCGCGATCACCGCCATCACCGCGACGAGCAACAGCACGGTAAGCAGCGCGGCGCCGCGCTCGTCTTTCGTGCCGGGCTTCATGGCGTCGGCACGCCCGCGACCGGCGGAGGTGGCAGCGTCGGCGCGGTCAGGAACAGCATCGTCAGCGCCTCGCGCCCGGTGCGCGACAACCGCACCTCGACGGCTTTGGGCAGGCGATCGCCGGGCTCGGAAGTCCAGCTCTCGCCCCAATTGCCCTTGTCGTCGCGATAGCGCACCGCGACGCCGGCGACATCGCCGACCAGCCGGTCGCCCTCGCCGAGCGCAGTGCCGTCGAGCATCGGCTGCGCCGCGCGGCGCCATTCGGCGCCGACGAGGGCATAGCCGACGCGCTCGACACCGGGACGCGGACTGCCGTCGAGTGCGCCTGCGCCACCGTGCACGAAGGCAAAGCCGGCCGGGGAACCAACAAACGCCGGGACGGCCTCGCCCGCCAGCCCGCGCGTCGAACGTTGCACCGCCTGCGCCAGATCGTTCGCCATCACGGCGCGAAGCCGGTTGATCCCGCTCATCCCCTTGAGCCGTTCCTGCACCGCATCCTGCGTATCGATGCTGCTGCGGAGCAGACCGACGCCCATCGCCGCGATCGCCGCGAAGATCGAGAGGGCGACGAGCATCTCGACAAGCGTGAAGCCGCGTTCGCCCTTCATCGCGACGTCCGGATGATCGTCAGCGCCGCCTGCCCGCGTCCGCTTTCGGGGCGGACGAGCAGGTCGATGCGCAGCAGGGCGTCGTCGGCGGTTCTGGCGACGCGCTGTTCGACGCGCCAGTTGCGCCCGGCGTTCGCAACACCGATCGCGCTGTTGCCGATCGTCGGCGGCGCAGGATCGGTCCAGAGTTCGACCGCGCGGTTCTGCGCGACGATCCCGGCCATCGTGCTGTCGTCGAGATCGCCCGCGGTGCGCACCGCATAGGCATCGAGACGGATCAGCGCGAGCGCGGCGATGCTGATGACGCTCAGGGCCACGAGCATCTCGAGCAGGGTGAAGCCGCTCTCCGGTTCCTTGGCACGCTTATTGCTCACGGCTGACCTCCCCGGTCGCCGAAACGCGCACGATCTCGCGCGTGTCGCCCCCGGTCAGTACGATAGCCTGCGGCGTCGGGCTGATGCCGACGCGATCGAACAATATGCGCGCGGCGCCCTGCCCGCCTCCCGCCGAAAAACGAACATCGCCGGGCCAGCCCCGCTGTTCGAAGGCCCGGCCGGGAAGCGGTTGCCACTCGCCCGATATCCGCCGTTCGAAACCATAGCCCGAGGGTGCGAAATTGACCGCGACGCTGCGTCCTTCGATCACCGCGACATCGCGCGCGGCGGCGAGGCGCGCGGCGAGGCGGTCGGCCTCGCTACGCACCGTGCGTTCTTCGCCGGGGATCGTCAGCACGACCGCAGTCGCCGCGAGCGCCATGATCGCGAGCACGACCATCAGTTCGACCAGGGTAAAGCCGTTGGCGTCGGGACGCGCGCGCGCCTCAGCTGTCGGCGCGAATATCCGCATTGTCGTCGGTCCCGCCGGGAGCGCCATCGGCACCGAGCGACCAGACGTCGAACGCCTTCCCGTTCGGCCCGGGGGCCTGATAATTATAGGGACGGCCCCACGGATCGGCGGGCAGCTTCTTGATATAGCCGCCGCGGCGATAACGTTCGGGCTGTGCGAGCGCGGGCGGCGCGGTAACGAGCGAATTCAGCCCGTCGGTCGACGCCGGATAGGTCAGATTGTCGAGGCGATATTGTTCAAGCGCGGTTTCGAGCGTCGCGATATCGGCCTTGGCCTTGGTCACCATCGCACGGTCCTGACTGGGGAGGACATTGATCATCACCACGGTCGCGAGCAGGCCGATGATGAAGATCACGACCATCAGTTCGGTCAGCGTGAAGCCGCGCTCGTCCGCCTTGCGGTGCTGAGCCGTCGGCCGGCCCCGATCAGAATAGGAGGTATCGAGCATCAGGCGAAAGATTAGCTTCATCAGCGACATTTTCATAGTCCGGCTAGGTTCTGCAACTGAAGGATCGGCAACAGAATGGCGAGGATGATCAGGGCCACGCACGACCCCATAACGACAATTATGACAGGTTCGAGAAGCGCCATCGACGCCGCCGTGAAGCGGTCGAATTCGCGCTCCAGATAATCGGCCGCGCGTTCGAGCATGACCTCGAGCCGGCCCGCGCTTTCGCCGCTGGCGGTCATATAGACGAGCAAGGGCGGGAAAACGCCGGCATCGCGCAGCGCGGTGGACAGCCCGCCGCCCGCGCGCACCTGATCGACGATATTGGCGGTCGCGCCGGCGAGGGCGGCGTTGCGGATCGTCGGAACGGTCAGCTTCAACCCTTCGACCAGCGGCAGGCGGCTCGACACCATCGTCGACAGCGTGCGGGCGAAGCGTGCGGCATAGAGATCGCGGAGCAGACGTCCGAGGAGCGGCAGGCGCAGGAGGCGTGCATCGACCGCCGCCTTGAACGCGGGGCGACGCATCGCCGAAACCCAGCCGAAGCTCGCGGCCGCGATCAACAGCGCGATGAGCCACCACCAGTTCGCAGCGAAGCCGGAGATCGCAATCACCGCGCGGGTCAGGAAAGGCAATTGCTGGCCGGAGTCGGTGAATTGCTCGACGACGCGCGGGACGACGAAGATCATCAGCGCGGCGACGACGCCGATCGCGACGATCGCGAGCACGATCGGATAGGCGAGCGCCGCGATCAGCTTGCCGCGCACTTCGGCCTGCCGTTCGAGCAGGTCGGCGAGGCGCGCAAGGATCGTCGTGAGGCTGCCGGTCGTTTCGCCCGCGGCGACCATCGCACGATAGAGCGGCGGGAAGCTGCCCGGCTGGCGGCCCATCGCATCGGCGAGACGGCGCCCTTCGAGCAGCCCGGCATGGACGTCGCCGATAACGGCGCGCGCGCTTTCGGCCTCGCTCTGGCGCGTCAGCGTGCGCAGCGCCTCTTCGAGCGGCGCGACTTCGGCAAGCGTCGCGAGCTGGCGCGTGAAGAGCGCCAGTTCCTTGGCGGACAGCTTGTTCTTCCGAAAGGCAAGGAGCGAGCGGCCAGCGGGCTTCGCGCCCGCCGCCTCGACCGCGACGATATGGAATTTGCGGCGAACCAGATCCGCGCGCGCCGCATCGTCGTTGGCGGCGGTCAGCCGCCCCTTGCGCTCGCGGCCTTGGCTGTCGATCGCCACATAGCGATAATCAGGCATCGACATCCTCGCGCCGCGCGATGCGGATCGCTTCCTCGGCGGTCGTCAGCCCCTTCGCGACCATCGCGCGCGCCGCCGACGCAAGCGTCGGCGATTTGAGGAAGGCGTGTTTCGCGATCATCGCCTCGTCGCCGCCGGCATAGATGTAGCGGCGCACGGTCTCGTCGACCTTGATCGCCTCGAACACCCCGATGCGGCCCTTGAACCCGGTGCCGCCGCACTGGTCGCAGCCCTTCGGGCGCCAGATCACCGTGCCGATATCGAGCCCGAGCATCGCGGCGACGCTGTTGTCGGCCTGTACCGGCTCGCGGCAATGGTCGCAGAGCTTCCGGACGAGGCGTTGCGCGAGCACGGCGCGGAGTGTCGAGGCGAGCAGGAAGGGCTCGACCTTCAGATCCTTGAGCCGCGTGATCGCGCCGACCGCGTCGTTGGTGTGGACGGTCGAGAGCACGAGGTGCCCCGTCAGCGACGCCTGCACCGCGATATCGGCGGTCTCGCGGTCGCGGATTTCGCCGACCATCACGACGTCGGGGTCCTGACGCAGGATCGCGCGCAGGCCCGCCGCGAAATCGAGCCCGACCTTGCTGTTCACCTGCGTCTGGCCGACGCCGTCGACGGCATATTCGACCGGATCCTCGACGGTCAGGATATTGCGCTGGCCGTCGTTCAATTGTTTGAGCGCGGCGTAGAGCGTCGTCGTCTTGCCCGAGCCCGTCGGGCCGGTGACGAGGATGATGCCATTGGGTTCGGCGAGCGCCTCGCGCAAAATCTGGTCCGCGGCGCCCGACAGACCGAGCACGTCGAAATCGATCCCCGCCGCATCCTTGTCGAGGATACGCATCACGACGCGCTCGCCGGCGCGGCTGGGCAGCGTCGAGACGCGGACGTCAACTGCCTTGCCCGCGAGCGTCAGCCCGATGCGGCCGTCCTGCGGCACGCGGCGCTCGGCGATGTCGAGGCGCGCCATCACCTTGATGCGGCTGACGACGACGGGGGCGACGTGCGGCGGCATGCGCAGATGCTCGCGCAGCACGCCGTCGGCGCGCATGCGCACGACGAGCCCGCTTTCATAAGGCTCGATATGGATGTCGCTGACGCCCTGCCGCACCGCTTCGGCGATGATCGCGTTGATCAGACGGATCGCGGGGGCATCGTCGGCACTGTCGAGCAGATCCTCGGCGCTGGGGATGCCGAGATCGAGGTCGCTGCCGTCGAGCGATCCCGCCATCGCCGCAGCCGAACTGTCGACGGCATAATGGTCGGAGAGCAGACGGTCGAAATCGGCGGCGTCGGCGGTCGCGACGCGCAGCGGCTGTGCGAGATAGCGCTTCACCTCGATCAGCACGGAGGGATCGCTGCCTTCGCGCAGCGTCGCGAGCCAGACGCCGCCCTCGCCGGGCGCGATCACGACCCCGTGCGTGCGCGCGAAGCCATAGGGAATGTCAACCGGCGCCGGGGGAGGCGCCGCCGGTTCGATGTCGCTCACGGATAGTCTCCGGCAGGCGGCGCAGGCGCCTGCGAAATCGAGGGCGGAACGTCGGTGGTTGTCACGCTGCCGTCGGGGCCGCGCAGTTCGGGCAGATTGACCGGGCCGACCGTAACGTCGGCAGGCGTCGATGCGCTCGGCACCGGCGGCACCGCGCCGAGATAGTCGCGCACCAGCGTATCGATCGCGGGTTCCCGATCGGGGTTCCGCTGCAGCTGGAAGTCGCGGATATAGCCATAGCGACGCGCGGTGAGCGCGGCATTGTCCTCGCGATTGCGCAGGATCGTCGGGCGGATGAAGACCATGAGGTTGGTCTTCGCACGCGTCCGGCTGCGCGATTTGAACAATTCGCCGATCAGCGGAATGTCGCTCAAAAGCGGAATGCGCTCGATCGTCTTGCGCTCGTCGTCGTTGAGCAGGCCGCCGATCGCGAGGATCTCGCCGTCGTCGACGGTCAGCACCGTTTCGAACGAGCGTTTGTTGAGGATGAGGTCGCTGTTGCGCGACGAGACGGGACCTGCGACGCTCGACACTTCCTGACGCAGGAACAGCTTGACCTCGCCCGCGCCGTTGACCTGCGGCGTGACGTCGAGCTTGATGCCGACCTCCTCGCGCTGGACGGTGCGGAAGGCGTTGTCGAAATTGTCGCTGAGCGCCTCGCCCGTCGTGATCGGCACTTCCTGCCCGACGAGGAATTTCGCGGCCTGATTGTCGAGCGTCACGATATGCGGGGTCGCGAGCAGGTTCGACGTCGTGTCCGATTTCACCGCGTTGATGATCGCGCCGAAGATCGTGTTCTTGCCGATATCGCCCGCGAAACCCGCAAAACCGCCGCTCGCGCCGAGCAGCGACGCGGCCGCCGCTTCCTGCAGGCTGTTGCCGAGCGAGCTGGTCGTCTGGGTGACGACGGTTTCGCCATCGACGGTGGTCTTGTCCTGCGTCAGCTTGGTCGCAGCGTAGGCGCCACCGAGCGTCAGGATATTGGGCTGGGCGTTGCTGTAGCTCGTCGCGACGAACGGGATGTTCTTGCCGCCGAGGAGGAACTGCACCCCGAGCCGCTTCGCCGCATCGTCGCCGATCTCGACGACGATCGCCTCGACGAGGACCTGCTGCCGCCGGCTGTCGAGCTGGCGGATCAGTTCGCCGAGCATGCGCTGCACTTCGCTGTTCGCCGCGACGATAATCGCATTGGCGCCTTCGTAGCGGGTGATGATCGCCGGACCGCGCGTCGAGATGCTGCCGCTGCCGCCGCCACCGACCGAGGTCGGAGCGGGCGCGGCGGCGGCCGCCGCCGGCGCGCTGCCGCCGCCCGACGAAGATGTCGAAGAAGCGGAAGCGGGCGGCAGACCCGCCTTTTGCGCCGGATCGCTGCCGCCGCCGATCAACTGCTGGAGCGTCGGAAGCAGCGTTTCGGCGTTGGCATGTTCGAGCCAGTAGACGCGGAGTTCGGTGCCGCCCGCCGCCTTCGCGTCGAGGTCGTTCGCCATCGACACGAAGCGCGCAACGAGCGCCTGATCGCCACGCAGCGCGATCGCGTTGCTGCTGTCGATCGGGACGATTGCGACGGGCTTCTGCGCCCCCTCGCCCGCCGCGGGGACGAGCGCCTGCAGCGCGGCGGCGATTTCGCGCGCACCGGCGTTCTTGAGCGTCACGATCTGGCTGGTCGAACTGTCGCGGTCGATGCTCGCGGCGAGTGCGCGAATACGCCGGATATTGTCGGCGAAGTCGGCGACGACGAGGCTGTTCGCGTTGCGGTTCGCGGTGAGCGAGCCCTGTGCGCTGACCAGCGGGCGCAGCGTTTCGACCGCCGACACCGCGTCGATATAGCGCAGGCGGATGATTTCGGTGACGAACTGGTTCTGCGCCGCGCCGCCGCTGCCGATGCGGCCGGGCTGCGCCGCGGCGCCGTCGATCGGCTGGACGCGGTAGCTGCCGTTCGGGCCGGGAACGGCGACGAGGCCGTTCGAACGCAGCGTCGCGAGGAAAATCTCGAAATATTCGCTGCGCGACAGCGGCCGGTCGGTGACGACCGACACCTTGCCGTTGACGCGCCCGTCGATGACAAACGTGCGTCCGGTGATCCGCGCCGCATCCTGGATGAAGGCGCGAATGTCGGCATCGCGCACATTCAGCGTATATTGGGCCAATGCGGGCACCGGCGTTGCGGACACGAGCGCGGCGGCGAGCATCAGGGACAGTTTGAGACGCATAAGACCTATTGCTTCGAGAGAAAGATGGCGACGGGAACGACGCTGGCGCCGCGTTCGACTTCGAGTGCGAGACGCGCGCCGGGCGTCAACTGGTTGGCGAGCGACGCGGCATCGCTCGCCGAGCCGATCGGGCGGCCATTCACCGAGCGGACGACATCGCCGGGACGCAACCCGGCGGCGCGGAAGGCGGCACCATCGCCCTGCGGCTGCACGACGATGCCGGTAACGCGGCCGTTCTCGGTCCGCGGCGCAAAGCCGACCCCCGCCTTGATCGCCGCGGGCGTCATTTCGCCGCTGGCCGCCGCACCGGCCGCGGCGGCGCCGATCTCGGGCGTCGGCGCGGGAAGCGGGGTCGCGGGGCTGGCGACCGGCGCCTCGCCGCTCTGATCGAGAAACAGGCTTTCGCGCGCGCCGCCGCGGTCGAGCAGCACATGGTCGAAGGCGACGCCGACCAGCTTCAGCCCCGGCGCGATCTCGTCGCCGACCGCATAGCTGGTCTGGCCCCCGTCCTCGCCCGCGATGATCGCCGAGCCGCCGCCCGTCGCCTCGTTGAGATTGATGCCGAAAAGGGTGAGGCCAGCCGAAGTCACCGTCGCCGAAGCCGGTCCCTGCGCGTTGCCGCGGAAAAAGGGATCAAGACTGCCAAAAAGCGCGCGCCGTTCGGCGGGTGATGCGATGACCGCGGTCTGCGGCTGCCATGCCCCCAGCGGCGACAGCGGGGTCAGGAGCGTCCATAGCAGACGGACGCATTGCCAGATCAGCAGCGCGCCGAGCAAGCCGACGAGCAGCATCGGCCAGATTTCGCGCGGCGAACCTTTTCCGGCGCGCAGCCACGGGGGCAGCGCATGCCGCAGCCGAACGGCCGATCCGGACATCAGCGTCGCCATGGAATATCCCTGTCCCCCAACTGAAAAAGCGGTCTCGCGAATCGCCTAGGGGCGATTGGTGACAATCAGTTGACGGGAAGATTACAGTTTTTTGTCATCCGGGCGAGTCTGCTGAGACGGCCCGAAAATGACTCTCCCCGCCGCAGCGCGCGACGGGGAGGGTTCGGACATCAGAATTTGAGCGACGCGCTCAGCGAGAAGGTCCGGCCGAGGTCGTAGCGGTTGAGGTAGATGCGGTTGTCGCCGAATTCCTGCACTTCCTTGTAGGTGCGGCCGGTCAGGTTACGCGCCTCGAACTTCAGCTCGATTTCCTTGTTCAGCAGATTGATGCCCTGCCGCGCGACGAAATCGATCGAAATGCCCGGCTTTTCACGAATGTCGGGCTGACCCGACGGGCCGCGGCTGGTCACGCGCGGGCTGGCGTAGGTGAAAAGCAGCGTCTGCTGCGACAGCTTGTCCTGATCCTCGAGCCCGATCTGGAGATTGACCAGATGGTCCGACTGGCCGGTGAGCGGCGAGCCATCGAAGAAGAAGTTGCTCGCGTCCTGCACCACGCCGTTGATCACGGTCGTATCGCCCGGACCGACCTGAATTTCCGACTTGGTATAGGTGTAGTTACCGATCAGCACGAGGCGGCGGCTCGCCCAGAAGGACGAATCCGACAGCGTGTCGAGCGCGATATATTTCTGGACCTCGACCTCGCCGCCATAGAGCAGCGCCTTGGGCGCGTTGGCGAAGCTGGTGTTGGCGATCGAGTCGGTGCTGAGCGAGGTATAGGCCTCGATCGGATTCTCGATCTTCTTGAAGAAGCCCGCCGCGGTCACGCGCTGGTCCTTGGCGAAATACCATTCATAGCGCAGTTCGGTGTTCCAGAGCTCGCTGTCGGTGAGCGACGGGTTGCCGCGGAACTGACGGTTCGATTCGGGATCCTGGTAGATCTGCGCGATCAGTTCGCGGAACTGCGGGCGCGCGATCGTGTTCGCTGCGTTGAGACGCAGCTGCATGTCGGGCGCGACTTCCCAGGTCAGCGTGACCGCGGGCAGCCAATAGTCGTTCTTCAGGTTGGTCTGGGCGATCGCGCTGCCGCCGGTGCCGAACAGGTCGATCGGAACGACCGTCTGCTTGGCGTCTTCATAGCGCACCCCGACGTTGACGTTCATGCCCGGCACGATCTCGGCTTGCAGCTGCGCATAGCCGGCGTGAGTCGTGAGGCCCGCGTCAAAGGCGGCGGTGCCGTCCTGCGCCGAGGTTTCGACCAGCGTGATGTCATAATTCTGGATCGTCGAATCGGACAGCAGATAGTCGGGGCGCAGCTGCGTCACGGCAACGGGCAGCCCTGAGGCGCGGAACTGGAAGGCACGGCGCACTGCGGTGCGGCTCGTGTCGCTATAGGCGTAGCCGACCGTCGCCGTGATCTGGGGCGCGAGTTCGTACGACAGGTCGACGCCGCCCGACCACAGATCCTCGTTGAGGTCCGAGAAGGCGATCGTCGCGTCGCCGCGGTTGCCGCCGAGGTCGTTGACGAACTTGTCGCCAGTCGGGTCCTGCGTCGTCGGCAGGTTGGTGCGGACATAGGTGAAGCCGCGTTCATAGGGCGCTTCGCGCTGCGAATTGGCATAGCCGCCGCGCAGGTCGAGCTTCAGCGCGTCGAAGTGGAATTCACCGACGAACTGCGTGTTGATCAGCTGGCGCTCGTACCAGGCGGTGTCCTGCTTCATGATGTCGCGGCCGACCTGGTTCGCGTCGGTGCCGAGGCCGAGGCGCGCCTGCTTCAGCGTGTCGCGGATGTAGAGATTGGTCCAGCGCAGCTTGTGCTCGCCGATTTCGAGACCGAAGCCGAGCAGGCCGTTCACGACGACACGGTTGTCGGTGATGACGCGGTTGTAGCTCGTCTGCGGATCGCCCGAGAGATCCTGGTTGAGCGAGGTCTGCTGCAGCGTGTCGCGCGTGCGCCACTTGTTGCTGATCCCCGCGGTCGCGATGATGCCGAGTTCGCCGTTCGCAAACGGGATCGTCGTGCCGCCGGTGATGCCCGCCGACCAGTTCACCGGGATGTGGTTGTTCTGCTGGAGCAGCGTGGTTTCAGCGTTGACCAGCTCCATCTGGATCGCTTCCAGATCGTCCTGGCTGAAGTCGGCGCCCTGCAGGATCGGCTTGCCGCTGGCGAAGGCAGCCTTCAGAAGCGGCGGAACGTCGCGCGTGCCGTCGTCGAAACCGGTCCAGTCGGTGTCGCTGCCATAATAGGTATAGCCGAGTTCGTTCGTCGTCTCGCTGTCCCAGCCGATGCCGCCCGAAAACGTCAGGAAGGGCTCGCGCGGGATCGCCTTGGTCGTGAGGTTGATCACGCCGCCGCCGAATTCGCCGGGAAAGTTCGCCGAGTAGCTTTTCTGGACGAGCGTCGAGTCGATGACGTTCGACGGAAAGATGTCGAGCGGGACGACCCGCTTCAGCGGCTCGGGGCTCGGCAGCGGCGAACCGTTGAGCAGTGCGAGCGAGTAGCGATCGCCGAGGCCGCGGACATAGACGAAGCCGCTGCCGACGACGCTGAGGCCGGTGACGCGCTGGAGCGAGCCCGAAATGTCGCCTTCGCCGGTGCGCGCGATGTCTGCCGAGGAGAGCACCGAAACGACTTCGGGCGTCGCGCGGACGACGTTGGGGGTGAAGCGGCCGGTAACGACGATTTCCTGATCGGCGCCGCCGGGGATCGAAACATCGCCCTCTTCGTCCTGCGCCGCGGCATCGTCGGCGGCCGGTTCCCCGGCGGCGGGCGGTGCATCGGCGGCGGGTTCGGCGCCCGCATCCTGCGCGAGGGCGGCAGGCGCGACGAGCGCGGAACTGAGGAGAAGCAGGCTGGCGAAGATCGGCCGCTTGGTCATGATAAAAGTCCCCAAGGAATATGCAGGAAGGGAGCGGGCCAGCCCGTCAGGCGTGCCCGCTCCCCGAATGGATCGCGAGCGATCAGGTCGTCGGGATGGCGCTGCAGCTACGGCTCGCGGTGCCGAAATTCGCCGTCGACGAATTGCAGGTCCAGCCCTGGTACCAGGTGTCGTTGGCGTCGCGGACGGCGCCGACATAGGCGGTCGTGTCGAAGAAGGCGTTCAGCGTCTTCGCGTCGAAAGGCGTGAAGCCCGTTTCGGTCGCACCGTTGACGAACAGGTTCGTCAGCGACGGCGTGTAGGTCGTGCGGTTGTTCGTACCGCCCTCGAAGATCGCCTGGACCTGCGCGTCGGTGACGCCGCTGGTGCCGCGGAACGGGGTGCTGTTGCACTGCATCGACACCGAGAAGAAGCGCGGCGGGCCGGCTTCGTCGAGCGCGCCGTTCGCCGGGTTGATCGTCGTCGCGCTGTTGATGCCGAGGCAGCGGAAGCCCGGGGCGACGATCAGGCCGTTGGCGAACGTATAGTCGGCGCCGCCGCGGATCAGGATCGACACCCCGTTACCCGCGGCATTGTTGCGATGGATATAGGTGAAGTTCGACAGGTTCACATTCTGGCGCGGCACCGCGTCCTCGTTGCCGTTCGAGTCGATTTCCATCATCGAGTCGCCGACCGCACCGCCCTCGCGCTGCACGCCGATGACATACTGGATGTTGCCCTTGTAGCCGACGTCGGTGTCGAGACCGTCGTCCTCGGCGCCGGTGATCACCAGATGCTTCATATTCACGCGGCCACCGAACACTTCGATGCCGTCGTCCGAGCTGTTGTGGATCTGGATGTGGTCGAGCTGCGTGCCCGAACCGACGCCCGACGGGGTCAGGCCCTGCAGTTCGCTCGCGGCCGACAGGATGAAGCCCGAATAGCGGATCTGGACATAGGACAGGCGGCCCGAGTTATCGGCCGGCTGCGCACCGCCGTAGAGCGCGTTCGACGTACCTTCGGTGTCGCGTTCGCAAGCGACCGTGCCCGGGGCTGCGCCCGGCGCGAGACAGTCGGTGATCGGCGCGCGGCCGAGCAGGACGACACCGCCCCACAGCTGCGAGGTCTGGTCGTTTGCCGAGCCGACGACATTGCCGCGACCCGTGAAGATGATCGGCTGGGTCGGCGTGCCGACGGCGTCGATGCGGTTACCGCGGTTGACCGCGAGAAAGGACACGCCGGTCGCACCGAAGATGGTGACGCCCGGATCGACCGTCAGCGTGACGACATTGTTCGTGCTCGCGGCACCCTGGTCGGTACCGACGTCGACACGGCCGGGGAGCGAGTAGATCACGCCCGGAACCTTCGGGATCGCGGTCGTCGAGTTGAAGCGCGTCGGGAAGCCGCAGTTGCGCCATTCGCCGCCCGGGCCGGAAATCGTGCCGAGATTGTTCAGCTGATCGGCACCGGCAATCGTCGGGCAGTTTGCGGCCGGCGTGACCGGCGTCGGCGTGGGGGTCGGCGTCGGCGTGGGGGTCGGCGTCGGCGTCGGGGTCGGGGTCGGAATGACGATCACGCCTTCACCCGGCGACGCGACGCCGTCGGCGCCGCACGCCGCAAGGATGGAACAGGCCACGCCGCTGAGCATGACCAAACGAATGCGTGCGAAAGCCGCCATGAAAATCTCCGTTCCCGGTGTGCGCCTGCGCGCCCCTGATGAAAAATAGGCCGCGGATGAGAGGAGATGTGTCGCCTCGCCCCCGGTGACGCCGCCACTAGGGTGATTCGATGACGGTCTGACGCCAGAGCCGTGACACTTGCATGACTCTTTGGAGTCGGTTTGATGACATCGGCGACCACGCCGGGAAGCCGCCAGTTCGCGCCTGACAAAATAAATCGGGGAAGCTCGCTTGCATCCCCCGAAAAGCTTTGCTAGGCGCCCGCTCCTACCTGGTGCCGGACCCGATCCGGACCATCATGATGTGCGGTCGTGGCGGAACTGGTAGACGCGCAACGTTGAGGTCGTTGTGGCCGAAAGGCCGTGGAAG
>Ga0209676_1000566_pt1 | contig 55814 bp, 54 predicted proteins | sample AraplaCvi_mLB_r2_FD_184282 | JGI IMG/M metagenome (GOLD analysis project Ga0209676, IMG submission 184282) | Arabidopsis root microbial communities from North Carolina, USA - plate scrape MF_Cvi_mLB_r2 (SPAdes) (version 2) | ecosystem: Host-associated > Plants > Roots > Endosphere | place: USA... | reverse complement strand
GATGGGAATATCATAAGGCTTCCGAACGAGATTCTTACGTCTCGGCACCGTGCGCCTTCTTGCCCGATGCAGGGCAAGCATAGCTCGCCGTAGCGGCAGGGCAAGTCAGTGTCGCGCAACTTCGTCCAATATGAATCCATCTCCATGCCAGCGGCTTGAAGACAGCGTGCGCGCCGGCGAGGCGATGACGGCGGAATCGACGCAACCCAGGTTAACTTGCTGCAACCGCGGCAAGAGAGGTCGGTTTCAGCAGCATGCTACCACCAACCGACGACAGTTCCCATCCTCTGGCTCAACGCTTCCAGGCCTTCATCCGTTCGGCGGATTTTCCGTGCGTCGGAGCGAAGTCGGCGCTGGCGCGAAGCCAGATCCGCTTCGTCGTCGGCCGCGACATGCGCTCGGCTTGGGACGATTTGCGCATCTACCCCAATCTCCTCGATCTCGCCTGGAGTTATGCGCGCTCGCCGAGCCTATTCCATTCGCTCGTGGTGATCTTCGAGGAGGATGGTGGGCTCGACGAGCAAGCGTTCGAGACATGCCTGTGGGAGCGTATCGACTCGCTGAGCCGGAAGGACGACTGGGCGGGCCAGCCGCCAGATCCACGCGTCAGTCACAGCCCTGATGACCCGCACTTCTCGTTGAGCTTCGGCGGCGAGGCCTTTTTCGTCGTCGGGCTCCACCCCCGAGCCAGCCGTCCCGCTCGCCGCTTCGAACGCCCCGCGCTGGTGTTCAACCTGCACGACCAGTTCGAGAAGCTCCGCGAGACCGACGTCTATGAGAGGATGCGCAGCAAGATCATCGCACGCGACGTCGCCCTCGCCGGCAACGCGAACCCCATGCTTGCCCGTCACGGCGATGTGTCGGAGGCACGACAATATTCGGGGCGGGCTGTCGGACCCGATTGGCGGTGTCCCTTCTCCGGACGTAACGCGGCGCCCTGAGCGCCTCTGCGCAGCCTATTTTGCCGGGCGGCGCGGCGCCAGGTCGAAACTCTCCCCATCGCGAAGCGCGTGAAGCGTCGCGCCGTGAAGCGACACGATGCCGCCGGTCGACGCGCCCGCCGCGGCGGAATGGCTCGCCTGCGACGCGTCGACGATCGTGACGCCGCCGCTTCCGATCACCTGCGCGGTGCCGGCCTCGATCCGGAGCGCGGTGTCCTCGTCGATCCCGATTCCGAGACAGTCGGGACGACGGCTGACCGCGCCGAGAAGCCGCCCGATGCGCCCGCGCTCCGCGAAATGCTGGTCGATGATGCAGTCGCGGATGAGGCCAAGCCCCGGCGCCAGTTCGATATCGTCGATGCGCGGCGTCTCTTCACCGCTTCCGCCGATGAGCATCGTTTCGCCCTGCGCCGAGGCTCCCGCCGACGTTCCCGCGATAAGTCCCCCGCGATCGTGGAGCGCGTGAATGGCCGCCTCGATGGGCGTGTCTCCGGTGAGGCTCACGAGGCGCGACTGGTCGCCGCCGGTGAAGAAGATACCGTCGGCCTGGTCGATCATCCGTACGCGCGCCGGATCCCGGGCTTGATCCCGATCGTCGAGGTAAAGCTCGACGAGCCGGCCGATCCCAAGCGGCGCAAAGCCCTCGCAATAGGCCTCGAAATATCCATCGCGCTTCGCGCTGGCGATAGTGGCAATGACGAGCGTGCCTTGGCCCAACTCAGCAGCGATTGCACCGAGTATCTTGCGGCTGCCATCCTTGTCTTCATGGCCGCCGATCACGAAAAGGGGGCCGCGATTAATGGGCATGGTGATCCTTCCAGACGATGTCGGAAACCGCGGACATTCCCTCGCGGGCATAGGCGGCGGCGAAATGCGGACTATTGTGCGCGATGCCGATCGCGCCGTCGCGGTCGAGAAGGATGACGCCCGCCTCGGCTCGGAGGCGCGCCATCGGCTCGAAAATAGTTGTAACCGCCGCGCTGGCGCCCGTTGTCTCGAGCGCGCGCATCACGCGCGCGGCAAGCAGCGTCCGTGCGATCGCCTCGCCGTCTCCCGAAAGCGACACCGCGCCGATGCCGTCCTCGGCATAGAAGCCGCAGCCGGGAAGCGGTGCGTCGCCGACGCGCCCGGCGAGCGTGCCCGCCAGTCCGCCGGTCGATGTCGCCGCGGCAACATGTCCCGCCCGGTCGCGCGCAACGCAGCCGACCGTATCATGGTCGCTCTCGCCCGCTGTCGCCGGGCGCATGGCTTCCATGGATTCCGCGATACCGCTCGATCGTGCGAACGCCTCGGCGCCGGCACCGACGAGGAGCACGGGCGGCTCGCGAAGCATGGCATGCGCCGCTTCGACGGGATTGTAGAGGAGCCGCACGCAAGCGACCGCCCCGACGTCGAGCGTGGCGCCATCCATGATACCCGCGTCCATCTCGACCTCGCCGTCGGCATTCGCCACCGATCCCCGGCCGGCGTTGAACAGCGGATCATCCTCGAGCAGGCAGACCGCGGTCTTGACCGCCTCGAGCGCGCTGCCGCCGCGCTCCAATATCATCCTGCCGGCTTCCAACGCTGCCGCGCACCCCTCGCGGCGCGGTGCCTGCAGCGCTGGCGGGATCCGGCACGCTCCGCCGTGGACCGCGATCGCCCAACGACCGTCAGCCATGCGCCGCCTCCAGCAACCGGGCGTCCTCAGGACCGGCGCCCGCCGCCCAGGCTTCGACGATCCTCCATATCCCGTCGACGTCGGTCGGCGTGAGCACCACGATATCGCCGGGGCGCGCGGCCGCAAGGCAAGCCGAGGCAGCGTCATACTCACCATCGTGCATACCGATCGCGGCCGCATCGAGCCCCGCTGCGAGGGCGCCCTTGCGCATCAGGGCATTGGCTTCGCCGGGTGGGCGTCCCCTGAGGTCAACATTCTCGCGCAGCATCAGGACGTCGAACATCCCGCCCGAGAGAGCGCCGATATCGACGAGATCGCAATCGCGCCGGTCGCCCGGGATGCCGATCATTCCGATCACACGGGCGTCGCTGTCGCCGCGCATCGAGCTGAGCAACTCGGCGAGCGCGGTGAGCGCGGCGCGGTTATGGGCATAATCGACGACGATCCTTACCCCGTGCGCCTCGGCAAGGCTGAGACGCCCCGGCGAATCCTCGAAGCTTGGGCGAAAGGATGCGAGGGCTGAGACGATCATACCCGGAGCAATCCCATAGGCGGCGGCCATCGCGGCGGCCGCGGCGGCATTCTCGACATTGAACCGGGCCGTCCCGTTCAGCGTCACCGGAATATTCGCGAAGGGAATGATCGGCATGGATTCGCTGCCCCGGTGTAGCATGAGCGTTCCGCGCTCGCAGCTTACCGCCAGTCCGCCGCTCTCGAGATGCGCTTGGATCGGTGCCAACGCAGCCGCTACCGCTCCGCCGGTGAACCAGACGATCCGTCCGCGGGCCCGGCGTGCCATCCGCACGGTGAGCGGGTCGGCGGCGTTGAGAACGCAGGCGCCGCTCTTTTTGACGTTGCGGGCAACGATCGCTTTGACGCGCGCCAGGTCGGCGAGCGTCTCGATGCCCTTGAGGCCGAGATGGTCGGGCGTGACATTAAGGACTGCCCCCACGTCGCACGCGTCGAAGGCGAGCCCCTCACGCAGCATCCCGCCGCGCGCGGTCTCGAGAACCGCCGCTTCGACGCGGGGATGGCGCAGGAGCATGCGCGCGCTCTTCGGGCCGCTTGCGTCGCCCCCTGTGCTGCGGGTCTCGCCGACATAGACGCCCGACGTGCAGGTGAAGCCGGTGGTGAGGCCATGCTGTTCGAGGATCCGGGCGAGCATGCGCACGGTCGTCGTCTTGCCGTTCGTCCCGGTGACCGCGAAAATGGGGATGCGGCTCTTGCTTCCCTTCGGAAAGAGCGAGGCGATGATCGGCCGCGCGACGTCGCGCGCTGTCCCTTCGGACGGCGCAAGATGCATGCGAAGCCCGGGCGCGGCATTGACTTCGACGATGCCTCCGCCCGTTTCGCGGGCGCTTTTCGCGATATCGGGTACGATCATGTCGATGCCGGCGACGTCGAGGCCGAGCGCCGCGGCGGCGTCGATCGCGATCGCTGCATTTTCGGGGTGGATGGCATCGGTCCGGTCGATCGCGCTGCCGCCGGTCGAGAGGTTGGCCGCGCCGCGAAGCATGACGATTTCGCCGGCTTCGGGAACGCTCGCGAGCGTAAAGTTCGCCTCGGCAAGCAAGGCCTCGAGCGCGGCGTCGATGCGGATCCGGGTGAGCACGGCCTCATGACCGACGCCGCGGCGCGGATCATCGTTTACCGCCTCGATCAGCCTGGAGATGCTGCTCCTGCCATCGCCGGTCACATGCGCGGCGACGCGCTCGGCCACCGCGACCACCGCCTTGCCGACGACGAGAATGCGGTGATCGGTGCCGATGAGCTGGCGCTCGACGATGACGCGCGGCGCGATGCATTGCGCTCGTTCGAAGGCATCGCGGAGCGCGCCATCGTCGGCGACACAAGTGGTGACGCCGCGGCCCTGATTGCCGTCGAGCGGTTTGACGACGACCGGCCAGCCCAGTTTTGCCGCGGCGCGCTCCGCCTCCGGCGCCGTCCGCACGAGTTCGCCGGCCGGTACCGGGATGCCGATGCTCGCGAGCATTTCCTTCGCCGCCTGCTTGTTGGCGGCGAGTTCGGCGCCGATCAGCGACGTCGCGCCGGTCACGCTCGCGCGGATGCGGCGCTGGCGGTGACCGGTGCCGAGCTGGATGAGACTTGCCTTGTCGAGCCGCAGGACGGGGATATGCCGGCGCCGCGCTTCGGCGACAAGCGCCGCGGTGCTGGGGCCGAGCCCGTTCGTGCGGACGATCGCTCGAAGCGCGCCCACTCTCCTGTCTGTATCGAGCGCTCTGCCGTCCAATTCCGGGGCGATACGATCGAGCCCCTCGGCACCCTGCATCGCAGTCGGAAGCAGCGCGTTCACGAGTTCTATGGCTGCCCGCCCGGCGGCAAGGCCGCTCGGCGCATCGGCGTAGCAGTAGAGAATGTCATATTGGCCCGGCTTGCCGCGCACCCTGCGCGTCTTGCCCCTCGTGACCGCGGCCCCGGCGCTGGTCTGCAGCTCGATCGCCACATGTTCGATGATATGGCCGAGCCGGGTTCCGTCGGCGAGCCGGCGGAGAAAGCCGCCAGGCGCGCCATAGCTGCAGCCATGGCCCGCGAGGCCGGGAAGCAGCGATTGCAGGGCGTCGCCAAAACCCGGGAGGCGGTCGCTCGGATAATCGTCGAGGATCCCGAGATCGACGCGGATCCGGATCATCGGACGCCGGCTGTAGAGGTTGGGGCCGCTATAGACCGAGCGTTCGAGCACGTGCAGCTGGGCGGAACTCAATGCGCCGGCCTTGCAGGGGGCAGCGACCGGTTGCCGCGCTCGAGGGGCGCGGTTCGAGCCGGGGCGCGCGAGAAGATGGGGCCGGGAGGGGAGAGGGGGAAGGGCGGCATGCTTGTCCTTGGGTTGGGTCCTGCAGCTGCCAACGCGAGCGGCTGGGCCCGGTTGCCGGGGTTAACCTGGATCATGGCGATTGTTGCCGGCGGGTCGGCAACTGCACGCGCGGGGGCGCGTTGGGGAAGCAGGCGATGACGCATCTCCTGCCAGAGCGGGGCGCGCCCTTCGGGCTCGACCGTTCTCCTCTGAAACCCGTCTCGAGGGGAAGAAGAGCAAGGTCGATGCGCGCGCCTGTTCTTCATTCGGGGGGACCGGACAGAAGGCACAACGATGAAATTCGACAGCGAGACCAGCTTCCTTACCGCATTCGACAATGAAGAGAGCCGCCACGGCGGGCCCGTTGCCGGTATTGCCGCGCGCGCCCGGCACCTCGCGCTCATCGGCTGTTTCCGGCCGCGCCAGTGCGGGATCGCGACCTTCACCGCCGACATTTACGACCATCTGACGACCGCGCGTCCCGACATGGCGATCGATGTCTATGCGATGGCAGCCAGGCCGGGCGATGCGAGCGATTCAGCGGCCGCCCGCGGAATCGACGAGCGCGATGCTGACGGCTATCGCGCCGCAGCGGAGGCGATCAACGTAAGCGGCGCCGACGCGGTCTGGCTCCAGCATGAGTTCGGGATTTTCGGGGGTCCCGCAGGCGACATGGTGCTGGGGCTCGTCGACCGCGTTGCGGCGCCGCTGATCGTCACCTTCCATACCATCCTCGCCGAGCCGAGCGCCGACCAGCGGCGCGTGATGGAGCATCTCGTCGCGAAGGCGGCGAAGCTCGTCGTGATGAGCGCCTTCGGCCGCGAGACGCTGATCCGAATCTATGGCGCGAAGGCGGAGCGCATCGAGCTCATCGAGCATGGCACCCCCGACCGGGCCTTCGAGGCATGTTCGCCGCTTCGCGAGCGGCTCGGCCTTGCGGGCCGTCCGGTCGTTTCGACCTTCGGCCTCCTCGGGCCGGGCAAGGGGCTGGAAGCGGCCATCCGCGCGCTGCCGGCGATTGCCGCCCAATATCCCGACATTCTCTATCGGATCGTCGGCGCCACCCATCCCAATCTCGTCGCTGCCGAGGGGGAAGCCTATCGGCAGAGCCTTGCCGACCTCGCCGGGGAGCTCGGCGTCGCGGACAATATCGCCTGGGAGAACCGCTTTCTCGACCTGCCCGAACTCCTCGAACAGATCGAGCTATGCGATATCTATCTCGCGCCTTATCCCAATCTCGCGCAGATCACCTCGGGTACGCTCGCCTATGCGGTGGCGCTCGGCCGCGCGGTCGTATCGACGCCCTTTGTGCATGCACGCGAACTGCTCGCCGACGACGTGGGCATCCTGCTCGGCGGGGCCGACAGCGACGCGATTGCCGAGGCAGTGCTTCTCCTCCTCGCACACCCAGGCGAACGGCGCGCGCTCCAGGAGCGCGCCTATGCGCGCGGCCGGTCTACCGCCTGGCCGGTCATCGCGGCGCGCTTTGCATCGCTGATCGAAAACGTCGCGGCCGTGCCGGCGCGGCGCGAGCCGCGGCGGATGTTCCCCTCCTTCGCCGCGATCCGCGCGCTCTCGGACGATGTCGGCATATTGCAGCACGGGACGGGGCTCATTCCCGACCGAAATCACGGCTATTGCATCGACGACAATGCGCGCGCGCTGATGCTCGTCAATGCGAGCGCGTCGCTCGGCGAGGAGGAATATGGCCTGCTCTTCGCGCGCTACGCCGCCTTCCTTCACCATGGTTGGAACCCCGATCGCGGGCGCTTCCGCAACTTCATGGCCTATGACCGGCGCTGGCTCGAGGATGAAGGATCCGAAGACAGCAACGGGCGAACGCTCTGGGCGCTTGGCCATGGCGCAGCGCACGCGCGCACGCCGGAACTCCGCGCATGGTGCGCGGGATTGTTTTCGCGCACCGCCCGCTTGGCAGCCGACCTCAAAAGTCCGCGCGCGATCGCGTTCGCACTTCTCGGAGCCGACGAACTCCTGGCGCGCGAGCCGGGGCATGCCGCGGCAGGCGCGATCGTCGAGCGCGGCGGCGCCTTCCTGCACGCGCTCTGGCGCAGCGCGCGGCGGAGCGGCTGGGAGTGGTTCGAACCCGCTCTCGCCTATGACAATGCGCGTCTCGCCGAGGCGCTCCTGCGCGCCGGCCGACGGCTGGATTCCGTTCCGATGGAAGAGGCCGGCATCGGGGCGCTCGACTGGCTCTGCGACATCCAGACGAGCAGCGAGGGGCATTTCCGTCCGATGGGCTGCGAAGGCTTCGGCGCCGAGGGCGAGCTTTTTCCGTTCGATCAACAGCCGCTCGAAGCCTGGGCGACAGTCGATGCCGCCGCCGCCGCCTACCGCTTGACGGGCAAGCTGCGCTGGCATGACCGGGCCGAGCGGGCCTATGGCTGGTTTCTCGGCGCGAACGACCGCGGCGCGGTGATAGCGAGCTCGGCAACGGGGCGCTGCTGCGACGGGCTGACCCGTCACGGGGTCAATTCGAATGTCGGGGCCGAGTCCGCGCTGGCTTTTCACCTTGCGCACCGCGCGATGGCCGATACATTCTGGACGCGGGGGATAGCGAAGGACACCAGCGCCAGCGATGTTGATCTGCAATCCGAACCACACGCCGCTGCACATTCTTCATGAGAAGCTTGCGGCCGACCCCGCGCGGGTCGTGCTCAGGCCCTTCCACCTTGCCTGGCAGTCCAATGTGTCCGAACCATCGCGGGCGGCGCAGCTCGCCGCCGACATATTGGCGATGGACGAGGAGGAGGCCGAGGCACAGCTCGGCCTCGTGTGGAAGGATTTTTCCGAGCGCCACTGGCAGATCGGGCGAATCTTCGACGAACGCTTCGCCGAGGTCGCGGAAGATCTGGAGCTCGATCCCGCCATCGTCTCGCCCGTCAAGCGGCGGCTGATCGGCGCCTATTTCTGCCACGAATATAGCTATGCCGCCGCCGCGCTCATGAACCCGAGCGTCGTCCCGCATCCCGACCAGAGCGGGCTTGCCGCAGACCAGCAGCGCTTTCTCATGTCGATGCGCGCGGTGGGCGAGGGCCATATCAGCTCGGTCGCCTTCCGCGAGGGAATCATCGGCGAGGGCGGCGACTTCACGCTTTGGCCCCAGTCGGGGCCCGCGATGGCGGCGGTTGCCGACGACCGCCATCGGCTTGGCGATGACGGCAAGGTGAATGTCCACCGTCAGCCCGACAGTGCGATCTCGAACAGCGTTCTCTTTCCGATGACCGAGGCGCAGCGCGGCGGCATCGAGGATCTGCGTCTGGTGCCCTTCGTGCACGACGACGGGCGTACCGAATATATCGGCACTTATACGGCCTATTCGGGGCAGGCGATCCGCTCGGAGCTCCTGCGCACGACCGATTTCTCGGGCTTCTCGCTCGAACCACTGTCGGGGCGCGCCGCGCGCCACAAGGGCATGGCGCTGTTTCCGCGCAAGGTCGGCGGCCGCTATCTCATGATCGCGCGGCAGGACGGCAAGAATATCACCATCATCGCGTCGGACAGTCTCACCGACTGGGACGACGAGGGACAGATCCTCATGCGTCCCGCCTATGCGTGGGAGCTCATCCAGATGGGCAATTGCGGCAGCCCGATCGAATGCGACGAGGGCTGGATCCTTCTCACGCACGGCGTCGGTGCGATGCGCAAATACAGCCTTGGCGCGGCCTTGCTCGACCGCGACGATCCGACCAAACTCATCGCGCGCACCGAGTGCCCGATCCTATCGGCCGCCGAGAGCGACCGCGAGGGCTATGTGCCGAATGTGGTCTATACCTGCGGCGCGATGCGCGTCGGTGGGGACCTGTTCATACCTTACGGGATTTCGGACAGCGCGATCGGTTTTGCGACGACGCCGATCGAGCGGCTGCTCGCGAGCATGCGTTAGAGGCCAGGCGCCTTATTTGAAGGGCGCGGGACGCTCGATCTTCCGCCTGGCATCGACCGATGCGACGAGCACGGCGCAACACAGGCAGCCATCCTCGTCGGTCACCTCGATCCGCAGCGTATCGACATCGTTGATGAGTTCGGGATTGTCGCCGAGGAGATGACCAGCATAGCGGGCGGCTTCGACCCGGGCTGCGGCCGTGTCGGGCAGATCGACGCCTTCGTCGTCGAGTTCGCGCTGGCCGCTGCTGCTGTGGAAATAATAACGGGGCATCCAACTTCTCCCACCTTCGGCAACTCACAAGTCTGCCTAGGGTTTCGATCCGGCCACCGCCCCTTCGTCACTGCACCACGACACATGCCGATCGGGCGGGCCTCATGCCCGCCTATGGCGTTCAGGCGGCGGCAAATCCAGCCTTGTTCATCACCGCGGTCACATGTTTGTTGCCTTCGTCGCCGAGCGCAGCCCTGAGGCGGGGGAAAAGGCGCTGTTCCTCTTCCTCGACATGCGCCTCGATCTGGCTGCGAAATTCGCGGACCTTGGCGATCCAGGCGGGGTCGGCGGCGTCCATTTCCGAGAGGTCGAAAAGATATTGCTTCACATAGCCATGGTCGTGAACGAGCTTGTCGGCGTCCTCGATCTGGCCATGGTCGCGCATCGCCGGATAGACGACATTCTCCTCTTCGACCGCATGTTTGGCGAGCGCGTGCTGGAGCTGGACGAGCAGCGCCTTTCGCTTTTTGACGTCGCTTTCGTCAGTCGCCTCGAGTGCGTCGAACAGCGTCATCGTCAAACGGTGTTCGGCCTTGAGGCCCTCGTCCCACTGTCCCTTGAGCGCGGTGAGGCTCTGCACCGCGGCCTTGCGGCCGAGATTGGCGACGAGACCGACGGCAAATCCCGCCGCGGCCGCACCGAGCAGGAATACCGGGTTGCCCAGCGGCTGGCGCGCGTTGGCGAAAATGTTGAGGGACATGGGAAGGCTCCTTCGAAAGGTCAGGGATGATCGAGGCGGGTCTCGACGCGGATGAGCGATACCGCCGTGCGTCGGGGCTGAACGAGCATGAAGTGGGCCGCGACTGCGATGTCCTCGGCGCGAAGCATCTGATGCTTGCCGATCAGTTCCTTCTGCTTCTCGGGCGGGAATTCGGGATATTGGAAGTCGGCACCGGTAAACCCGGGCTCGATCAGTCCGACCTTGATATCCTGCTCCGCCAGCTCCTTGCGGAACGACTGGACGAAGCCCTGTATGCCGCTTTTCGCCGCGACGTAGATCGAGCTGCCCGGACCGCGCGACACCGCGGTCATCGATCCGATCATAATGATGTCGCTGCCCGCCGACATGCAGCGCGCCGCTTCCTGGGCGCAGACGAGATAGGCGGTGAAGTCGGTCTCGAGCTGGTAGCGCGCCTCACTCTCGCCTGCGTCGGCAAGCGCCGCCGCCGGGACGGCGGCGTTGATCACCGCGATGTCGATTTCGCCGAGAAAGTCTCGCGCTGCCTCGAAAAACCGGTCGACATCTTCCGCCATTGAAAGATCGACGTTGATCCCGCCGCCTTCGCCCACTTCGCGGATGCGCTGCAGCGCATCCTCCAGATGTTCGGGGGTACGGCCGCAGACGAACACTTTGACGCCGTAACTTGCCAAGAGGACCGCGATCGCGCGGCCGATCCCGGTCGTGCCCCCGGTTATGATCGCCCGCCGGCCCTTGATGTCGGGGGCCTCGGTGTGCGCGTCTGCTTCATCGATCATGGCTTTTCCTCGAAGGTCGCGGAGGCGGGATCGGCTCTCGTTCGCGCTGTCGGCGCGGCGACAATCCAGTAGGGATTGTCATCGTCGGCCTTGAGCAGGCTGCAGAGCGGCGTGCCGTCGATGAACAGCCGTGCCGAGCGGCCTGCCGCTTCGCCGGCGGCGATATCAAGCGCGCTTGCGGGGCTCGCCGCCTCGAAGAGGAGGCGCTTCTCGAGGCCGATATGATCCTCGTCATAGTGCAGCATGAGCGTCGGCTTGCGTGTGGGCGCCGGGCCGTTCGATGTTACTGCCGCGACTTGGCCGGTGACGGGAGCGTTCATCGTCAGCCCCTCAGTAAGCCGGCGGATCGCTGCTCGGGAAGGATTCGTCGGCGGCCTGGTCGACGCGGTCCCACTCACGCCTTACCTCGTCGCGCATGCCGTCCGGTCCCGCCGAGCGGGTCTGATCGAAATTTTCGGGATGCGTCTCGCCATCGGCGAAGGCCGCCGAATGGCCGTCGTCCTTCGCATCGGCCGGCGCCTGCTTGCGCGTGAACCAGAAGAGCGCCCCGAGGACGCCGATACCGAGAATTTTTCCGAACCCCGACGAGCGGCGGGGCGCCGTCATTGCGTGTGCCATGTCTGTCTCCAGCTTGAGAGAAAATCCGGGAGGCTGAAAGGGCAACGGGGGGGCGGCCTCAAAGTTGCCGCGGCGCCGCACCGATTAACAAATGTTGCGCTGATTGTACCGGGCGTGCGTGGCGGACGCCTCAGTTCCAGCTGAGAAGGAGGCTGCCATTCGCCGGAACGAGGAAATCGAGGCGGTCGCCGCTTTTCCCGTCGGGCCGGATCGCATCGCCGTCCGCCGCGGCGACGCGTATCGCGGGAAGCTCGCCCCGGCTCTTCCGGACGAAGCTGAGCCGGGCCGTGCAGCCTTCACCGCCGTCGAGGCGAAGCGAGAGCCGCGCTGGCGCCATGCGCTCGAGGGCACGGACGAAATGATCGCAATAAAGGTCGAACGGCGCGCCGTCGACGCGGTGAAAGGCGCGGGTCGCGAAGATGAATGCGGCCCCGGCGCCGTATATTTCCTGCCCCACCTGGCCCGCGGGCTGACCGTCGGCATAAAGATCCTCGACCGGGAAGGAGAGGGTGGGGTCGATGCGCCCGTTACCGGGGCGCTGTTCGTCCGAGACGGCCTCGGCGGGCAGGGCGTCGGGATAATAAAACCAGGCCCGATCGAGCGCATAGCGGCAATATTCCGAAATCAGCATGCGGGCCGCGGGCTCGAGATCGGGTCCGCTGTCGGCAAGATAATGTTCGAAAGCGGCGAAGCTGTCGAAACATTCGTAGATCGCCATATAGGGTGCGTCCTGCAGACAGGTCGCGCCCAGAAAGTTGCGGTGATGGACGGCGAGGCCGATCTCGCTTTCCCAGATCTCGGTGTGATGAAAGAAGCTCGCGAGATAGACATAGCTCTGCTCGCGGTAGACGTCGCGGCCGGTGACCCGCCACAGGCGCATGCAGGCGGCCGCCCCCCAGGCGGTGAGGTTGGCCTGATAATTGATGTCGAAACCCAGACCGACCGCAGTGTCGATCGCGGCGCATGCCTCGTCGAGATACAGCTTCTCGTCGGTGAGCTCGAAAGCCTCGAGCATCACCCAGGCATAGATGCCGCCGACATCGGTCTGGCCGCGCCCGTCGGCTCCGGCGGTTTCGGTGATGACCGAGAAGTCGGCGATCTTGTACTGGATCGGCCATTTGTAGGCGAAATGCCGCGCTGCGCGGATCGCATAAGGAAGCGATTTCAGAAACAGCCGCCGCGCCTTCGGGTCGCCATCGAGCGCCAGTTTTCCGAGGTTCAGCAGCGGGTGGTAGAGATACCAGCTGTCGACGGCGTCGGCATCCTTGTCGTCACCGACATTGGGCAGATAGCGGCGCAGCGTCTCGAGCTTCGGATCGTAAAATTTGCCGAGGCCGGCCTTGAACTCTTCCTCGAGGGGATGAACCTCGCCGCGCCATTTCCCCCAGTCGTGCAGCGCCTGCACGATCGACATCTGGACCATGGCGTCCGGATATTCGGCATCCGTATAGGGGTGGATGTACCGATGACCATAATGGCGCACGGTCGCCTCCGGCGCGGCGCCGAGATGCCGCGCCGTCCGCGCGGCCCTCTGCCGCCAGTCGCGATATTCGGTCGGCGGCAGAGACAGCGAACGATAGACGGCGCCCAGCATCTGGAGAAATCGCCGCGCGCTGTCGCGCTCGTCGGCCGGAGAGCCGTCGCGGACGACGAGCCTCGCATCGCTCAGCGTATAAGTGATCCCGGGCGCCAGCGGCGCGCCTTCGTCGGCAGTGTGGAGTGTCTGGCCGGGAAGGCGGAAGCCCAGCCCCGGCCAGATGCCTCCCACCGCGGCATCCGGATTGGTGCCAGTCGCCTGGAAATAGGGATTGAGCGCGGTGAAATCCTGGAAATAGAAAAAGGTACCAAAGGCGGGGTCGGTAAGTTCGCCATAGAGGAGCCCGGCGTTGAGACCGCGTTGCACCGCCTCGACGGTGCCGCGGGTCCCCATCGGATCGTCCTGGGCGTCGAACGGAAAGAAATCGCGCGCTCCCGGCGGAAGGAGCAGCGGCGCCGAGGGGCGGAGTGTCGAGACAAGGCGGAGGCAGGGGAGCGGCCCGGGTCGCGCCTCGAGCGCGACCTCATGCGCGCCGATCGCACTTTCGACATGCACGCGGGCGAGCTCGCCGCCCGCGCGCTTGACGCGGCGGACCTTCGCTGCGCCGGGCCACGAGGCCGCGCGCAGGGCGACGCCGCCGCTGTCGGCGCGCCGGACGAACAGCCAGAGCGCTTCGCCGCCCGCAGCAAGTTCGACGGAGAGGTCGTCGATTTTCTGCGAGACGATCGGAGTAGCGGCCGCGAGCTCACCGCGAACGCGAACGAGATCGGGCGTCAGCGGCGTGTCGCGGCGCGTCTCCACGCGCTGGTCAGTCACCGAAACAGGCCTTGGGAACATGGGTGATCCGACAGGCAAGATCGGCTTCCCCCGACGCGACGACATAATGATCGCCGCCGTCGGCGATGCCCGTCGTGAAGACGACATCGCGTATATAGAGCTTGTCTTCGAGCGGACGCGTAAGCTCGGGGTTCGCCTCGAGGAGCGGCCGGTGATCGGTGCGGAGGACGACCGAGGGATCGTCGAGATCGAGGAGCGACCAGTAGGTGCGGTAAATGCCGACGATCTCTTTCGGCTCGACCCCATGCCAGAGCGTGAGCCATCCCGCGTCAGTACGGATCGGCGGGGTGCCGCCGCCGATGCGCGCGGTCGCCACCGTGTCGGCATGCGGACGGATGCCGGGGGCCTCATGAGGCTTCCAGTGCAGCGCATCGGGCGAGGTCGCCAGGTTGATCGAGGGGCCCGCGCGCCACTTCGATCCCGGCGGATAGGCGAAGTAAAGATCGCCTAGCGGCCGCGTCTGCGCCCAGTAGCGGCCGTCGATCAGGCCCTCGAAGATCAGCATGTCCTTGTTCTGATGATCGAGAACGATCCCCTCGAAGACCCAGTCGAGGCCGTTCGCCGAACTGTAGAGCGTTGTCGAGTGGCGCTCGGGGCTCACCGAACAGGTAGTCATGAGCCAGCGCGTTCCGACCCGGCTGATGCGCGCGTCCTCGACGCCATAGCATTGAAAATCCGCGCCCGGATCGACCGCCTTGTCGTAATGGACGGCGACGATCTCGAGCCCGTCGGGCGAGAGCTCGACGGGAAGCAGCCACGAAAGCGAGGTTAGTGCCATGACCCGCCAGCTACCGCCGTGCACCATGAACTTTCTGGGATCCGACGTATCGCAAAGCTCGAGCGGCCAGCTATCGACCTTGTAGCGCCCAGCCTCCCACCGGATCGAATGGACATGACCATCCTCGATCGGGGCCCGGAGCGCCTCGGCGACGCGCACCATCATCAGGAGATTGCCCGAGGCGAGGCGCAGCAGGCCCGGATTGAAGGCACCGAGCATATAGGTCTCGCGGCCGAGCTGACCCGCAAGCGGCGAGCGCGACAGATCGACATCGTCGGGGCCGAAGACCAGCCGATCGGTCGCGAATTGCATGAGTACCGCTCCTTCGCCCAGGCCGGTCAGCGTGCCGGCTTGGAAGCCGGTTTCGCCGCCGGAGCGGATACCGCCTTGCGCGATGCCGATGTCTCGGCCGCCTCCTTCGTTCCGCCTTTTGCGTCGAGGTCGACGCCGGCTTCACGCGGCCAGTGCCGAAGCGCCACGCAGGCATCGAGGAAGGCGGTGACATCGCCAGGTTTGGCCAGCGCGATGCAGGCCTCGTCGAGCTTGTCGGCGAGGCCGGCGGCCGCGAAGAGAGGCGAGGCTTCGGCGCCATGGCCGATAAATTTGCAATGCGCGAAGGCGTCGCTGACGAAGTCCTTCGCCGCCGCATCGCCTGCCAGCAGCGCCGCCCCATCGTCGCTCGGGAGAAGCGCGACCGCGTCGAACAGGACGGACGGCCCGCCGTCGATCTTGTGCCGGCCCGCGACGCTCGTGCCGTCCGAGAGCGTAATCCCGCCAATCTTCGGTGCAACGAGTTCCCAGACAGCGCCGGCGGCGTCGACCGCCTTGGTCAGCGCCTTGAAGAGCCGCGCATCCGCGCCGTCGGTCGCGAGGATTCCGAGCTTGCGTCCCGCGAAGCTCGTCGGGCCGTTGAGCAGGATACTGAGCGGCCGCGAAGGGGGAAGGTCGGCGAGGGGCATTTTTGCGGCCTGGGCGGGCGCCGGAGGCGGCAGCCCCAGGCCATCGGCCACCGTGGCTGCGAGGCCGCGGTCGATATGGAGGAGATGCGATACGGTGCGGGCGCGAATGTCGGGGCGTTCGACCTTGGACAGCTCGAAAACAAGCGCGTCGCCGATATGCTTCTGCTCGATCGGGGTCTGGCTCACGAAGAATTGCCGCGCCTGGCTATAGTGGTCGGCGAAGCTCTCGGGGCGGATGCGGCGCTTGGCGCCTTCGGCCTCTTCGGCGAAGCTCGCAAAGCCGCGCGCGGGATCCTCGCGCGGGCCGCCGTCGGTCGGTCCCCAGCTGTTCGGCTCGTAATTGGCGCGGCCGACGGGGTTTCGCATCGCCATATGACCGTCCTGCTGGAAATGCGCCATCGGGCATTTCGGCGCATTGATCGGGATATGAGTGAAGTTCGGGCCGCCGAGCCTTTTGATCTGCGTGTCGAGATAGGAGAAATTGCGGCCCTGCAGCAGCGGATCGTTCGAGAAATCGATGCCGGGGACGATATTCTGCGTGCAGAAGGCGACCTGCTCGGTCTCGGCGAAGAAATTGTCGACGACGCGGTCGAGAACGAGGCGGCCGACGGTGCGGATCGGCACCTGCTCCTCGGGGATGAGTTTGGTCGCATCGAGCACGTCGAATTCGAACTTGTCCGCGAAGGCGTCGTCGAACAGCTGAACGCCGAGTTCCCATTCGGGAAAATCGCCGCTGTTGATCGCATCCCAGAGGTCGCGGCGATGGAAATCGGGGTCGGCGCCGTTGATCTTGACCGCCTCGTTCCACACCACCGACTGGAGGCCCTGCTTGGGCTTCCAGTGGAATTTGACGAAGGTCGATTTGCCCTTGGCGTCGACGAGGCGGAAGGTGTGGACGCCGAAGCCTTCCATCGTGCGGAAGGAGCGGGGGATCGCGCGGTCAGACATCACCCACATGATCATATGGAAGCTCTCGGGCATCAGGCTCACGAAATCCCAGAAATTGTCGTGGGCCGATTGCGCCTGCGGGAAGGCTCGGTCGGGCTCGGGCTTCACCGAATGGACGAGGTCGGGGAATTTCATCGCATCCTGGATGAAGAAGACGGGGATATTGTTGCCGACAAGATCCCAATTGCCTTCCTTGGTGTAGAGCTTCACCGCGAAACCGCGCACGTCGCGTGCGAGGTCGAACGAGCCTTTCGAACCCGCGACGGTCGAGAAGCGCACGAAGGCGGGCGTGCGCTCGCCGACGCGCTGGAAGATGTCGGCGCGGCTGACGTCGGCGAGGCTGTCGGTAAGCTCGAAATAGCCGTGCGCGCCATAGCCGCGCGCATGAACGACGCGCTCGGGGATACGCTCATGGTCGAAATGGAAGATTTTCTCGCGGAAATGAAAATCCTCGAGCAGCGTCGGGCCGCGCGCGCCCTGCTTGAGGCTGTTCTGGTCGTCGGCGACCGGCACGCCATGCTGGGTGGTGAGCGGCGCATGGCCGGCGCCCGCCTGATGCGCCTCGCCGCCGGTGCCACGATCCTCGCCATAGCTCTGCATGATCGGCGCATCGGCGGGAAAGAGCGGTGCCTTGCGCGGGGACTCTCCGCCTATGTCCTTTCCCGCAATCGCAGCGGCGCTCTGGCCGCGGCCGGGCTTCGGCTTGGCGGCGCCCGGACGGGCGGGTGCGGGGGAGGGGGGGGATTTGGCCATGGCGGATCTCGCTTTTATTGAAGGGCGCAGCAGTTGGGCGGAACGCGGTCCGCGGGCGTGCATGCACGCCCTCCGGACCCGGCGATGGAACGAGTTTGCGCTTTGAAAGTTGCTGCACCGGGCATGCGATTAACCTCGATCATGACGATTCCGCTTCCCTTGTGAGGGGTTGCCGGGCTTTCGGAATTTTCGCAGTCGAGCAGGCCCGCTCATGCATTTCGGACGAAACAGGGAACGTCAGTCATGTTAACCGATCGCTTCTTGAGAGACCGTCGCGGGGTAAGCCTCGAGGCCGGCGAGCGCGCGCGCCTCGAAGCCGCCATCAGCACCACTTCGACCGTCGAGGCCCGCAAGATCATCGCGCGCGCCGGCGAATGGCTCGACCAGAGCACGCTCCTCGTCGAGGGCATCATGTCGCGCTATCTCGACGACCGGGACGGTCTTCGCCAGCTTGTCGCGATCCACCTGCCGGGCGACTTTGTCGACCTCCACGCCTACCCGCTGAAACACCTCGACCATGATGTCGGTACGATGACTCCGGCTACGATCGCGATCGTCCCGCATGTCGAGCTCGACGCGATCACCGAGGAAATGCCCGAGCTGACGCGCAAGCTCTGGTTCGCAACCTTGCTCGATGCCGCAATCCACCGCGCCTGGCTCTTCCGGCTCGGCCGCCTCGATGCCATAGGGCGCGTCGCGCATTTCTTCTGCGAGACCAATGTGCGTCTCCAGTCGGCGGGGCTGAGCGACGGGCGTCAGTTCACGCTCGGACTGACGCAGGCCGATGTCGCCGAGATCTGCGGCCTGACGACCGTGCATGTGAACCGGGTCGTGCGCCATCTTCGCGAGGAAGGGCTTTGTACGTTCCGCAACGGCAAGGTCGAGATTCTCGATGCCGCGAAGCTGGCGCGGCGCGGCCAGTTCGATCCCGCCTATCTCTATATCGACGATCCCGCATCTCCGCCGCTCCCAGACCAGAGGCCCCGCCGATGACCTATGATTTGTCTTCCCCGCAGCCGCCCGAGACGGAAGCGGGGATCGCCACCGCCGAAGATGGCGTTGTCCTGCTCGATGGCCCCGACGGTGTCGCGGTGACGATGACCCCGGCGGCGGCGCGCAGTACCGGCGAAAGCCTTATCGAGGCGGCGAGGCGTGCGGAAGAACAGCTCGCCGCTAGGCGGTCATGAAGGGACGCCTGATCGCTCCCGTACGGGGGCGACGGGGCCGTCGCCCATCTGGCGCCAAGGAGCCGACGCACAGCGCGCGGCGCCGATAAACGCATTGATCGATGTTGTATCGCTGCCGTCCGGGGGAACGCGGTGATACGGCGGCGGGTTCTGCCCGGGAGCGGCGCCAGCGGGTGCCGCCCACCGAGGAGAAGCCGCACGTGGAAGAGGCCGCCGGACTGATTGCGCCTGCCGCGACGATGATCGCGGCGATGATGACGGCAGCCAATCTCGGCGCGCGCGTGACCGGCTCGGGCTTCGTCGTGTTCACTTTGGGCTCGCTCGCCTGGTCGGTCGTCGGGTTCACATCGGGCCAGACCAATCTTCTTGCGACGAACCTGTTCCTGACGCTCGTCAATCTCGTCGGAATATGGCGCTGGCTCGGCCGCCAGCGCGGCTATGAGGATGGCGCGCGGCGTGCCGCGAAGCGAAGCCGGATCGCGGCCTCGCCCTCGCTCTTCGCCGCGAGTGCGCTAGGCGGTCTTCCGGTGAGCGATATCCGCGGCGAAGTTGTCGGCCAGGCGGTCGATGCGATGATCGAATGCGAAAGCGGATGCCTCTCTTATGTCGTCGTCGCGAGCGGCGGGCTCGGCGGCATCGACGAGACGCTGCGCGCGGTACCGGCGACGATGCTCGACTGTCATGCCGACGGGCTCGTGCTGCTGATAAGCGCGGCGGAATTTGAGGCGCGCGACGCGCTGGACGGCGAAGCTTGGCCGGCGCGTCCGCCTCGCGATCAAGGGGCCATGGGTGATGTGTAAGGGGAGGGCGGCGAGGCCTCGGTGGCGGCGGGCGGGCGGCCGCGGGGCGCTCGCGCGCCAGCGGATTATGGCGGGGCTCCAAGATGAGCATCCTCATCCGTGCAGCTCATGCTTCCCGCCATTTGTTCCACGACAACGGCGCCTGTCCCGCCGCGCGCACGCTGCGGCGATTTTTTCCTCCAACCCCCGGAACAATCGCGGCGGACAGGCGTCACTCGACCATCGCCCCGGCGCGCCGGGGCCGCTTCCCCCGACCGGCGCCGGCCCCGCCGACGCTCCCCAGATGACGCCCGGCCTCTGTCCGGGCGGGAGATGATCCATGTCCAGATCCAAGAATGACCTTCCCGATCCGCTGATTCTCGCCGCCGCTGGCGCGGGCATCGCCGTGCTCGCAACCGGCGCGGCGCTCTTGCCGCGCCGTCGGCACCGCGAGAGCCGAGGGCAAGAAGAAACAATCGCGACCGATGCGCCGCATTGGACGCTCGACAAAGCCTCCTCCCGCGCATTGTTCGGCAAGTCGGTGCTGATCAATCGCCCCCGCGCCGAGCTCTATGCGGCATGGATGCCCGAACGCTTTCCCGAGTTCATGGAGAATGTAGTCGCGGTCGACGACCTTGGCGACGATGTCTCGCAGTGGACGATCAGGGCGCCCGCCGGGCGCGAGGTGACACTGGTCAACCGCATCACCGAGCGCGTCGAGGACACATCGATCTATTGGCAAAGCACGCCGGTCTCCGACATCGCGAACAGCGGCGAGGTACGCTTCATCGACGCGCCGGCGGGGCGAGGCACCTATGTCAGCCTGATCCTCGCCTATGACCCGCCCGCCGGGAAGGTCGGGCGCTTCGCCGCCAAGCTCCTTCAGCGCGAGCCCGAAGTGCAGGCGCGGCGCGACCTTCACCGTTTCAAGCAGCTCATGGAAACCGGCGAAGTGACGACCAATGCCTCGCCCTCCGCGCGAGGCGCCGAGAGCCCTACCGAGCCGCACATCTGAACGCCGAACCGCAGCACAATCACATCAAGGAGAAGGCCATGCGCGCCGTTACCTGGCAGGGACGCCACAAGATCAGTGTCGAAACCGTTCCCGATCCCGAAATCGTCAACCCGCGCGATGCGATCATTCGCGTGACCTCGACCGCGATCTGCGGCTCGGACCTTCATCTTTACGACGGCTATATTCCGGGCATGCGCGCGGGCGATATCGTCGGGCACGAATTCATGGGTGAAGTGGTCGAGACCGGCGCCGCCTCGACGCTGCAGCGGGGACAGCGCGTCGTCGTGCCTTTCACGATCAGCTGCGGCCAATGTTTCTTCTGCGAGAAGCAGCAATATAGCGCCTGCGATAACAGCAACCCGTCCGAGACGCGCGATGCATCCGAGCTGATGATGGGTCATGCGATGGGCGGGGCGTTCGGCTATGCGCATCTCACCGGCGGCTATGCCGGCGGGCAGGCCGAATATGTCCGCATTCCCTATTCGGATGTCGGGCCGGTCGTCATTCCCGACGATCTTGCCGACGACGACGTGCTCTTCCTGTCGGACATCTTGCCGACGGGCTGGCAGGCGGCGGTCAACGCCGACATCGAGCCCGGCGACACCGTCGCGGTCTGGGGCTGCGGCCCCGTCGGCCTGTTCACGATCCAGTCGGCGCTGCTGCTCGGCGCGGGGCGCGTGATCGCGATCGATCATTTTCCGACGCGCCTCGCGCTCGCGAAGAAATATGGTGCAGAGATCCTCGAATATACGAAGGTCGATGTCCGCGAGGCGCTCGCCGAAATGACCGGCGGCATCGGGCCCGACGCCTGCATCGACTGCGTCGGCATGGAGAGCCACGGGTTCACGGTCGACAACATCCTCGACCAGGTGAAGGTCAAACTGCTCTCGTCCACCGAGCGCATCCACGCCTTGCGCCAGGCGATCCTTGCGTGCCGCAAGGGCGGCCGACTTTCGATTCCCGGCGTTTACGGCGGTTTCGCCGACAAATTCCCGCTCGGTCAGCTCATGGAGAAGGGCCTCACCGTCAAGAGCGGACAGACGCATGTCCAGCGCTATTCGGGCGATCTGCTGGAGATGATCCAGGCCGGCAAGTTCGATACCGTCTCGCTCATCTCGCATCACGCATCGCTCGAGGACGCCGCCGACATGTACCGGCACTGGCACGACGAGCAGAACCTCTACACGAAGATCGTCCTCAAGCCCGGCCTCGCAAAAGGGGCCGTCTCGGCACGGCAGGAGATGGAACATGCCTGATCGCAAACTCGCTATCGTCACCGGCGCCTCGAGCGGTATCGGCCGAGAGATCGCCATACTCGCCGCGAAGGATGGTTATGACCTCATCGTCGCGGCCGACGAGCCGCTCGTCGATGCTGCCGCGGGCCTCCTTGCCAAGGGCGTCGAGGTCGAGGCAGTCGAAGCCGACCTCGCGACTGCTGCCGGGGTCGAACGTCTTCTCGCCGCCGCGGGCGGCAGGCCGATCGACATTCTCGTCGCCAACGCGGGCCACGGCCTCGGACATGGTTTTCTCGACCAGCCGGTCGACGAGTGGCGTCACGTCATCGACACCAATATCACCGGCACGCTGTTGCTGCTCCAGCCGGTCCTGAAGGCGATGGTCGCGCGCGGCGAAGGCAAGGTGCTGATCACCGGCTCGATCGCCGGTCATCTCGCCGGCTCTTTCCAGGCGGTGTACAACGGCACCAAGGCCTTCGTCGACAGTTTCGCCGCGGCGATCGGCAACGAATTGAAGGACAGCGGCGTCACCATCACCTGTCTCAAACCCGGCGCGACCGAGACGCGCTTTTTCGAGCGGGCCGGCATGCTCGACACCAAGGTCGGGCAATCGGAAAAAGACGATCCCGCCGATGTGGCGAAAACCGGATGGGACGCGCTCCTCGCAGGAGAGCATGCGGTCGTTCACGGGCTCAAGAACAAGGCGCAGGTCCTGGCCTCGGGCGTTCTCAGCGAAGCGGCGACAGCCGAGATGCACCGGAAACTGGCCGAGCCGGGGTCGGGGAAGCAAGACTGATCTGGCCGATCCGGCCCCATTTGTTGAAGAGGAGACGATCATGAACAATCGCAATGACAGCAGGGGTGGAGCCTCCGCCAGCGATGGCTCGCTGCCGCAAGAACCTGTGGAACGCCGCGAGAATGTCGGGACGACGACGCCCGAGCGCTATCCCGCCGGCGAGCGCGAGGCCGGCGACGTATCGGGGGCCGCCAACCGCGGCCATCGGCGCAGCACCGGCAGCGGCCCGGTCAGCGGAAGCGGCGCGGGTGCCGGCGGCAAAGGCAATGCGGAGGATTATGACAGCGATCCGCAAGGCGGCGGCGGGCGCGCTGCCGAACCCGATACGCCCCCGCCCGGCAAGGGAGCGGACGCGCCGGTTGGCGGGAGCCGTTAGGCCCTCGCGGTGGTCGGGCGGCGCGGCGCAATCGCTCTGGCAGCGCCGTACCCGGCCGTTCACTCGATCCGGTAGTCGATCGGCTTGAAGCTGCCGCCGCAGCTGTCGTAGGCCGAGCAGGCGGTGAGCCCGACGATCAGGTCGTCGAGCGCGCGAAGCCGTATGAAGTCACCGGCCTTCGTCGTCGGCGGAAGGACGCGGATCTTGCCGTCGCTGCCGACCGGCACATTCATGAACAGGTTGAACGCGACGGGAATGGCGTCGGCAGCAATCCCATATGGCTCGAGCGCTTCGGCCAGATTGCCGAAGCAGCCGCGATGAACGGGCTTGTCGGCGTAGAAATGACGAAAGGTAGCCTCGCTGCACGGCGTCAGCAGAAAATCATGCACCCCGCAGCTATCCTCGACGATCTCGAGCAGCGCGTTTGACCGGTTCGACCACAAGCGGTTGCCGGTCGTCAGCCGGATCGTCTCTTCATAGTCGAACGTCCGCCCGTTCGAGATCGCTTCGCGGGGATCCGCCGCACGAAACGCAAGAAGGTCGCCGACCTGGCCGCCCTCGGGGTCGGTCACGCAGAGAATCTTGTCCTTGGGAAGCGTGAAGGCGACGCCGCTGCGGGGCGCGATCCGGTCGGTCATGAATGCTCCTGAACTGAGAAGGTGCGGCGGGAATGAACTAAGATGTCATGAAGCGGTTGCCGGGAGGAGGACGAAATGCGGCGAGCGAAAGCCGCCGCGCTAATCGCGCGGCGGCTTTGAAACGCCGGTTCCGAGCCTCTGTCAGGGGGCCAGCTTGCCGAGTTCGGCTCGGTGCGCTTTCACCACCGGCACAATCTCTGCTGCCGCCTGCTTGAGCTGGACTGCCTCGCCTGAGGCGGCATAGCGCTGATGAAGCGCCAGCGCCGCACCATGCGCGGTTTTCTGGTGATCGAGGTAGATTTTGTCGATCCCTGCGGCATCGGCGGCCTTGATGTCGGCAAGCATCTCCTCTTGGTCAGGTGCGAGCTTGGGTGCCGGCGCCTCGACCCCGGCGCTCGCGGCGGCCGCCTTCACTTTCGCGGTCGATTTGCCGTGGTTGTCGATCATCATCTCGGCAAAGGCCCTGACCTTTGCATCTTTCGATTTGGCGAGCAGGGCTTTCGACGATTCGATCTCCCAGAGGTCGCCGGCGCCCGCCTGGGCAACATAGTCTGCGGTGCTAACGGCTGCCGCCGGCGTTGCGGCGGCCGGAGCGGGCTCCGGCGCCATGGCGGCGGTGTCGGCAGACGCGGCGGCTTGCTCCTCGTCGCGCGTATCGGGTCCGCCGCATCCCGCGACAATCGCGGCAATCGCCGCGGCTCCAATCCAAGTCTTCATCTTATCTCTCCTCAAACCATTTTGTGCGCGTCGGCTGGGCGGCGCTTTTCCGCATGCAAGACCGGGCCGCAGCGCGCGCGGCCCGGTCTTTCACCCGGAAAGCGGGGGCGGAGGTCAGCTGCGCTGTTTGCCCTGGTCCTTGCTTCCGGACTGCTTGTCGGCTCCCGACCGGCTCTTGCCGCCGTCCTGCTGCTGCTGGCTGCCCTTGCCGGACGAGCTGCCCTGCTGCTTGCCGTCTTTCTTGTCATTCTGTGCCATGACGTATCCTTTCCATGCGGCCCGAGGCGGGCCAATACGGAAACCCCGCGCCTGTCCGGCTTGTTGCGTGAAAGAGGAGCTGGGTTGATCGAAGTTATACGCTTTTGGCGTGCGGCAGCGGTCCGGGGCGCCGTGCGTGTTCCGGCCGCCTTTCGCGACGGCGCGGCCCGTGGCGGCGGGGCGGGGCGGGCAGGCGCGTTCGGGGCTTCGCCGGACTCATCATGCGTGCGGGAGGGCGGCGGCGCGGCGCCGGTGCGGCCAAAAAGGGCCCGGCGCGCGGCGCGGCCCGCGGTCGCCTGACGCACCTTCAACCAAGGCAGGCGACGATCGTCTCGATCACCGCGATCGTTTCCCTGGGGTCGCGCACGCGCACCGTGTCGAGTCCTAGCAACTTCGCCGGATAGTCGTTGCCGCCCGGAAAGATCGCGTCGCCGATGAAGATCATGTCGCCGAGCGCGATTCCGCTCTCGGCGCTCAGCTTCTTGAGTCCATAGCCCTTGTCGACGCCCTCGCGCGTGACGTCGATCGAAGTCGCGCCGCCCATGTTGATCGACAGGCCCGGGAGCCGCTCGCCGAGATCCGCCTGGATGATCCGCCGCTTCGCGAAGTCGGGATCCCAGACTTCCTTGGCGGCGATCGGCGCCTGCTGGCCGAGCGCCGAGAAAGTGATCTGGCTGCCGCGGTCCTCGATGCGGTCGCCCCAGACTTCCTCGGGAACGAACCCCGTCGCCTCGAGCGACGCGTCGAAGGCGGCGAGGATGCGCGCCTTTTCCTCGTCGCTGAACAGCTCGGCATAAAGCGGCGTCCAGGCGCCGCCGCGGTGGACGAAAAGCTTCGTGCCCGTCGTCGGCATCAGCCAGAGCCGGCCCCGATCGGCGTTTGCCGGAAGTCGGCTCGCGACCTGCTTGTCGAACTGCGGCCAGTCGCCTCCCGAAATCACCGCGACCTCGGCGACGCCCAGGAGCTTCGCGATCGCCGCGCCCATTTCGGGGGCGAGCGGCTGCTTGCTTTCCGCCAGGGTTCCATCGAGATCGAAGGCGACGAGTTTCTTCATGATTGTCTCCTCTGTTCGCTGTCGCCGGCGCGCGGCCGGCAAAGCCTCACAATCGCCCGACGCCGGACTAGGTTCCTGCCGGATTTTCCTCGGTCCTCGCTCGAGCGGGCAGCCGCGCCGGCATGGCGGGCAGCGCTCGTCGGCATGGAGGGACCGCGGCGGCGGCGTCAGATCGCTTGCCGGAAGCCCCGCACGGCCAAGGCAACGAGTTCGGCTTTGGAGGCGTTAGCGTCTCGATGACGAGGAAGACCATTCGATGACCCCGCGCTGGCCTTCGGTGCTCTGGGTGGTTCGCCACGGCCAAAGCGCGGGCAATGTCGCGCGCGATGCCGCCGACGCGGCGGGTGACCTGCGCATTGCGCTCGACCACCGCGATGTCGATGTGCCCCTCTCCGCGCTGGGCGAGCAACAGGCACAGGCGCTCGGCGCCTGGTTCGCAGCGGGCGAAGAAGACGGCCGCCCCGAGATCATGCTCGCCTCGCCCTATGTCCGGGCGGTGCAGACCGCCGAAATCTTTCGCGGCGCAGGAGGCTGCGCGGCCGACGAGAAAATCTGCATCGACGAGCGGCTGCGCGAGAAGGAGTTCGGCATCCTCGACGGCCTCACGCGCCGAGGCATCGAGGCGGCGCATCCCGATCAGGCCGAATTCCGGCTGGCGCTTGGCAAATTCTATCACCGCCCGCCGGGCGGCGAGAGCTGGTGCGATGTGATCCTGCGCCTCCGCTCGCTCCTCGACACGGTCTCGCTCCATTATGGCGGGCGGCGCGTGATGATCGTCGCGCACCAGGTGGTCGTCCTTTGCCTGCGCACCATCATCGAAAATCTGGGAGAGGCCGAGATATTGGCAATCGATAGCGAAGGCGACGTCGCCAATTGCGCGATCACCGAATATCGCTTCGACGCTGACATGGGCCGCGACGGCAACCTCGTCCTGTCGCGCTACAATGTAACTGCGCCGATGGAGGGCGAGGTTGCGGTCACCCGCGAACCCGATGCGATGGTGGCCGCGCGTGGCTGAGGCAACCCCGCTCGACACCGCCTGGCTGAAGGCGCATCCGCTTCCCGATCATCATGACAATGTCGACAAGAACGGCCGCGGCCGCGTGCTCGTGATCGGCGGTTGCCGCCGGGTGCCAGGCGGCATGCTGCTCACCGCCGAGGCGGCGTTCCGCGCCGGGGCGGGCAAGGTGACGATCGCGACGATCGCCTCGGCGGCGATCCCGATCGGCATCGCCTTTCCGGCCTGCGCCGTCGTCGCGCTCCCCGAAACCGAAGCGGGCGAGATTGCGCCCGAGGCGGCCGAACTGCTGCTCGCCGAGGTGGCACTGCACGACGCCATCGTCTTTGGGCCCGCGATGATCGACGCCGACATCGTCCGGACCCTGCTCGAAGCCCTGCTGCCGGCGCTGCCCGAGGACATCTTCCTCCTCCTCGACGCCGTCGCGCTGCGCGCAGCGGCCGCACATTCGGATGCGATCCGGGCGCGCGCCGCGCACACAATCCTCACCCCGCACGAAGGCGAACTTGCCGCGATGCTCGATGTAGCGAAAGAGGAGGTCGCAAGCGACCCGCTCGCGTCGCTCGGCAAGGCGGCCGACCTCTTCGGCGCGGCGGTGATGGTCAAGGGCGCGACGAGCCATCTCATCGCCGAGGGGAGCTGCCTGGCTTATGCGGGCGGCGGGCTCGGCCTTGCCGTCAGCGGCTCGGGCGACGTGCTGGCGGGCCTCATCGCCGGGCTCGGCGCGCAAGGCCTCTCGCCCCTGCAGGCGTCCGCCTGGGGCATCTGGCTGCACGGCGAAGCGGGGCGGCGGCTCGGCGAAACCATGGGGCCGCTCGGCTATCTTGCGCGCGAGCTGCTGCCGCTCGTCCCGGGGCTGATGCGCGGTGTCTGAGCTCGATCTCCTCGACCCCGATCTCCTGCTGCCGATCGCGGGGGCGGTCATCGCCGGCGCGATTATCGGCGGCGAGCGCGAATATCGCGCGAGCCCGGCGGGTCTGCGCACCCATATCCTCGTCGCGCTGTCCTGCTGTCTCCTCATGCTGTCGGCCGTTCACCAGATGGAATGGCTCACCGACACGCCGACCGAGGTCGTGCGCATCGATCCCGTGCGCATGGCGCATGGCGTGCTCACCGGCATCGGCTTCCTGTGCGGGGGCGTGATCTTTCGCGAGGGGCTCAATATCCGCGGGCTCACCACCGCTGCATCGCTCTGGATGACCGCGACACTCGGCATCCTGTTCGGGGTCGGCTTCTACGAACTCGCCATCTTCGGCGGCGTCGCGACCTTCCTCGTGCTCGCTGCCGTCACCTGGACCGAGCGCCACGCGCCGCAGCGGCGCATCGCGCATATCACGCTCGACTATCGGGCGGGAACGAGCATCGCCTCGGCCGAGGTCATCGCCCTGCTCGGCGAACATGGCCTCAAGGCGATCACCGTCGAACAGCGCCGCGCCGGCGGCGCGCCCGGTTTTACCGCCATCGCCGCAGGCTATGGCGAGGAATGTGCCGATGCGCTGGCGGCGGCGCTCAGCGAGGACGATCGCATCGCCGCCTTCGACATCAGGCCGCAGCAGGGATGAAGGGTGGGGCCGGAACGGGCGCGGGCATGTCCGCTGGCCGCGACCCTTCGGGCGAGCCCGCTTATGATGCGCTCGTCATCGGCGCGGGACCCGCAGGGCTCACCGCCGCTCTCTATCTGGCACGCTATCGCCGCCGCACCCTCGTGCTCCACGACGGGCGCTCGCGCGCACTCGGGGCGCCGATGGCCTGGAACGTGCCCGGCTTTCCCGACGGAATATCGGGAGCCGATCTCGTCGCGCGGCTCACCGATCAGGCCGGGCGATATGGCGCCGACATCGAAGTGGCTCGCGTCGATCACCTGTCTGCGAACGCGGGAGGTGCCCCCTTCGCGGCGCAGCTCGAAGACGGCCGCCGCCTGTCGGCGCGCGGGCTCATTCTCGCGACCGGCGTCATCACCAACGAGGCGGTGCTCGATAGCGGCGACCATGACGCCGCCGTCCGCAGCGGGGCGCTGCGCTACTGCCCGATCTGCGACGGATTTGAGCATCGCGGGCGCAAGATCGCCGTACTCGGGTCGGACCTTCATGGCGCCGCCGAGGCGATGTTCCTGAGGCAATATACCGACGATGTGACCCTCATCCCCAAGTGGCAGGTCGAGCTCACGCCCGCGCAGCGTGCCGAACTTCTGGCAAGCGACGTGCGGATCGAGGAGCGGCAGCTGCTTCGCCTCGCGCACCGGGACAGACGCATCGCGGTGCAGCTGGAGGGTGCAGAGGACGCGCTTCTCTTCGACACCCTCTATCCGGCGCTCGGGTCCGAACCGCGCAGCGAATTGCTGGCGGGGCTCGGTCTCCAGGGCGACGCCAATCGCTGCCTGCCCGCCGATGCCTTTGCCGAGCCCTTGATGCCCGGCGTCTATGGCGCCGGCGATGTTCTCGCCGGGCTCGACCAGATCAGCACCGCGACGGGCCATGGCGCGGCGGCTGCGACGCGGCTTCACAACTGGCTGCGCCGTGTCGAAGGGCATGTAATGGCGGACCAGCACTGAAGGACAAGGGGCAGGCTATCGCTTCGACGGATGCACGAAAGCTGCTCGGCCGGGCGCGTTCGGCCCACATAGTCGTTGGGCAAAACCTGCCTCGTTGAGCCTGGCGATGCAATAGGGGAGAGGGCGCTGCCCGTCGCAGCGCGTGCAGGATTGATTTCGATCATGATGATTTCGCGCCTTGGAGTCCCGAAATCTGCTAAGTAGAACTGGCTGAGTCCCACCCTCAACGGCGTCTGTTGCGGCTGTCTTGTTTTGCAGTTCGTCCTTTGCATGAGGCCTGCCGATCATTGGGTGCTGAGAGCAGGGTCGCGCTTGCTCCGGAACAGGAATGGAGCATGTCATGCGCCTTTTTCACCTTCTTTTTCATGGCGAGGATGCGCGCGAGCCGCGCCGCGTCGAATTTCGCGCGCCCGACGCCTATCAGGCGTTCCAGTTCGCGCTCAACGATCGCGGCAGTGCCGAGGTCGAACTATGGGACGGCGAGCAGCTTCTCGTACGCATGAGCAAGACCGAAGCCAATCTCTGGAAGCTGCACGGCCTCCCCCCATCCCAAGGCACCGCGGGGCCCTCTGCTCAGCCAGGCGCCGCCGCCGCCTGAACCGCGCTGAGCCGGTGACGCGCTCGCGAGGGACTTGTGACAAGTGGATAACGCCCGCTTGCCCGCCTCAGGCGGGCCGGCCGTCTTGCCCGGCGCAGAGGCCGAGGCAGGCATCGACGAGCGCGCTCATCAGCACGGGCTTCGAGAAGAAGAAGCTGCCATCGACCTGGCGGTCGGCGAGCGGCACATTGGCCGAGGCGTAGACGACGCCGCCGCCCGGATGAGCGGTGCGGTACGCTTCCGCGAGGCTCCATCCGTCGAGAGCGCCGGCAAGCCGGATATCGGTCACGAGGATATGCGGTCGCTCCTCGCCGATCAGGAGCAGCGCATCCTCGGCGCTTTCGACCTCGCGAACCGCGAACCCGGCCTCCTCGAGCGCCTCGACGATGTCGATGCGGACGAGCCATTCGTCTTCGGCGACGATGGCCGTGCAGAGAGGGGCGGGGGACGGGTTTGGCACGCTGATGACTTTCGCCCTGAAACATGGATCGAAGTTGAGAGGTCGCTCGGCGTCACGGCTGGGCGCATGGCAGTCTCGGCGGAACGCATCAACCACTCAAGGGTTTCTTTGCCATAGCGAATTCCCGTTTCGGGAACGCAGGGGCCATCGGAGGGGCAGGGACCATGACATATGCGTGAGACGCTGATCGAGGACGAAGCGGCGCAAGGGGGCTTAGCCGTTCGCGAAAGTGCCGCGCACCTCGCGGCGCTCGTCGAGGGCTCGGACGATGCGATCATCAGTAAAACGCTCGATGGAACCATCACCAGCTGGAATCCCGCGGCCGAACGCATGTTCGGTTTTCGTGCCGACGAGATCGTCGGCCGCTCGATCCTCACCCTCATCCCCGAGGAACGCCGCAGCGAAGAAACCGCGATCATCGAGCGTGTGCGCGCCGGCGAGCGCGTTCCGCCTTTCGAGACGGTCCGTCGGCGCAAGGACGGCAGCCTCGTCGACCTCTCGATCACCGTGTCGCCGGTGCGCCGCGCCGACGGCACGATCATCGGCGCTTCGAAGATCGCGCGCGACATCTCGGAACGAAAGGCGGTCGAGGCGCAGCTCGCCCGCCAGGCCGAGCGGCTGACCCAGCTCAATCGCGCCGCCCTCCTCGTCTCGCAGGATCTCGACCTCGAACGGATCGTCCAGGCGGTGACCGATATCGCGACCGAACTCAGCGGTGCGCGCTTCGGCGCCTTCTTTTACAATGTGCTCGGCGACGAGGGCGAAGGCTATCTGCTCTTCTCGCTTTCCGGTGCGCCGCGCGAGGCGTTCGAGCGCTTCGGCATGCCGCGCAATACCGCCGTCTTCGACCCTACGTTCCGCGGAGCGGGGACGATCCGGTCGGACGATATCCGCAAGGATCCGCGCTACGGCCTGAGCGCGCCGCACCACGGCATGCCCGACGGGCATCTGCCCGTCGTGAGCTATCTCGCGGTTCCCGTCATCTCGCGCTCGGGCGCGGTGCTCGGCGGTCTTTTCTTTGGCCATGACGAGCCCGCCATGTTCAATGCCGAGGTCGAGGAGCTTGTCGAGGCCGTGGCTGCGCAGGCGGCGGTGGCGATGGACAACGCCCATCTTCACGAGGCGGCGCGCGTCGAGATCGCGGCGCGCGTGAAGGCCGAAGAGGAGCTCCAGCTCACCCTCGCCGAAATGCGCCACCGGGTGAAGAACACGCTCGCGATGGTCCAGGCGATCGCCGCGCAGACGTTTCGCGAGACGCCGGCCGCCGAGCGCCAGTCGTTCGAGGCGCGCGTCCGCGCCCTCTCCGACGCGCACGACCTCCTCACCGAGCGCCACTGGGGCACCGTATCGGCCGGTGAAATGATCGAGCGCGCGCTGCACGCTTTCGACAAGATGAAGCCGGGCCGCATCAGCCTCGCGGGGCCGGACGCAGAGGTGCCGGCGTCGAGGGCGCTGCTCGCGGCGATGGCGCTGCACGAACTCGGGACCAATGCGGTCAAATATGGAGCGCTGTCGGGCGATGCCGGCACGGTCGCGGTCGAGTGGGACATGGTGAACGAGAGCGGCCGGGATCGGCTCCGCCTGCGCTGGAGCGAGCAGGGCGGTCCCCCCGTCGCGCCTCCCGCACGTACGGGTTTCGGCACGCGAATGCTCGAACGGGCGCTCCGCGGGCAGGGCGGCAGCGCCGCGATCGAATTCCGGCCCGAAGGTGTCTGCTGCACCCTTGAACTTCCCGCATGACCAGCATCTTGGGCGCGGCTGGAGCGCGCGAGGCTCGCGCGCTTCGTGGGTCGAGGATCGAAGGTGCGGGCCGAAGGTCGATGGTCGAAGGGAGCGGGTCGCGGGTGGGCGTCACAAACCTTGCTCGTGGCTGGCGAGTCGGGCGCGGCTCGGTTAAGGCATAGCCATGGCGGGAATCGGATCACGCATCGACGAGTCGGGAATGCTGCTGCGGGTGGCAGGCGGCTTCGCGCTTCGCCGCGACCTCGGCGGCCGCTGGCGGCTCGACCTTCGCCGCACCCCCGTCGACCATGTCGAGAAGCGCGTGCGCATCACGGGCACGCTCGTCGGCGACGATCTTGTCGAGGTCGACGGCGTCGCCCCGGAAGGCGCTACCGCGGCGGGTGGTGCTCTTCCGGACAGCGGCTCGCCGATCGAAGCATAGCCGCGCCGCCACTGGCCGGAGCTGCCTGGCAGGAGGATCGTAAAGCGGATGTCCGCAGGCGGTCCGGATGCCTCTCATTTTTGACGGTCTCGAGCCGCGGAACAAAGTGCCGCGGCGCCGGTTGAAGCTTGCATGACCCAGACCATCGCAACCCCCGCACCCGCCGCCGATCCGGCGCGTATCGTCGTCCTTCTCTGTGCGCTGGGGCAGATCGGAGCTGTTCTCTTGCCGGCGATGGGGATCGGCACGCCGGTCGGCGAGCGTTCGGACGCCGTGCAGACGCTGATAACGCCCGCGGGCTGGGCCTTCTCGATCTGGGGAGCGCTTTATCTGGGATCGCTGGTTTTCTCGCTTCTCCAGTTTACGTCGGCCGGGCGCGATAGCACCTTGTTCGCCGCGCTGCGCTGGCCGGCAGCCGGTGCTTTTCTCGGCAATGCGCTCTGGGCCACTTGGGTGCAGCTAGGCGACATCGACGCGGTATCGACCCTCATCATTTTCGGCTCGCTTGTCTCGATCCTCATCGCCTATCGCCGTATCGCTGCCTGGACGGCGCCCTTTTCGGCGGCCGAGCGCTGGGGCGCCATCCTGCCGCTGTCGGCGCTCGCTTCCTGGTTGACGGCGGCGTCGATCGTCAATGTCGCCGCCACTTTGCGCTACTATGGCGTCGACGCTGCGCCCGATGTCGCGCCGCTCATCTCCGCCGCGATTATCGTCGTCGGCGGTCTGATCGCGGCCGCGGCCCTGGCGCGGGGCAAGGGTAATCCGCCCTTCGCACTCGTCTTCCTCTGGGCGCTGGCAGCAATCTTTGCAGCCGGCGGACAGGAGGCGGCTGCCCTCGCGGTGGCGGCAGCGATCGCGGCGATCCTCGTGCTGATCGGAATTTCGCTGGGCTGGCGCGACGGCGGCGCGCACCATTGGTCCGGTTGGAGATCGTAATTCTGTCTCGGGGACGCTTGAGCGTCTTCGCCGCGCGATCGGCACCTTCTTACGGCGAGGCGCACCGGGGATCGCCGCGTCCCTGCGGCCAGCCGCGATCCCGACCCGCGCTTGAGGCGTCTGCCGGGGCGCGGCCCCGGCGCAACGGGCTTCGCCCGTCCTCCACTGCCGTTGCGGCCCTCTGGGTGCGCCGGCGCCTTGCGGCGCCCCGGCTGCCTTCCTGCGCCGCGGGACGGGCTCGCGGGCAAGGTCAGGAGACACATCATGGGAGCCATCGGCTTCGTTAGCGGCACGATCGAGAAGGGCTTTGTCGGCGAACTTCGCACCCTCTCGATCAGGGTGCCGATCGAAATTCGGATCAACCGCGGCAAGGGGAGCGAGGTGCAGCCCGACTACCGCGTCTATTCCGACGACGTCGAGATCGGCGCGGGATGGGTGCGCCTCGCGGCTGTGTCCGAGCGCCGCTACGTGTCGCTCGCCCTCGAAGCCCCCGAGTTCGGTCAGCGGCGCCTTTATGCGAACCTTGCCCGCGCGGCAGGGCAGGACAATTCCGACGCTTATGCGCTGCTCTGGAACCCCGCCGACTGACGGCGTGCAAGAAACACGCGGCTTATCCTCGCACTGGCTGCAATAGCTGGTGCGCGGAAGCCGCCGCCTTGATAGGGTGATGACGATGAAAAGCGGTATCGACCATCTTCCCCCGCACAAGCAGCGCGAACTCGAGCGCGTCGTCGAGATTATCTTCGAAGAATTCGAGGATGCACTGGCGCTCGCGACGCAGGGCTGGAAGAAGAAGGGGCGCATCTCGAAGATCATTCTCTACGGCAGCTATGCTCGCGGCGGCTGGGTCGACGAGCCGCACACCGCCAAGGGCTATCAGTCGGACTATGACCTGCTGATCATCGTCAATGACAAGCGGCTGACCGATCGCGCCGACTATTGGTCGAAGCTCGACGACCGGCTCATTCGCGAACTGTCGGTGACGAAGACGCTGCGGACGCCGGTGAACTTCATCGTGCACAGTCTCGACGAAGTGAACTCCGGGCTGTCGCAGGGCCGCTATTTCTTCATGGACGTCGCGCGCGACGGGATCGCGCTGTACGAGGCCGAGGACAGCGAGCTTGCCGAGCCGCAGCCGAAGACGCCGCATGCGGCGCTGGATATGGCGCGGGAATATTTTGACGAGTGGTTTCCGAGCGCTGGCGAATTTAGCGGTTCGGCAGAATATGCTGCGCAGCAGGGATGGTTGAAAAAAGCTGCGTTCGACTTTCATCAGGCGACGGAGCGTCTGTACCACTGCGTATTGCTGGTCTGCACCTTCTACACCCCCCACGTCCACAATCTCGCATTCCTGCGTACTCAGGCTGAACGTGTTGATGATCGTTTGATTGATGCCTGGCCTCGGGAGGCAAAGGCTGACCGATCCCGCTTCGAGAAGCTGAAGGAAGCGTACATCAAGGCGCGCTACTCGAAGCATTATAGCATCACGACCGAGGAACTGGCTTGGTTGGGTGAGCGGGTCGCCGACCTGGCGGACATCGTCGAACTGGTGTGCCGCGAGCGCATATCGCTTTTGGAAACGACGGCGCGCAACGCCGGCTGAGGCTCCAAAAGCAAAGAGCCCTGCCGCGGCAGAGCCCTCTCTTCTTTCGGCGTGGAGGGGTCTCCCGCCGAAAGATGCCCCTTTTGCCTCCGGGGTCGCACGGAAGCATTAGACCGGCGACAATAAGGCTCTGCTCATTCGTGGCAATAAACACAGGTTAAGTCGGCGAACTTAGTTTTAGATCGCCGTGCTGACGCGATACGGTCCTTTGCGAAGGGGTAGGGGCTCACCCTTCCAGCTAAGCTGCACCAGATTCTTGGCGAGCATGCCGTCGATTGCGGCATGGACCGTTGGCATGGTGCTGCGCCAGTTCGGCCCGTCGGTTATCGCGCGGGCGACCTCACTCGGACATACCGAACCCCCGGGGAACCGCGCGGCCAGAAGCGCGAGAACGGCCTCACATACTTTATCGTCCACGCTCGCCTCCACCGCGCGACGAGCGTCCTTTGGTCATAGGGTCCGGTTTCGGTGGCGGCTTCCATCCAGGAGGCGGCGTCATGCGTTGCTGGCTCGTGCCGAGTCCCATCGCGCCAGGCCGCTGCCGCTCGATACCGGACAGGTCCGCCTGCTCTGCCTTGTCGGGGGCCGCGCCGCCGCGCAAAAGATTGATCTGGTCGCGGCAGCGGCGTGCCTCTTCGAAGTCGAGGTCGGCCACGGCGGCTTGCATTCTCTTTTGAAGTGCTTCGATTGTGTTGGCCATTCTCACATTACGCATGACACGAGGATTGGCCGCATCCTGTTGGCAGTGTCTGCATCTCGCCGGATAAGTTGCATACGAAACGATGTGTTGCGCTGCGGCATCAGTGGGAAAGAATCGCCGAACCGGTGCGGCAATTTCTATGGCCTCTTCCTTGCGTTGAAGTATGTGCCACCCGCGACCCGATGAAGGGGCTCCTTCATCACAAAAACTTGGCGGCCTTTCCGGCCGCCTTTTTTGTGGGCTGATTGCAATTCCGGCGACCGGCGGCTCAGCGCCTGATGTCGGCCGTACCCACCTTAATCGTGCTGTGCCCGAAAGCGGTCATTCGATTGGTATATCACCCGCGACCGCTCAAAGCCTCATATCGACCATCCCGGCTCCGACGGAAAAGCTTCAAAGCTGCCAGTCCTGTGCTCAAAAACATACAGAACCAAGGGGTGTTCGCCGTCAACATCGATAGCGCTGAAGTCAGGCCCCGCCGACGCTCGGACGGGCTTCGCTTCCCTTTACAAGCAGACGGCCTAAATTCCGTCAGCGTTGTACAGCGCTTCTTGTGGCACTGCTTTAATCGTACCGAAAGATCGCGATCTTCCAAGTCCTGAATGATCCGGGCCGACTGCCGTTCGCCTTCGCGTTCGTCTGGATCTTTTTATGCAAAGACGAGCGGTAGTTGGCGAGCCGCAAGCCGGTGCGCAAATATTTGGATTAAATTGGCGGCTGCCATTTTCTCCGGGCGGCGCTAAGCTTGAAACATGGAGACGACCGCGCCGCGCGCGCGGCGAATAAAGCAGGGGAGGGATATTTGGTCACTCGGTCGAGTGGGGACGCGGCGCCGTCGCATGCGTCCGTCAGGTTCCTGCGCGACAGCGCCGCCGAGGAGGACTTCTTCGGCTCGCATCAGCGCGTCGCCAACGCAATTGTCTCCGTGATCGATGCAAGCGACAAACATAATGTCATCGGTCTGCTCGGTGCATGGGGGAGCGGCAAATCGACCGTTGTCAAATTGCTGGAAGGCATGCTCGCGACCTCGCCGACGCCGACACTCGTCTTCACCTATGACGCCTGGCTCCACCAGAGCGATCCGCCGCGCCGCGCGTTTCTCGAGCGCTTTCTCGCTTTTCTTCAATCGCGTTCTCTCGCGACGGAGGAGAAATGGCAGGAGGCAATGGAACTCCTGAACCGACGCGTCGAGGAATTCGAAACGCGCACGACCCCAACGCTCACTACCGCGGGCTATCTGATCCTCTTCTCGCTGCTCCTCGTTCCCTTTGGTGCCAGCCTTCTGGACAAGGACTGGCTGGCGCTGACCCTCAAATATAATGCGACGGTTCCGGGCGCCTGGGTCTTTCCGCTGGGCATCGCTCTGGCGCTCGCGCCTCTTCTGGTCGCGATATCCTTCTACTTTGCGTGGCGGCCGGTTCGCTTCCCCCTATCGAGGGGTTTTTTCTCGTCGAACAATTGGACGCGACATCGTGCTCCGCATCAGGACCAGTCGCTTCTTGCCATTATCGCGAACAAGCATGTCGAAAAGCAGAAGAACCGGATTGTCCGCTCGCCCGATCCGACGACCATCGAATTCCAGAAGACGTTTCGCGAAATGATCGTTTCGGCCGCACGCGACGGTCACCGTCTCGTCATCGTCGTCGACAATCTGGATCGCCTGCCCGACAGCGAGGCAATCGAGATGTGGACGACGATCCGCAGCTTCTTTCTCGGTGCGATCCCGCTGTCCGATCCGATCGACGGCGGTCCGCCACCAGCGGTGACCCTGCCAAACATCGTTCTCCCGATCGACAATGGCGCGCTCGAGCGCATCTTCGCCGATCAGGTCGACAGCATGGGCAAGAGCTTTGCAGAGTCCTTCATGGACAAGACCTTCGACGTGACCTTCCACGTCAATCCGCCGGTCCTTTCCGACTGGCACGCCTATCTCGGCAAGCTGATGCGCGAGGTCTTCGGCGCCGATATCGAACGGCAATGGGCATCCGAGGTCGGCCGCATCTTCGAGAAACGCATCAGTGGTTCGGTGACACCGCGCGATCATAATGTGACCCCGCGCGACCTCAATCGCATGGTGAACTGCATCGCCGCGCTCTGGCTGCAATGGCAGGATCTGCGCATCCCGTTCCTTACCATCGCTTATTATGCGATGTTGCGCGGCGCTTTCGAGAAAAACCCCGTCGCCGCGATCGACTCACCGATCTTCGATCTCTCCGAACATGATCCCGAGTGGCAGCAATCGCTTGCCGCGCTGCATTTCGGAGTGCGGCCCGAGGACGCCCTCCAGATCCTGCTGGCCCCAAATCTCCGGTCGGCGATTTTTGCCGGCGATCATCGCTTCTTCCAGGGACAGGTCGATATTCGGGGCTTCGAGCGCGTGCTCTATGGGCAGATCGATACGCCCGACATTATCGAACGCGGTTTCGACAATCTGTGCGCGATGCTCGATCAGGCACGAATCGACGAAAAGCCTTGGGCCGCTTTCACATGGCGGAAACTTCGCCGCGCCTTCCTGCGTCGCAATCTAGCCGGTACGGTGGACGACAAAACCGCGGACACCTTCAAAATGCTCGTGGCTCGCATCCCTGCCGCTGAACTGGATCTGTTCCTTACCGACGCTGGCAACCGAATGTCGGTGCTCGATATCGCGCAGGTTCGGGTTCCGGGCTCGACGAGGCATTATCGCGATCTGGTTGCTGCTTGGGCCGAGCAAGTCCCGAATGCGCTCTCCCCCACGATGTTCGTGATGATCCGAGATGCCCAGATTTATCTGGACGTAGGCAACGTCCGGATGGCTGAAGGTCGCCGGAACCCCCATATCCGGACGACGGTCACCGGCGACGAATTAGCTAACGCGCTTGCAGAACGCTTGCATCCCGGACCGACCGGACAACCGACTTTAGAGCAAACAATGCTTGTTCTCGATTCAGAGCCTGGGCGCGACGCGCTCGGCGCTCTTTCTCAGGCGGCGAATGCCTATCTGGCCGGTCAAATGGCCGATGCGCCCGGAACCGAAGCGGCCATCTACCTCCTGGGCGTGCTTCGACGCGACTTCGATTTTGCGCAAACCGACATCGGGGAACTGGCCGCCTCGGGCCAGCTGATGCAGCGAACGGCGGAGTCCTTCGTGCGGGCAAGCCCCTCGGTTGCGGCGCGTCTTGTCGCTTTGTCGATCCTCGCTGGGATCAGCCTACCGGAACCTCATGAACAAGGGTGGGAAGCCTTTGTCGCCGGGCATCCCGAGTTTCCCGTCGCCGTCGATGCCAACCTAACGGTTTTTGGAGATATGGCAGTAATTCGTCACTTGGCCGATCTCGTGCGCGCCAACGGCGGGACGGGCGCGCTGGCCAGCGCCATGTTCGAGAACCGGATGCGGTGGTCGAGCCTCGGGCGTCTCGATGTGCCGGATATCGTTGGCGATCTGGCGGCGTATCGCGCCATCATGCCTGAAACACGGTTGCCGGAGTTTTTGGCAATAGCCGCCAACGATACGGGATTTTGGGATCAGCTCTACCGCCAACGTTTCAGCCCTAGCGCCGTGGAGATTTTTCATGTCCTCGTCGATCCCGCCCATCCTCATCGCGCGACGCGCAGGCAAGCGCGTGGTATGCTCAAGACCTGGCTTCGGGACGAGATTGGCGCGAACGGCTGGGAGCAGGAAATTCGCGTTGGGGAGACTATTCTCGACCTTGCGTCGCATCTCCAGCGGCTCGACAGGCGACCGTTGGCTCTGGGAGCGGACAGTGCGATAGCACTTCGATCGACGATGGGCGATCTTCTCGGAGCGCCGGGCCATGCCTTCATGCTTCGCTGGTTTCGCGTCGCTGCCATGGTGAAGGTGGAAGACCGCAGAGCGATCCTTCGAGAGCTGCGCGACCGGATGCTGGCCCCGGACTATCCGGGCGACAGGTTCCAGCTCGTCGCGGCAGGCGAAAAGCTCTTGCTCGAGACCGGCGATTTCGCGGCGTGCGCCGAGGACGCGATCCGGCATATCGTGCTGCCGCAGCTCTGGTCGGAAGAAGGCACCGCCCAGATTCGACAGCACGCGGGGCTGATCGAAAGCTGGGTGACGAAAGCGGAGCAACCGCTGCGCAACGAACTCGCGCATGCACTCACGGCTGACCGCGGCGACGGTGACGCAGAAGCGCAGGCTCTTCGTATCGCATTGGCCGATCAATGGGGTCTTAAGGCATAACTCGGTTTCTCCCCAAGTTGTTTGCAATGTTCTTTTCGCTCGACGCTTAATGGTCCGTCATTGCATCGAGGACTACACGGGGCTGACGCTTATGAATTGGAGTTATCGAAGCCATGCCGATGGCCTTTCCTCCTTTCTGATTTAGGCTAGATCACGACTGGAGGGGCGACATGTCAGAAGAAGTTGTTGAAAACGACATCATGGAGAATGCATTCGCGCGCCTCAGTGACGTCTTTTGCAAATTGGTGAGCGCCGCGGTTTGGGAAGTTCGGTCCTAGTGCTTACTTACATTGTGCGCCGGGACATACCCGACTGCCATCTCGATATGATGGCCTACCACCGCGCCGAGATATTGCTTCCGCCATCGCAGCTCGACGAGCTCCGGACAAAGCGAAATATCGTCCGGGCTCGAATCAAGCGACGGCTGGCAGCGATGGATTATTACCAGCCGATCGGTTTTCGGGGGCAAGGTAGCGTAGCGATGGGGACTATTATCCGTGAGCAATGGTACTCCAGCTACGATATCGACGACGGCATCTATTTCTCGGACTATGCACTCTCGGGGCCTCGCGGAGGTATGACAAGCGCGCGCGAAGCCCGGGCATTTGTCTTCGCAGCCGCCCACGATAATCGATATACCTACTCTCCCGAAATGCGTCGTCATTGCATTCGCGTTTATTATTCGCAGGGGTTCCACATCGATATTCCCGTCTACCGTAAGACCTATGGGCCGCGCGGAGTGAGGATCGATCTCGCCTCCACCGATTGGCGACCCTCGGATCCTCTGGCGGTGACGCGCTGGTTCAAGGCAGCCGCGGCAATGAGCCACGGATTTTACGCCAATCGTCAGCTGACGCGAATAGTCCGGTTGGTAAAGGCATGGACGGCGTCGCGTTCGAATTGGCCTGGGCGCATGCTGAGCGGTTTCGGCGTTACGAAACTCGTCGTCGATCACTACCGTCAGCATCGAGGGCGCGACGATCGCGCGCTATACGATACACTCGCGGCGATTTACGATGCGCTGGAACGTTCGACACAAATCTGGCATCCCGTCATCCGGGGCGAAACAATCTGCGGGCCTGGAAACGATGCGCCCGCTCGCTTTTTTCGCGATAATCTTGGCTTCTATCTTGAACGGCTCGGGAATATTCGTCGCGCGCGCACTCGCGCAGATGCGCTTCGATATTGGGATTCATTCTTCAATTGTGACTTCTTCGTCGCTCGGCGGATTCAATTGATATGAGAACGGAGAGCAGACCAATGAAAGCCTTGCCGTCAGAAGATCTGGAGGTCTCTCCGCCGCACGACCCGACGGGAAGCGACCTATCCGGCGACGAAAATATCGAAGAGCTTCTCGCTGCCGAATGCGAGGAAGGGAGCGACGTTCCGCGACGATCCCGTAAAGAGACTATCGAGGATCTGTGCCGAATCGTGAGCAACTTGTTTCGCGGAGCGGCGGTTCGGGCACTCGACGCGGCGGAGGCTTTGGAGCGTTATGCCGCGACAGGAATCGACGGCGATTTTCACCATAAGTCGGACGAGCAGCATTGCCTCTTATTTGCGGCCGTCCGTGGGGGCGTGCCGGGCTTCGCTGTCGAGATCGAATTCCCTTTAGCACCGACCGTTCACGTCCGCCTGCTCGCTCAGAATCTCATTCGCGTCTTCAACACCGACATATTGCGAGCGCCTCGTTACGGTCACGACTACGAGACTTGGCTTTCCCTCGAGCAGACCAGGGTCATTCGCATAATGGCGCGCATTGCCTTGGTCACAACGCCGTTCTTTACAGACTGCCTGCGGTGGATCGAAAGCGCGCGTGAAAATACTTATGAAGGTGCTCCAGTCGCGACCCGGTTGCTTATAGTAAGGCGGACTCGCGATGCGGCGGTCCCGGCGGGCGAGCGGTTCATTCGCCTTTCCCAGGGCGTGCCCATTCGCGAGGCACTGCTCAGTGAAAAATGGATCCGGCCTTTCACAGCCCAAGGCATGGTCGCTTTGGTAGCAACATAGCGGACGGGTAAGGTGACCGGTGTGGTCGTGTCATTCGACCGGGCTTCGAATTCGCCGAGCGGCACGGAACTGGAAGGCGAGGGTGATCCCGCCAGTCGACGGGCGGCGTCGATCGAGTCGACATCCTTTGGCGACATCTGGGTGAAACTTCCCAACGGAATGCGTTTTCTAAGGCGCCGCGGTAGTTGGCAATATATCGACTTCGGCCCCATCGAGGCGTTGATCGCTCCCTTCGCAACGCCAGAGATTGCGCGTGCGCTGCTTCTTATCGCTTTCGATGCTAGCGTCGAGCGCCGCGGCGCCCTGCTGGCCATTGCCAACAAGCCGAAAACAATCCGGGAAATTATCCCGAGAGCCGCGCAACCGGCAGATAAGCAGTCGATCGGGGTCGGCGATCTGGTCAAGCGCCTCGACCTTCTCAACCCCGCCCATGCAACATTAATCAGGAGCGCGGCCGCGGTGGATGGAGCGGTCATTCTCTCGAAAGACGGAAAGGTTATCGAAGCGGGCTGCCTGGTGACAGATCCGCCGGCACAGCGGCTCGACGAACTGGGACTCGCCACGCTCGACACATTCCCGGGCGCTCGGGCTACCGCTGCTCGCAACTGCAGCTTTTATGGAGTCGCCATCAAGGTTTCCGATGATGGTCAGATTTCGCTCTTTGTCGCCGGAAAGATGGTGCTCGAGTTCGGCTGAAAAGCGGTCACGACCAGCTGTTTCGTCAGGCGGCCCGCCGAACGTTGGCCGCGGCAAAAAATTTATAATCTCTTCGATTCAATCGCTTCGACGAACTTCGACGGCATGACGCCAAGATTTACAGATTCACGTCTTGTTCTCCCTTGCCTCGTTCCTACATGCCCGTGTGAAGCACCAGAAATCAGGTGGGAGGACAATGTGACGATCAACGCCCATCGCGCTCTCTACAGCGCGGCCAGCAAGGCGAATTATCTTGGCAATCTGACCGTTGATGATCCGGATGCCGCCGAGTTGAGACGGGTTCGCGACCTTGTTCGCGAAACGCTTGTCGCAGGTTTCCGCCATTGGTCCCAGTTCATCGAGAGGCGCGAGCTATTCGGCGATGCAGCCTTGTCCTTTGCCGAGACCGACGCGCTTCGTCCCAAGTTTCGCATGCAGGGCAGCTGGGCCTATTTTACGCTGAATCGCACGACGGTCGAACCGCCTCAGGAGATCGACCTCGACGACGGCATGTTTCTGCCAATCTCTTTTCTGACCCGGCACGGCACGACAAATCCGGCGATCGTCAGCCGCAGTTACTTCGCGGCGGTCGAGGCGATGCTCGCCCCACTCTGTCGCGAGGAGGGTTGGGCGCTCGATGACAGCAAGCCGTCCTGTGTCCGTGTCGTCGTGCGCGATGGTGCGCATGTCGACATCGCGCTCTACGCAATCCCAGACCAGGATTTCTCGACGCTCCTCGAAAAGGCTGTGATGTCTTCGACGAGCTTCGGCGCCGTCCAGCTGAACGATGCCGAGATGTTCGATGCGCAAATCTACCCCAATCTGCCTGACGACCATATCATGCTCGCGCACCGTGACGACGGCTGGAAACCGTCCGATCCCCGCAAGCTCGAGGACTGGTTCAACGCCGCCATCGCCCGGCATGACCAGCAGCTTCGCCGTGTGTGCCGCTATCTGAAGGGCTGGCGCGACAGCCGCTGGAACCTGTGCCGACTCAGCTCGATCGCGCTGATGAGCTGCGTCGTCACTGCCTTCGACGAGGCATCGGCAGCGGTTCCCGCCAATCGCGATGACCTTGCGCTGCGAATGGTCGCCGACGCTTTGCCGAGGCTGCTTGGCGGGGCGATCGTCAACCCGGTAGTCGACGGGCAGCGGCTCGACGAGAAATGGAGCGACGTCGACCGCGCCGATTTCGTCGCGGGTGCTGAAGCGTTGCGCGCAGACATGCACAAGATGCTCGGAGCGGTGTTCGCGAGCACGGCTCTTGCAACGCTACGCGCCGCCCTCGGCAAATACATTCCCGACGATGTCGAACTTGTCATCGTCGAGGAGCCCGAGGCACCCGCCGTCTTGACCTCCGGATTGTTGGGCGATGTCGGCCCCGAGCCCGAGGCGCGGCAGCCCGTGAGGATCGGCGGCGATCAGCGCTATGGCTGACGGGGCGCCGCCCGGCACAAGCCGGGCGGAAGCGGCGCAGCAGGTCGGGCGCTGGCTCGAGGCAAATATCGGCGCCGTGCCGCTTGGCGACGCGGACGTTCCTTCTTCATTCATTGAGGGTTGGTCTTTCGTGCTCGCCGTTGGCGGCGAGCAATTGAAACTTCGGTTTTTCCTCGATACCGAATTTCCGCACAGCGAGCCGCGTATCGGCTTTGCTGAGCCACCCGCATTTCCGAGCTACCCGCATGTCGAGCATGACGGACTGATCTGTGTGCTGACATCGCGCGACGTCATTGATCCGAATGATCCGGTCGGCGTCGCGCAATACGTTCTCAAGGGCGCCGCCGACATATTGGAGCAGGGGATCGCGGGGAAAAACTCCGACGATTTCCGGCGCGAATTCCTGTCCTACTGGGTGCCGCTCGCCAAAGGGACGCCAGTACTTTCGCTGCTCGATCCGTCCGAGCCGACGCGGGCAATTGCAATATGGCCGGGCAAAGGCAGAACCGTCGCGGCGGAGAATGAAAAGGAGCTGCGCGCGTGGGCGGCAAACCGGTATGGCAAGCGGAGCATGTCCTCCGCCTCTGCCCATACCGGCTTGCTGATCTGGCTCGATCGACCGCTTCTTCCAGACGAATATCCCGAAACCCCCGAAGCGCTTTTTGCCATCGCGGACGCCGCGGGAGCAGGCGATCTGCTCGACCGGACAGTGGCGCGCTCAACCGGATCGACCCTCGTCCTGCTCGGCGCCGAGACCGGTGATGGTGCCTGCTTCGCCGGCGTGACGCTTCGCGGCGGGCCGCGTGGGCATCGGCGCGGCCGCTCGAGAGGGTTCCGGACAACGAAGATGGATCCCCGCCACGCGCGTCTTATGGCGCTCGCGGGCCATGCCGAATGGTCCGCCGTTGGCCGCGCGGACCCGCGATGGATTCACGGGCGTGATGCCAATCCGGATATCGACGAGCTTATGGGTTCGCGGGTTGCCATTGTCGGCTGCGGTTCGCTGGGCTCGCCTGTCGCTCGCTTGCTGGCGCAGGCGGGTGTCGGGACCATCGATCTCGTCGATCCCGAGACGCTCGACTGGCCCAACATATCAAGGCACGCGCTTGGCGCGGCGTCGGTCCACGGCAACAAGGCCGAGCAGCTCGCGGCCGAACTCGGTCGTAGCTTTCCGCACAGCCGCTTCGTTGCGCATCCGAAGCGATGGCAGGACTGCATTCCGGCATTGGAAGGTCGCGACACACTGGTGATCAGCACAGTGGGTGACTGGCGCGCAGAGAGTTTGCTCAATCTTTGGCAACTCGAAGATGTCACGCGGCGTTTGATTTATGGTTGGTGCGAGCCGCACGGCGTTGCCGGGCATGGCGTATTAGTTGCCAAGGGGTCGGGCTGTCTACAATGCGGCCTGGACACGATGGGCGGGGTGCGGGGCACCGTATCCGAGTGGCCCGCTTCGACGCTTCGCCGGGTGCCGGCTTGCGGCGCGCATTTCCAGCCGTACGGAGCCGCTGCGATCATGACGATCGCCGCAATGGTATCCGATCTTGCGATCGACGTCCTGCTCGCACACGCGGACGCGGGTGAGCACCGGATCGCCGCGGCGCCACTTTCGGCGGTCACCGCGGAAGGCGGGACATGGAGCGCAGCGTGGGCGGCAACGGCGCCCGGCGACGACGGCGCGCGCTCGCGCCGGTTCCGCTGGTTGCCGACTCCCGCTTGCCCGGCGTGCCAAGGCGGCGGAATTCGCTAGTGCGCTTTGCCGTCGGAACCTCGGGCGAGATCATCCTCTTCGAGGAGCCTGTCCTCGATCATCTTTCGGCGCATCGCCAGACGCGCTTTTGGCACCGTGAAGCGGGAGGCCTTCTCTTCGCGCGTATCGAGGACAAAACGATACGCGTCGTCGAGGCGACCGGACCGCGTCCGACCGACCGCCGCTCACGCTTCGGCTATGCAGCCGATCGCGCGGCCGAACAGGCCGAGATAGATGCACGGCATCCGCTTGGTCTTCACTATGTCGGCGATTGGCACTCGCATCCCGAACGTTGGCCGACGCCGTCGGGGCGTGATGTGGAGACAATGGCGAGCAGGGTGCTCGAATCGCGGCACGAATTGGGTGGCATATTATTTGCCATTATCGGGACAGCTCCTCTTCCCGATGGACTGACGGTGGTCGTCCACGACGGCAAGGCGTGGCACCGTCTCGGCCTCGATGCGACGGGGATTGATGTCAGCGGCTGATGCGCTCGACTTCCATGCGGCCCGCGGCATTTTCGCCTGAGCGCCAACAGCGTCGGTTCCAATATTCGCCCTTCAACACCCACTTGTCGAGATCGACATCCAGGCGCGCGGCGCCGACGTGCCGGCCTTCGTCGGTGTGTTCGGGATCGGGGGTATTCTGCTCATAGACATAGAAGAGCTCGAACGCATCTCGGCGCGACCTTTTCTGAAGCCGTTCGGTGATCGATTCCGAGGTGCCGCCCGTTGTCTTGAGTATTGCATCGACCTCGAATTTGAAGAGCGATGCCCTGATCGTCAGAACGATCTCGTCTACCTTTAGATCGATCTTCGGCAGCTCTTCGCGCTTGACCTTGGGCCCGGCCCCGGTTGCGCCCTTCATCACGGTCTCGATCACGCTCCAGTTGGAATGCGTAGTTCCGCGCCAGATGCCGTTGAGATCGGGAAGCCAGCGATTCAGCGGCGGGCACAAGAACCAGATTATGCGCCAAGGGCTCCATTTGCCCGAAAAGCCGAAAGCGGCAAAGAGGATGACACCCCAGATCGTCGCCACCGACGAAAGCATGCGACCCGCAGAGGCAAGGTCGATCGGCATGCCGCGAAAAAATACATAGGCCAGCAACAAGACCCCGAACGGAATCACTAGCAGTGACAGAAGCCGGTTGAGGGATAATGTGGCGTACAAGGGCATCTCCTAGGCTGTGGTGCTAGCTTCACCGCCATGGCCAGCCAGTCAATAGTTGTCTGGCTGATACGTTCCCTGCTGGCAGGGAGGGACCACCCGCTGTGACGAGGCGCCAATTCTCTCCCGCACCCGTTGCGGTCTCTTCACCCTTGGCTCGTTCAGGTCTCGAGAGGGGCGAAAGCGCTGCCGCGGTCGTCCGTTTAGCGCCGAACGTCAGCTTCTCTCGGATACCGACCTAAAAGCTGACCGGCCGCAACCGGCCATCTTCGAATCAACGCAGTGGCGTCGGGGCAAATAAAACATCGCCTGCCATCACCTAATTTCCAGTCGGCCCGGCCTGAAAGCTATGAGGAAATGCGTCGGCGCGTTCCGATGAATTGCCAAAGCGGTGGAACGGATCCGAGTTAGAGTTTTCTTCGCTTCCGAAGATGCCGGTTTGTGAACGGCATATGCTTACGGTGGATGGCAGGCGTCAACCCAAGGTCTCGCAATTGAACCCTTGCCTATATCGCATGAAACCCGGTTGCGCTTGTGCGCTTCATGAATCCGCAGCAGCAGGCTCAGGACTGTGCGGCGAAGTTGCGCGCGAGCGCGATAAAGGCCTGGAAGGCGGCCGAGGGGTTGCGGCGATTGGAATAATAGAGGCAGAGCGGCACCAGCGGCGGAGTCCAGTCGTCCAAGATACGCACGAGGAGTCCCGCCGCGATGTCGTCGCGTACATCAGTTTCCATGAAATAGCCGATCCCCACGCCATTTGTGACTGCAATCCGGGCCAGTGATGCTTCGTCGAGCGTCATCGGGCCCTCGACGTCGAGCTGTAATTCCTCGCCGCCCTTCTCGAACCGCCACCGGAACAATGCGCCGTTGGGAAGCCGGACGCGCACGCAGGGATAAGTAAGCAGCTCCTGCGGCACTTGGGGGATAGCCCTGTTTTCGAAGAACGTCGGGGATGCGGCAACCGCCATGCGTCGCATCTGCCCCAGCGGTATGGCGATCGCGTCGCTTGGCACCAGATCCGCGCTGCGCACGCCCAGATCGAAACCCGCCGCCACGACATCGACAAGCCGGCCTTCGGTGACGAGGTCGATGTGAACCTGCGGGTAGCGCTCCATATAGTTCAGGATCAACGGCGCCATGATCTCGCGCGCCGCCGTTGCGAAGGCATTAATGCGCAGCGTGCCGGACGGCGTCTCCTGCTGAGAGCGCGCCGTATTCATAGCTTTTTGAATGTCCTCGAGAGCTGGCTTGATCTGCTTGACGAAGATTCGCCCCGCATAGGTGAGCGAGACGCTGCGGGTGGTCCGATTGAATAGCCTCACGGCAAGCTCTCGCTCGAGCTTGCCCACCGCAGCGCTAATCGCCGTGGTCGACATGCCGAGATCGACCGCCGCGGCCCGAAATGAGCCGCATCGCACAATGGCGAGAACCGCCTCGAGCTCAATCAGTGAATGGCGAACCATTGTCCCGTTCTTCGTGACACCCCATGCCGATTTATCGCGATTATCAGGCGAGAGGTCCATCATTAAATCAGTCTCATCACCTGTGAGGAGATGAAGATGTCAATGGACCTACCCAAGCCCATCGCCGAATATGTCGAGGCAAATGCCCGTCTCGATATCGACGGCATGCTGAAGCCCTTCCAGCCCGACGCTGTCTTTATCGACAACGGCAAGCATTTCGAAGGGCAGTCGGCAATCCGGCAATTGTTCGAGGAAGAAGTGATCCCGGTAAAGGCCATCTTCGTGCCCGACGCTGTCCGCGAAGAAGGCGGCGATGTCGTCGTCGAAGGTCCAGCGCATGGTGATTTCCCGGGCAGCCCGCTCCGTTTCACCTATCGCTTCACGCTCGTGGATGGCGCCATCAAGACCCTGGAGACAACGGTATGAGCATCAGGGCCGATCCCTCCGAGTTCGCCGGCAAGCGCGTCCTCGTCAGCGGTGGAACCAAGGGTTTGGGCCGCGCCACGGTCGAGCGCTTTCTCGCCGGCGGAGCCCGGGTCGTCACGGCAGCCCGCGCGATCAAGGATCCGATCGAGGGCGTCGAATATGTCCAGGCGGACCTCGCGACCGCGGAAGGCGGCGGAGCGCTGGCCAAGGCGGCGCTCGATCGGCTGGGCGGCATCGATATCTTGGCCCATGTCGTCGGTGGTTCGGCGTCGCCGGCGGGCGGCTTCGCCGCGCTGACGGATGATCACTGGCTCGCCGAGCTAAACCTGAACTTGTTGGCTACCGTTCGGCTCGATCGGCTCCTGATCCCGCAGATGCTCAAGCGGGGCACAGGCACCGTGGTGCACGTCACCTCGATCCAGTCCGTCCTGCCGCTGCCCGAGTCCACCACCGGCTATGCCGCTGCGAAGGCCGCGCTGAGGACCTACAGCAAATCAATTTCGAAGGAGCTCGGCCCCAAGGGTGTGCGGGTCAACATCGTCTCGCCTGGCTGGATCATGACCGAGGCCACCGGCGACTTTCTCGAAATGCTTCGGGCTGCCAACGGCGGCACGATCGAGGACGCGCGTCAGTCCGTGCTCGATGCCTTGGGCGGAATCTCGATCGGGCGGGGCGCAGAGCCCGAAGAGGTGGCCGACCTCATCGCCTATCTCGCGTCAGACCGTGCCGCTGCGATCCACGGTGCCGAGTTCGTCATCGATGGCGGGACCATCAGCACCGTCTGAGGGTGTCGACAACATCGGCGCCGCGACATGGGCTGATAGCCTGAAGGCCGTCAAACGCTACGGGTCCTGGTGATCAACGGGATCACGACGGGCCACGCCGCCGAGAGCGATCTACTGCGTATTTTCGTCGGACAGATCGACATCCGCGGCACCGTCATGGGCACGCTCGAGGAGATGAACGCCATGATGCAGTTCGTCATCCGAAGCGGCATCGAACCCGAGGTCGGCGCGGCGGTACCGATGACCGGTGCGCGCGAGGCGATCCGCGACATGGTCGAGGGCCGCACTCGGGGAAAGACGGTGTTCACGCGGTGACATGATCAACACAGCGCTGTCGGTTCTCGCCGAAAAAATCAGAGGTCTGATTCAGGGCAATAAGTGAAGTGGAAATTGAAGAATTCCATATTGTTCGCAATGAGATTCAGAATTCATTGCGACCGTATTTGATGGATGCAATCGACTCTAAACAAATGGAGAATAAAATGGCAGATCAAACCAGTTTTTCTGTGGTAAAAAATTTTTACGACAGTTTTGTCCGCGGCGATATCGAAGCCGTGATCGACACCCTGAGTGATAATCTGGACTGGCGTGAATCGGAAAACTTCTTGCTTGGTGATCGCAATCCTTACTTGACGCCCGCTTCCGTGGTGGACGGCGTTTTCAACCGCATCGCCAAGGAGTTTCTGGATTATCAGGCCGGGCCTACCGAGTTGATCGACGGCGGCGATGTCGTCGTGGCCGTTGGCCGATCGAAAGGCATTATGGCTTCGACCGGAAAGCCGTTCGACGCGCAGTATATGCATGTCGTGCGCGTTGCTGACGGCAAGATCGTGAGCTTTCACCAGCTGATCGACACACTTGAGGTGTGGCGTTCGCAGCAAGCCGATTAGGTGCAAATCTCGGACGGCAGCGTAAGTGACGAATATCTATTTCGTTGCTGCCGATCTATCGTCGCCTTCGCACTTTTGCTGCCGCCCATTCGCTCGCTGCAGTGAACCTCCCATCCACAACCGCGAACATCGTCCAGCCTGGCTCGATCGACACGGACATGAACCCGGCCCACGGACCCTTTGGCGATCCGATGCGCCAGTTGACCGCTTCGGGCCGCTTTGGTGCGGGTACTGAGATCGGGCATGCCGTCGCCTACCTAGCCAGTAACAAGGCTCGATACGTTACCGGCACTACGCTTACGGTGGATGGAGGCGCAAACGCCTGAGCCGGATAAGACGCTCGGCGGCTCCGGCTCACCCGTGCGAGAGGCCTCAGCATCTACGGCCTTCGGCCCGAAAAATCGGACCGAAGGCCTTTTGGATGAGGGCGGCCCTAGAGACAGTGCTCTCCGCGTAGGCGCGTCGCGGCCTGCTCGCCAATGACTGCGCAGGGCGCCTGCGTATTGCCGGTTGTTACCCGCGGCATGATAGAGCCATCGGCGATGCGCAGGCCTTCGATCCCGTAGACGCTGAGCGAAGCATCTACGACCGACATGTCGTCTTGTCCCATCTTGGCGGTACCGCATTGGTGCCAATAGGTGACCGCGGAATCGCGAATGAACGCATCGATTCCGGCGACGTCGCGGTCTCTCGGCATGACCTCGGTCTTGACGAAGGGCTTGAACGCCCCGCCATTGCCAAGCTCGCGACAAAGCTTGACGCATTCGCGCGCGGCTTCGAGGTCAATCGGATCCGACAGCATATTGGTATTGATCGCCAATGGTTTCGCCGGGTCGGCATCACGCAGGAGAAGCTGTCCGCGGCTCTTTGGTTGTGCGAGCCCCGCGAACATCGTCCAGCCATGGTCGGGAACACCGAGAGCCGCCGTACGCTCGCTTGGCACGGGAAACTCGACTTGGCAAAAGAGCAGGTCGGGCGCATCGAGATCGGGACGGCTCTTCCAGTAGATCGTGGCCTCGCTGCCGCTATTACGGGGCGCCATCGGCCCTGAAAGCTCCCACATGCAGCCGAAGGACACATGATCCTGCATGTTGCGCCCAACGCCAGGCAGGTGCTGGACGACGGGAATAGAAAGCCGCTCGAGTTCAGCGCGATCGCCGATGCCCGAGAGCATCAGCAGCTTGGGCGTGTTGATCGCGCCGGTCGACAAGATCACCTCGCTTCGCGTGCCGATTGCAAAAATGCGTCCGTCCTTCTCGATTTCGACGCCGGTCGCGCGGCGCCGATCGAAGAGGATGCGACGAACATGCGCGCCGGTCACGATCGTCAGATTGGGTCGGTCCGAAACGGGATGCACATAGGCGCGGTACAGCGACTGGCGCCGGCCGCCGCGAACGATCATGTCGGTGATCGCGGCGCCGCCAGGTCCTTCCATCATCGCGCCGTTCGGGCTCGCGAATGTCGGGATGCCTTGCTCGCGCGCAGAGTCCAGCAGAGCGTGTGCGAGCGGGTGCGGATCGTGGGCGGGCTGCACCCAGACGGGACCGTCGCTGCCGCGAAAACGCGCATCGGGCGCACCCTGCCAGTTTTCGATGCGGCGATAGATGTCGAGCACCGATTCATACCCCCAGCCAGCGTCGCCCGCCTCGGCGGCAAAATGATCCCAATCGCTCTTGTGACCCCGTGCCCAGACCATGACGTTGATGCTCGATCCGCCGCCGAGACCCTTACCCATCGCCATCGACAGTTCGCGGCCACCAAGATGCGGATTGGGTTCGGCCTGAAAGCCCCAGTCGCGTTCGCTTCCCAAGTTCGTCGGCCAGAGCGCGGGGTCCATGACCGAGTCTGCGTCATCGCCGCCGCCCGCCTCGATCAACAGAACCTCTGCGCTGCCGTTCTCGGCAAGGCGGCGGGCTACTACGGAACCCGATGAACCCGCACCGCAAACAATGAAGTCATAGCTGCGCTTGAGATCGGCATTCAGCCTCGTCTGGTTCTCGCGCGCGCGCCGGGTAAAATCGGAGTCCTGGCCGGGGGAAGCCTCGGTGATCATCATGTTTTCCTTATACTTGGGGAGGAGTGGGGACGGTCGGTCCCCTGTTCGTCGGCCGTGCCGAGAAGGCACGACGGGGTGCAGCGGCGTCGCGACCTGGCCGCCGCGTCCGCTGTCAATCCAGCCGGGAAATCCGGCCGAAGACTGGCAATTATGGAAGGTAGGCGAGACCTACCGGTCCCGCCCACCGGCGCCCTGCCACCGGGGGAGAAGCAGGGCGCAAGTCCGCTATTTGGAGCTGCGCGAGACCGCCTGCGCCGCCTGGTCGATCACATCCGCCACGACTTTTGGCTGGGTCATGAAGACGGCATGGCTCGCCGGCACTTCGGTGACCTTCGCACCGATGCGCTTCGCCATATGCTGGAGCATGCGCTGGTCGAATGCCTTATCGTCGGTCGCGATCACCGCCCAGCTCGGCTTGCTGCGCCAAGCGGCTTGGGTCAGTTTCGTGCCGAAGGCCGACATGTTGATCGGGACCTGCGAGTCGCGCATGAACGCGGCATCGCTATCGGTCGTATCCGCCGCGAACCCGGCCTTGAACTTCGCAAGATCGATGAAGCCAAATCCGTCGCTCTGGGTGTCGAGAACGAACTCGGGCGGCGTGACGAAACCCTGATATTGCTGCGCCGTCGTCTCGCCGGCATCGGGGGAGAGCGCGGACACATAGACGAGGCCCGCGACCTTCGGGTCGACCCCGGCTTCGGTGATGACGGTCCCGCCCCAGCTATGGCCGACGAGGATGGCCGGGCCGTCCAGCCGGGCGATCGCGCGCTTCGCCGCCGCGACGTCATCGGCGAGCGAGGTCAGCGGGTTCTGGACGATCGTGACGCGATAGCCACGGCCCGTCAGCTCGTCATAGACGCCGCGCCAGCCCGACCCGTCGGCGAAGGCGCCATGGACGAGGACGATATTGCGCACCGGCTGGGTTGCGGCGATGTGACCGCTATGATCCGTCGTCTGCGCCGACGCGGCGACGGGGAAAGAAGCGGCGACTGCGGCGGCGGCGAGGACGGTGCGGATATTGCTGAACAGGGACATGCAATCTCTCCTATATTGCGAAAACAGTTATTGCGATAAGTGATGAGATAGGGTGATTCGGATGGCTTGTCCAGCAGAAATATATCGCGATATTTATTTTTGTGATTCAGGCGCTATATTGGGCAGGAAATGGAGCTCATGATGACCACCGACAATCCGCCTGTGCCGCTCGACGATCAGCTCTGCTACGCCATCTACTCCGCCGGCATTGCCGTTCAGCGTGCCTACAAACCTCTGCTCGACGAACTTGGGCTGACCTATTCTCAATATCTCGTGCTCAACATATTGTGGCGCGAAGACGAGCAGCCGATCGGACGCATTGCCGACCAGCTCGCGCTTGAATCGAGCACGCTGACGCCCTTGCTCAAGCGGCTCGAAGCGGCGGGCTTCGTGAGCCGAACCCGCAATCCGTCGAACGAACGCCAGGTTGTTGTTGCACTCACGCAAACCGGGCGAGCGCTTCAGGCGAAGGCAGGCTGTCTCGGCGATGCCCTGCTGGAGGCCTCCGGCCAGTCGCCTGCGGCCCTTGCCAATCTCAACAAGGACATCAAGGCATTGCGCGATGCCGTCTATGCCAATGTCGGCGGCTGGAACCTGACGGACAAACCTAGCGCCTGATCGATTGCGCGATGGTTCAGAATGACGCGGCACCGGCCGGGCGAAAGATTTGCAAGGGCGCGAATTCATCGGCGGGGGACGTGGCGCGGCTGTGGACGGCGGTCGCGTGGCATCAGATAGTCGCACCTGCGACCCGCCCAAGGCGTTTCGGGTCATCCACCATCGATCGAACCGAGAGCGCCGCATTCCTCGCTGCGGCGACGAGACGATTGGTTGACCAGCCCTGACGGGCGAGTGCGGAAAGCCCATGCATTATCGACGCTACCAAGTCGCTGATGGGTTCCGCAAGATCCGGTCGCGACTCGGCTATACGTTCGCGCATGCGCAAACGCCCGTCCTCGGCGATCTGCTCGGCGGCGGCTGATGCACATGCATCGCTGCAGTTGCGCGTAGCGTCCAGAACGAGGCAGCCTTTCGCCACGGCACTCTCACTGTAAGTGACGGCGCGAGCGACAAGAAATTGCTCGATGGCTGCCGCCAGCGGGCGCCCCTCGACCAGGAATTCATCGATCGGCAGTGCGGCGTTGGCATGACGGTTCAGGATCTGTTGGAAGAAAGCCGCCTTGCTGCCAAACGCGGCGTAGAAACTGGGTGCAGCGATACCCAGTGCATGTGTCAGATCTGACAGCGATACCCCGTCATAGCCGCGCTCATGAAAGAGCTGCTGCCCCACTCCAAGCGCAGCATCGATGTCGAACGAACGTGGCCGGCCGCCTCTCCCTAGTTTTTTATCGCGCACTAAAAAACCCTTGCACCATTTCGAATTCGAGATATTTAGCGGGCACTAAAGTATTTGCAAGGTTTGGCGACAATTCCCCGCCGGCTCGAGTTCCTGAGCCTGGGCGGCGGAGTCCAGTGGCCATTCAAGGAGCTATCATGACAATCGAATTTTCAGAATGGCGTTCGACAGCCGTGCTTGTGGCGGTGTGCCTGGCATCCGCATCGATGCCGCTAGCCTTTACCGGGCCGACCGTAGCCCTGCCGAGCATAGGCGCGGCGCTCGGTGGATCGCCTGTGTCCATCAGCTGGGCAACAAACGCCTACTTGCTAACCTTCGGGAGCCTGCTTCTCGCCGCTGGCACGCTGGCCGACCGATACGGTCGTAAGCGCGTGTTTGCTATCGGAACGGGCGGGTTCGCCATACTTTCTATGCTGCTCGCAGTCGTGCCCGACATGATGAGCTTCAACATGATCCGAGCGGCGGAGGGTGTCACGGCTGCGGCCGTCATGTCGGCCGGGATGGCCGTTTTGGCACAGGAGTTCGACGGTCCTGGACGGCTACGGGCGTTTAGTTTCGTGGGAACGAGCTTCGGGATCGGGCTCTCGGTCGCGCCGATCGCGTCTGCTTACCTGTTTGAGCTATTCGGTTGGCGAAGCATCTTCGCTCTGGTCGTGGCGTTCGATGTTGCCGCTTTCGTCATCGGCATGATCGCCATGAAAGAGACACGTGATCCGGATGCAACACGGGTCGATTGGCCCGGGAGCATCAGCTTCACACTGGCGCTTGCGGCCTTGACTTGGGCAATCCTCGACGGTCCTGGCCGCGGCTGGTCACATCCGGTGGTGCTCACCTTGTTCGGGTTGGCTCTCGCGCTGTTTATCGCGTTCGCTGTGATCGAGACCCGTGTTGCCCGGCCGATGCTGGACCTCGGCCTGTTTCGCTATCGGCAGTTTGTTGGTGTTCAACTTCTCGCGGCAGCTCCCG
>Ga0209676_1000565_pt1 | contig 55881 bp, 50 predicted proteins | sample AraplaCvi_mLB_r2_FD_184282 | JGI IMG/M metagenome (GOLD analysis project Ga0209676, IMG submission 184282) | Arabidopsis root microbial communities from North Carolina, USA - plate scrape MF_Cvi_mLB_r2 (SPAdes) (version 2) | ecosystem: Host-associated > Plants > Roots > Endosphere | place: USA... | reverse complement strand
AGCAGGCCGCCCGCTGCAGCGACTACACCGCCTACATGTACCTCGGCGACCTGATCGAGTTCGGTGCCACCGAACAGATGTTCTTCAAGCCGCAGCGCAAGGAGACCGAGGACTACATCACCGGCCGCTTCGGTTGAAGTCAAAGGAAACACCATGACCGAGAAACACCTTTCCAGCCAGTTCGACAGCGAACTCAACGGCGTCTCGTCGCGCGTGATGGAGCTCGGCGGCATGGTCGAGTCGCAGATCCACCAGGCCGTGTACGCCCTGCTGCAGTTCGACGCCGAAGCCGCCGACCGCGTGATGGAGACCGAGCACCGCGTCAACGCGATGGAGATCGAGATCGACCGCGAGCTGTCGTCGATCATCGCCCGTCGCCAGCCCACGGCACGCGACCTGCGCCTCTTGATCGCCATCAGCAAGACCACCGCCAACCTGGAGCGCGTGGGCGACGAGGCCAACAAGATCGCGCGCATGGTCAAGTCGATCATCGAGAGCGGATCGGCCCGCCAGCTGCCCACCACCGAGCTGCGCATTGCCGCCGACCTGGCCTCGAACCTGCTGCGCACCGCGCTGGACGCCTTCGCGCGCCTGGACACGGCCGCCGCGCTGTCGATCCTCAAGGACGACGACCTCATCGACAAGGAGTTCGACGGCTTCGTGCGCAAGCTGGTCACCTACATGATGGAAGACCCGCGCACCATCTCCGCCAGCCTGGACCTGCTGTTCCTGGCCAAGGCCATCGAACGCATCGGCGACCACGCCAAGAACATCGCCGAGTTCATCATCTACATCGTCAAGGGCGCCGATGTGCGGCACACTTCGATGGAGGAAATCGAGTCGGCATTGCAGTGACGACCGTCGCCGCAAAGACTCCCAAGAACGCATGAAGAAACCAAGAGTCCTGATCGTCGAAGACGAATCCTCGATCGCCGAGCTGATCGCCGTCAACCTGCGCCACAACGGCTTCGAGCCGATCTGGTCCGAAGACGGTGCCGCCGCCCAGCGTGAAATCGACGCCTTCCTGCCGGACCTGATCCTGCTCGACTGGATGCTGCCGGGCCAGAGCGGCCTGCAGCTCGCGCGCCAGTGGCGCAAAGACCCGCGCACCAAGGCCATTCCGATCCTGATGCTCACGGCGCGCGGCGACGAGCCCGACAAGGTCGCCGGCCTCGATGCCGGGGCCGACGACTACATCACCAAGCCGTTCTCCACCCAGGAAATGCTGGCGCGCATCCGTGCCGTGCTGCGCCGCCGCGCCCCCGAGGTGGTGACCGAGCGCGTCGAGATCGGCGAACTGGCCCTCGACACCTCCACCCACCGCGTGACGTGGCAGGGCGGGGCGCTGAAGGTCGGCCCGACCGAGTTCAAGCTGCTGGCCTACCTGATGCAGCATGCCGAGCGCGTGCACAGCCGCGCACAGCTGCTGGACAAGGTGTGGGGCGACCACGTCTACATCGAGGAACGCACGGTCGACGTGCACGTCAAGCGCCTGCGTGAGTCGCTGGGCGTGGCCGCGCCGATGGTGGAAACCGTTCGCGGAGCGGGTTACCGGCTGACGGCCCAAGTCACGGTGTGAGCAGCGCCGTGAGCCTCGGCGGCGGGCGCGGATAATCGCCCGCCATGCCTTTTCGTATTGCTACTTTTTTAATAGCGTCCCTCGCAATTGCGGCGGGCGCTGTCGGCCTTTTTGGCTGGAAGTACGGCTGGCTGGGCGCATGGCTGGGCGCGGTGCTCTGGCTGGGCTTCGATGCCTGGCGCGCCGAACGCCTGCTGCGCGTGCTGCGCAACGACGCGGCCGGGCTGCCGTCGCGCGGTCCGGGCGTGTGGGGCGAGCTCTCGGAGCGCATCCGCAAGCTGCTGCGCGAGCGTGAACAACAGACCCGGCAGGCCGAAGACCGGCTGCAGGAGTTCCTGGCCGCGATCCAGGCTTCGCCCAACGGCGTGGTGCTGCTCGACGAGCAGGGCCGCATCGAGTGGTGCAACCAGACAGCGGCGGGGCAGTTCGGCATCGATGCCGAGCGCGACCTGCTGCAGCACCTGGCGAACCTCGTGCGCGATCCGGCGTTCGTGGCCTACCTCGCGTCGTGGAACTATAGCCGCGATGTCGTCATTGACGCGCCCGGCCTCGTGCATGCACAGCATCGCGGCCATCCGGTGCGGCTGTCGGTGCAGGTGCATCCCTACGCCGGCAACCGGCGCATGCTGCTCACGCGCGACATCACGGCGCTGGAGCAGGCCGAGGCGATGCGGCGCGACTTCGTGGCCAACGTGTCGCACGAGATCCGCACGCCGCTCACGGTGCTGGCGGGCTTTGTCGAGACGCTGCAGAACCTGCCGCTGGATGCCGACGAGCGCACGCGCTACCTGTCGCTGATGGGGCAGCAGTCGCACCGCATGGAAACGCTGGTGAACGACCTGCTGACGCTGTCGCGGCTGGAAGGCAGCGCGGCGCCATCAGGCAACCAGTGGGTGCGCATGCGCGCGCTGCTGGCGCAGTGCGAAGACGAGGGGCGTGGCCTGTCGGGCCGGCTCACGCCGCAGGGGCACCGGCTCACGTTCACGTCGGAGGCCGAGTCCGAGCTGTCGGGCGCGCCGACCGAACTGCAGAGCGCGATGTCGAACCTCGTGAGCAACGCCATCCGCTACACGCCGGGTGGCGGCGAGGTGGTCGTGACCTGGCGGGTGCTGCCCGACGGGCGCGGCGAGTACGCCGTGCGCGACACCGGCCCGGGCATTGCCGCCGAACATATTCCGCGGCTCACCGAGCGCTTCTATCGCATCGACCGCAGCCGCTCGCGCGAGACCGGCGGCACGGGTCTGGGGCTGGCGATCGTGAAGCACATCGCGCAGCGCCACGGCACCGAACTGCGCATCGAAAGCACCGTGGGCAAGGGCAGCCGCTTCGCGCTGCTGTTCCCGGCGACGCGCGTGCGCGAAGCGCGCGTGATGAGCAAGTAAGCGAGCCGCGTGGCCCTCAGCGGGCGCGCGCCTTCATCGTCCAGCGCAGCAGCGCGACGAACAACAGCGCGGTGAGCGCCAGCGCCGCGGCGCTCATGAGCCAGAAAGCCAGCGGCGACTGCATGGCCGGCCACGGCCCCAGGCCGCGGTAGGCCAGCAGGTAGCTGCCACCCAGCCCCATGCCCCAGAGCATCGCGCAGTAGATGACCAGCGGCGCCAGCGTCACGCGGTAGCAGCGCAGCACGAAGACGCACAGCGTCTGGAACGCATCGGCGATGTGATACAGCGCCACCGTGGTCAGCAGTGCCGCTGCCATCGCGATCACGGCCGGGTTGTCGGAGTACACGTTGGCGAGCTGCGTGCGGAACACGGCCATCGCGCCGGCATAGAGCAGCGCGAACAGGGCGGTGAGCTCGAAGCCCAGCCGACAGGCATGGCGCGCCCGGGCGCTGTCGCCGGCACCGAGCCAGAAGCTCACGCGCGCGCTGGTCGCGATGGCGAGCGACAGCGGCGTCATGTAGGCCACGGCCAGCAGGTTCGAGGCGATCTGGTGCGCGGCCGCTGCAGCGGTGCCCAGGCGCGCGATGAAGAGCGCCATCAGCGTGAACGAGGTCACTTCCACCAGCACCGCGAGGCCGCCGGGCACGCCCAGCCGCGCGAACAGGCGGATCTGGCGCCAGTCGGGCGCCTCGATGCGTTCCCACAGCTGGTAGCCGCGGTAGAACGCGCCGTGGCGCAGCAGCCAGACCGCGCAGCCGAGCATGGCCCAGTTCACGCACAGCGTGGCCCAGGCGCAGCCCACCAGCCCCATCGCCGGCAGGCCGGCGCCGCCGAAGGTGAACCAGACCGACAGCGGCAGCTTCACGAGCAGTGAGGCCAGCTGCAGCCAGGTCACGAGCTTGGGCTTGCCCAGGCTCTGGTTCAGCGTGCTGAAGAGACGAAAGAGCAGGGCGGGCGCCAGCGCAAAGGCCAGCACCGCGAGGTAGGCCTCGACCTCGCTGCGCATGTCGGCGGGCACCTGCGTCCAGCGCAGCGCGGCGCCGGGCAGCAGCAGCACGGTCATGCCGACCACGACGGCGATGGCTGCGAGGTAGAGCGACTGGCGCACCGAGCGGCCGATCTCGCTGCCCCGGTTGGCGCCGTGCAGTTCGGCCCACACCGGCAGCAGCGCCTGCAGCACGCCCATCAGCGAGACATACACGCTGACGAAGATGGCGGCGCCCACCGAGAGCGCGGCCAGCGCGCCTTCGGAATAGCGGCCCGCGATGATGGTGTCGGCCACGCCGAAGGCCATCACGGCCAGCTGGCCGATCAGCACCGTGCCGGCGTGCCGTGCGATGAGTCCGCGTTCGTTCCCGTGCGTGCTGCTGCTCACGGGTCAGCGCACGATCTTTTCGTAGAGCAGCAGGTCGTCCGCGGGGCTGCTGGGACGGCGCAGGGTGCCGCTGAAGCGCCACTGTTCCAGCGGGATGATGGTGTGCAGCCGCTCGATGGTGTCGGGGCTCACGAGCAGCCACGGGCAGTCGTTGCCCAGCAGCAGCGGCTGCAGGTTGAGGTTGCCGTGGTGGCGCAGCGCCGCGACGTGCGGCCGGCTCAGCGCCAGCTCGGCAACGCAGCGCGGGTGGCCGATGCGCTCGGTCACGGCGCGCACCTGCGGGACGTAGCTGCGCGCGTAGTCGATGGACGGCAGCCACAGCGTCATCAGCAGCATCCAGCACAGCGCGGTGCCGCCGGCCGGCAGCACCAGCGTCTTCCAGAGCGCGGCGCGATGGCGCCCGGTGCGCCAGCGCACCAGCCAGCACCAGGCCAGCGTGGCGGCCAGGGCGAGCACGAAGGCCACCGGCGAGAACTCGGCCACGAAGCCCGGCACCAGCCGCGCCACGCTGGCGGCCGGCTTGCGCGGCGCGCCGGTCAGCATGGCGATCCAGTACATCCAGCCGAGCACGGCCAGGCCGCTGAAGAACAGCACGTTGAACCAGTCGATCAGCGCTGCCGCGCTGCGCCGGAAGGTCGGCAGCGCGAAGGCCGCCAGCGTGGCGAAGGCGGGCAGGGCCAGCAGCAGGGAGCGATCGGAGAAGTCGGTGGTCCAGGTGGCGGCCAGCGGCACCAGCGCGAACCACAGCGGCAGCGCGACGTGGCGCTCGAGCCACTGGCGGCGCCAGCGCCAGAGCGTCCAGATCGCGAGCGGCCAGACCGGCCAGGTGAACCACAGCAGCAGCTTGGCCTGGCTGCGCAGGTCGGACAGCAGCGAGTGGCCCAGCGTGATCTTCCATTGCGCAAGGCCCAGGCCGAAGACCAGCGCGGCGGCCAGCACGGTGATGCCGACCATCGTCAGCAGCGCGCCCAGCGTGAAGCCGGGGCTCTTATCGTCGCTGTAGCCTTCCACTGCACGGATGGCGCGCTGGTGGCGCTCGTAGGCCATGTACACGGCGCTGCCGATCGCCAGCGCGAGGCCGACCGTCGGTCCGCCGCTCAGCGTCATGCCGAGGGTGCCGACCACGAGCGCGATCACCGGGCCGACGCGGCGGTAGGGCAGTGCGGCGACGCCATAGAACAAGTGCGAGGCGAAGTACAGCTGCGCCAGTGCGGGGGTAGTTTCATGCCCGAGCTGGGCCAGGCCCAGCGAAGCGATCAGCGCCAGCAGGCCGCCATCGGCGATGGCGCGGGCGTAGTCGGTCGGGCGCGCCTCGCCGCCGAAGGCAAAGGCCACGGGCTGGGCGCGCGGGGTGCGGGCGAGGTAATAGACGGCGTACCAGGTCGCGGTGAAGGTGCCCCACAGCATCAGCGCGAACACGAAGCGCACGGCCAGGTCGGGGTTGACCCACGACGGGGCGAGCTGGATCGCCCAGGCGCCGATCCAGTACGGAATCAGCGCGGGGGTCTCGGGGCGCATGCCCAGCAGCAGCGGATCGAACCAGCGGGCGATCCCCTCGGTGCTGCGGGCCAGTTCGGCCATGTAGCCGAAGGCCGTGATGTCGGCGCTCTTCCAGGGGCCCCGGCCGAGCAGGCCCGGCAGCAGGTAGGCCGCGCACAGCAGCAGCAACGCGACGCGCGGCAGCCGGCGTACGGCATTCTGGGCAACGATCGCGGGGGTCGGCTGGTTCAAGGGCGAGGCGGAAGAGGCGAAGGGGTGATTGGAAAGAAAAAGGGCAGCGCGGTAAACCGGGCTGCCCTCGACGCCAGAGCGCGTGCCTGATTACTTGGCAGCGGTCTTGCCGAAGCGGTTGCGGAACTTCTCGACGCGACCGCCCATGTTGTCCACCGACTTTTGCGTGCCGGTGTAGAAGGGGTGCGATTCGCTCGTGGTGTCGAGCTTGAACAGGGGCAGCTCGCGGCCGTCGTCGGTCTTGCCCATTTCCTTGGTGTTCGCGCACGAACGGGTCACGAACTTGAAGCCGTTCGACATGTCGACGAACAGAACTTCGCGGTAATTCGGGTGGATGCCTTCTTTTGCCATGGTGTTTCCTTTTGCGCTGTTGGAATCAATGCGCGGTCGATGCGAGAGCCACCAGCGTGCCAGCAATCTGGCGCGCCGCCCTGAGGTCTTGACGTGAAGTGAAGGCCAAGGAAGCCGGGCGACGTGCCCAGCCGCACTTTTCGCGGAGCCCATGATTATCGCATACTGCCCCAATTGCGAGCAAACCGGGCCCTCCCATGACTTTCACACCCCTTCGCGCCGGCCTTGTCGGCTACGGTTTCGCCGGCCAGACCTTCCATGCGCCGGTGCTCTCGGCCGTTCCGGGACTCGAACTGGCGGCCGTGGCGAGCTCGCAGCCGCACAAGGTGCACGCCGACTGGCCCGGCGTGGCCGTGGTGCCCGACGTGGCGGCGCTGGTGGCCCGGGCGGACATCGACCTCGTGGTGGTGGCGACGCCCAATGCCCAGCATCATCCGGTCGCCAAGGCGGCGCTGGAGGCGGGCAAGCACGTGGTCGTCGACAAGCCGTTCACTGTCGATGTGGCCGAAGCGCGGGATCTCGAATTGTTGTCTGCGCGCAACAATCGCGTGCTCTCGGTCTATCAGAACCGGCGTTTCGACGCCGATTTCCTGACGCTCCAGCAGGTCCTGGCGTCTGGCGACCTGGGGCGCCCGGTGTACCTGGAATCGCATTTCGACCGCTTCCGTCCCGAGGTTCGCGAGCGCTGGCGGGAGCAGCCCGTGCCGGGCGCGGGCCTGTGGGTGGACCTGGGTTCGCACCTGCTCGACCAGGCCGTGCAGCTTTTCGGCCGGCCCGATACGCTGCAGCTCGACACGGCCGCCTTGCGCGACGGCGCGCTGGTCGAAGACTATTTCCATGCCGTGCTGCGCTACGAGAGCGGCCCTCATGCGCCTTTGCGCGTGGTGCTGCACGCCTCGACGCTCGCGGCCCATGCGGCGCCGCGCTACATCGTGCACGGCACGCGCGGCAGCTACGTCAAGCACGGCGTCGACACGCAGGAAGACGCGCTGCGCGCCGGCCAGCGACCGCCAGCCGAAGGGTGGGGCGCCGATCCGCTCGATGGCGAACTCACGCTGACGGGCAGCGACGGCGCACCGCACTTTCGCGCGGTGCCGACGCAGGCCGGCAACTACGCCGACTACTACGCGGCGGTCCGTGATGCGATCCTCGGCAAGGGGCCGAATCCCGTGCCGCCCGAGCAGGCCGTCGCGCTGATGGAACTGCTCGACATCGGCCGCCAGAGCGCCGCCGAAGGCCGCGCCGTCCGCATCGAGCGCCCATGAAAAAAGCGCGTTGACCCGTGAGGGCCAACGCGCTTTTGCGGGAGAGCCTGAAGCTCAACCGCCGCGACGCATCATGTCGAAGAACTCGACATTGGTCTTGGTCGCCTTCATGTTCTTGAGCATCAGCTCCATCGACTCGATCTCGTCCATGTTGTACATGAGCTGACGCAGGATGCGGGTCTTCTGCAGGATCTCGGGAGCCAGCAGCAACTCTTCGCGGCGCGTGCCGCTGCGGTTGAGCTGGATCGAGGGGAACACGCGCTTTTCGTACAGGCGGCGGTCCAGGTGGATTTCGGAGTTGCCGGTGCCCTTGAACTCTTCGAAGATCACTTCGTCCATGCGGCTGCCGGTGTCGATCAGCGCGGTGCCGATGATGGTCAACGAGCCGCCTTCTTCCACGTTGCGCGCGGCGCCCAGGAAGCGCTTGGGGCGTTGCAGTGCGTTGGAGTCGACACCACCGGTCAGCACCTTGCCCGACGAGGGCACGACGTTGTTGTAGGCGCGGGCCAGACGCGTGATCGAGTCCAGCAGGATCACCACGTCCTTCTTGAGTTCGACCAGGCGCTTGGCGCGCTCGATCACCATTTCGGCGACGTGCACGTGGCGCGCTGCGGGCTCGTCGAAGGTCGAAGCGATGACTTCGCCCTTCACCGTGCGCTGCATTTCGGTCACTTCTTCAGGGCGCTCGTCCACGAGCAGCACCATCATGTGGACGTCGGGGTAGTTGGCGCTGATCGCGTGGGCGATGTGCTGCATCATCACCGTCTTGCCGCTCTTGGGCGGTGCCACGAGCAGGGCGCGCTGGCCTTTGCCGATGGGGGCGATGATGTCGATGATGCGGCCGGTGAGGTTCTCTTCGCCCTTGACGCCTTCGCGTTCCAGCTTCATCTGTTCCTTGGGGAACAGCGGCGTCAGGTTCTCGAACATCACCTTGTGCTTGTTGGCTTCGGGTGCGCCGTCGTTGACCTTGTCCAGCTTGGTCAGTGCGAAGTAGCGCTCGCCGTCCTTGGGCGTGCGCACTTCACCTTCGATCATGTCGCCGGTGTGCAGGTTGAAGCGCCGCACCTGGCTGGGTGAGATGTAGATGTCGTCGGTGCTGGCCGTGAAGCTGGTGTCCGGGCTGCGCAGGAAGCCGAAGCCGTCGGGCAGGATTTCGAGCACACCGTCGGCGAAGACCTGTTCGCCGGCCTTGGCGCGCTTCTTGATGATCGCGAACATCAGCTCTTGCTTGCGCATGCGGCCGATGTTTTCGATCTCAAGCGCCTCAGCCTGCTTGAAGACTTCAGACACGTGGAGTGCCTTGAGTTCGTTTAAGTGCATGGAACGACCCCTGGAGGGGTAATCGAATCGGGAACGGGGGGAGGTTTGATGTGGGGCAAGAACTGCCTCACGAACCGGGGAACTCGAACCGGTTGCCTGATGAAAGGCCCGGTGAACTGAGGGCGATTATGACAGGAAAATCGCCCCGGCCAACGCATTGCGCGCTGGCCGGAAGAAATGCATCAGGCGAGTTGCTGGTCGATGAAGGCCGTGAGTTGCGCCTTGCTCATGGCGCCGACCTTGGTGGCGGCCAGCTGGCCGTCCTTGAACAGCATCAGCGTGGGGATGCCGCGAATGCCGAACTTGGCGGGGATGTCGCGGTTCTCGTCGACGTTGAGCTTGGCGATCTGCAGCTTGCCTTCGTAGGTGGCCGAGACTTCGTCGAGGATGGGGGCGATCATCTTGCAGGGACCGCACCATTCGGCCCAGTAGTCGACCAGGACCGGTTGGCTGGACTTGAGCACGTCGGCCTCGAAGGAAGAATCGGAGATGTGTTTGATCAGTTCGCTGGCCATGTGATGTGTCCTTGTGCGCAGAGAGAGTTTCGGTGCAGCTAAAGTGCTGGTCATTGTGACAGAAACCAAGGGGTGACGTGCCATGCGGCCCGGCTATGGCGGCGATAGCCAAAGCCCTTTGCGGCCCTGCCGCCGACCCTCTCAACCCCCTCGATAGAACATGAACGAAGGCCACCCCGTCCAGGCCCTGTGGTGCGATCCCGCCGACGGTGTCGTCGCGCGGATCGTGCGCGCGCTCGACGAGCGGCAGCTGCATGCGGCGCGCACCGTGGTGCTGGTGCCGTACGCGCAGCTGATGGCGGTCGCGCGCGGCATGTGGGCGCGCTGCGGCAGCCCGGGCTTCGTGCCGCGCTTCGAGACCACGCACAACTGGGCGCGCAGCGCGGGCGGCTTCCTGCCGTCCGGCTACGACATTGCCTTCGACATGGCGCGCGACCTGGTCACGGCCCAGGGCCTGCTCGCGCAATCGGGCTTCCAGGCCGAGCGCTTCGCGCTCGCGGGGCGCGTGGTCGAGCTGGCCTACCAGCTGGCGCCGCTGGCATCCGCCGTGGCGCCTGACGTGCGCGGCAGCGATTGGGCCCAAGGGGCTTCCAAGGTGGCCGATGCAGGCAGCGAGTCGGAGTGGTTCCGCATCGAGAGCGCGCTGATCCGCGTCGCCGTGGCCTGGGCCGCGAACTCGGGCTACGCGACCGACGTGCTGCTGCGCGACGCGGCGCGCAGCCAGGTCGATGCGCTGATCGTGCTCGAAGGCTTCCAGACCGATCCGCTCACGCAGGCCCTGTGCGCGCTGTGGGGCGAGCGCGCGATCCGCATTCCGCTCGTGCCTGCCGACGCACCGCCGTCTGCCGCCCACGCACACGTGGCGCTCGACCCCGAGGACGAGGCCCAGCTGGCCGCCGCCTGCGTGCTGCAGCACCTGGCCGAGGGCCGCGCGCCCGTCGCGCTCGTCGCCACCGACCGCGCGCTCACCCGCCGCATCAGCGCCCAGCTGAGCACGCAGGGCATCGTCACGCACGACGAAACCGGCTGGAAGCTGTCCACCACGCGCGCCGCCGCCACGCTGATGAGTGCACTGCGTGCCTGCGCGCACGACGCCGCCACCGACCAGGTGCTCGAATGGCTCAAGAGCGGCGCCGAGGTCGATGTGTTCGCCGTGCAGTCGCTCGAAATGCGCCTGCGGCGCGAAGGCGTGCGCGACTGGCAGGCCTGGTGCGCGTTGATCGCGCGCAGCGACAAGCCGCAGGACGAAAGCCTGCGCACGTTCACCGCCACCATCGAAACCCGCCGCGCCCCGATGGCGCGCGCGCGCTCCCTGGCGGAGTGGCATCGCGCGCTGCGCGAGCTGTTGACGGTCGGCGAGCAGTGGGACGCGCTTGCCGCCGACTTCGCGGGCGCCAAGGTGATCGCCGCCCTCTGGCTCGATGCCGACGCGCACGGCGAGGAAGACGAGTTCCCCGGCGGACGCCACAGCCTCGCCGAGTTCACGGCCTGGGCGCGCGACGTGCTCGAAGACGCCAGCTTCGTACCGCCCGCCGGCGACGAGGCGCCCAAGGTCTCCGTGCTGCCGATGAACCAGTTGCTGGGCCGCGTCTTCGGCGCGGTCGTCATTCCCGGCTGCGACGACCGCCGCATGCCCGCGTCGCCCGAGCCGCCGGGCAACTGGAGTGCGGCGCAGCGCCTCGACCTGGGGCTGGCCTCGCGCGAGGTGCTGGAGACCGCGCAGCGCGCGGCCTGGGCCATGGCCACGCGCAACCCGAACTGCGACCTGGTCTGGCGCCATTCCGACGCCAGCGGCGAGCCCGTGCGGCCGAGCCCGCTGGTGCAGGCCCTGCAACTCGCCCACGCGCTGCAGCCGGGCGTCGATCCGCGCACGCCGCGCGACGTCGCCGTCACGCCGACCTTGCGGCCCACGCCCTCGGGCGCGCTGCTGCCGCTCACCAATGTGTCGACCAGCGTCTACGAAGACCTGCGCCGCTGTCCCTATCGCTTCTTCGCGCTGCGCCAGCTGGGCCTGCGCACCGCCGACGAGCTCGATGCCGAGGTCGACAAGCGCGACTTCGGCAACTGGCTGCACGCGGTGCTCGGCCAGTTCCACGAGACCCTGCGCGACGCACCGACGAACGATGCGCAGGCGCGCGCCGCGCTGCTGGCCGACACCGCGCGCGATGTCACGCAGACCCTCGGCTATTCCGACGCCGAGTTCCTGCCCTTCGCCGCCGCGTGGCCGGCGGTGCGCGACGGCTACCTCGACTGGCTCGCGAAACATGAAGCCGACGGGGCGGTCTTCGTCGAGGCCGAGCCCTGGAAAGAACAGCCCCTGGGCACCCTGCGGCTCGTCGGTCGGCTCGACCGCGTCGACCGCACGGCAGACGGCCAGCCCTTCGTGATCGACTACAAGACCGAGACCGCCTCCGTCACCAAGGAGCGGGTGAAAGACCCGACCGAGGACACGCAGCTCGCCTTCTACGCAGCGCTGGTCGCCGACGACACCTTGCGCGCGGCCTACGTCAACGTGGGCGAGAAATCGTCCGGCACGCAGACCGTCGAGCAGCCCGCCGTGGTCGAGGCGCGCGATGCGCTGGTGACCGGCATCATCGACGACTTCGCGCGCATCGCGCAGGGCGCGCCGCTGCCGCCGCTGGGCGAGGGCAGCGTCTGCGATTTCTGCGCCGCACGCGGCCTGTGTCGCAAGGATTTCTGGGAGGTCACGCCATGAACGGCGCTGCCTACGAACACAACGGCCGGCACGTCGCGCGCGAGGCCTTCTACACCGTCGCCTGCGATCCGCGGCGCTCGGTCGCGGTCGAGGCCTGTGCGGGCGCCGGCAAGACCTGGATGCTGGTGTCGCGCATCGTGCGCGCGCTGCTCGAAGAGGGCGATTCAGCCTGCGAGCCGCACGAGATCCTGGCCATCACCTTCACCAAGAAGGCCGCCGGCGAAATGCGCGAGCGGCTCGACCAGTGGCTCGCGCTGTTCGCCGAGCTCGATCCGGCCGCGTCGCAGCGCGAGCTCGTGATGCGCGGCATGACGCCGGAGGCCGCGCAGGCCGCCGTGCCGCGCCTGCAGGGGCTCTACCGGCGACTGCTCGAAGGCGGGCGGCCGGTGCAGTTCCGCACCTTCCACGCGTGGTTCGCGGGCCTGCTGCGCAACGCGCCGCTCGCCGTGCTGCGCGAGCTGGGGCTGCCGGCGAACTACGAGCTGCTCGAAGACGATGCCGAGGCGCGCAACCACACCTGGCGCCCGTTCTTCGAGGCCGTGACCGGCGACGCGCGCGCGCTGGCCGACTACTACGCCGTCGTCGCCACCCACGGCCGCTCGCAGACGGCGAAGGCGCTGGGCGAGGCGCTGTCGAAGCGGGTTGAGTTCTCGCTGTCCGACCCCCAGGATGCGGTGACGCCGTTCGACGTGCTGTACCCGGCCCTGCAGGGGCTGGAGGTGCCGACCGACGCGCTGCGCGGCGAGACCGTGCGCCGCCGCTGGCTCGACCGCGCCGCCGCCCTCGGCCGCGAGGCCAACAAGACACCGCAGAAGGCGGCCGAAGCCATCATCGATGTGTTCGGCACGGGCGAGCCCGCGCCTGAGGCGCTGGCCGACGCGCTCGCCGTGCTGCGCAAGACCTTCTTCGTCGCCACCGAAGACCGGCTCACCAAGAACCTGCAGAAATTCCCCGCCGCGCAAGAGGCCGAGACCGAACTGCAGCTGCTGTGCGCCGCGCAGGCCCAGCACGCGGCATGGCTGTACCAGCAACGCATGACGCGGCTCACGCGCCTGCTGATCACCGCCTTCGGCGAGGTCAAGCGCGCGCACGGCTGGGTCGACATGAACGACGTCGAGCAGGCCGCGCAGCTGCTCTTGGGCCAGTCGGCGCTGTCGGGCTGGGTTCAGGAGCGGCTCGACGCGCGCGTCGCGCACCTGCTGATCGACGAGTTCCAGGACACCAACCCGCTGCAGTGGCAGGCGCTCTACGGCTGGCTCAGTGCCTACACCGGCGCGGGCGGCAGTGCGCCGCGCGTGTTCATCGTGGGCGACCCCAAGCAGAGCATCTACCGCTTCCGCCGCGCCGAGCCGCAGGTGTTCATCGCCGCCAAGAAGTTCGTGCGCGAAGGGCTCGGCGGCGAACTGCTCAACTGCGACCACACGCACCGCAACGCGCGTGCCGTGGTGGGCCTCGTCAACAGCGCGATGCTGGCCGCGCAGGCGGCCGGCGAGTTCGACGGCTACCGCGCCCACACTACCGAGCGCGGCGACGACGGCGAGCTGCTGAAGCTGCCCGCCATCGACCGCGACGCGCTCGACACCACCGTGGCCGCCGCGCCGGCGGACGACGGCATGCTGCACTGGCGCGACAGTCTCGTCACGCCGCGCGTGCTGCCCGAAGAACAGCTGCTGCAGAAGGAGTGCGAGCAGGCCGCGCGCTGGGTCGCGCAGCGCATCGCCGACGGCACGCCGCCGCGCCAGATCATGGTGCTGGCGCGCCGCCGCAGCCGGCTGTCGGCCATGCAGGACGCGCTGCGCCGCCGCCACATTCCCGTGCAGCAGCCCGAGAAGAACGACCTGAACGACGCACCCGAAGTGCAGGACGTGGTCGCGCTGCTCGACGCGCTGGTGTCCCCCGCGCACGACCTGTCGCTGGCGCGCGCGCTCAAGTCGCCGCTGTTCGGCATCGACGACGACACGCTGGTGCAGCTGGCGCGTTGCCAGCGCGAGACGCCGGTGGCCAGCTGGTTCTCGCTGATCCAGAAGGGCGAAGGCCTGCCGCCCGTGCTGACCGAGGCGGGCGTGCAGCTGCGCCGCTGGCAGCGCTGGCTGATGGCGATGCCGCCGCACGACGCGCTGGACGCGATCTTTCACGACGGCGACGTGCTCGCGAAGTTCGGCGCCGCGGTGCCGGCGGCCTTGCGCCAGAGCGCGCTGGCCAACCTGCGCGGGCTGGTCGCGGCTTCGCTCGACATCGACGGTGCGCGCTTCGCGACGCCTTATGCCCTGGTGCGCGCCTTGCGCGCGGGCGGCGTGCGCGCGCCCACCGTGGCCGCGCCCGAGGCGGTGCAGCTGCTGACCGTGCACGGCGCCAAGGGCTTGGAGGCCGACACCGTGCTGATGCTCGATTGCGACGCGCCGCCGCCGCGCGCGCAGACCATGGGCGTGCTCGTCGAATGGAAGGGCAGCGACAGCGCGCCGACGCGCTTCGTGTTCCTGGCCAGCGAGAAGACCCCGCCGGCCTGCGCCGCCGCGCTGCTCGAAGAGGAGCAGCGCGCGCGTCACCGCGAAGAACTCAACGGGCTCTACGTGGCGACCACGCGGGCCCGCGAGCGGCTGGTGCTCTCGTCGGTGAAGCCGTCGCGCGCCAGCGAGGGCAGTTGGTGGGCGCGGCTGGAGCCGCTGTGCGAGCCGACCGAGGCCGACGAGCCGCTGGTCGAAGCCTCCGCTGCCGGCGAGACCGGGGTGGGCACCTTCGCGATGAAGCGCCTGCCCGCAGCGCTCGTGGCTGCAACCGGTGCGCCGCCAGAAAAGAAAAAGACGCAAGACGCCACGGTCGACGCGCGCGCCGCCGCGTTCGGCCAGGCCATGCACCGGCTGCTCGAATGGGCGGTGCCCGGCGAAGCCTTGCCACCGGCCCATGTGCGGGCGGCTGCGCGCGAATTCATGCTCGATCCGCAGCAGGCACGTGGCGCCGCGGCGCTGGCCCAACGCATCCGCGCGGGCGCCGGGGCCTGGGTGTGGGACGATCGCAGCATCGACTGGCATGGCAATGAAGTCACGCTGGTCCACGAGGGCGATACCTTGCGCATCGACCGGCTGGTGCGCGAGCGCGCCACCGGCGCATGGTGGATCCTCGACTACAAATCGGCCGCGCGCCCCGAACGGGACGCGGCCCTGATCGCACAGATGCAGCGCTACCGCGCTGCCGTGCAACATGCCTACCCCGGTGCCACGGTGCGCGCCGCGTTCCTGACCGGGCAGGGCGAACTGGTGAATCTCGAATGACTGTTTCTTCTACCGTCGCCGTCATCGGCGGCGGACCTGCCGGCCTGATGGCGGCCGAAGTGCTGAGCGCGTCCGGCGCGCAGGTGCATGTGTACGACGCGATGCCCTCGGTGGGCCGCAAGTTTTTGCTGGCCGGCCGCGGTGGCCTCAACCTCACGCACTCCGAGCCCTTCGACGTGTTCGTGACCCGCTTCGGCGAGCGCCGTGCGCAGCTCGAGCCGCTGCTTGCGGCCTTCGGTCCGCAACAGGCCCGCGAGTGGGCGGCCGGACTGGGCATCGAGACCTTCGTCGGCACCTCGGGTCGCGTGTTCCCGACCGACATGAAGGCCGCGCCCTTGCTGCGCGCCTGGCTGCATCGTTTGCGCGCCGCGGGCGTGCAGTTCCACATGCGTCATCGCTGGGTGGGTGACGGGGCCTTCGATGCGAACGCGCTGCGCTTCGCGACGCCGACGGGCGAGGTCACCGCCAAGGCCGATGCCGTGGTGCTGGCCCTGGGCGGCGCGAGCTGGGCGCGCCTGGGCTCCGACGGCGCGTGGGCACCGTGGCTGCAGGCGCAGGGCGTGGCGGTGGCGCCGCTGCTGCCGGCCAATTGCGGCTTCGACGGCGCAGGCTGGAGCGAGCATTTTTCAAGCCGCTTCGCGGGGCAGCCCTTCAAGTCGGTCGCGATCGCCTTCACTGACAGCCAGGGCCGGCACTTCGCGCGCAAGGGCGAGTTCGTCGTCACGGCCACCGGCATCGAAGGCAGCCTGGTCTACGCGGCGTCGGCGCTGCTGCGCGACGAGATTGCAGCGAACGGCAGTGCGACGCTGCTGCTCGACCTGCTGCCCGACCGCAGCGCCGAACAGGTGCTCGCCGCGGTGAAGCATCCGCGCGGCGCGCGCTCGCTGAGCAGCCACCTCAAGAGCCGTCTCGGCATCGAGGGCATCAAGGCGGGCGTGCTGCACGAGGCGCTGAGCAAGGAAGCGATGCAGGACCCGGCGCAGCTGGCGGCCACCATCAAGGCGGTGCCGTTGAAGCTGGTCGCGACGCGGCCGGTCGACGAGGCGATCAGCACGGCGGGCGGCGTGCGCTTCGACGCGCTCGATCCGACCCTGATGGCGACGGCGCTGCCCGGTGTGTTCGCGGCAGGGGAAATGCTCGATTGGGAAGCGCCGACCGGCGGCTACCTGCTCACGGCGGCGATGGCCAGCGGCGCGGCTGCGGCGCGCGGCGCAATCCAGCGGCTGGGGCTTTGATCGAAGGCGCGCTCAGCGCGAGCGCGCGCACGGCCAGAAGAACACCTGCTCGGGGTCGTCCGCATCGAGGTTCTCGATGTGGCCGCTCTCCCTGAACCCGGCTTCTTTCAGCAGCGCGTGCATCGCTGCGTTGGAGCGGTTCGTGGAGGTGAAGAGCTTGGGGCGTTCGCAGATCGACCGGAAGTGATCGACGAGTCGCAGGCCGAGTCGCCTGCGGCGAAATTGCTCGCCGACCATGAGCATCTCGATGAAGCCGCAGTCGAAGAAGTGGTGGTGCAGCACGCCGTAGGCGGCGATCTCGCCATCCACCTCGATCACATGGCAGAAGCGATCTTCGATCCAGCCTTGGATCTGCACGGTGCGGCGCGCATCGCGCGCGGCCACGGTGTCGAGGCGCACCAACGCTTCGAGATCGCTGATGCGGGCGGGCCGGATGTCCAAGTTCATGGATGGCTGCGCGAAGTTCTGGGAATTTGAGGTGTCCGGGGCCGGTAACCCCTGGACACGGCGCGTAAGTTCTCTGCAAAGGAACTCACGGCTTCTGGATGTTAGGTTGACGAGCCTTACCCCTGGCACTGACTACGCAGTTAGGGCTGCTTGGTTCCCCACCTGACCCGGTTGGCCACTTCACCATGCAGGGAGGCCCGTCAGCCTGCATTCTAACCGCGCGGATTTGCCCCCTTCGCCGGGGCGTGAATCATTTCGACGGCGGATGGGAAACAAGCGTGAAGTGACCCCCGCCGCGCCTTTTAGAATGCCCGCAATGTCTTATCTCGTGCTCGCTCGCAAGTTCCGTCCGAAAACCTTCGGTGAGATGGTCGGTCAGGGGCATGTGGTCCAGGCGCTGGAAAACGCGCTGACGACGCAGCGCCTGCACCACGCCTATCTGTTCACCGGGACGCGGGGGGTGGGCAAGACCACGGTGTCGCGCATCCTGGCCAAGTCGCTCAACTGCCAGGGCCCGGACGGGCAGGGTGGCATCACGGCCACGCCCTGCGGTGTGTGCCAGGCCTGCCAGGACATCGATTCGGGCCGCTTCGTCGACTACACCGAGCTCGACGCGGCCTCGAATCGCGGCGTGGACGAAGTGCAGTCGCTGCTCGAACAGGCGGTCTACAAGCCGGTGCAGGGGCGCTTCAAGGTCTTCATGATCGACGAAGTGCACATGCTCACGAACACCGCGTTCAACGCGATGCTCAAGACGCTCGAGGAGCCGCCCGAGTACCTCAAGTTCGTGCTGGCCACGACCGATCCGCAGAAGGTGCCGGTGACGGTGCTGTCGCGCTGCCTGCAGTTCAACCTGCGGCCGATGGCGCCCGAGACGGTGCTCGAACACCTCACGAGCGTGCTGCAGACCGAGCAGGTGCCGGCCGAGCCGCAGGCGCTGCGCCTGCTGGCGCGCGCCGCGCGCGGCTCGATGCGCGACGCGCTCTCGCTCACCGACCAGGCCATCGCCTTCGGCAACGGCGAACTGCTCGAGACCGGCGTGCGCCAGATGCTCGGCAGCGTCGATCGCGGCCATGTGTTCCGCCTCATCGAAGCGCTGGCGCAAGGCGACGGCAAGACCGTGGTCGACACCTCCGAGGCGCTGCGCCGCGACGGCATGTCCGCCGCGTCCACGCTCGAAGAGATGACGGCGGTGCTGCAGGCCATGGCCGTGCTGCAGGCCGTGCCCTCGCGCGCCGAATCGGCCGATGCGGCCACCGACCCCGACGCGGCCGACACGGCGCGCCTGGCGTCGCTGATGCCCGCCGACGAGACGCAGCTGCTATACAGCCTGTGCCTGCATGGGCGCGGCGAGCTGGGCCTGGCGCCCGACGAGTACGCGGCACTGACCATGGTGCTGCTGCGGCTGTTGGCCTTCAAGCCCTCCCATGCGGCCGCTTCGACGGCCTCCACGGAAAAAAAAACTCTGAATGACGCCGGTGGCGCCGCGCCGCGGGCTCCCGCGCGCGAAGTCGCCCCGGTTTCCCGGCCTTCGGTGCCCGATTCGGCACCTGCTGCCGCGCCTTCGCAACCGCCCGCACAATTCGCACAACCCGCGCCGGCCGGCCAGCGGCTCGCGGTGGTCGATGCCCCGCAGCGCCAGCCCATGCCCCGGCCTGCCCCGCAAGAGGCGTCCGACGCCCCCGCAGCCCATGTGGTCGGCGTACCGATCCGCGTGCAGCCACCACCTGGCCAGCGCGACGTGCCGCGCGAAGAAGAACAGCGCAGCACCTACACCCCGATCCCGCCGAGCGAAGAGGGCGACTTCTGGCATGCCACGGTCATGCAGCTCGTTGCCGCCGAAAGCGTGGCGGCACTGGCGCGCGAGCTCGCGCTGCAGTCGCAGCTGGTGGCGCGCGACACCGACCAGTGGATGCTGCGCATCGAGCGCGAAACCCTCAACCAGCCGTCCAGCCGCGAGAAGCTCACGGCGGCGCTGCAGGGCCTCGGCCACAATGTGAGGCTGGCCATCGAGATCGGCGGCGTGGTCGACAGCCCGGCGCGCCGCAACAAGCAGGCGGCCGACGAGCGCCAGCGGGTGGCCGAGGAAGCCATCCGCAGCGACCCCGAGGTGCAGATGCTGATGCGCGACTTCGATGCGAAGATTGTTCCCGGATCGCTGAAGCCCCTCTGAAGCCGGCGCCGCAGTCGCCGCATTTTTCGACCGTATTCTCTCCATCACCAACCCATCACAGACAGGACCAACGATGTTCAACAAAGGACAACTGGCCGGCCTCATGAAGCAGGCGCAGGCAATGCAGGACAACCTCAAGAAGGCCCAGGAAGAACTGGCGCACATCGAGGTCGAAGGCGAGTCGGGCGCCGGTCTCGTCAAGGTCGTCATGACCTGCAAGCACGACGTCAAGCGCATCACCATCGACCCCAGCCTGCTGGCCGACGACAAGGACATGCTCGAAGACCTCGTGGCTGCTGCCTTCAACGCCGCCGTGCGCAAGGCCGAGGAAACCAGCGAGCAGAAGATGGGCAAGCTGACGGCCGGCATGCCCGGCCTGCCGCCCGGCATGAAGCTCCCGTTCTAAGCGAGGCATGGCAGACGCCAGTTCGCTCGATGCGCTGGTCGATGCGCTGCGCCGGTTGCCCGGTGTCGGCGTCAAGTCGGCCTCGCGCATGGCCTTCCACCTGCTGCAGCACGACCGCGAGGGCGCGCAGTTGCTCTCGCGCGCGCTGCAGCAGGCTGCAGGCCAGGTGCGGCACTGCGAGCTGTGCAACACCTTCACCGAAGCGCCGATCTGCCATGTCTGCATGGACTCGCGGCGTGACGGCACCAAGCTGTGCGTGGTCGAGACGCCGGCCGACCAGGCCGCGCTCGAACGCACGGGCGCCTTTCGCGGCTACTACTTCGTGCTCATGGGCAAGCTCAGTCCGCTCGACGGCATCGGGCCGAAGGACATCGGCCTGCAGAAGCTGTTCGACCGCGCACGCGACGGCACGGTGAGCGAGGTCATCCTCGCGACCAATTTCACCGCCGAAGGCGAGGCCACGGCGCACGTGATCGGCGAGGCGCTCAAGCAGCACGGGCTCACCGTGACGCGTCTGGCGCGCGGCGTGCCGGCCGGCAGCGAGCTCGAGTACGTCGACCTCGGCACCATCGCGCACGCGCTGGTCGATCGCCGCTGACGCGCGGCCTCACGCAGGCCGCGTTCGTTCTTCCTCTTCGTTGTCGTCACCATGACCTTCTCCTTGCTCACCATCGCCTACTGGTGCGTGTTCATCGCCTGCGGCCTGCCGTACCTCGCGGCATGGATCGCGAAGGCGGGCAGCTTCGGCGTGCGCGACAACATGCATCCGCGCGACTGGGCCGCCAAGCAAAGTGGCTGGCGCGCACGCGCCAACAGCGCGCAGGCCAACAGCTTCGAAGGCCTGCCGTTCTTCATCGGCGCGGTGCTCATCGCGCACCAGCTCGGCGTGGCGCAGGCGAGGCTCGACATGCTCGCGGTGGCCTACGTGGTGCTGCGCGTGATCTACCTCGGCCTGTACATCCGCGGCGCGCCGAGCGCGCGCAGCGCGGTCTGGGCACTCGCGTTCCTGGTCAATATCGCGATACTTTTTCTGGCGCGATAGCGCCTTGGCGAAGGCTTCTCCAGGAGGCCTTCGTGCTTACGTGAAAACCCGCACGGGATGACCCCGATGCAGGCCCACAGGGCGCACGCCTAAGCTCGATTCAGTTCACCAGAGTCACAGAGCCCGCAGGACCGCGCCATGCTTCATCGCAGAACCCTCATTTCCGCCTCCGCAGTCGCTGCCGCAGCGATTGCATTGCCGCGGGTCTTTGCGCAGCAGGCCAAGCTGGAGAAAACCAAGGTCTCGATCGCGGTGGGCGGCAAGGCGGCGTTCTACTACCTGCCGCTCACCATCTCCGAGCAGCTGGGCTACTTCAAGGCCGAAGGGCTCGAAGTGGAGATCTCCGACTTCGCGGGCGGCGCGCGTGCATTGCAAGCGGTGGTGGGTGGCTCGGCCGATGTCTGCTCGGGCGCCTACGAACACACGATCAACCTGCAGGCCAAGAACCAGTTCTTCCAGGCCTTCGTGCTGCAGGGCCGCGCACCGCAGATCGCGGTGGGCGTGTCGACGAAGAACATGGCGGGCTACACCGGCATCCAGGACCTCAAGGGCAAGAAGATCGGCGTCTCGGCGCCGGGCTCGTCGACCAACATGGTGGCCAACCTCGTGCTCTCGCGCGGCGGCCTCAAGGCCAGCGACGTGAGCTTCATCGGCGTGGGCGTGGCGGCGGGCGCGCTCACCGCGCTGCGCTCGGGCCAGATCGACGCCATCAGCAACACCGACCCGGTGATGACCATGCTGGAGCAGAAGGGCGACGTGAAGATCATCAGCGACACGCGCACGCTCAAGGGCACCGAGCAGGTGTTCGGCGGGCCGATGCCCGCGGCCTGCCTCTACGCGCCGATCGATTTCATCCAGAAGCATCCCAACACCTGCCAGGCGCTGGCCAACGCGATCGTGCGCGGCCTCAAGTGGCTGCAGACGGCGGGGCCGGGCGACATCATCAAGACCGTGCCCGAGACGTATCTGCTCGGCGACCGCGCGCTGTACCTCGCGTCGTTCGACAAGGTGCGCGAGTCCATCGCCACCGACGGCCTCGTGCCGGCCGAAGGGCCGAAGACGGCACTCAACGCCATCGCGAGCTTCGACACCTCGGTCAAGGCCGACAAGATCGACCTCGCCAGGACCTACACCAACGATTTTGCAAAGCGTGCGAAAGACAGGTTCAAAGCCTGATTGCGAACGTTCAGCAACCCGGCTTCGGCCGGGTTTTTTCTTCCGGAGCGCCATGTCCGACTACGCCCTCGAACTCCTTTCCATCCGCTGCACCTTCCATTCGAAGGACGACCCGGGCCAGCGCTACACGGCGGTGGACGACACCACGCTGCGCATCGGGGCGGGCGAGTTCGTCTCGGTGGTCGGGCCCACGGGCTGCGGCAAGTCGACGCTGCTGAACGTGGGCGCGGGGCTGCTCGAACCATCGTCGGGCGGGGTGAAGGTGTTCGGCCAGCCGCTCACGGGCGTCAACAAGCGCGCGGGCTACATGTTCCAGACCGAGGCGCTGATGCCGTGGCGCAGCGCCATCGACAACGTGAAGGTGGGGCTGCAGTACCGCGGCGTGCCCGACGCCGAGGTGCACGCGCAGGCCGAGGCCTGGCTTTCGCGCGTGGGCCTCACGGGCTTCGGCGACCGCTACCCGCACCAGCTCTCGGGCGGCATGCGCAAGCGCGTGGCGCTGGCGCAGACGCTGGTGCTCGACCCCGACATCATCCTCATGGACGAGCCCTTCAGCGCGCTCGACGTGCAGACGCGGCAGCTGATGGAAAACGAAGTGCTCGAACTCTGGAGCGCGAAGAAGAAGGCGGTGCTCTTCATCACGCACGACCTCGACGAAGCGATTGCGATGAGCGACCGCGTGGTGGTGCTGTCGGCCGGCCCGGCGACGCGGCCGATCGGCGAGTTCGTGATCGACCTGCCGCGTCCGCGCGACGTGGCCGAGGTGCGCACGCAGCCGCGCTTCGTGGAGCTGCACCGCCAGATCTGGGAGGTGCTGCGCGACGAGGTGCTCAAGGGCTACGCGCAGCAACTGAGGAAAGCCGCATGATGCCGCGCCTCGATGCACGCCATGCGCGCTTCTGGCAGCTCGCGCTGCTCGCCGTGATTCTTGTGCTGTGGCACGTTGCTTCGCGCAACGACCAGATCGCGTTCTTCCTCGGCCAGCCGATCGTGGTGGCGGGGCGCATCTGGAGCTGGTTCCTGCCCTTCGAGGTGCCGCCGAACCTGCTGTTTCCCGAAGGCCTGAAGGGCAACGCCGACATCTACCGCCACCTGGGCACGACGCTGCTCGAAACGGTGCTGGCCTTCGGCATCGGTACGGCGTTGGGGCTGGGTTGCGGCCTGTGGCTGGCGCTGGCGCCCACGGCGAGCCTGATCCTCGATCCGTACATCAAGGCCGCCAACTCGATGCCGCGCGTGATCCTCGCGCCGATCTTCGCGCTGTGGTTCGGCCTGGGCATCTGGAGCAAGGTGGCGCTGGCCGTCACGCTGGTGTTCTTCATCGTGTTCTTCAACGTCTACCAGGGCGTGCGCGAAGTGAGCCCGGTGGTGCTGGCCAACGCCAAGATGCTGGGCGCCAACCAGCGGCAGCTGCTGCGCACGGTGTACCTGCCGAGCGCCACGAGCTGGGTGTTCTCCAGCCTGCACACCTCCGTGGGCCTGGCCTTCGTCGGCGCGGTGGTGGGGGAGTACCTGGGCTCGGCGCGCGGCGTGGGCTATCTGATCCTGCAGGCCGAGGGTACCTTCGACGTGAACACGGTCTTCGCCGGCATCGTGGTGCTCACGGCTTTCGCGCTGGCGCTCGACGGGCTCGTGGGGCTGATCGAGAAGCGGCTCATGAAGTGGCAGCCGCGCAGCGGGGAGACTGAGAAGCTCTGAGCCGCGTGCCCAATACCTTCAGTGGGTCTGGCGCGTCTCGGTGTTGACCTGCACCAGCGCGCGCCCCGCGAAGAGGCCGCCGGACATCTCGAGCACCAGCCGTTCCTTGTCGCGCCGGCGCAGGTCGTCGATCACTTCGTCGGCCTCCTCGGGCGTGGCGCCCAGCGCGACCACGCCCTGGCGGCCGAAGGCCATCGCCGATTCGAAGGTCTCGCGGATCTGGTAGTCGACGTCGAGCTTCACGAGCTCCACCGCATGCTCGCGATCGAAGGCGCGCACCATCAGGTGCGCATGCGGGAACTCGGCCTTCACGTGTTCGGCGATGCGCGTGGCCACGGCGCGGTTGTCGATGCACACCATGATCGCGCGGGCGTTGTGCGCGCCGGCCGCATGCAACACGTCGGCGCGTGCGCCGTCGCCGTAGTACACCTTGAAGCCGAAGTCGGCGGCGTCGCGGATCACCTGCGTGTCGTTGTCGATGATCGAGATGGACGCACCGCGCGCCAGCGCGCCCTGGATCGCGATCTGCCCGAAGCGGCCGAAGCCGATGACGAGCACGTTGCCGGCCAGTTCCTCGGCTTTCTCCACGCCCTCCATCGAGGCCTGCGCGATGGGCGCGAAGCGGCGATGCGCCAGCACCACCAGCGGCGTGAGCGCCATCGACAGCACCACCACCGCCGTCATGTTGGCGTTGACCGTCGGGCTGATGACCTTGGCGGCGAGCGCCGACGAGAACAGCACGAAGGCGAACTCGCCGCCCTGCGCCATCAGCACGGCGCGGTCGAGCGCATCGGCGGGCGAGCTCTTGGCAAGCCGCGCCACGCCGTAGATGCACAGCGCCTTGACCACCATCATCGAGATCACGCCCGCGACGATGAGCTGCCAGTTCTGCGCCACCACCGCGAGGTCGAGCGACATGCCCACGCCGATGAAGAACAGCCCGAGCAGCAGCCCGCGGAAGGGTTCGATGTCGGCTTCGAGCTGGTGGCGGAAGGTCGATTCGGACAGCAGCACGCCGGCCAGGAAGGCACCCATGGCCATCGACAGGCCGCCCACCTGCATCAGCAGCGCCGCGCCCAGCACCACGAGCAGCGCCGCGGCCGTCATCACCTCGCGCGCCTTGGAGTTGGCGAGCACGCGGAACAGCGGGTTGAGCAGCCAGATGCCGGCCGCCACCAGCGCCGCGAGCGCGCCCACGGCAATGCCGATGCCGATCCAGCGCGAAGGTGCAATGGCCTGCTGCGCCGCATCCACCGGTGCGATGAAGGCGACGATGGCCAGCAGCGGCACGATCAGCAGATCTTCGAAGAGCAGCACGGCGACGATCTTCTGGCCGCGCGGCGCGGCGATGTCGCCACGCTCGCCAAGCAGCTGCATCACGATGGCCGTGGAGGTGAGCACGAAGCCCATCGCACACACGAACGAGACGGCGAGCGGGAAACCGAAGGCCATGCCCACGCCGGTCAGCAGGATGCCGCACACCACCACCTGCAGGCTGCCCAGGCCGAAGATATCGCGCCGCATGCTCCACAGGTGCGACGGGCGCATCTCGAGCCCGATCACGAAGAGGAACATCACGACGCCGAGCTCGGCCGTGTGAAGGATGGTCTGCGGGTCGGAGAAGAGGCCGAAGCCGAAGGGCCCGATGGCCAGGCCCGCCGCCAGGTAGCCGAGCACGGAGCCCAGCCCGAGCCGCTTGAACAGCGGCACGGCCACGACAGCGGCCCCTAACAGCGTCACGACCTTGACGAGATCGCCCGCGCTTCCTTCGACTGCCATGGCCTGTCCTCCTGATGTCGCTTTTTTGGTCTGGGCCCGGCACCACCCGCCGGCAGGGCAGGGGTCAGCGCTTGCGCTTGGACGGCGTGCCGCCGCGCGGCTGGCGCACCACCGCCTGCTTGGCGCTGCTGCTGCCGCGTGCGGCGGCCTTCACCGGCGTGCCACCGCGCTTGGACGTGACCACCGCCGCGCCCCGGCCGCGTGCAGGCGCCGCGCCCGAGCCGACACGCGCCGCGGGCGTGGCGCGCACCGGCAGGTACACGACCACGCTGTAGCCGCGCTTGAAGGCGTGGTTCGTATTGACGTCGTTCCAGTCGGCCACGGCCGCGGGCTTGAGGTTGTAGCGGCGCGCGATGCTCGCCACGTTGTCCGAGCGGCCGGCCTTGACGGTGGTGCGGCGCGTGATGATCTCGGGCTGGAAGCTCAGGTGGCCGCCATCGGCCACGACCGCCGCCACGTCTTCCTTCACGCGCGCGCCGCGCGGCACGATCAGCGTGGAGCCGGCCTTGATGAGCATGCGCGGCGGCACGTTGTTGAGCGCGCGCAGGTCCGACTCGCTCATGCCCGAGCGCTGGGCGGCGTCGGCCACCGTCATGGTGGTGGGCACGACCCAGGCGGTCCAGCTGGCGTACTGGCCCTGCGTGTAGGCGTCGAAGTTGCGCTTGAAGACCGCCGCGTTGTCCCAGGGCAGCAGGATCTCGGAGGTGCCGGCCGCGATCAGCACGGGCTTGTGGGCGGCGGGGTTGAGCGCGCGGAAGTCCTCGATGCGCACGTCGGCCAGCTTGGCCGCCAGTTCCACGTCGAGGTCGCGCGTGAGCGGCACGGTCTGGAAGTAGGGGTGGTTGGCGATCAGCGGCAGTTCGGCGTTGAAGGCCTGCGGATTGGCCACGATGTTCTTCACGGCCTGCAGCTTGGGCACGTAGAGCCGGGTCTCGGCCGGCATGGAGAGGTCGCTGTAGGTGGTGGGCAGGCCCAGGCGCTGGTTCTTGGCGATGGCGCGTCCCACGCTGCCTTCGCCCCAGTTGTAGGCGGCCAGCGCGAGCTGCCAGTCGCCGAACATGCCGTAGAGCTTTTGCAGGTAGTCGAGCGCGGCGCGGGTGGAGGCCACCACGTCGCGGCGGTCGTCGCGGAAGATGTTCTGCTTGAGGTCGAAGTCGGTGCCGGTGGCGGGCATGAACTGCCACATGCCGGCGGCGCGCGCGCTGGACACGGCCTGCGGGTTGAAGGCGCTCTCGATGTACGGCAACAGCGCCAGCTCGGTCGGCATGTTGCGGCGCTCGAGCTCCTCGACGATGTGGAAGATGTACTTGTTCGAGCGCTCGGTCATGCGCTGGATGTAGTCGGGCCGGCTGGCGTACCACTGCTCGCGGTCGCGCACCAGGTCGCTTTCCAGGTTGGGCATCTTGAAGCCGCGGCGGATGCGGTCCCACATGTCGGCGGGCGGCGCCAGCGTGACCACGCTCTGCGAACGCGCCTGGCCGCTGGTCAGCGGGCTGAGGTTGCTGTCGCGCGGATAGACCGGCGTGGCACTGCCCGAGGGGCGGGCGCCCGTGCCGCCGGCGGAGGTGCCGGCCTTGGCGGAGGTGGAGGAAGACGCGCTGTTGTCCGTGCCCGCGCAGCCCGCGAGTACCAGGGAGCCTGCTAGGCAGGTGGCAACGATAAATTTCATCGGAAGTCGTTTTTCCATTGGCGCAGGGCGGCGAACACCTCGGCTTCGGCGGCATCCGCGGAAAGCTCGGCATGGGCCCGCACTGCTCGAAAGACGGTGGCTTCGCGGCTGCGAAGAAAGGGGTTGATCCGGCGTTCGATCGCCAGTTGCGACGGCAGCGTGGGCTGCCCCTGTGCGCGCAGGCTTTCGCAATGCGCGTTGTAGTGAGTGAGTTCGTCGTTGCCGGGTTCCACGGCGCGGGCGAACTTCAGGTTAGCAAGTGTGTATTCGTGCGCACAGCACACGCGCGTGTCGCCGGGCAGCGCGGCCAGGGCGTCGAGCGAGGCGAGCATCTGCGCGGGCGTGCCTTCGAACAGGCGGCCGCAGCCGCCGGAGAAAAGGGTGTCGCCGCAGAACAGCACGGGGGCCTGCGCGGCCGAGGCCGGCAGGAAGTAGGCGATGTGTCCGGCCGTGTGGCCCGGCACGTCGATGACCTCGAAGCGCAGGCCCAGGGCCTGGGCGATGTCGCCTTGCACCAGCGGCGTGAAGGGCTCGGGGATGCGCTCGCGCGCGGGGCCCCACACCTTCGCACCCGTGGCCGCATGCAGCGCGGCCACGCCGCCCGTGTGATCGGGGTGGTGGTGCGTGACTAGAATCGCGGCCAGCTGCAGCTTGTGGTGCGCCAACGCATCGAACACCGGTTGGGCATCGCCCGGGTCCACCACGATGGCGTGGTGCCCGTCGTGCAGCATCCAGATGTAGTTGTCAGCAAAAGCGGGCAGCGGAACAAGGGTCATGAGCGGTCAAATTATAGGTTTGCAGGATTGGTTCGCGACCCCCCCCGGCCGCTACCTCCTGGCCTGGGAGCAGGCCCAGTTCGACGAGGCGGTGGCCGATGTTTTCGGTTACCACGCCTTGCAGCTCGGGGCCGCCGAGGTCGACGGGCTGCGCGCCAACCGCATGCCGCACCGCTGGCTGGCCCTGACCGACCCGGTGCGGGCCGGCAAGGCGACGCTGGTGACCGATTTCGCCGCCTTGCCGTTCGCGGCCAACAGCCTCGATCTCGTGGTGCTGCCGCACGCCTTGGAACTCAGTCCCGATCCGCACGCCACGCTGCGCGAGGTCGAGCGGGTGCTGGTGCCCGAGGGGCGGGTGGTGATCTGCGGCCTGAACCCGACCAGCCTGTGGGGCCTGCGGCAGCGCCGCGGGCACCTGTACCGCCGGCTGGGCCTGGGCGAGACCTTCCTGCCCGAGGCCGGCGAGTTCATCGGCTATTGGCGCATGCGCGACTGGCTGCGCCTGTTGAGCTTCGAGGTGGAGTCGGGCCGCTTCGGCATCTACCGGCCGGCGGTGCGCAGCGACGCGTGGCTCGAGCGCTCGCGCTGGATGGACGCCGCCGGCGAGCGCTGGTGGCCGATCTTCGGCGCCGCCTACTTCCTGGTGGCGGTGAAGCGCGTGCGCGGCATGCGCCTGCTGAGCGCCGACTGGCGCCGCAGCGGGGCGCGGGCGACGGCGCCGGTGCCCATCGCGGGCAAGGTGCACCGCAGCAAGCAGTGAACGAACGAATCCATGGACGCGGGCGGCATCGCCCGCATGACGCTAGAGAAAAAAGGAACAGTCAGTTTGAACGAAGTCGTGATCTACACCGATGGCGCGTGCAAGGGCAACCCGGGACCGGGCGGCTGGGGCGCGTGGCTCAAGTCGGGCCCCACCGAGAAGGAACTGTTCGGCGGTGAACTCAACACCACCAACAACCGCATGGAACTCACGGCCGTGATCGAAGGGCTGGCCGCGCTCAAGCGGCCCTGCAAGGTGCTGCTGTACCTGGACAGCCAGTACGTGCGCATGGGCATCACCGAGTGGATTCGCGGCTGGAAGGCCAAGGGCTGGCTCACCTCGACCAAGCAGCCCGTGAAGAACGTCGAGCTCTGGCAGAAGCTCGACAAGCTGGTGTCCGAGGGCGGCCACCAGATCGAGTGGCGCTGGGTCAAGGGGCACTCGGGCGATCCGGGCAACGAGCGGGCCGACATGCTGGCCAACAAGGGCGTGGACAAGGCATTGGGGCGGCTCTGACTGTCGAGACTGTCTGTTCGTGAGACACCGCGGAACCGGCTTTGCCGGGCCGCTGGTGTCGCCCCCGGCGAGGGGGTTGGCGAAGCGACACGAAGTGCGCGAAGCCTGGGGGTGTACTAGATGAGCCCTTCGAAGACCATCACGTCGACTTCCTGCCCGGCGTCGACATGGCCCTGCTCGTGGGGCAGCACCACGAGCCCGTTGGCCTCGAGCATCGAGCTCAGCACGCCCGATCCCTGGTGCGCTGCCACCCGCACCTCGGGCAACGACCCCGGCACCTGACGGACAACGCCGCGCTGGTACTCGGTGCGCCCCGGTTTCTTGCGGATGGGCCCGGCGCTGCGCGCGCGCAGCAGCGGCGGCGGGGCGCAGGCTTCGTCGTGGCAGCCCATCAGCCGCAGCAGCGCCGGCCGCACGAAGGCCAGGAAGGCGACCATCGCCGCCACCGGATTGCCCGGCAGGCCGAACAGCACGGCCGACGTGGCCGTGGCCTCGCGCGGACGCGGAATCAGCCCCACCGCCAGCGGCCGCCCGGGCCGCATCGCGACCCGCCAGAAGGCCATGTCGCCCAGTTGCTGCATCACGTCGCGCGTGTGGTCGGCCGCGCCCGCGCTCACGCCGCCGCTGGTGACGATGGCGTCGGCTTCGCGCGCCGCGCGCTGCAGCGTGGCGGCGAGCGTGGCGGGATCGTCGTGCACCAGGCCGAGGTCGACCACCTCGCAGCCCAGCCGCGTGAGCAAGCCGAACAGGGTGTAGCGGTTGCTGTCGTACACGGCGCCTTCGCGCGGCGTGTCGCCCAGGCAGAGGATTTCGTCGCCCGTCGAGAAGTACGCCACGCGCAGCCGGCGCCGCACGGTCACGCGCGCCAGGCCGAGGCTGGCGACCATGCCGAGCGCGGCCGGCGACAGGCGCTCGCCGCGCCGCAGCGCCGGCTGGCCCTGCATCAGGTCTTCGCCGGCCAGGCGCCGGTTGTCGCCTCGGCCCAGCACGCGGGCCGGAAAGCAGACCTGGTCGCCGTCGACCTTGCAGAACTCCTGCGGGATCACGGTGTCCAGGCCGGCCGGCATCATCGCGCCGGTCATGATGCGCACCGCGTCGTGCGGCCCGAGCGCGCCGCGCCAGGCCGAGCCGGCCAGCGCCGTACCCGCCACGCGCAGCGTCAGCGAATGGTCGATGGGCGCATCGGCCGGCAGCAGCGCGCCGTCGAAGGCGTAGCCGTCCATGGCGGAGTTGTCGTGCGGCGGCACGCTCACGGGCGAGACGAGGTCGTCGGCCAGCACGCGGCCGAGCGCGTCGCGCAGTGCGACCTCTTCGGCGTCGGCCACGGCCAGCGGCGCGACGAGGCGCGCGAGAAAGGCGGCGACGGTGTCGACGTCGAGGTCGCCCGCGTCGTAGTCCGCGAGGTCGGCGGCGATGGCGGCGATGCGGCTCATGGCTGTTCGAGCGTCTGCAGGTCGGCCAGCGTGTTCGCGTTGAAGAAGGCGTCGAGCGCGTCGCCGGGGCGATCGAAGGGAACGGTCAGGGCGTTGTGCTGCGCGGTCCAGGCGCCGACCTTGCGGCCGCCTTCCTCGACAAAGCGGCGCAGGCTGTCGCGCAGTTCGATGTGCAGCAGGCAGAACACCGGCTGGCGACGCAGCACTGTGCGGCCGTCGGCTTCGGTTTCAGGCGCGGCGGCCATGGCGATGCGCGCGTGGGCGCCCTCGGCGGCCAGGGCTTCGGCCAGCCGCGCCGCCAAGTCGGGCGGAAAGCGCGGCGTGTCGCAGGGCACGGTGAGCAGCCAGGGCGTGGGACAGTGTTCGAGTCCGCTCAGCATGCCGGCCAGCGGGCCGGGGTGGTCGGGCACGCTGTCGGCGAACACGGGCACGCCCAGCGCTTCGTAGGCGGCGAAGTTCCGGTTGGCGTTGATCAGCACGCGGCCGACCTGCGGGCGCAGGCGCCGCACGGCGTGCGCGGCGAGCACTTCGCCCTGGAGCAGTTGCAGGCCCTTGTCGACTCCGCCCATGCGGGTGCCGCGCCCGCCGGCGAGCACGAGGCCCGTGATGTCGGCCGCTGCGATGGCCGGTGCGGTACCCATGGCTGGCGGCCTCATCCGCCGATGTAGCTCATCTCGACGCGCCGGGGCGCTGCCGCGTCGGGGGCGCTGTCGTCGGGGCCGCGCAGGGCACGCAGCTCGGAATAACGGTCGGCGCGGCCCTGCCAGATGTGGCCGATGGCGGAGGCGATGTCGCCGTCGCTCGCGCCGTCGCGCAGCATCGGGCGCAGGTCGTGGCCGTGGCTTGCGAACAGGCACAGGTACAGCTTGCCCTCGGTCGACAGGCGCGCGCGGCTGCAGTCGTGGCAGAAGGCCTGGGTCACGCTGCTGATCACGCCGATCTCACCGCCGCCGTCGGCATAGGCCCAGCGCTGGGCGGTCTCGCCGGGCGTGGTGGCTTCGAGCGGCACGAGCGGAAACTCGGCTGCGATGCGGGCGATGACCTCGGCCGAGGGCAGCACCTCGTCCATGCGCCATCCGTTGGTGGCGCCCACGTCCATGTACTCGATGAAGCGCAGCACGACCTTGCCGCCGTGGTGCTCGCGGAAGTAGCGCGCCATCGGCAAGATCTCTTGCTCGTTGGTGCCGCGCTTGACCACCATGTTGACCTTGATCGGGCCCAGGCCCGTGGCCAGGGCGGCGTCGATGCCGGCCAGCACGTCTGCCACCGGAAAGTCGACGTCGTTCATGTGGCGGAACACGGCGTCGTCCAGGCTGTCCAGGCTCACCGTCACGCGCTGCAGGCCGGCGGCCTTCAGCGCGGCGGCCTTGCGTTTCAGCAGCGAGCCGTTGGTGGTGAGCGTGAGTTCGAGCGGGTCGCCGTCGGGCGTGCGCAGCTCGGCCAGTTGGGCGATGAGCCCCTCGATGTGCTTGCGCAGCAGCGGCTCGCCGCCGGTCAGGCGGATCTTGTGCACGCCGTGCGAGGCGAACAGGCGCGCCAGGCGCGTGATTTCCTCGAAGCTCAGCAGGGCGCTGTGCGGCAGGTACTGGTAGTCCTTGTCGAACACGTCCTTGGGCATGCAGTAGCTGCAGCGGAAGTTGCAGCGGTCGGTCACGCTGATGCGCAGGTCGGTCAGCGGGCGGCCCAGCCGGTCGGCCAGCAGGCCGGTGGCGGGCACGGCGATGTCCGGCGCGGCCACGACGGCGTGGCCGGCCTGAGCGATCGGAATGACGGTGCTGCTGCTTTTCTTCATGGGGCGATGCCGATTTTGCGCCATGGCCCGCGACCGCGCGCCATGCGGGCTACTTCAGCACCGCGGCATAGACCATGTTGCGCGCGAGGCTTCGGTAGTGGGTGCGGTACTTGGGCGATTGCAGCATCAGCACGACGAACAGCTCGTTCTTCGGGTCGACCCACATGTAGGTGCCGCCCGCGCCGCCCCAGTTGTACTCGCCGCCGCCGGACGGGTAGGGCGCCTCGCCGTCGTTGCGGCGCACCGCGAAGCCCAGGCCGAAGCCGTAGCCCGGGCCCGGCAGGTACAGCGGACCGGGCACGATGCCGGCGCCGGCGTTCGAATGGTCGGTCGTCATCAGCGCCAGCGTGCGCGGGCCGAGGTAGCGGGTGCCGTCGAGCGTGCCGCCGTTGAGCAGCATCTGCAGGAAGCGCGCGTAGTCGGACGCGGTCGACACCAGCCCGCCGCCACCCGATTCGAACTTGCGCACGATGCGCGGGTCGTTCAGGTCGGCGCCCACGCCGAAGCTGCGATCGCTCGGCAGCGGCTCGGCGATGCGCGGCTGGCGCGCGGGCTCGGGCACGTAGTACGTGGTGTCCTTCATGCCCAGCGGGTCGAACAGGCGCGCCTTTTCGAACTGGTACAGCGACTGGCCCGACACCACCTCGACCACGCGGCCCAGGATGTCGGTGGAGTAGCTGTAGTCCCAGGTCGTGCCGGGCTGGTAGGCCAGCGGCAGCTTGGCCAGGCGCTGCGAGAACTCGGCGCTGGTCGGATCGCCTTCCGCGAGGTTGGCGGTGTTGTAGGCCTGTTTCACCAGCCCTGGGCCGAAGAAGCCGTAGGTCAGGCCCGAAGTGTGGCGCATGAGGTCCTGCACGGTGATCGGGCGGCGCGCGGGCACGGTCTCGAGCACCGGCTTGCCGTCGGCGCCGGGCTTCTCGATGCCCACCGTCATGCGAGCGTACTCGGGCAGGTACATCGCGACCGGGTCGTCCAGCTTCATGCGGCCGTCTTCCACCAGCATCATCGCGGCGACCGTGGTGATGGGCTTGCTCATCGAGTAGATGCGGAAGATGCCGTCGCGCGGCATCGGCGTGCCGGCGGTGGCGTCGAGCTTGCCGACGGGTTCGAACCATGCGACCTTGCCCTGGCGCGCGACCAGCAGCACCGCGCCGGGGATCTTGCCGGCGGCCACATCGGCCTTGAGCACGTCGGTGAGCTTCTGCAGGCGTTCGCTCGAGAGGCCCACCGACTCGGGCCGGGCGGTGGGCAGCGACTGGGCGGTGGCGAGCAGCGGCAGGGCGAGGCTCAGGCCGAGCAAGGCCGTGCGCACCAGGGCGCGGCGCTTCAGGAAGGTCATGCGTGTTGTCTCCGTCGGTGGTGGAAGGATGGAACCGGCAGGACGGTCTTGACGCCGTCCGTTCGAACCGGTCGCGGGGCAGTGTATCGGTGGATGGGCCATGGGGCGGCACGCGACCAGCTGGCCGATTGGCGGCATCTATGGCGCCGATATCTTGACGCAGACAATGAGAATTACTATCATTTGAACGCCTGAGTACGCAGCACAAGCACCACGCAAAGGGCTCTCTTCCAACAAGGAGCTTCCGAACCGTGCCGTACACCCTGCCAGCCTTGCCCTATGCCTTCGACGCGCTCGAACCCCACATCGACGCGCAGACGATGGAGATTCATCACGGCAAGCACCACCAGACCTACGTGAACAACCTGAATGCGGCGTTGAAAGACACGCCGCTTGCGGACACGCCGGTCGAAGCCCTCGTCGCCGGTGTCGAAGAGTTGCCCGAGGCGCTGCGCGCGCCCGTGCGCAACAACGGCGGCGGCCACGCCAACCACAGCCTGTTCTGGACCGTGATGGCCCCCGTGGACCAGGGCGGCGGCGGGGCGCCTTCGGGCGCGCTCGCGCAGGCCATCGACACCGACCTGGGCGGCTTCGACGCCTTCAAGGACGCTTTCACCAAGGCCGCGCTCACGCGCTTCGGCAGCGGCTGGGCCTGGCTGGTCGTCGGTGCCGACGGCAAGCTCGCCGTGGAAAGCAGCGGCAACCAGGACAGCCCGCTGATGCGCGGCATCGGCTCGGGCAAGACCCCGATCCTGGGCCTGGACGTGTGGGAGCACGCCTACTACCTGAAGTACCAGAACCGCCGCCCGGAATACATCGCGGCCTTCTACAACGTGGTGAACTGGGCCGAGGTGGCCCGCCGCCATGCCGCCGCGACCGGCGGCCGATGAGCCGAAGAGGAGCCCGCCCATGAACGACACGCAGCTGCAGGGCACGGTGGCTACAGCGCCGCCGCCGAGGTCGCCGCGCCCGTTGCGCGAATGGATCGGCTTTGCCATCGTCGCGGCCGGCGCGCTGGCGCTGGCGTCGCAGTTCTGGTCCTTCGTGCGCGCCGACCCGCTGGTGTGGAACGCGCTGCGCGGCGGCTCGGTGGCGGCGCTGGCGACCGCGCTGGGCACGCTGCCGGTGCTGTTCTCGCAGAAGCTGCCCGACAAGCTGCAGGACACGCTGTTCGGCTTCGGCGCCGGCGTGATGCTCGCGGCCTGCGCCTTCTCGCTGATCATTCCGGGGCTGGATGCCGCCAAGTCGATCGGCGTCTTCGGCGGCGGCGACTGGGCGGCCGGCGGCGTGATCGGCACGGCCATCCTGCTGGGCGGCTTGGTGCTCATGACCATGGACCGCGTGCTGCCGCACGAGCATTTCATCAAGGGTCGCGAAGGACAGAGCGGGCGGCAGTTGCGCCGCACCTGGCTCTTCGTGTTCGCGATCGCGCTGCACAACGTGCCCGAGGGCCTGGCCATCGGCGTCGGCTACGCGGCCAACAACGGCGTGCGCGCCGATGCGCTCGCCACCGGCATCGCGATCCAGGACGTGCCCGAGGGGCTGGTGGTGGCCGTGGCGCTGCTGGCGGCTGGCTACAGCCGCCTGTTCGCAGTGCTGATCGGCATGGCGTCAGGGCTGGTCGAGCCGCTGGGCGCCGTGCTCGGTGCGGCGGTGGTGGGGCATTCGGCGATGCTGCTGCCCTGGGGGCTGGGCTTCGCGGCGGGCGCGATGCTGTTCGTCATCAGCCACGAGATCATTCCCGAGTCGCACCGCAAGGGGCACGAGGCCTATGCGACCAGCGGGCTGATGATCGGCTTCGTGCTGATGATGCTGCTGGACACCGCGCTGGGCTGACGCCCGGGCGCGGCGTCGTCAGCCTCAGCCGTGCTTGACGGCGATGGTCTTCAGGGTCGTGAAGCCGTACAGCGCCTCGAAACCCTTTTCGCGCCCGTAGCCCGACGACTTCACGCCACCGAACGGCAGTTCGACGCCGCCGCCCGCGCCGTAGTTGTTGATGAACACCTGGCCGCTCTTCACACGCCGGGCCATGCGGAACTGGCGCGCGCCGTCGGCCGTCCAGACGCCGGCCACGAGGCCGAACTGGGTGGCGTTGGCGAGGGCCACGGCTTCGTCCTCGTCGGCGAACTGCATCGCGGCGAGCACGGGGCCGAACACTTCTTCCTGCGCCAGGCGATGGCCCACGGGCACGTCGCGCAGCAGGGTCGGGGCCTGGTAGAAGCCGGTCTCGGGCGCTTCCTCGACCACCACGCCCTGCGCCACCATCGGGATGCCGGCGTGCTGCGCGTCGCTCAGGAAGTCCCACACGCGCTGCTGCTGCGTCTGGCGGATCAGCGGGCCGACGTCGAGGTCCATCGCCGCGGGGCCCACGCGCAGTGCTTCGAAGGCATGGCCCAGGCGTTCGAGCAGGGGCTCGTAGATGTCGCGCTGGATCAGCACGCGCGAACCCGCCGAGCAGGTCTGGCCGGCGTTCTGCACGATGGCGTTGATCACCACCGGAATCACCGCGTCCAGGTCGGCGTCGGCGAACACGATCTGCGGGCTCTTGCCGCCCAGCTCGAGCGTGACCGGGCAGTGCCGCTCGGCCGCCACCTGCTGGATCAGCGTGCCGATCTTCGGGCTGCCCGTGAAGCTGATGTGGTCGATGCCTTCGTGGCGCGCGAGCGCGTCGCCCACTTCATGGCCGTAGCCCGTCACGATGTTGAGCGCGCCGGCCGGAAAGCCGACCTCGGCCGCCAGCTGCGCCACGCGGATCAGCGACAGGCAGGCGTCTTCGGCGGGCTTGACCACGCACACGTTGCCGGCCGCCAGGGCGCCGCCCACGCTGCGCCCGAAGATCTGCATCGGGTAGTTCCACGGAATGATGTGGCCCGTGACGCCGTGCGGCTCGCGCCAGGTGAAGACGCTGTAGCCGTCCTGGTAGGGGATGGTCTCGCCGTGCAGCTTGTCGCAGGCGCCGGCATAGAACTCGAAGTAGCGCACCAGCGCCACCGCGTCGGCGCGGGCCTGCTTCACCGGCTTGCCGCAGTCGCGCTGCTCGATGAGCGCGAGCTCGTCGACGTGCTCGGCGATCTTCTGCGAAAGCTTGAAGAGCAGGCGGCCGCGGTCGGCGGCGCTGACCTTGTGCCACACGCCCTCGAAGCAGTCGCGTGCGGCGCGCACGGCGGCGTCGATGTCGGCGGCGTTGCTGCGCTGGATCTCGTCGAAGGGCTGGCCGTCCGACGGGTCGATGACGGGGAGGGTGCGGCCGGAGGCGGAGGGAACGTCCGCGTTGGCGATGTAGTTGAGCTGCATGGGGCGAGATTTTGCGCGAAGCCCGCCCCGCGCGTGGCGCCCCGGCCGGCCCGCCTTACTTCGCCGCGGTGGCTTTGGGCAGTGCGCGCACAGCGTTCAGCATGCGCTCGACGTGCTTGTCGGGGTTGAGGTTCTGGTAGTAGTAGGCGACCTTGCCGTCGGTCGCGATCACGTACGACAGGCGGTTGGCGAAGTCGGGCCGGGTCTGCATCAGCGCGTCGAAGCCCTGGATCACGGTCTTGCCCTGGTCGGAGGCCACCGGAAAGCGGCTCTGGCAGGACTTGACCGAGAACTTGGAGAGCGTGTCGATGTCGTCGGCCGACACGCCGATCACCGAGGCGCCCAGCGCGGCGAACTGGTCGACCGCCTCGGCGAAGGCGTGGGCCTCGATGGAGCAGTCGTTGGAGTCGGCCGCCGGAAAGAAGTACAGCACCACCGGCCCCTTGGCCAGCGCCTCGGCCAGCGAGTAGCGGAAGGTCTTGCCGCCGAGTGCGGCCGTGGCCGTGAACTTGGGCACCGGGTCGCCGATGTCGAGTGCGGCGTGGGCAGTGGGTACCCCGGCGGCGAGGGCCGCGGCCCACAAAGCGGTGCGCAAAAGGAGCGATCGGGCCATGATGTAACTCCGAAGCGAAGTGAATCGAATTCTAGGACGACGCTTCACAAAAAGGGCCCCGTTGAAACCGCCGCGGGAGGACCGGCGTACATCAGGGCAGTGGCATCCACAACGACAAGAGGAACCCGACCATGAACGCCTGGGCCCGATCTCTTCTGCGCACGGCGCTGGCCGGCGTGCTGCTGGCATTGCTCGGCGCGTGCGGCTCGCTGCCGCCGGCGCGCGAACGCCCGGCCGAACACGCCGCCGCGGCCGACCCGGGCACCGCGCTCGCGAAGATCGTCGCGGCCTCCACGCCGCCCGGCGAGCATTCGGGCTTCCGGCTGATGCCGCTGGGCGTGTACTCGCTCGACGCGCGCTTGCAGCTCGCGCAGCGCGCCGAGCGCTCGCTGGTGGTGCAGTACTACCAGCTCGAGAACGACGCCACCGGCCGGCTGCTGCTGCGCACGCTGCGCGAGGCGGCGGCGCGCGGCGTGAAGGTGCGGGTGCTGGTGGACGACCTGTACACGGTGAAGAGCCAGCAGCTGTTGCTGGCGCTGTCCGAGACGCCCAATGTGTCGGTGCGCCTGTTCAACCCGTTCTGCTGCGCGCGCGACGGGTTCCTGTCGCGCTTCGTGGTGTCGATCTTCGACATCCACCGACTCAACCACCGCATGCACAACAAGCTCTTCATCGCCGACGGCGCGATGGCGGTGGTGGGCGGGCGCAACATCGCCGACGAGTATTTCGTGCTGAGCGAGGCGCAGAACTTCATCGACATGGACGCGCTGGTGGTCGGAAAAGTCGTGCCGCAGCTCGAGAGCATCTTCGACGCCTACTGGAACAGCGACCAGATCTGGCCCATTGCCGAGATCGTGCGCAAAGAGGCCGGCGCCGCCACCTTCGATGCCGAGATCGGCATGTCGGGCCCGCCGCCGAAGGTCGTTCTGCCGCCCTCGGACATCCTCGGCTACGGCCCCATCGCCGAGGAGCTCGACGGCGGCCGCATGGGCCTGCTGTGGGGCGAGGCCCGCGCCATCGCCGACCCGCCTTCTAAACCCACGACGCTGACGGCCGAGGACGCCATCGCCACCAGCGTGACGATGAAGGTCTGGGCGCTGTTGCTCGACGCCAAGACCGAGGTCGACCTGACCTCGCCCTACCTCGTGCCCGGCGAGCGCGGCATGGCGGCCTTCGAGGACCTGGCCAAGCGCAAGGTCAAGCTCACGCTGCTGACCAATTCGCTGGCCGCCAACGACGAGCCGCTGGTGCACACCGGCTATGCGCGCTACCGCGAGCGCCTGCTGAAAGGCGGCGCCGACCTGTACGAGCTGAGTCCGCAGCGCACCACCGCGAGCATGCGCTTCGGCAGCTTCGGCAACTCGCTGGGCCGGCTGCACGCCAAGACCGCCGCCATCGACAAGACGCGCATCTTCATCGGCTCGATGAACCTCGACCCGCGTTCGGCCAGCCAGAACACCGAGATGGGCGTGGTGGTCGACAACCCGCAGCTGGCGCGCGAGATGTTGCGCATCATCCATGTGAGCAAGCTGCAGAACTCGTACCGGCTGCGGCTGTCGAAGGAGGGCGGCACGCTCGAATGGCTCACGAACGACGGCGAGAAGGAGGTGATCCTCACCTCGGAACCCGAGTCGGGTTTCTTCCAGCGCCTGTACAACACCCTGATCTCCCCGCTGGTGCCCGAGATGCTGTTGTAGCCTCGGGGGATGGCGCAGACCTTCACTTCTCTTTCGGCCCCGCAGGTCATGCTGTGGGGCCTGCTGTTCTTCGGCGGCATCTACCTGGGTTTCGGCGCGCTCACCTGGCTGCTCACGAAGCGGGTGCTGCCGGCGCTGGGCATCGGGCGCGCGCTCGATCCGCGGCCGTTGCAGCCTGGCCAGCTGCGGCGCGAACTCACGCAGTCGGGCATCTCGGTGCTGATCTTCGGGCTGGGCATGGTGTTCCCGTGGGGGCTGCTGCAGCTGGGCTGGGCGCGACTCGAGCCCGACGCGGGCTGGCGCCGCATCGGCATCGAGATCCTCGTGCTCGCGGTGTGGAACGACGTGCATTTCTGGCTCAACCACCGGCTGCTGCACACGCGTTGGCTGCGCCGTTTCCACGGCCCGCACCATCGCTCGTTCGTGACCACGCCGTGGGCCACCTACAGCTTTCACCCGATCGAGGCGCTGATGCTCGGCAACGTGATCCTGCTGCCGATGGTGCTGCATGACTTCAGCTTCTGGTCGCTGGCGTCGGTGCCGGTCTTCAGCCTGTTCTTCAACTGCGTCGGGCATTCGAACTATGACTTCGTGCCCGGCGTGTCGTACAGCCACTGGTTCGCCGCGAGCCGCCGGCACCACCTGCACCATGCCGTGCACAACGGCAACTACGGTTTCCAGTTCACTTTCATGGATCGGTTGTTCCGCACGCGCATCGCAGCCGACGCGGCCGAGCCGCTGTTCCAGGCTTTTCGAAAGAAGCATGGCGCCACGACGGCCTGACGCGCGCCATCGGCTGCCGCGGCTGCGCCACTGGCGCGACTGGCAAAGCCTCGCGTACCTCGTCGCCTTGCCCGCGCTGGCGGCGTGGCAGTGGGTGCACGGCTTCCAGGTGGTGCTGTATGCGCTGATGCTGTTCCTCACGCTCGGCATCGGCGTGATCCATCACAACCACGTGCACCTGCGCATGTGGCGCGGGCGGCGCATGAACCGGCTCACCGACTTCTGGATCACGCTGCTGCAAGGCCATCCGACCTTCGTCTTCTGGCCCGCGCACGTGGCCAACCACCATCGCCACCGCCACGGGCCGAAGGACGTGGCGCGCACCTACCGCTTCGGCGGCGACACCAACCACCTGTGGGGCTACCTGCTGCACCCGTTCCAGGCGGTGTGGGTGCTGATGCCGCTGTTCTTCGGCTGGCTCGCGCGGCTGCACCGTCATCACCGAGGCGCCTGGCGCTATTGCATGGCGCAGTACGCGCTGTGGCTGGCGAGCTGGACCGTGCTCTTGGCGATCGACTGGCGCAAGGCATTGCTGTTCGTGATCGTGCCGCAGCTGCACGGCCTGCATTGGCTGCTGGCCACCAACTACCTGCAGCACGCGCACGCCGACGGTCGCAAGACACCGCGCAAGGAGGCATCCGGCGATACCCGCGGTAGCCAGCTGAACTACGCGCGCAATTTCGAGGGGCTGGTGAACCCCTTGCTGTTCAACATCGGCCTGCACACCGCACACCACGAGAACCCGCATGCCCACTGGTCCGAGCTCACGCACCTGCATCACACGCGCTACCGCGCGCAGGTGGCACCCGCGCTCAACGAGGGCGGGCTGGTGCCGTACATGGTGCGCGTCTTCGTGCTGGGGACCGTGTGGCCGCGTTTTCGCAGCCGCTCGCTGATGCCTCCCGATTCACCCACCTCCTGAACCCATGCCCGTTTCATTCCAACGCGTGTACCTCGAAAGTGCCGGCTACTTCATGCCCGGCGAGCCTGTTCCCAACGACCGCATGGACGCGTACATCGCGCCGCTCAACCGCATGTCGGAGCGCATCAAGCGCCGCATCCTGGCCGAGAACGGCATCCTCACGCGGCACTACGCGATCGACGAAGAGGGCGTGACGCGCCACACCAACGCGCAACTGGCGGCCGGCGCGATCCGCGACTGCCTGCAGCGCGGCGGCGCCGAGCTGTCGCGCGTGTCGCTGCTGGCCAGCGGCTCCTCGGGCGGCGACACGCTGATGCCCGGCTTCGCCAACATGATCCAGGGCGAGCTGGCGGCGCAACCGATGGAAACGCATTCGGTGCACGGCATCTGCGCGGCCGGCGTGTCGGCGATCCAGACCGCCGCGCAGGGCATCGAGCTGGGCGCGCACCGTTCGGCGCTGGCGGTGGCGAGCGAAATGCCGTCGCGCCTGTTCAAGCGCTCGCGCTTTGCCGCGCGTGGCTATGAGACCGACTTCGACTCGCACTTCCTGCGCTGGATGCTGTCCGATGGCGCGGGCGCGCTGCTGCTGTCCGACGGCACGCCTGCGCTGGCCGGCAAGCCGGGACTGCGTTTGAAGCTGAAGTGGGTGCACCAGCGCGCCTTCTCGGGCGACTACCCGGTGTGCATGCAGCTGGGCCTCACCGAAGACCGTGCGCGCGGGCATCTCGATTTCGGCTCGTGGGCCGAGGCCGAGGCGGCCGGCGCGCTGTCGCTGCGCCAGGACATTCGCCTCTTGCCGCACCTGTTCGACATCGGCATCCACGAGTACGCGGGGCTGGTGCGCGACGGCTGGGTCGATCCGAAGCGGGTCGACCATTTCCTGTGCCACTACTCGTCGGAAAAATTCATCCCGGTGGTCGAAGACCTGATGGCCAAGGCCGACCTGGCGATTCCGCGCGAGCGCTGGTGGAGCAACCTGGCCTGGCGCGGCAACACCGGCGCAGCGTCGATCCTCGTGATGCTGGCCGAGTTCCTGCACACCAAGGCGCTGAAGCCGGGCGAGCAGATCTTCTGCTACGTGCCGGAGTCGGGGCGCTTCATGGCGGCGTACATGCTGCTCGAGGTAGAGGCCGTCGATGCGGCGCCCGTCGTGATCGCGCCCCGCGCGGCGGCGATGGCGCCCGACGACGACCTCGTCATCGCGCCCCCGCACGACCCGGCCGCCGCGCCCGAAGGCCTGGGCGCCTTGCTGACCGAACTGGCCGCCATCTGGCACGACTACCGCTCACGCGTGTGGCGCACGCCGCTGATCCGCCAGATCCGCGAGCGCCGCTTCGCCGTGCCCGACTACCTGAACTGGATGGAGCAGTGGGTGCCGCAGGTGCGCGAGGGCAGCCTGTGGATGCGCGAAGGCGCCGCCTCTCTGAGCGAGCCGTACCGCATGCTGTCGTCGCTGATCGACGTGCACGCGGGCGAGGAGCAGAACGACTTCAACATCCTCTTCAGCGACTACCGCAAGGCCGGCGGCACGGTCGAGTCGATCGACGAACTGCGCCGCAACCCGGGCGGCGAGGCGCTCAACGCCTACCTGCACGGCCTGGCCGCCACGCGCGACCCGATCGGCCTCCTGGGCGCGATCTACATCATCGAAGGCACGGGCCAGCGCATCGTGCCGGCGTTGCTGCCGCTGCTCAAGGCCAGCCTGAAGCTGCCGCCCGACGCGTTCCGTTTCCTCGAGTACCACGGCCACAACGACGAGCACCACCTGAATCGCTGGCTCGCCGCGGTCGAGATGGTGATGGCCGTGGAAGGGCAGGCCCGCGCCGCCCGCCAGATTGCCGACACCGCGCGCCACACGGCGGCGCTGTACCTGATGCAGTTCCAGCACATCACCGAACGAATGCCCCATGGATCGAACGCCTGAGTTTTTGAAGCAAGCCCACGACGAGCGCGACCCCAGCCCCTGGCTGGCGCTGTACCTCGACCAGAGCACGCCGCTGCCCGACGACGTGAAGGCGGCGTGGCTGGCCGACTCGAGTTCGGCCTCGCGCCAGTACCTGCTGCCGTTCCTGCGGCCGATCGCGCGGCTGACGATCATCCTGATCCAGATCGTGAAGGTGTTCGTGCCGCGCAACTGGTCGCATTCGGTGCTGCTGCACCGCTTCCTGGCGTGGGGGCTCAAGCGCTTCGTGTCGCCCGAGGCGAACTGGCTGATCCTGCGGCACTTTCACCTGGGCTCGCAGGTGCTGGCCTTCATCGGCCGCAACTCGCCCGCGCCCGTGGGCACGTCGCCGCTGGAGCCGGCCGACATCGACGCGCTGAAGGACGAGATGTTCCTGAAGCACGACCTGAACCTGTTCAACTTCGTGATCCGGCTGAACACGGCGCTGCGCGACAAGGGGTTGGCGCTGTGCAAGGCCGAGCAGGTCGATTTCTCGATGATCCAGCCGCCGGCGTTGCGGCTGGAAGACATGCCCCAGGGCAAGCTCAATTTTCTCGACCTGCAAAGCGCCATCGAGCTGTTCACGCCGCTGTACCAGCTGATGCTCACCGACAACGATTTCTGGCGCGCCGCCAACTCCTTGCAACTGGACGAAACCATCGGCATCTACGCGGCGACGATCCTGAACGCGCCCGAGCACCTGATCCTGGTCAACAACAAGCATCCGCTGGTGCCGCTGTCGACCTTGCGGGCCGGGCACCGGCTGGTGATCCACGGCCTGTCGACCGAAATGCTTCACAGCCTGCTCCAGCGCATGCGCGCGGCGCAGGAAGCCATGTCGGCAGAGACACTTCCGCGCGACCCGCCCCTTGCATAGGGGTATGCTGTCCCCACATGCAAACCATGAACACGACCCGAAATCCGTCTCCCAAGACCGATCTGGCAGTGACCCACGTGCTGGCTCAACTGCTGGAGAGGCTCGAGCACAGCGCCGTGCCGGTTGGTGCCGAGCAGTACCGCTCGGTGGTCGAGCACTTGGTGCATGAATTCGAAGACGTCGAGCCCGGTGCCGAATTGGGCCAGTTGCTCGATGCCTATCCGGCCGCCTCCGAGGTCTACGAAAATATGAATTACCAGCACGCCGGCCTTTGCCGCTCGGCGCTGGACGTTTCCCTGGCCGCCGAAGGCGCTGCCAAGGAAGCCATTGCCCGCGCCATGCGCGGTGACGAATCGAACAAGGACAAGATGCATGGCCAAGGGTGAAGTGAAAACGGCAGTGGTGGCGGACGGGCTGCGCTACAAATCGAAGGCGCCGGGTTCGCCGTTCCGCGCCTCGGCGTCGTTCAGCGGGGCCACGATGTCCTGCTTCATGTGCGGCAAGCACCGCGTGCGTTCGCAGCTGCGCACGCGCCAGGTGCTGGGCAAGTCGCAGACCGTCTGCGCGCCTTCGTGCAAGGCGCTCGACGAGGCCCTCGAGGCCGAAGCATCGTCGAGCTGAGCGCCTAGCACGGCGCCGCGTCGCGTTGGCGACATGGCCTCATCGGCATGTCGTCGATTGCCTTCCATCCCGGTCGCAATCGATATACAGTTGGACACAAATGATGCAAGTAATTGCATTTAATCTAAAGTTCTAATTTGTAGCCGATGACCACTCAAATCCAGCAAGAAGGCGATCGGTGCCCCGCAGCGGGCGTGGATTTTTCTCTGCGTGGAGGGCCTGAGCTGTGAACAAGCCACGTCACGTCGTCATGCAGGTCGTCAAGCGCTCGTCCGGCAGCGCCACGCACCATGTCGAATTCCTCATGGACGACAACTTTGCCGAGCGCCTGCGTCAATTGCGCTCGCTGGTGCCGCCGCTGGGTGCTCTCAACAAACAACGCGACCTCGTGATCGACAAGGTCCGCGTGCGCCTGCCCAACGCCATCTGGCGCTCGGGCAACGAGATCGCCATCGACGGCGGGGTGGACGGCTCCTGCATCGTGATCGCGGCCGAGGGCTCGTTCAACTGCGGCGGCAAGGACCGCCGCACGCGCGAAAAACTCGTGACCTACAACTTCTCGATCGCACGCCTGATCGAGCTGCACGGCGAACGCCCCGAGGGCGAAACGCTCTACATCCGCGATGGCGTGTTCGCCAACGACGAACCGGCCGAATCACCGGCCGGCCGCTGGGTGGCATCCATGCACGAACTCGAAGTGGTGATGCGCGTGCCCGATGCGCCGTCGGATTTCGACACGCTGCACGACCTCACGATGCGCGCCGACGGGCAGCCGACGCAGGCGGGGGCGCTGAGCCCGCACCGCGCCAGCATCTACTGATCCCGGCTGACGAACTCAGGCCGACGTTGCCGCAGGCGCGCCCACGGGCGTGAACTGCGCGCCGTTGTCGGCCAGCCAGCGTGCCGAGAGGCTGCTGTCCTGCTGGTCGGGGTGGAAGTCGCTGCGCAGGTACTGGCGCCAGCCCGCGAGATTGCCCCGCAGCAGGCCGCCGCGGCCCAGCAGGATGCGCGCGGCGCTCTTCCAGGTGGCCCACTTCCACAGTTGCTTTTCATGCCGCAGGTTGTCGACCGTCTGGCGCATCAGGTCGCCGAGGAACATCACCGTCACGCGGCGGAACCAGCGCGTGCGCCATTCGTCGGAGCCGCCCGTGGCCTTGTAGATGTCGAAGGCCACGCTCTTGTGCTCCAGCTCTTCCGCGCTGTGCCACAGCCACATCGTGCGCAGCCGGGGCTCGGCGCCGTCGAGGATCTCGGGGCGGGCCAGCAGCCACTCGGCGAACATGGCCGTGAAGTGCTCGGTGGCCGCCGTCACGGCCAGCGCGTGGCGCGGATCGGCGCCGTCCATCAGTTCCATGCGCTGGCTGGCGCGCGCGGTCCAGCGGTCGACCAGGCCCAGTTGCTCGAGGTGCGCGTTGAACAGCGAATGGATGCGCCGGTGCGTCGCCTCCTGGCCGATGAAGCCGCGCACGTCGGCGCGGTAGCGCTCCTGCACCTCGGGCGGCAGCGTGGCCATGGCGTCGCGCACGGCGTCGATGAAGAACTGCTCGCCGAAGGGGAAGCTCATCGACAGGGCGTTGAAGAAAGCCGTCGAAAACGCATCGCCGCCGCACCAGTCGCGCGAGAAGGGCGGTTGCAGGTCGATCAGCAGGCGGCGGACTACGAGTTCGGTCATGGGAAGGCAGTTCCTGAGGTCGTGGGCACAAAGGTTGGTACAGATTCGTACCGCGTGCCGCCATGGTGCAATTGTGGGCTGGTACTGTCAAGTACCAAGGCGTAGGAAAATGAATCGCACATGACTGCCACCATCGACAAAACCGCCACGCCCGATGCCGCCGAAGGCGCGCCCAGCGAGCACTACGCGCGGCTGCTCCAGGGCATGGCGCATGCCGTGGCGGCCAAGGGCTACGCCGACACCACCATCGCCGACATCGTGCGCGAGGCCGCCGTGTCGCGGCGCACGTTCTACGAGCACTTCAGCACCAAGACCGAGTGTCTGATCGCGCTGTATGAAACGGCCAGCCGGCTCGGCCTGCAGGCCGTGAGCGAGGCCTTCGACCCGGCCCAGCCCTGGCACACGCAGGTGGAGCAGGCGATGACCGCGTACATGGACTACCTCGCGCAAGACCCGGTGCTGCTGCGCACGCTGTTCGTCGAGATCCTCGGGCTCGGCCTGCCGGGCCTGGCGGCGCGGCGGCGCGTGAACGGCGAGATCGCCAACTTCATCCAGGTGGCGATCAACAGCAGCGATTCAGGCGAGGTGCCCGCGGCGCACATGAGCAGCCAGATGGCGATGACGGTGGTGGGCGGCATCAACGAACTGGTGCTGCAGGCCATCGAGCAGGACCGCGTGGGCGACCTGCGCGAGCTGGTGGCGCCGGCCACGCGGCTGGTGCGCGCCGTGGCGGCGGACAGCCGGCGCTAGTCGCGTTCGTTCTGGCGCGGCGTGGCCGCGGCCCACAGCACGAGCAGTCCCGCCACCACCATCGCCGCCAGTGCCCCGAGGTACGGCAGTACGTCGTGCAGCGGTGCCCCCATCTGGTTGAGCCGCAGCGAGGCCTGGATGCCCGCCGTGCTCGGGAACAGCCAGCGCAGCGCCTGCAGCGGTGCGGGCAGGGCCTCGACGGGCCATGAGAAGCCCGAGAGAAAAGCCATCGGCAGCGCAGTGAAGAGCAGCACCTGCAACGCACGCTCGCGGTCGCGGAACCAGCAGCCCAGCAGCAGGCCGAGCACGCAGATCGCGGGCACGTAGAACAGCAGCAGCACCAGCGCACCGAACGGATTGCCGCCGCGCGGGTAGTCCTGCAGGAAGAACACCCAGCCGAAATAGAACAGGCCGCTCAGCACGCCGAAGCCCGACAGCGCGCCCAGCCGCCCCAGCCACGCGCCCATGCCGGCGCGCAGCCGGCTGGCCTCGGCCCAGGTGCCGGCCAGCATCGCGGCGCCCATCAGCAGCGTCTGCTGCAGGATCAGCAGCGCCACCGCCGGCACCACGTAGCTGCCGTAGCCCTCGGTCGGGTTGAACAGCGCCACCAGCTGCGTGTTGAGCGGACTGCGGCTGCGTGCGGCCTGCACCGCGCTCTGGCCGCCGGCCTGCAGCTTGCGGATCTCGACACCGGCCGACACCGTGCCCACCGCCTCGGAGAAGCCGTACAGCACCGCCTTGTTCAGCAGCGCGTAGGCGCCGTTGCCCTCGATGCTCACCACCGCGGGCGTGCCGCGCAGCACGTTGCGTTTGAGGTCCTGCGGCAGCAGGGCGTAGCCCTCGATCTCGCCGCGCCACAGCGCCTGCTGCGCCTCGTGCACGTCTGACGTGACCATGCGCACGTCCAGCCGCGGGCTGGCCATCGCGAAGCGCGCGATCTGCCGCGACAGCCCGCTGTGGTCCTGGTCGACCACCGCCACCGGCACCCGTGTGACGGCCTGCGTGCCGTAGGGCCACGGATAGAAGAAGCCGTAGATGATGGGCGCGAGCAGCATGATCAGCAGCACGCCCTTGTCGCGCAGCACGCCGAGGGCGGTGTCGCGCCAGGCGGCGGCGAAGCCTTGGATGCGCGTGCTCATCAGCGGCCTCCCCACGTCTCGGGCGCCGCGGCGGCGCGCACCAGCAGCGTGGCCGACACGGCCAGCAGCACCGCGGTGCCCACCACCATCCACAGCGGCGTGGCGGCCGAGTAGGCCAGGGGCGCGCCCATCTGCAGCTGCTCCATCTGCACGCGGATGTAGTGCGTGTACGGCAAAAGGCCCGCCCACAGCTGCGCGAGCACCGGCATGGCGACCAGCGGAAAACCCACGCCGCCGAACGCGAAGGCCGGCGCGGTGATGAAGCCGGTGGCCGACAGCGCGGTGCGCAGCGAGCGCGTGAGGCTGGCCACGAAGGCGCCGAGCGCGATCGACAGCGCCAGGAACACCATCAGCGCGAACAGCGTCCATCCCACCGAGCCGACCGGGTGCCAGCCGCGGCCCGCCGTGATCCACAGCATGGCGGCCAGGCCCACCGCCGACAGGCTCGCGAACGGCAGCGCCAGCTTGCCCGCCAGCGCGGCCAGTGCCTCGGGCCAGCGCGGCGCCGCGCCGAGCCAGCCGCCCAGGCTGCGGTCGCGCAGCTCGCGGCCCACGGCCCAGGCGCCGGCCGTCATCGCGAGGATGTGCAGCAGCGCCGGAATGAGCGCGGCACCGAGAAACTGCTCGTAGTCGGTCGAGGTGTTGAACAGCGCCACCATGCTGGCCTTGACCGGGTCCATGCTGACGCGCGCGGCCTTCATCGACTCGCCGCGCTTGTTGCGCACCGCGAGCTCGACGCCGGCCGACACCGTAGCGATGGCGGTGCGCACGTCGCGCTGGATCAGGCTCGAATGCGTGCCCAGCTGCGCGTTGTGCAGCAGCACGACCTGCCCGACGCGCCCCTGCTTGACGTCGCGGCTCAGCTCGCGCGGCAGCTGCACCGCCGCGTCGACGGCACCGCTGGTGAGCGCGCGCTGCATCTCGCCTTCGTCGGCGTACTGCTGCGCCACGCGCAGGCCCGGCGTGGCGTCCAGGAAGCGCACCAGCTGGCGCGAGAGGGCGGAGTGGTCCTGGTCGAGCACGCCGATCGGCAGGCGCTCGGGCAGGCCGGCCGAGAAGATCCACCAGATCAGGAACACCGCGAGCAGCGGCACCCACGAGATCATGGCCAGGTCCCACGGGTGTGCGCGCAGCAGCGCGAATTCGCGCCGGGCGCTGGCGGTGGAAAAGCCGCGCAGGCTCATGGCGGGTGCGGCGTCAGTCGACCAGAACGCTCATGCCGGGGCGCGCGCCTTCGATCGGCTTGAGCGGCCGGGCGCGGACCTCGAAGGTGCGCACGTCGAAGCCGGCGCCGCCGCGCGTGGCGCGCCAGGTGGCGAAGTCGGGCAGCACGCCGCTGTAGTAGACCTTGAAGCGGGCGGTGCGCCGGTCCTCGGGCAGGGCGGGCAGGCGGGCGTCGAATTCCTTGTCGAGCGCGAAGCGGGCCAGCCGGTCTTCGCGCACGTTGAGCACCACCCACTGGTCGTTCAGGTCGACCACCGTGACCACGGCCACGCCCTGCGGCGAGAGTTCGCCGACCTTGGCGAGCACCTTGGCCACCTCGCCGCCGACCGGGCTGCGCAGCTCGGTCTCGGCCTTGGCGGCTTCCACCTCGGCGACCACGCCGGCCACCTGCCGTGCCTGTGCGCTGGCGGCGGCCTTGTCTTCGGGGCGGGCGCCGGTGCGCGCCATGTCGTACTGCGCCTTGGCCGCCACGGCGGCGTCGCGCGAGGCTTTCCAGTTGGCTTCGGCTTCGTCGCGCTTCTGGTCGGCCACGAGGCCGTCGCGCGCCAGGCCGTCGACACGGCGGAACGAGGTCTGTGCGAGCTGAGCGGCGGTTTCGGCGCGCTGCCACTGCATGCGCGCCATTTCGATCTCCTGCGGGCGGGCGCCGTTCTGCGCCTTGTCGGCCACGGCCTGCGCGGCCTGTTCGGCGGCGGTGGCCTGCGCCAGCTTGGCGCGCACCTCGGGGCTGTCCATGCGCACCAGCAGGGCGCCGGCCTGGATGCGGTCGCCTTCCTTCACGGCCACTTCGGCGATGCGCGCCGTGACCTTGCCGGCCACGTCGGTCTCGCGCGCTTCCATCTGGCCCTGGAACACCTCGGGCGCCGGCTGCGCGGCGCGCCAGAAGCCCCAGGCGAGCAACACCAGCACGAGCAGTGCGGCGGCGATGGCGATCAGTCGGCGGGTCTTGGCACTCATCATGGTCAGTTCACCTTCACGTCGGCGCGCGCGATGTAGTCGGAAAAAGTCTCGGACAGGCCCGCGCTCTCGAGCAGCTGCGCGAGCGCCTGCACGTAGTCGTTGGCGGCCTGCGCGCGTTCGGTCAGCACCTTGGCCTGGTTGGTCTCGGCGTCGATCAGGTCGAGCGTGGTGCTGGTGCCTTCGCGCAGCCCGGCGGTGCGCAGCTTGACCACCTCCTGTGCGAGCTCGACCGAGACCTTCATCTCGAGGTACTGGCGGCGTGCGTTGTCCAGCGCGCGCCAGTTGCGTTCGACCAGCAGCGAGATGTCGCTGCGCGCCTGCAGGTCGGTGCGCTCGGCCTGTTCGACCTGCTTGTGCGAGGCGGCCGACAGCGCGTTGCGGTCGACCGAGTCGTACAGCGTCCAGCGCACGCCGAGGCCGGCCACCCAGTCGGCGTTGCCGCTCTTGATCTCGCGCGTGCCGAAGGCGATCACCTGCGGACGGCGCAGGGCCTCTTCGCCTTCGTGCAGCTGCTCGGCCTGCGCCTTCTTGGCCGCGACCTTGCCCAGGCCCGGATGCCGCGTGAGCGCCGCATCGATGAAGTGGCCGAGCGGTTCGATCGGCGCGCTGATGAGAAACAGTGGCGTCTGCGGCGTGACGCTGCCCTCGGCGCGCACCGTGCGCGCCAGGGCCACGCCCGCGAGCGCGGCGTCGTTCTCGGCCTTGCGGGCGTTGCGGCGCGCTTCTTCGTACGCGGCGCTGGCCTGCAGCCGTTCGACGCGGGAAATGACGCCGGCCGCGAGCATCTTCTGCGCCGCCGCGTCGTGCTGGGCGATGGTGCGCTCGGCCTGCAGGCGCAGGGTGGCCGCGCGCTGCGCGAGCTGGGCGCCGAAGTAGCGCTGCACCAGCAGCGTGTCGACCTCGTGGCCGGCCTGTTCGGCATCGGCCTGGGCCTCGCGCGCCTGCGCCGAGACGAAGCCGCGCACCGCGTCGGTCGCGCCGCCCAGGTAGAGCGGCCACACGGCCGACACCGAGGCGTTGGCGCCGGTGTCGTGGCGGTTCAGCGTGTAGCTGTTGGGCAGCTGCGGAATCGGCACGCGCGAGACGAAGCTCTGGATCGACGGCGGCAGCGACGAGCCGATCTGGCCGAGCTTCTGGTTGAGCGGATCGAGGTCGAGGTTCAGGTTCGCGTTGTACGCATAGGCCAGCCCCGAGATGCTGACCACCGGCCCGCCCAGGCGCTTGACGCCTTCGCTCTGCAGCTCCTTGGCTTCGACGGCGATGCGCGCGGCGGCCAGCTTGTCGGAGCGCTCGACCATGCGCTGGCGCGCGGCGTCGAAGCTCAGCGCCAGCGTGGAGGTGGTGTCGCCGCGGGCCTGCTGCTGCGCGAAAGCCGCGCCGCCGAGGAAGGCCGGCAACAGCAGCAGGGACGGAAGAAGGGCGAGGCGAGGTCGTGTCATCGGCATCAGGCGGTCTTGTGCAACAGGGCGTCGAGCTCCTGCTGCAGGATCACGGGAAAGGCGGCCTGCACCGCCCCGGTGGCCAACGGCCGTGCTTTCTCGAGCAGCTGCGCGGCGCGGCCGGCATCGAGGGTGTCGCCGGAGAGCAGGCTGTCGGCCAGCGTGCGCAGCCAGCGCCGCGCCACGGTGCGCAGCGTGCGGACCATGGTTTCCTGCATGCCGATGACCGCTTCGAGCGGCAGGCCGAGCGCGGCCAGTTGTTCGGCGACCTGGCCGAGCGCCGGGCTCAGCACCTGCACCTGGCCGTCGGGCAGTTCACGCATGAGGCCGGCACGGGTGGCGCGGCCGAGCAGGGCGGGCGTCATCTGTCCTTGCCATTTGGTGGCCAGCGCCTGGGCCGACACCACCACGGGCGTTTCTTCGGCGAACAGGCTGCCCGACACCGAGCGGGCCACGGCCAGCAGGTCGGGCCAGGTGGAGGCCGGCGCGCGCGTGAAGATGCGGCGGATCGCCTCGATGCCGAAGCCCTGTTCACGCAGTTCGCGGATCAGCGCCAGTCGCTGGACGTGGTCGGGGCCGTACAGGCCGAGCCGGCCCTGCAGCCGCGGCGGCGGCAGCAGGCCGCCCGTGGTGTAGGCGCGGATGTTGCGCACCGTGACGCCCGTGCGCGCCGCCAGGGCCTCGATGGAGAGGTCCTGTGGTGCGGTGGAATCGGGTGTGGCGGTGGATGCGTTCATGTGACAGTTTCAATGTTACATCGAAAATGTTTCATAAAGCCAGCCCGGATCGCGCGATCCGGGCGCCGCATCCTCAGCCCGGCTTGCGCTGCGCCGGGTCGTAGAAGAACTGTTCTTCGGCGATGCGCTCGCCGTCCCAGCGCTGCCAGGCGATCTCTTCCATGCGCATGCGGCCGCCGCCCTTGAACGTGAACTCGAAGATCCAGTGGATGCCGACGTGGTCGCCGTTCACCAGCACCGGCCGCACGCAGGTCGACGCCACCGACTCGGTGCGTGCGAGCACGGCGCTTTCCTGCGCGACCAGCGTGCTGCGCCCGCGCCGCGGCTCGGCCTGGTTCTCGCGCATCGTGGCGTCTTCGGTGTAGAAATCTTCGATGACCTGGGCATGCGCGCCGCCTTCGACGGCGGCAATGAAGGCTTCGAGCCGGGCGGGCGTGGGCATGTCAGGACTTCACTTTCACTTCGACGCGGCGCGCTTCCGAGGCTGGCCCGTCGGCCTGCGACTGCTCGGGCTTGGCGAGTTCGATCTTGTCCTCGGGCGCGCCCGCCGCCTTGATGGCGTCGCGCACGGCCATGGCGCGCTGCTTGGCCAGTTCGGCGTTCTTGGCCGCGTCGCCGCTGGCGTCGTGGTAGCCGCTCACCAGCACGGTGCTGCCGCTCTGCACGGCCTTGATGACATCGGACAGCGCCTCCTTGGCATTGGGTGCGACCTCGGCGCTGGCGCTCGCGAAGTAGAACTTCACGATGCCGTTCTCGACCTTCACGGCGGCGGCTTCGGTGGCCCCGACGGCCGCCGAGGCGAGGGTGGCGGCAGGCGTGGCCGCCGGCGCCATCGCGGCGGGAGCGGTGGCAGCAGGCGGCGTCTCGACCTTGGTCGGCACGGCCGCCGCCGCATCGCCGGCGTGGAACTTGACCACCAGCGGCACGATCAGCAGCGCCACGATGTTGATGATCTTGATCAGCGGGTTCACCGCCGGGCCGGCCGTGTCCTTGTAGGGGTCGCCCACGGTGTCGCCGGTGACCGCCGCCTTGTGTGCCTCGGAACCCTTGCCGCCGTGGTGGCCGTCCTCGATGTACTTCTTGGCGTTGTCCCACGCACCGCCGCCCGTGCACATGCTGATGGCGACGAACAGGCCGGTGACGATGGTGCCCATCAGCAGGCCGCCCAGCGCCTTCGGTCCGAGCAGCAGGCCGACCAGGATCGGCACCACCACCGGCAGCAGCGAGGGGATCATCATTTCCTTGATGGCCGCGCCGGTCAGCATGCCCACGGCCTTGCCGTACTCGGGCTTGCCGGTGCCTTCCATGATCCCGGGGATCTCGCGGAACTGGCGGCGCACTTCTTCCACCACCGCACCGGCCGCGCGGCCCACGGCTTCCATGGCCATCGCGCCGAACAGGTAGGGGATCAGGCCGCCGATGAACAGGCCGACGATCACCATCGGGTCGCTCAGGTTGAAGCTGATGTTCAGCCCGAAGCTCTCCAGCTTGTGGGTGTAGTCGGCAAAGAGCACCAGCGAGGCCAGGCCGGCCGAGCCGATCGCGTAGCCCTTGGTCACGGCCTTGGTGGTGTTGCCCACCGCGTCCAGCGGGTCGGTGATGTCGCGCACGCTGGCGGGCAGCTCGCTCATCTCGGCGATGCCGCCGGCGTTGTCGGTGATGGGGCCGTAGGCGTCCAGCGCCACCACGATGCCGGCCATGCTCAGCATCGACGTCGCGGCCACCGCGATGCCGTACAGGCCCGCGAGGGCGTAGGAGGCCAGGATCGCGATGCACACGAAGATCACCGGCCATGCCGTCGAACGCATCGACACGCCCAGGCCCGCGATGATGTTGGTGCCGTGGCCGGTGGTCGACGCTTGCGCGATGTGCTGCACGGGCTTGTACTGCGTGCCGGTGTAGTACTCGGTGACCCACACCAGCGCGGCCGTGAGCGCCAGGCCCACGAAGCAGGCGCCGAACAGCTTCAGCTGGCTGCCGCTCGCGGCAATGGCGTTGTCCGGAATGATCCAGCTGGTCACGAACCAGAACGCGATCAGCGACAGGATGCCCGCCACCGCCAGGCCCTTGTAGAGCGCCGGCATCACGTTGACCATGCCCGGCGAGGCCTTCACGAAGAAGCAGCCGATGATCGACGCGATGATCGACACGCCGCCCAGCGCCAGCGGGTACAGCACCGCGTCCAGCGGGGCCGCCGTGACCATCAGCGCGCCCAGCACCATGGTGGCGATGAGCGTCACCGCGTAGGTCTCGAACAGGTCGGCCGCCATGCCGGCGCAGTCGCCGACGTTGTCGCCCACGTTGTCGGCGATCACCGCCGGGTTGCGTGGGTCGTCTTCCGGAATGCCGGCTTCGACCTTGCCCACCAGGTCGGCGCCGACGTCAGCGCCCTTGGTGAAGATGCCGCCGCCCAGGCGCGCAAAGATCGAGATCAGCGAGGAGCCGAAGGCAAAGCCGATCAGCGGATTGAGGATGGCCGCAAGGCTGTGGTCCGCCTTCGGCGCACTGCCGGCCAGGAACCAGTAGAAGCCCGTCACGCCCAAGAGGCCCAGGCCCACCACCAGCATGCCGGTGATGGCGCCGCCGCGAAATGCCACGTCGAGCGCCGGGCCGATGCCCTTGGTCGCGGCTTGCGCGGTGCGCACGTTGGCGCGCACCGACACGTTCATGCCGATGAAGCCGCAGGCGCCCGAGAGCACTGCGCCGACCACGAAGCCGACGGCCGTGGTCAGGTCGAGGAAGAGGGCGATGAGCACCGCGAGCACCGCGCCGACCACCGCGATGGTGGTGTATTGCTTGGCGAGGTAGGCCGAGGCGCCGGCCTGGATGGCCGCGGCGATTTCCTGCATCCGGGCGTTGCCCGGGTCCTTGGCGAGAATCCAACTTCGGGCCCAGAAACCGTAGCCTACGGCCACCAGGCCGCAGACGATGGCAAGAATCAGGGGGGTGTTGCCGCTCATGCTTAGCTTCTCCATTCGTTCGTTGTGACTTGTGGAGACGGACAGCCTGGGCCCTGCGCGCAACGCGTACGGGACCATGTTCTCCGCCGCGTTGCTTCCTCGAAGCTCACTGCACCGGAGGTGCGGAGCCGATTGGCCAACGCTTGCAATTTACAGGCAAAAACACACACGCGTGCGACCGGCCCGTGACACGGAAAGTAAACTCCGGGTTTGTCCCCATCCGTCTCATACTTTTCAACTACTCGAAAAACGTCATGTCCTTCGACAAAGTCTCCCCCGGCAAGAACGTCCCCGACGCCTTCAATGTCGTGATCGAAATCCCGATGAACGCCGACCCGATCAAGTACGAAGTCGACAAGGAATCGGGCGCGATCTTCGTGGACCGCTTCATGACGACGGCCATGTACTACCCCGCCAACTACGGCTACGTGCCGCAGACCCTGTCGGGCGACGGCGACCCGGTCGACGTGCTGGTGATCGCCCCGTACCCGCTGCTGCCGGGCGTGG
>Ga0209676_1000562_pt1 | contig 55987 bp, 54 predicted proteins | sample AraplaCvi_mLB_r2_FD_184282 | JGI IMG/M metagenome (GOLD analysis project Ga0209676, IMG submission 184282) | Arabidopsis root microbial communities from North Carolina, USA - plate scrape MF_Cvi_mLB_r2 (SPAdes) (version 2) | ecosystem: Host-associated > Plants > Roots > Endosphere | place: USA... | reverse complement strand
AGGGGCATCCATCCGCAGTTTCGTGGTTTCGCGCAGAACGCTTTGATCCGGCAAGGTTTTGTGATCGCGGTTTTCACGCGGCAATGCCGATTTCCTAACCGATCCTTACGCGGTCCTGCGAAGACGGAATGCTCATGGCTTCGCGGTACTTGGCGACCGTACGGCGCGCCACGGGAACGCCGGTGGCCTTGAGGGTTTCGGCCAGCCGGGCGTCGGAGAGGGGCTTGCGGGGATTCTCGGCCTCGATCAACCGGCGGATCATCGCCTGGATGGCCGTGCTGGACGCCTCGCCGCCGGCGCCGGTCTCGATGCCCGATGCGAAAAATGCGCGCAGCGGCACCGTGCCGCGCGGCGTGCGCGCGTACTTGCGGGCGATCGCGCGCGAAACTGTGGATTCGTGCAAGCCGACTTCGGCCGCGACTTCGCGCAGCGTCAGCGGGCGCAGCGCGCTGTCGCCGAATTCGAGGAACGCCGCCTGCTGCTTGATCAGGCAGCGCGCCACCTTGATGAGCGTTTCGCCGCGCGCTTCCAGGCTCTTGAGCAGCCAGCGCGCTTCCTGCAAGTGGCCGCGCAGGTAGCTGGCGTCGGTGCCGCTTGCATGGCGCAGCATGTTCTCGTAGCCGCGATGGATCGAGATGCGCGGGCGCATGCCATCGGCCAGCGCGACGCGCCACAGGCCGTGCTGGCGCCAGATCACCACGTCGGGGGCGATGTAGGTGTCGCTGGCGATGGCGCCGATCTGCGCACCGGGGCGTGGATCGAGCGAACGCAGCAACTGCACCGCCGTTTCTGCTTCCCCCAGGTCGAGCTTGAGTTCGGCCGCAAGCCCCGCGACACCGACGCGCGGCAGGCGTTCGAGCGGGCCATTGGCCAGCTGGTGGGCCAATGCGCGGCCGGGCGTCTCCGCAGGCAACTGTGCGAGCTGCAGGCGCAGGCATTCGCCCAGGGCGCGTGCACCCACGCCGACCGGGTCGAACTGCTGGATCTGGTGCAGCACGGTGGTGAGTTCCTCGACGCTGCATTCCAGCGACGAGGCGAGCGATGCGGCGATGGCGTCCAGCGGCTCGCGCAGGTAGCCGTCGTCATCGATGGATTCGATCAGCGCCACGCCGATCGATCGATCGCGTGCGGAGAGCGGGCTCAGGTGAAGCTGCCAGAGCAGGTGGTCGTGCAGCGTGTCCGATTCGGCGACCTGTTCGGCGATGGGCGTTTCGTCGTCGCTGTCGGAGGGCCCCAGGCGTTCGTACCAGGGCTCGCCGTCGGTGCTCCACTCGGCTTCCGGCGGCAGATGTTCGGTTTCGACGCCGTTGGTGGCGTTTTCGCTACTGGACTCGCCGTTGGCGGATCCGTTGCCGACGCTGATGGCGGTTTCGGTCCAGTCCAGCAGCGGATTGCTCTCCACTGCCGCGGCCAGTTCAGCCTCGAGTTCGACCGCGGACAGCTGCAGCAGGCGGATCGCCTGACGCAACTGCGGTGTCATCACCAGCTGTTGTCCGAGTGCGGCTTGAAGACGCGGTTTCATTGTCCAATGCCAACGCGACCAGGGGGAACCGACGGCCGCGCGGTGTTGGGCATGCGGATCAACCGCACCCTTCGACTGGATCCTTACAGCCGGAAGGTTTCGCCCAAATAGACGCGACGCACATCGGGGTTCGCAAGCAACGCATCCGGTGCACCCTGCGCCAGAACGCCGCCTTCGTTGAGGATATACGCACGATCGCAAATGCCCAAGGTTTCGCGGACGTTATGGTCCGTGATCAGGACCCCGATTCCCCGATTCTTGAGATGGCGCACGATTCGCTGGATCTCGCCGACGGAAATCGGGTCCACGCCGGCGAAGGGTTCGTCGAGCAGCATCAGGCGCGGACGCGCCGCCAGTGCGCGCGCGATCTCCACGCGACGGCGCTCGCCACCGGAGAGGCTGGCGCCGATCTGCTCGGCGACGTGGCCGACCTGCAGTTCGTCGAGCAGGCTGTCCAGTTCGCGATCGCGGCCGTTGCGGTCCAGGTCTTCGCGAAGCTCGAGCACCAGGCGGATGTTGTCGGCCACGGTGAGCTTGCGGAACACCGAGGGTTCCTGCGGCAGGTAGCCCACGCCGTACTTGGCGCGTGCGTACATCGGCTCGGCGGTGATGTCCTTGCCGTCGAGCACGATCTGCCCGGCGTCGGCGGGCACCAGGCCGACGATCATGTAGAAGCAGGTCGTCTTGCCCGCGCCGTTGGGGCCAAGCAGGCCGACGACTTCGCCGGCATCCAGCGTGAGGCCGAAGTCCTTCACCACTTCGCGCGAACGGTAAGCCTTTCGCAGGCCCTGGGCGACCAGCATCAGCCGCCCCCCTGGTTCTTCGGAATGATGCGGATCTTCACGCGGTCGTTCGCGCCCTGGCCGCCGCCCTGCACCTGGCCGGTGCGCATGTTGTAGACCACGCGCTCGCCTGCGATGGAGCCCGAGGGCTGCCGGATGTTCACGCCGCCGGTGAAGACGACGATCTCGGTCTTGAGGTCGTAATCGACCTTCTTGGCGACGGCGTCCATCTGCTTGCCATCGTCGAGTTCCTGCTTGAGAGTCACCGGCGAGCCGGTCAGCACCACGCGCACGGGATCGCCGTTGGCGGAGGTGATGACGGCCTGGTCGGCGCGGATCTCCAGCGTGCCCTGCGTGATGATGACGCCGCCGCTGAGGACGGTCGGACGGCTGTCGTCCATCGAGTAGTCGCTGCGGCCGGCATCGATGTCCATCGGCTTGCTGCGATCGGACGTGCGCGCGAGCACCGTCGCCGGCATCAGGGCCAGGGCCAGCAACACGGCGCTAAGGGGCAGCACGTTCATATCTTGCCTTGACGTCGTTCTGGAGGGTGATGCGCTTGGCATCGAGGTCGGCATCGAGGCCGCGGCCGTTCAGTATAAGGCCCGGCTGCGTGAGCGTTACCTGCGCGGCCGAGCTGGCCCGGCGGGCGTCCGGGAAAACGTACAGTTCCTCGGTGGCGATCTTGATGGGCTTTCCGTCGGCGTTCGTGCTGTGCGCGAGCACGCCGCCGCGCAGGCGCACTTCCTCGCCCTTTTCGCTGACCCATCCGCTTTGCGAGTTGATCTGCCACGCCGACGCCTGGCTGCCCTGGCGCGGCGGAATGTGGAACTGCGGCGTGGCGATCTCCATCGTCCGCACGTCCGGGTCGCGCTCCAGGCGCGGCGCGTTGAGCGTGAAGGACTCGCGCCCATCCTTGTCGAGCACCGTGGCCTGGAAGTCGTGGAGAACGTAGTCGGGGCGCTTGCCGAGGGGGCCCGTCGCGGCTCCACGATCGCGCTGCTGCCACATCAGCCAGCCGCTGAGCAGCGCGCCGAGGAGCAGCCCGACGGTGCCTATCGCGCGCCAGTTCATCGCCCGCCAGTTCATGCGTTGCCTTCCACGCGCATGCCTTCCACGCGCAGCAGATCTTCCAGCAGCCGTTCGGCATGGCCCTGCGCGGCCAGCAGCAGGTCGCAGAATTCACGCGCGGCGCCGTGGCCGGCACGCGCCGTCGTGCGCCAGTGCACGCGTTCGGCGACCCAGCGGTGCGCGTCGGCCGGCGCGACGGCGAATCCGGTCTGCAGCATCACGCGCAGGTCGGCGAGGTCGTCGCCCATGAAGGACACCTGGTCCAGGCCGATGCCCAGTCGCGTGGCGATGTCCCGCACGCACGCCAGCTTGTCCTTCACGCCCACGTGCACTTCGTCGATTCCGAGGTCGGTGCCGCGGCGCTTGGCGATCGGGCCGCCGCGCGCGGTGATGAAGGCCACCTCGATCCCCACCTTGCGCAACAGCGTCAACCCCTGGCCGTCGTGCACGTGGAACGCCTTCAGCTCGCTGCCTTCGCCGTCGAAGTACAACCGGCCGTCGGTCAACGTACCGTCTACGTCGAAGCACGCCAGTCGCACGCGCGCGGCGCGTTCGCGGATGTCGGCGGGATAGTCGTTGAGGTGGCTGTAGGGCATCGAGTTGCTGGAAAGTGGAGGGACCGGGAACGCGGGGAAGGTTCCCCTTACGCGTTCCTGTTAAACAACGCGCGCACGCAACAGGTCGTGAATGTTCAACGCGCCGACCACGCGCCCGGCCTCGTCGACGACGAGCAGGCCGCTGATCTTGTGCGCTTCCATCAATTGCGCCGCTTCCACGGCCATCGCGTCGGAACCGATGGTCTTGGGCGAACGCGTCATCACCTCGATGATGCGCGTATTGCGCAGGTCGAGGCGGTCGTCGTCCAGCGTGCGGCGCAGGTCGCCGTCGGTGTACAGGCCCAGCAGGCGATCGTCCGCGTCGACGATCGCGGTCATGCCCAGGCGCTTGCGGCTCATCTCCACGAGCGCTTCGCTGACGCTGGCATCGGCACCCACGCGCGGAATGCTGTCGCCCGAATGCATGATGTCGTTGATATGCAGCAGCAGGCGGCGGCCGAGCGAACCGGCCGGATGCGAGCGGGCGAAGTCGTCGGCGGTGAAGCCGCGCGCGTCCAGCAGGGCGACCGCCAGCGCATCGCCCATCGCCAGCGAGGCGGTCGTGCTGGAGGTCGGCGCCAGCGCGAGCGGGCACGCCTCGGCGTGGACGCTCACGTCCAGGTGCACGTCGGACTCGCGCGCCAGCGAGGAATTCGGCCGGCCGGTCATCGCGATGAGCCGGTTGCCCTGGCGCTTGAGCACCGGCAGCAGCATCAGCACTTCATCGCTCTCGCCGGAGTAGGACAGGGCGAGGACGACGTCGACGTCGGTGATCATGCCCAGGTCGCCGTGGCCGGCTTCGCCCGGGTGCACGTAGAAGGCCGGCGTGCCGGTGGAAGCCAGGGTCGCGGCGATCTTGCGCGCGATGTGGCCCGACTTGCCCATGCCCGTGCAGACCACGCGCCCTTGAGAGGCGAGGATCAGCCGGCACGCGGCGCTGAAGTCGCCGTCGATGCGGGCGGCGACCTCGGACAGCGCCTGCGCTTCGATCTCGAACACGCGGCGCCCGCTCGCTGCGAGCGTGGCCGGGTCGTCGGCGTAGGCCGAAGCGTGAAGGGACTGGGGAATGGGAATGCTTGCCATGGGAGGCGCCATTTCGGACCGGGGGTCTTTCCGCTAGGCTAATCCATCCATTCTAGGCGGTTGCGCCGGGATGTGCCCGTCACGGCCTCCCCGTCGGCGCCAGGCCCGATGGCCACCGGCCGCCAATGCGCTGCGCAGGACGCGCGAAACCGCTTTCCCCCAAGCCTACGAAATCCCAAAGGTCGTCCCTTGAATCCCGACATCATCCGCCAGCTGATCGAACAGGGCCTGCCCGGCGCGCGCGCCGACGTGCGCGGCGACGACGGCGTGCATTTCGAAGCCACCGTCGTGGCCGAAGCCTTCCGCGGCAAGCTGCCGCTGGCCCGCCATCGCCTGGTCTACGCCACGCTGGGCGATCGCATGGGCGGCGAGATCCACGCCCTGGCGCTGAAGACGCAGACGCCGGAAGAAGCGGGGAACCGGGAATAGGGAACAGGGAACAGGGAATGATGATGCGATTGCGCGACTTCGGCGCGCGACGCCATTCCACCCTCTTGCCGCTCCGCCACACCCGCCTCGCAGTCCCCGTTCCCCATTCCCTGTTCCGGTCTTTCCGAACTCACTACCCATGCAAAAGATCGTTGTAGAAGGCGGCGCCGCGCTGAACGGCGAGGTGCAGATCTCCGGTGCGAAGAACGCCGTCCTGCCGATCCTGTGCGCGACGCTGCTCGCCGACGGCCCGGTGTCGATCACCAACGTGCCGCACCTGCACGACGTGGTGACCACCGCCAAGCTGCTGGGCGAACTCGGCGCCGGCATCACGGTGGACGAGGGAACCCTCGGCAAGGGCCGCGGCATGGTGGTCGACCCGACCACGGTGCACAGCCACGTCGCGCCCTACGAACTGGTCAAGACGATGCGCGCCTCCGTGCTCGTGCTCGGCCCGCTGCTGGCCAAGTACGGCGCCGCCGAAGTCTCGTTGCCGGGCGGCTGCGCGATCGGCTCGCGCCCGGTCGACCAGCACATCAAGGGCCTGCAGGCGCTGGGCGCGGACATCAGCGTCGAGAACGGCTTCATCAAGGCCCGTCGCGACGGCCGCCTGAAGGGTTCGCGCTTCGTGTTCGACATGGTCACCGTCACCGGCACCGAGAACGTGCTGATGGCCGCCGCGCTCGCCGAAGGCACCAGCGTGCTGGAAAACGCCGCGATGGAGCCGGAGATCGTCGACCTGGCCGACTGCCTCAACGCACTGGGCGCGAACATCGAGCACGCCGGCAGCGGCCGCATCGTGGTGCACGGCGTCGAGCGCCTGCACGGCGGCAATCATCACGTGCTGCCGGACCGCATCGAGACCGGCACCTTCCTCGTCGCCGCCGCGATGACCGGCGGGCGCGTCACCGTGCGCTGCGCGCGCCCGGACACGCTCGACGCGGTGATCGACAAGCTCAAGCAGGCCGGCGCGGAGATCACCGTCGATGCCGACCGCATCACGCTGGACATGGGCGGCCGCCGTCCGAAGGCCGTCGACCTCACCACTGCGCCGCACCCGGCGTTTCCGACCGACATGCAGGCGCAGTTCATGGCGATGAACTGCATCGCCGACGGCGTGGGCGTGATCAACGAGACGATCTTCGAGAACCGCTTCATGCACGTCTCGGAACTGCAGCGCCTGGGCGCGGACATCCGCGTGGAAGGTCACACCGCGATCATCCGCGGCGTGCAGCGCCTGAGCGGCGCGCCGGTGATGGCGACCGACCTTCGCGCATCGGCGTCGCTGGTGCTGGCAGGCCTGGTCGCCGAAGGCGCGACGACGATCGACCGCATTTACCACCTGGATCGCGGTTACGAGAACCTCGAGGAAAAGCTCTCGGGCCTGGGCGCGAACATCCGTCGCATCGCGGGTTGACGCGGCGATGGCGCTGATCGATCTTTCGGGCAGGAAGAAGGCACCGTTCACGGCGCGCCGCATGGCGACGCTGGGGTTCTTCGTCACGCTGCTGATCATCGTGGGCTGGCTGCACTTCACCGGGGCGGCCGCCACGCAGGGCATCGAACGCAAGGACATGGACTGGAACGGCGACGGCAACGTCACCATGCGCGAGATGCTGCAGTCGTTCTACGCCGTCACCGTCACCACGACGAAGGAAGGCGCACGCGAATGCCGCACGTTCGCCTTCCGCGGCAGCGAGCAGTCGCTGCGCGTGGATTGCCGGACGGTGATCGAACCTGCTTCGAAGTGATCGCCGGTTCCGACCTCCGCAACAAAAAAGCCCCGCATGAGCGGGGCTTTTTTCTGGCGTGCCGCGTGGCAATCAGCGCACGTTCTGCACCCGAAGGTCGATGGCGTCCTGGCCCTTGTCGCGCTGCAGGATGCGAGCCGGGACCGGCATGCCGTCCACGATCCACGCGATGGTCTGCTTGTCGCCCTGCGTGCTGACGACCTTGGTGGCCTGCTTCGACTGGCCGCCCACCGTGATCGCTTCCTTGCCGGCGACGGTGTAGGTGAGTTCCTTGACGCGACCGTCTTCGACCATCCGGTAGCTGGTGGCCTTGCCGGCCTGCACGTCGCGCACGATCGCCAGGTTGATCAGCAGCGCGTCCATGTCGCCGGGCTGCAGCTTGATCGGGCCGGCGCGCTCGGGCTTCACATCGCCCGTCCACGTCGCCACGCCCTTGGACCAGTCGTAGGTGGCGTTCTTGTTCTGCTTCTTGGTGAGCACTTGCGAGGTGTCGTTGCCGGAGACCGGACGCCACTGGCCGCCCGTGTCCTCGAACACGGTCGTCTGGCGCAGGTTGGCCAGCGGGCTGGTCACCGCGAGGCTGTACTTCCAGCGGTTCGCGCCGTCGGCCACGAGCGTCATCTTGCCCGCGCCCTGCATGCCCATGTAGCTGGCCTGGTAGTCGGCGGTGAACGGCTTGATCGCCAGCGCCGGCGCGCTGACGGCGGCCAGGATCGCCGCGGCGAAGAGCGGGCGCAGCAGGCGGGTGGTGAAGCGAGCCTTAGTGGGGGCCATCAGGGAGCTCCTTTGTAGTCGACCAGGCGCAGGTCGAAAGTGTCCGCGCCGTTCTCGCGCTGCAGGATGCGCACGGGCGTGGGCACGCCTTCCACCACCCACACTACCGTCTCGTCCTTGCCCGAGCCCTGAATGCGGCTCACGCGCATAGCGTTGAATCCCATGCCGTCGACGGTGACCGGTTCCAGTTCCTGCGCGACGGTGAAGTTGTGGTCGCGCGCACGGCCGTTGTCGACGAAGCGGTATTGAAGTGCCTTGCCGGGTTGCGCGTCTCGGATGATCGCCAGGTTGATCAGCAATCCGCTCATGTCGCCGTCCTTCAGCGGCACCGGCTCCTGGCGCTTCTTCTTCACGTCGCCCGTCCAGCGTGCGATGTGCGTGTTCCAGTCGTAGGTGCCGGTCATCTTGCGACCGACGAAGATCGCCTTGCGCACCGTGCTCTGGCTCAACGGTCGATAGACCTCGTCACCGACCACGTCGAACACCGTGCTTTGTTGCGCGTTCGCACCGGCCAGGCCCATCAGGCCCTTGGTGCCGCGCATGTCGAGGTCGATGCGCCAGTGCGAGGGGTTCGCGTCGGGCACGACCTGCATCGTCGCCTCGCCCAGCGGCTTGCCCTCGTTGAAGATCTGGTAGTTCGCCACGAACGGCTCGAGCGCCGAGGCGGGCGCAGAGAACGACGCCAGCACGAAGCAGAGCAAGGGGGCGGTGGTAAGGACGCGGGAGAAATACTTCATCGACAACCAGGCTTCATCGACAGCCATTTTCGAGGGGAGCGCCCCCGTGCAGACCCTGCCGAAGGCCCGTCAGACGAGGGCATCGGCGCCGGGAGCACGCAGGGCACCGGCGGAATCTAGAAGTAGCGGTGTAAACAGGCCATGACCGTCGAGGGTAGTGGTTGTTCCCTGTTCAGCCAACCGCCCCGCGACCGCCAGCCGCAGCACCGCCAGGAGCAACGGGTGTTCGACCTCGAGCACTCGTGCGGCCAGCGCGTCGGCATCGTCGCCCGGAAGGACCGGAACGCGCGCCTGCGCCACGACGCTGCCGGCGTCGAGCTCGGGAATCACGAAATGCACGCTGGCGCCGTGCTCGGCTTCGCCGTCGGCGATGGCCCGCGCATGCGTGCGAAGGCCGGGGTATTTCGGCAGCAAGGAGGGGTGGATGTTGAGCAGCCGGCCGCGGAAACGTTCGACGAACGCATCGCACAGGATGCGCAGGTACCCCGCGCAGACGACCCAGTCCGGCTGCGCGGCGTCGATGGCGTCGCCGAGCGCGGCGTCGAAGGCTTCGCGCGAGGCGTAGTCCTTCGGGCTCGCGCTCCAGCGCAGCGCAGGTTCCACGCGCTGCAATGCCGCTGCGGCCGGCTTGTCGGAAAACACGCCAACGATGTGCGCCGGAAGCGTGCCGGCCTGGATGGCGTCGAGGATCGCCTGCAGGTTGCTGCCGCGTCCCGAGACCAGTACCGCGATCCGGTTCGGACGGGCGGAGGGCGTTTGGCTCAAATGCGCGATCAACCGATGCGGACGCGGCTTTCGAGCGACGCGCCGGGGGCGGCCTTCACCACCTGGCCGATCGGGCGGTGCGCCAGGCCCAGCCGGTCGAGGTCGGCGTTCACCGCCGCGACGTCGCCCGGCGCAACCACCAGCACGAAGCCGACGCCGCAGTTGAAGGTGCGCCACATTTCCTCGGCCGGCACGGCGCCTTCGCGCTGCAGCCAGTCGAACACCGGCGGCAGCACGATCGCCGACGCCTCGATGTCCAGCCCCAGGCCGTCGGGAATCACTCGGATGATGTTCTCGGTGAGACCGCCGCCGGTGATGTGCGCCATCGCGTGCAGATCGTGCTTGCCCAGCAGCTCCAGGATCGGCTTCACGTACAGCTGCGTCGGGGCCATCAGCGCGTCGATCAGCTTCACGCCGCCGACGTCCAGGTCGGCCGGGCGGCCGGCGCGGTCGTAGATCCTGCGCACCAGCGAGTAACCGTTCGAATGCGGGCCGCTGGAGGCGATGCCGATCAGCACGTCGCCTTCGCGCACCTTGGCGCCGTCGAGCAGCTTGGATTTTTCGACCGCCGCGACGCAGAAGCCGGCGAGGTCGTATTCGCCCGGCGGGTACATGTCGGGCATCTCGGCGGTTTCACCGCCGATCAGCGCGCAACCGGAAAGCTCGCACCCTTTCGCGATACCGCCGACGACCGCGACCGTGGTGTCGACGTCGAGCTTGCCGGTGGCGAAGTAGTCCAGGAAGAACAGCGGCTCGGCGCCCTGCACGAGGACGTCGTTGACGCACATCGCGACCAGGTCGATGCCGATGGTGTCGTGGCGGTTCAGCTGCTGCGCCAGTTTGAGCTTGGTGCCCACGCCGTCGGTGCCCGAGACGAGCACCGGCTCCTTGTACTTGCCCGACAGGTCGAACAGCGCGCCGAAACCGCCCAGGCCGCCCATCACCTCGGGACGGAAGCTGCGCTTGACCAGCGGCTTGATGCGTTCGACCACCTCGTTGCCCGCGTCGATGTCGACGCCGGCGTCGCGGTAGGTGATCGGGGTGGGAGCGGAGGGGGAATTGGACACGGGCGGCCTCGTCGGTCGCGGGGAGATGAAGCCGCGATTTTAACAGTCGCGGGCGCCCGGCTGCGTTGCGCGAATGGACGGGCCGGGCTGCCTGCGGCACCATTTCGGCTGATGACGCACTCAGGTACAGCGATGGTTCGGGCAATCCGCGCGGAAACGCCGCGCACGACGTTCCTCCGGAAGGTCCAATTCCTGGTGATGGCGGCCGCCATGCTGGTGGCCAGTTCCGGCGCCTGGGCGCAGCGCGTGGAAGGCGATCGCGCCCGTGCCGAGGGCATCTACGCCACCGAGGTGAAGGTCAACGGGCAGGGCGAAACCGAACGCAACGCCGCCTTCGCGCGCGGCCTGGCTCAGGTCCTGGGCAAGCTCTCCGGCGACCGCGGCGCCGCTTCCAAGCCCGGCGTGGGCAATGAACTGCGCCAGGCGAAGATCTACGTGAAGCAGTACGACTACCGCCAGGACGAGGGTGTCGGCCCGACCGGCGCGCCCAGCTTCAACACCCTGCTGGTGATCCAGTACGACGAGGAGGCCGTCAACGACCTCGCCGCGACGCTGGGCATCCCGGTCTGGCCGCAGCCGCGTCCCAAGCCGGTGCTGTGGCTCGCCATCGACGACGGTAGCGGCCCGCGCCTGGTCGGCCTGCCGCAGGTGAATGCGGCCCGCCCGGCGCTGGATCGCGCGGTCCAGCGTGGCTACAAGCTCGGCCTTCCGACCGGCAACGCCGCCGAACAGGCGACGATCGGCGCGATCTGGCGCGGCGACAGCGCCGCCGTGGCCCGCGCCTCGGCACGCTACAGCCCGCCGATGCAGCTCATCGGCAAGCTCTACCGCGACACCACCGAAGGCTGGAAGGCCGACTGGATCTTCGTCGACACCGGCAAGGTGCTGTCGAACTGGTCCCAGGCCGGCCCCGATGCCCGCCAGCTGATGGCCGGCGGCGCCGACGGTGCGGCCGACGCGCTGATGAAGCGTTACGCCAAGCGTGCGCCCTCCGGCGAACCGGGGCTGTACCGCGTGACCTTCACCGGTATCGACAGCAGCGATGATTTCATCCGCCTGGCCGGCTACCTGCAGAAACTGTCGGTCGTGCGCCGGCTCGCGCCCGTGCACGCCACGCCGCAGGGCCTGGAATACGAACTCGACCTGGTCAGCGGCATGCCGGGCTTCAACCGCCTGCTCGCGCGCGATGGCGTGGTCGATGTGATGGAAGGTCTGGAAGGCCAGCCGCCGGTCTACCGGCTGCGTTGATCCCCAACAAGGAACCGCATGCAATCGCAAGCACTGGACGACATCGCACGATTCCTGCGCCGCCTGCAGTGGGCCGCGCTCGCCTTGGCCGTGTGCTGGCTGGTCTGGCTGCTTGCTCCGATCCTGACGCCGTTCGTGTTCGCGCTGATCCTGGCGTGGCTGGGCGATCCGCTGGTGGACCGGCTCGAACGTGCCGGGCGTTCGCGCAACGTCGCCGTGGCGCTGGTGTTCACGGCGATGGCGCTCATCGTGCTGGCCGGCCTGCTGATCCTGGTGCCGCTGCTGGAGCGGCAGATCGAAACGCTGATCGCATCGTGGCCGCATTACCGCGACTGGTTCATGCTCACCGCGCTGCCGTGGGTCGAACAGCGCCTGGGCATCGAACTGACCGACTGGCTGGATTTCGGCCACATCAGCCAGCTGGTCCGCGAGAACTGGGACCGCGCCGGCGGCATCGCGGCGACAGTGCTGGGTTACCTGTCGCGTTCGGGTTTCGCGGTGATCGGCGTGGTGGCGAACGTCGCGCTGCTGCCGGTGATCACGTTCTTCTTCCTGCGCGACTGGGACCTTCTGGTCGAACGGGTCGCCTCGCTCATCCCGCGCGACCACCTGGACATCGTGAGCCGCCTGGCGCGCGAATCCAGCGACGTGCTCAGCGCGTTCCTGCGCGGCCAGTTCCTGGTGATGCTGGTGCTGGGCGTGATGTACGGCCTGGGCCTGTGGGCGGTGGGACTGGACCTGGGCATCCTGATCGGCCTGATCGCCGGCCTGCTGACCTTCGTGCCGTACCTGGGGCCGGCCAGCGGCATCATCCTGGGCGTGGTCGCCGCGCTGGTGCAGTACGGCGACTGGCAGCATGTCGCCGGCGTGCTGGTGGTGTTCGGCATCGGGCAGGTGATCGAAAGCTACGTGCTGACGCCGAAGCTCGTCGGCGACCGCATCGGCCTGCATCCGGTGGCGGTGATCTTCGCCGTGCTCGCGGGCGGACAGCTGTTCGGGTTCCTCGGGATGCTGCTGGCGCTGCCCGTGGCCGCGGTGGTGAACGTGCTGCTGCGCTATGCGCAGGAGCGTTATCGCCACAGTCGCCTGTACGTGGGCACGCATGCCTCGCCGGAAGAGGGTGGAGGCCCCGACCCGCTGGCCGACCCGCACCTGCAGCCGCCTGCGCAGACCAAGCCCGACTGATCTCCAGCGATCGACCCGACGAGTAATCCGCAGTGAGCGTTCCGCAGTTGCCGCTGGCCTTGCGCTATCCGCCCGACCAGCGACTGGACACTTTCGTGCACGCACCGGAAGGTGCGATCGAACAGTTGCGCGCGCTGGCCGAAGGCCGCGCCGATGCGCGCCGCGACAGCACCTATATCGCCGGCCCCAACGGCGTGGGCAAGACGCACCTGTTGCTGGCGACGTGCGCGGCCACCGAAGCGGCGGGCCGTCGCGCCGCCTATCTGCCGCTCGCCGCGGCGGCAGGGCGCCTCCGCGATGCCCTGGAAGCGCTGGAAGGCAACGACGTCATCGCACTCGACGGTCTGGGCGTCATCGCCGGCAGCCGCGAGGACGAAGTCGCGCTGTTCGACGCGCACAACCGGGCGCGCGCCGCGGGCGTAGCGCTGATGTACGCCGCACGCGACATCCCCGATGCGATCGGCCTGGGCTTGCCCGACCTGCGTTCGCGCCTGGGGCAGTGCACGCGCATCACGCTCGCGCCGCTGGATGAGGAAGGCCGCCGCGACGTGCTGCGCCAACGCGCGCAGCGGCGCGGACTGGTGTTGGAAGATGCGGCGCTGGATTGGCTGCTTCGGCGGGTCGGCCGCGATCTCGGCGGCCTGACCGCATTGCTGGACCGCCTGGATCGCGCATCGCTCGCGGCGCAGCGCAAGATCACGGTGCCGTTTCTTCGGCAGACGTTGGGAAGTGGCGAGGCGGGTTCGTACTAGTTCGTCGTGTCGCGGCCGGGATCCAGGCTCGCACGCTGTCACATCCACCACCGTCATTCCAGCGAAAGCTGGGACCCATCTTGATCTTTGCGTGTGTGCGCAGATTGCGCGAAGCGACAGCGCAGCGCCTTGCGGCAGCGAAGGTTCACCGCTTCCGTTCCGTTGCCACTCACCCCGATCCCTCTCCCGGTGGGAGAGGGCAGGCGCCGGTTCACGACCGCGCAGACAACTCCTGCTCCAGCCCCGCCAGCCGCTCCGGCGTGCCGACATCCGTCCATCGCCCGCGATGGTGCTCGCCCGTAATGCGTCCGTTCGCCATGTGCGCGCGCAGGATCGGCGCGAGCCGGAACCGCGCCGGCGATTCGTCCGCGCCCGCATCGCTGCTGTGCGAACGCCAGTGGTCCAGCAATTGCGGCCGATACACGCCGATGCCCGCATACGTCAGGCGATCCTCGCCGTCGGCGCGCACCAGGCCGTCGGCATCGAGCGCGAAATCGCCCTGCGTCGCCTGCGCCGGGCGGTCGACCATCACCAGGTGGGCAAGCCCGGCCGGTTCGCGCGGCAGACGCGCGAAGTCGTAATCGCTCCATACATCGCCGTTGACCAGGACGAACGGCGCATCGCCCAGCAGCGGCAACGCATGGAGCATGCCGCCCCCGGTTTCCAGCGGACGCGTACCTTCGTACGAATAACGAATCGACACGCCCCAGCGTCCGCCATCGCCCAGTTGTTCGGGAAACTGCGGCGCCAGCCAACTGGTGTTGACGACGATGTCGCGGATATCCAGCGCCGCGAGTTTTTCCAGATGCCATTCAATCAACCGCTTCCCACCCGCGCGCAACAGCGGCTTGGGCGTGTGGTCGGTCAACGGACGCATGCGCTCGCCCAGGCCGGCGGCGAAGATCAGGGCTTTCAAGGCGGCTCCGTAGCGATCAGGGCGAGGGCAGGGCGACGCGTTCCATCGCCGGGCGGATGCGTACGTCCAGCACTTCACGTAGCGGCGTCAGTTCGCGGTAACGCGGCAGCACTTCGTCCAGGTAACGGATGAAGCGCGGCGCGTCAGGCAGGTATTTGCTCTTGCCGTCGCGGTAGTGCAACCGCGAGAAGATGCCGAGGATCTTCAGGTGCCGCTGCACGCCCAGCCAGTCGGCGTCGCGCTGGAACACCGCCAGCGGCGGCACCGGGATGCGCGCTCGCACCGCACGTTCGTGATAGAGCGCAAGCCATTCGTCCACGCGCTCCAGCGGCCAGCTCAGGAACGCGTCCTTGAACAGGCTTACCGGGTCGTAGGCGACGGGACCCCACACGCAGTCCTGGAAATCCAGCACCGCCGGCCCGCCTTCGACCGGCATCAGGTTGCGCGGCATGAAGTCGCGATGCGTGAACACGCGCGTCTGCTGCAGCGCGTTGTCCATCAGGCGGCGCTGGCCCAGTTCGAGGCGGTCGAGGTCGTCGCAGGTCAGTTCGAGCCCGAGGTGCCGCCGCAGGAACCAGTCCTCGAACAGGCCCGCATCGCGCTGCAGCAGCGCTTCCCCGAATTCGCCCGTGCCCAGCGGTGGCTGGATCGCCTGCAGCCGCAGCAGTTGTTCGATGGCGCCGTCGAAGTGCGCATCGGCGTTGTCCCCGTCGATCACCTGCGCGAGCGTCGGGCCGCCCAGGTCTTCCAGTAGCAGGAAGCCGTTGCCGATGTCCTCCATGAGCACCTGCGGCACGCGCACGCCGCCGCTTTCAAGCAATGCGCGCATGCGCAGCCAGGGACGCACGTCCTCGAGCTGTGGCGGCGAATCCATCACGATGCGGCTGCCACCGGACGTCTGCGCACGCCAATAGCTTCGGTGGCCGGCGTCCACGGACGCGCGCACCAGTTCCAGTTCCGGCACGTCCGTGGCGGCGCGCGCCCAGGCCAGGCGCGCGGCTTCGCGCTCGGAGGTGTCGGGAACGGGAGGCGGATTCGAACCGGGTACGACGGTCATGCAGGCTCCGGGCGGCGAAGGGTCGCCGCACACAGGTTAGCCCGCCGAACGCGAACCTTGGAATGCACCACCGTCACGGCGCGAGGTCGTCATGGACGTCGTGCCGGCCAATCGCCCTCGCGGATGCCTACGCGGCGACGGCGTCGCGCTCCAGCGACTCCAACCATTCATCGTCCGAACCCTCGGCCACGCCTTCGAACAGGAACGTCGAGAGGTAGCGCTCGCCGGTGTCCGGCAACACGGCCAGCAGCACCGAGCCTTCCGGCGCGGTCTCGGCGATCTTCAGCGCGGCCGCGACGGTAGCGCCCGCCGAAATGCCGACGAACACGCCTTCTTCCGCCGCGAGCCGGCGCGCGGTGTCGCGCGCGAGCACTTCGTCCACCGGCAGGATCTCGTCGGCGATGGTGCGGCTGAGCACGGCCGGCAGGAAGTCCGGCGTCCAGCCCTGGATCTTGTGCGGCTGCCATTGATTGCCCGACAGCAGCGCGGCGCCAGCCGGTTCGCTGGCGATGACCTTCAGGTCGGGACGCGCGAGCTTGAGCACTTCGCCCGCGCCGGTGATCGTGCCGCCGGTGCCCCATCCGCTGACGAAGTAGTCCAGCCGCTTGCCGGCGAAATCGCGCAGGATTTCCGGCCCCGTCGTGCTGCGGTGGTACGCCGGATTGGCTTCGTTCTCGAACTGCTGCGCGAGGAACCAGCCGTGCTTGTCGGCCAGCTCCTTCGCACGGCGCACCATGCCGCTGCCGCGCTCGGCGGCGGGCGTGAGGATCACCTTCGCCCCGTAGGCGCGCATCAGCTTGCGGCGCTCGACCGAGAACGTCTCGGTCATCACCGCCACGAACGGATACCCGCGCGCCGCAGCCACGAGCGCCAGCGCGATGCCGGTGTTGCCGGAGGTCGCTTCCACGATCGTCTGGCCCGGCTTGAGTACGCCGCGGCGTTCGGCGTCGAGCACGATCGCCAGCGCCAGGCGGTCCTTCACCGAGCCGCCGGGGTTGAACGATTCCACCTTCGCGTACAGCGTCACGTGTTTCGGCGCGACGCGGTGCAGCTTGACGATGGGCGTGCTGCCGATGGTGTCGAGGATGCTGTCGTAGAGGGCCATGGCGTTGTCTCGTTGTCCGGTGTGTTGGGGGGCTTTGATGCTCAGGCCGCCGCCGCGATCGGCGGCGCATCCTGCAGCGGCGCATCGCCGAACCAGTGCAGCGTGCCGGCCAGCGACGCGACTTCGCCGACGATCAGCAGCGCCGGCGATTGCACGTCGTGTTCGCGCGCGCGCTGCGCCAGCTCCGACAGCGTGCCGACGATCACGCGCTGGTTCGCGCGCGATCCGTTCTCGACGATGGCGAACGGCGTCGATGCCGCCCGGCCGTGTTCGATCAGTCGCGCGCTGAAACGGTCCAGGCCGGCGACGCCCATGTAGACCGCAAGCGTCTGCCGTTCCTGCGCCAGCGCCTGCCAGTCGAGCGTGTCGCCGGAATCCTTGCAGTGCGCGGTGACCAGGCGCACCGACTGCGCGTGGTCGCGGTGCGTCAATGGAACGCCGGCATACGCGGCGCACGCGAGCGCGGCGGTGATGCCCGGCACGACTTCGAAGTCGATCCCGGCATCGCGCAGCACTTCGAGTTCCTCGCCGCCGCGTCCGAACACGAACGGATCGCCACCTTTCAGGCGCACCACGCGCTTGCCGGCACGTGCATGTTCGAGCATCAGCGCGTGGATCTGTTCCTGCGTGGCGTGGTGGTTGCCGGCCTGCTTGCCCACTTCGATCCGCTGCGCGTCGCGACGCACGACCTGCAGGATCTCGTCGCTGACGAGGCGGTCGTGGAGGATCACGTCGGCCTCGTTGAGCACGCGCAGCGCACGCAGCGTCAGCAGCCCCGGATCGCCCGGGCCCGCGCCGACGAGCGCTACCGAGCCGCGTGGCGTGGCGACTTCGGCGTGCAGTTGCGCGATGAACTCGCGTTCGGCCGCCAGGTGTTGCCGCTTGCGTAGCAGCGACGGCACGGCACCGCGCAGCAGGCGATCGAAGAACTGGCGGCGCGCACCCAGCTGCGGGAAGCGCGAGCGGATGCGCCCGCGCTCGCGACCGAGCAGTTGCGCCAGCTCGCCCAGCGAAGCATCGAGCAGGGTTTCCAGCATTTCGCGAAGATGGCGCGCGAGCATGGGCGCGGCGCCGCCGCTGGAGATGGCCACCTGCAGCGGACCGCGGTCGACGCGCGCGGGAATCTGCACGGTAGACGCCCGCGCGTCGTCGACCACGTTGACCCAGATCCGGCGCGCCTGGCCCGCCTGCGCGACGGCGTGGTTCACGGCCTCGTCGTCGGTGGCGGCGATCGCGAGCCAGGCTTCGTCCAGCCACTGCGGCGTGAAGTGGCCGGGCAGATGTTCGATTTCCCCGCGCGCGGCCATCGCCGCCAGTTCCGCATTCAGTGCCGGCGCGCCCACACGTACCTGCGCCCCGGCCTCACGCAATGCGGTCGTTTTCCGCAACGCCACCGTCCCGCCGCCCACCACCAGCACGGCGCGGCCGTGCAGGGCGGCGAAAACGGGAAACAGGGGCTGCGGACTGCTCATGGCGCGCGTGCCGGAGGAAGGGAGATTCCGTGACGCTACGCATGCACCCCGGCGTGCGGAAATGACGCCGCCGCCTGCGGTCATGCCGTTTCGGAATGACTGCGCCGTGCTCATCCGGGCCGGTCGCGCAGCGGGGCGGCCCCGCGCTGGACACGGCCGGCCGCGCAGGGTAGTTTTCGTCCATCCCTTTATTCGTATCGAGCGATATATGAACGCGGCCGCCGTTCGGACCACGTGTTGTCGGTGCACGTCGAAACCGACCGCCGCCCGCACGCCCGGGCCCGACCTGCCGCCTTCCCGAACCGCTCCGACATGACCCTCACCCAGCTCCGCTACCTCGTCGCCATCGCCGATTCCGGCCTCAACATCACGCTGGCCGCCGAACGCGTGCACGCGACGCAGCCGGGCCTGTCCAAGCAGCTCAAGCAGCTGGAGGACGAGCTGGGTTTCCAGCTGTTCACGCGCAAAGGCCGCAGCCTCGAGGCAGTGGCGCCGGCCGGCGAACGCGTGCTGATGCACGCGCGCCGCATCCTGGAGGAAGCCGGCAACATCCGCGCCTACGCCGCCAACGAACGCGGCCAGCACAGCGGCCAGCTGGTGCTGGCGACGACGCATACGCAGGCGCGTTTCGTGCTGCCCGAAGCCATCGCCGCAGTGAAGCGCGAATTCCCGCAGGTGAGCATGCACCTGCAGGCGGTGGCGGGCGACGAAGTGCTCGACCAGCTCGCTCGCGGCGAAGCGGACCTTGCCGTGATCAGTACCGCGGGCGCGGAGCCCGAAGGCGGCGTGGCCGTGCCGTTGTATCGCTGGCGCCGCCTCGTGCTGGTTCCGCGCTCGCATCCGCTGGCCAGGCTGAAGCGTGCGCCGACGCTGGCGGAACTGGCGACGCATCCGCTGGTGAGCTACGAATCGTCCACGCGCGCGGAATCCTCGTTGCGTCGCACCTTCGTCGAAGCCGGCCTCGAGCCGCAGCTGGCGATGACCGCGCGCGATGCCGACCTCATCAAGACCTACGTGCGCGCCGGGCTTGGCGTGGGCATCCTGGCGGAAATGGCGGTGGGTGCGCGCGACGAGGACCTCGTCGCCCTGCCGGCGCCCGACGCGCTGCCCGAATGCATCACCTGGGCCGTGATCCCGCGCGCCCGCGTGCTGCGCGAGTACGCGCTGGCGCTGCTGCACGGAATCGCCCCGCAGCTGGATCGCCGCGACCTGCGCCGCGTACTGGAAGGCAACCTCGAGCCCCAGTGGCCGCAGCCGCCTTCGTGGCGCGAACTGAGCCAGCCGATCACCACCTGACGGCCGGCCTCACCCACGACGCATTCGAAGAGGAACGCCGCCATGCCGCTGATCTCGCTCACCGTGCGCAAGCCGAAGACGGCGGCGTTCAAGTCCTCGGTACTCGATGCCGTCCACGCCAGCCTGGTATCCAGCGGCGTGCCGCAGGCGGACCTGTTCCAGCGCGTGTTCGAACTGGATGCCGACGACTTCCGTTTCGATCCGGCCTATCCCGATCTCGCGTCGCCACGCACGGACGATTTCGTGCTGATCGAGATCCTGTGGTCGGTCGGGCGCAGCGTGAAGGTGAAGAAGAAGCTGCTGGCCGAGCTGATGGATCGACTGACCCAGGCGGGGCTCGATCCGGAACACGTGATGGTCGCCTTCAAGGAGACGACGTGGGAGAACTGGTCCTTCGGCGGCGGGCGGTTGATCCACACCTGAGCGCTAGATCAGCGCCAGCCACACCACCATTCCGCCCAGCGTCCCCGCCACGGCCGATGCGACGCCGCGCCGGAACCACAGCGATTGCGCCGTCGCGGCCGACGTCAGCACCGAATCATCCGGCGCCAGGCCGATCATCGAGATCAGGAACAGCAGCGCGACGACGATCGGGCAGCTGATCGGATTGCGCAGGGCGACGTTGACGCCCCACTGCGCGGTGGAAAGAAGGCCCGCCAGCATCACCCACGACCAGCCGTGCCCGCGCGCTATCAACGTCCGCTGCCAGCGCATCACGGCGAAGACCGACCACGCCAGAAACGCAGTAGTGACGACGGAGCGCAGGAAGTCGAAGGCGTCGTATCGCATCGTCGCGATACTGGACGCGCAAGCGTCGGAAACCGGTCGGAAACGGCTGGCGAACGCAGGTCCGTCGCCCCGCGTTCATGCGCCAGACGGCCTGCTCAGGCCGCGTTGGGCTCGTCGAAGTGCAGCCCGCATTCGCGCTTGAGGCCGAAGAACCGCGTGTCTTCCTCGTTCATTCCGGCCTGCAGCGGGCGCGTAGTGTGCACGTCGCCGATCGACACATAGCCCTGGTGCCACAGCGGGTGGTACGGAAGATCATGCTGCTGCAGGTACTGCCAGACATCGCGATCGCTCCAGTCCGCGATGGGATGCAGTTTCCAGCGTCCGTCGCGCAGTTGCAGGAAGTCGATGGCCGCACGGCTGCGCGACTGGCTGCGACGCAGGCCCGCGATCCATGTGCGCACGCCCATCTCGTCCAGCGCACGCTGCATCGGTTCGACCTTGCGCATGCGGTTGTAGCGGTCGATGCCGTCCAGCCCGTTCTCCCACAGCTTGCCCAGGCGCGCTTCCATCCATGCGATGCCGATCTGCGGGCGATACACCTTCAGGTTCAGATCGAGGCGATCGGTGAGATCGTCGATGAAGCGGTAGGTTTCCGGGAACAGATAGCCGGTGTCGATGAGGATCACCGGAAGGTCCGCGCGCTGCTGCGTCGCCAGGTGCAACGACACCGCGGCCTGCGCGCCGAAGCTCGACGACAGCGCATGTTCGCCGGCGGTGTTCTCCAGTGCCCAGGCGATGCGGTCGGAGGCGTTCAGTTCCCCCAGCCAGGCATTGAGCTGCGCCAGAGCGCGGGGCGATTCGGCGGCGGTGATGGGATCGGGCGGGCTCATGCGGCGTTCTCTGTGACAGCGTTTGCAGCGTCTTGCTGCAGGTGCAGTTCGATGGTGGAGCGGGGCGGGACGACGATGCCGGCGCGTGCGAGGAAATCGCCGAAGCCTTCGTCCTCGCTTCGTTCGCCGGCATAACGCGCGAACAACGGATCGAGCGCTTCGAGGATCTGCGTCTCGACCACGTTCTCGCGGTACAGCGTGTTCAGGCGCTGGCCGCGGTGATCGGCGCCGAGCATCAGGTTGTAGCGCCCCGGTGCCTTGCCGACGAGCGCGATCTCGCCCAGGTACGGGCGCGAGCAGCCGTTCGGGCAGCCGCTGATGCGCAGGTGGATCTGCGCCTGCCGCAGGCCGTGCGCGTCGAGCAGCACCTGCACCTTGTCGGTGAATTCGGGCAGGTAGCGCTCGGCTTCGGCCATCGCCAGCCCGCACGTGGGCAGCGCGACGCAGGCCAGCGCGTTCTTCGCCAGCGGCGTGGCCGACACGTGCGTGTCCAGGCCGTACTGCGCCACGAGCGCGTCGACCCGCTCGCGCAGCGCGGCAGGAATGCCCGCGATCACCAGGTTCTGGTTCGGCGTCATGCGGAACTGTGCGTCGACGTCGGCTTCATCGAGCACGCGTGCGATCTCGCGCAGGCCGCTCAGGTGCGTCAGTCCGTCGCGATCCCAGATGCGTCCGGCGACTATGCGCAGCGTCAGGTGCGCACGCCCATCGGTTCCTTCGACCCAGCCGAAGCGATCGCCGTTGTGGACGAACTCGAATGTGCGCGCCTGGCCGAGCGTGAAACCCGCGCGACGTTCGACTTCTTCCTTGAACCACGCAAGGCCGTGATCGTCGATGGTGTACTTCAGCCGCGCGCGCTTGCGCACGGTGCGATTGCCGAAATCGCGCTGCGCCGTGACCACGGCAACGGCCGTGGCCGTGAGCTGCTCCGGCGTGATGAAGCCGATCACGCTGCCCAGGCGCGGATAGGTTTCCGGATCGCCGTGCGTGGCGCCCATGCCACCGCCGACGCTGACGTTGTAGCCGGCCACCCGGCCATCGGCATCGAGGATCGCGATGAAGCCCAGGTCCTGCGTGAACACGTCCACGTCGTTGTACGGCGGGATCGCGAAGCCGATCTTGAACTTGCGCGGCAGGTAGGTGGGGCCGTAGACCGGTTCGTCCTCGCTGCCGCTGCCCAGGACGCGTTCCTCGTCCAGCCAGATCTCGTAATAGGCGCGTGTGTTCGGCAGCAGGTATTCCGACAAGGCCGCCGCCTGCGCATGCACGTCGGCGTGCGCCTGCGATTGCAGCGGGTTGGCGGCCACGGCGACATTGCGGTTCACGTCGCCGCAGGCCGCGAGCGTGTCGATCAACGCGGCGTTGATCGCCTGCATCGTCGACTTCAGCTCGGTCTTGATCACGCCGTGGAACTGGAACGCCTGGCGCGTGGTGATGCGCAGGCCGCGCTCGGCGTAGGTCGTGGCGACCGCGTCGAGCTTCAGCCACTGCGACGGCGTCACCACGCCACCGGGCGTACGCGTGCGGATCATGAACGCGTGCGCCGGTTCGAGCTTGGCCAGGCGGCGCTCCTCGCGGATGTCGCGGTCGTCCTGCTGGTAACTGCCGTGGTACTTGATGAGCGTCTGGTCGTCTTCGTTCAGCGCACCGGTGACCGGATTGGCGAGCGATTCCAGCAGCGTCCCGCGAAGGCGGGCGCTTTCCTGCTTGATGTCCTCGACGGAGTGGGAACCATGCGACATCAGTAAACATCCCTTGCGTAGCGACCCTGCTGTTGCAAGGCGTCCAGGTACTCGCCGGCGTCTTCCGCCGACTTGCCGCCGTGCTCGGCGATGACCGACGCCAGCGCGGCGTGCACGTCCTTGGCCATGCGCGTGGCGTCGCCGCAGACGTACAGATGCGCGCCGCCCTCGAGCCAGTCGAAGAGTTCGCGGCCGCGTTCGCGCAGGCGGTGCTGCACGTAGGTTTTTTGCGGCTGGTCGCGGGAGAACGCCAGATCGACACGCTGCAGCGTGCCGTCCTTCAACGCCTGCTGCCACTCGACCTGGTAGAGGAAATCGCTGCGGAAGTGCGGGTTCCCGAAGAACAGCCAGTTGCGACCCGCGGCGCCAAGTGCCGCACGTTCCTGCACGAATGCGCGGAACGGCGCGACGCCCGTGCCGGGGCCGATCATGATCACGTCGCGCGAGGCATCGGCCGGCAGGCGGAAGCGGTCGTTGTGTTCGATGAACACCGGCAGCCGCGCGCCTTCGTCGCTGCGCGCGAAGTGGTTGGACGCCGCGCCCCAGCGCAGGCCGTCGCCATCGTCGTACTCGACATGCGCGACCGTGAGATGCACTTCGTCGCCCACGTGCTTCTGGCTGGAGGCGATCGAGTACAGGCGCGGCGCGAGCGGGCGAAGCGCGGCGACGAGTTCTTCCGGGCTCCAGTGAGCGGGATGCTGGCGCAACAGGTCCAGCACCTGGGAGCCGTTCAACAGGTTCGTCAGCGCGACCTGCTGGTCGGGCGCGAGCAGGCGGTTGAGGTCTTCGCTGCGCGATTGCGCCGCGTGGCTGGCGACGAACGGGCGCGCAAGCTTGGTCAGTTCGCGCTTCTCGCCAAGCCACTGCCGCAGCGGCAGGCGCTGGCCGCCGTGTTCGACGACGGCATCGCCGTCGAGTTCGCCCGTGCGCAGGATCGCCTCGACCAGCGCGGGCGGATTCACCGGCCACAGGCCGAGCGCGTCGCCGGGTTCGTAATGCAGGCCGGAACCTTCCAGCGACAGTTCGATGTGACGAACGTCCTTCACGCTGCCGCGTGCGGTGATGCGCTGGTTGGCGACCAGTTCGGCGGCGAAGGGCGCATCGCGGCCGAAGGCCGGCGCGGCCTGCAGCGGGCGCAATGGCGTGACCTTCGCAAGCGGTGCGGCCGGCTTCAGCGCCTCCTTCGCCTTCGCCAGCGCCTGCGTGAGCCACGGGTGCGCGACCGTTTCCAGGTCCAGGTCTGCATCCGCGCGCGGCAGCAGGCGCGTGGCGCCGAGTTCGGCCAGGCGCGCATCCAGCTTCGTGCCGATCGCGCAGAACTGCGGGTAGCTCGAGTCGCCCAGGCCCAGCACCGCGTAGCGAAGCTGCTTGAGTTCGGGCGCGCGCTTGCCGGCAATGAAATCGACCAGCGCACGCGCGTCGTCCGGCGGATCGCCGTCGCCCTGCGTGCTGATGACCACGTAGAGCGTGCGCTCGTCCTTCAACTCGCGCGTGGGATACGCATCGGCGCGCAGCAGGCGAACCGACAGGCCGGCGGCCTCGCTCTGGCGGGCGAGCTGTTCGGCCAGCCGCTTCGCGTTGCCGGTCTGGCTGCCGTACACGATGGTGAGCCTGCCGGCGGGCGCGGCGTCGGCGACGGGTGCTGTAACCGTTTGCACGCTTGCGGCGCCGCGCGAGGCGAGTCCGGCCGCATAGCCGGAAAGCCACCACAGGCCATCCGTGTCGAGCCCGTCGGTCACGCGCGCCAGGGCGGCGAGCCGGTCCTCGGTGAAGGGAGCTGCGAGCGCGGCGGAGACGTTGGGCAGGGTGGCCGACATGGGCAACGGGAAGAAGGGGACCGTTGCAGGCTAGGCCCGCGCGAGGGCCACCAGAAAGGATGAGGGGTTATGCGCTCATGCCGCCGGCTTATTTCCGCCACGAAGGCCCGTCGTTCCTAAATATGGTCAACTACCGGTGGTCAAGAGCCTGCGGGCCACGGCGTCACGCCGCAGCCGGGCTTCAACGGCTGCCGCCAGCCCCATTTCGCAAGATCAAGATCCGATGACGTTGCCCCTGGACCTGAGCCATCTCGACCGCCTCGAAGCGGAAAGCATCCACATCCTGCGCGAGGTCGCGGCCGAGTTCCGCCATCCGGTGATGCTCTATTCCATCGGCAAGGACAGCTCGGTGCTGCTGCACCTGCTGCTGAAGGCCTTCGCGCCGGGGCGCCCGCCCATTCCATTGCTGCACGTGGATACCGGCTGGAAGTTCCGCGAGATGATCGCCTTCCGCGACCAGCGCGCCCGCGAGACCGGCGTGCAGTTGCACGTGCATACCAATCCCGAAGGCCTTGCGCAGGGCATCGGCCCCATCACGCACGGCGCCACCGTGCACACCGACGTCATGAAGACGCAGGCGCTGAAACAGGCGCTGGGCCAGCACGGTTTCGACGCGGCCATCGGCGGTGCGCGTCGCGACGAAGAGAAATCGCGTGCGAAGGAACGCATCTTCTCCTTCCGCAACGCACAGCATCGCTGGGATCCGAAGAGCCAGCGCCCCGAATTGTGGAGCCTGTACAACACGCGCATCCACAAGGGCGAATCGGTGCGCGTGTTCCCGCTGTCCAACTGGACCGAGCTCGACGTGTGGCTGTACATCTACCGCGAGAAGATTCCCGTGCCGTCGCTGTACTTCGCGGCGCAACGCCCGGTGGTGGAACGCGACGGCGCGTTGATCATGGCCGATGACGACCGCCTGCCGTTGCGCGATGGCGAAGCGCCGCAGATCAGGCAGGTGCGCTTCCGCACGCTGGGCTGCTATCCGCTCACCGGCGCCATCGAGTCCGATGCCGACACGCTGGAGAAGATCATCGCCGAGATGCTGGTGGCGACCTCGTCCGAACGACAAGGGCGGGTGATCGACCACGATCCGTCCGCGTCGATGGAGAAGAAGAAGCAGGAGGGCTATTTCTGATGACGCGCGCACACGACGCCGGCGCGGCCATCGCCGCCTATCTCGCCCAGCACGAAACCCGCGGCCTGCTGCGCTTCATCACGTGCGGCAGCGTCGACGACGGAAAGAGCACGCTGATTGGCCGCCTGCTCTACGAAAGCCGCGCGCTCTTCGACGACCAGCTTGCCGCGCTGGCGTCCGACAGTCGCCGCCACGGTACGCAGGGTGAGGCCATCGATTACGCACTGCTGCTCGACGGCCTGTCCGCCGAGCGCGAGCAGGGCATCACCATCGACGTCGCGTATCGTTTCTTCAGCACCGACAAGCGCAAGTTCATCGTCGCCGATTGCCCGGGCCACGAGCAGTACACGCGCAACATGGCGACCGGCGCATCCACCGCGGACGTCGCCGTGGTGCTGGTCGATGCGCGCAAGGGCCTGCTGCCGCAGACGCGCCGCCACAGCTACATCGCCTCCCTGCTGGGCATCCGCCACGTGCTGCTGGCGGTGAACAAGATGGACCTGGTCGATTTCGACCGCGGCGTGTTCGACGAGATCGAAGCCAGCTATCGCGAGTTGGCTTCGACGCTGCGCATCGACCATGTGCAGGCCATTCCGTTGTCCGCGCTGCAGGGCGACAACCTGATGGCGCGTTCGGACCGCACGCCGTGGTACGGCGGGCCGAACGTGCTCGAATACCTGGAAACGGTGGATGTATCGCGCACGGCGCAGGACGTCGGCTTCCGTCTTCCCGTGCAATGGGTGAACCGCCCCAACCAGGATTTCCGTGGGTTTGCAGGCACGGTGGCGGCGGGCGAGATCCGTCCGGGCGACGAGATCGTCGTGTTGCCATCGGGCCGCCGTTCGCACGTGGCGCGCATCGTCACCGCCGATGGCGACCTGGATCTCGCGCGCGAAGGCCAGGCGATCACGCTGACGCTGCGCGACGAACTCGACGTGAGCCGCGGCGACGTGATCGCCGATGCGCATCGCCCGGCGCAGGTCGCCGACCAGTTCGCCGCGCACGTGCTGTGGATGGGCGAGCAGCCGCTGCTGCCGGGACGCCCCTACTGGCTGAAGATCGGCACGCGCACGGTCAGCGCCAGCGTCACGGAGATCAAGCACAAGACCGACGTGAACACGCAGGAGCCGCTGGCTGCGAAGCACCTGGAGCTCAACGAGGTCGGTTTCTGCAATCTCTACCTCGACCAGCCGGTGCCGTTCGAAGCGTATGCGGACAACCGCACGCTCGGCGGTTTCATCCTGATCGACCGGCAGACCAATGCGACCGTGGCCGCGGGCACGCTGCAGTTCGCGCTGCGCCGCGCGGGCAACATCCACTGGCAACACCTGGATGTCGACAAGAACGCGCGTGCGCGCATCAAGGGCCAGCAGCCACGCGTGCTGTGGTTCACCGGCCTTTCGGGTTCGGGCAAGTCGACGATCGCGAACCTGGTCGACAAGCGCCTGCATGCGCTGGGCTACCACACCTTCATCCTCGACGGCGACAACGTGCGCCACGGCCTCAACAAGGACCTGGGTTTCACCGACGAGGACCGCGTGGAGAACATCCGTCGTGTCGCCGAAGTGGCGAAGCTGATGAGCGAGGCGGGACTGATCGTGCTGGTGAGCTTCATCTCGCCGTTCCGCGCCGAACGCCGCTTGGCGCGCGAGCTGTTCGCGCCGGGCGAATTCGTCGAGGTCTTCGTCGATACGCCGCTGGCGGTCGCCGAGAAGCGCGACGTGAAGGGCCTGTATGCCAAGGCGCGCGCCGGGCAGCTGCGCAACTTCACCGGCATCGACTCGCCCTACGAGGTGCCCGAGGCGGCGGAACTCACGCTGGACACGGTGTCCGCCACGGCGGAGCGGCTTGCGCAGCAGGTGATCGACCACTTGCTTGGGTGATCGGCTTCATCGTTTGGCCCTGATGCGAAAACCCCGGCGCGAGGCCGGGGTTTTTCTGTGTGCACCCCGCCGTGGAATCAGGCGCGTGCCGTCTTCCTGCGCACCAGCTCGTACAGGAACAACAACACGATGGCGCAGAGGATCGAGACGATGAACCCGATCACGCCGCCACCGGCATAGATCAGGCTGCCGATGTACGCGCCGACGATGCCGAGCAGGATGGTGAGGATCCAGCCCATCGGATCCGCCCCCGGTTTGAAGAAGCGGGCCAGCACACCAATGACCGCACCGATGATGATCGTGTAGAGCAGACTGCCCATGGCGTCCTCCTGTGGTGGGTGATGCCGAGGCATCGTAGCGCTTCGGCACCCATCCGCCGGAATGCCCGACGAACGGCGGGGATGCTAAGCCAGGAAACGAAAAACCCCCGCCGGAGCGAGGGTTTTTCTAGGTCGACCGCGGCCGGTGGATCAGCAGCAGCCGTGGCCGCCGTGGCGGTCGCCGCTGTCGGCGACGACGGCCGCACCGCTGGTCTCGCCGCGCTGGCTGGCGTGGTGGTGTTCGGCGATCACGCGCGACACGCACGCGGTCACGCGCTTGCCCATCGGGATGTGCAGGAACTCGTTCGGGCCGTGCGCGTTGCTGTGCGGGCCGAGCACGCCGGTGATCATGAACTGCGCGCCGGGGAACTTCTCGCCGAGCATGCCCATGAACGGAATCGAGCCGCCTTCGCCCATGTACATCGCCGGTTTGCCGAAGAACTCGCGGCTGGCCGAGTCGATCGCCTTCGTCAGCCACGGCGACTGCGCCGGGGCGTTCCAGCCGGTGGAGGACTTCTCCAGGTCCAGCGTGACCTTCGCGCCGTTCGGCGGATCCGTCGTGAGCACTTCGCGCAGCAGCTCGCCGGCCTTCTTGCCGTCCAGCGTCGGCGGCAGGCGCAGCGACAGCTTCACCGAGGTGTACGGGCGCAGCACGTTGCCGGCCGATGCCAGCGCCGGCATGCCGTCCACGCCCGTCACCGACAACGCGGGGCGCCACGTGCGGTTGAGCACCAGTTCGGCCAGGTCCGATGCCATCGGCGTCATGCCCGGCAGGAACGGGAACTTGTCGAAGACCGCCGTGTCGAGCACCTTCGCCGCTTCGCGCGCCTGCGCGAGGCGTTCTTCGGGAATCTCGGAGAACAGCCCGTCGACGCGGACCTTGCCGGTGTTCTCGTCTTCCAGTCGCGACAGCAGCTGGCGCAGCAGGCGGAAGCTCGACGGCACGATGCCCGACGCGTCGCCGGAGTGCACGCCTTCCTCCAGCACCTTTACCGTGAAGTTGCCGCCGGCCAGGCCGCGCAGCGACGTCGTGCACCACAGCTGCTCGTAGTTTCCGCAACCCGAATCCAGGCACACCACCAGCGACGGCTTGCCGATGCGTCCGGCCAGATGGTCGACGTACGCCGGCAGGTCATAGCTGCCCGATTCCTCGCAGGCTTCGATCAGGATCACGCAGCGCGCATGCGGCAGCTGCTGTTCCTGCAGCGCGAGCACGGCGGTGAGCGAGCCGAAGATCGCGTAGCCATCGTCGGCGCCGCCGCGGCCGTAGAGGCGGTCTCCCTTGATGACCGGATTCCACGGACCGAATTCCGGATCCCAGCCGGTCATCTCCGGCTGCTTGTCCAGGTGGCCGTACAGCAGCACGCAATCGTCGTTGCTGCCACCGTTGGCGGCGGGGATGTCGATGAAGATCAGCGGCGTGCGGCCTTCCAGGCGCACCACATCGACCTGCATGCCCGGAATCGGCTGGGCCTTCGCCCACGTTTCCATCAACTTCACCGCGTCGTCCATGTAGCCGTGCTTGACCCAGTCGGCGTCGAACATCGGGGACTTGTTGGGAATGCGGATGTACTCGACGAGCTGGGGAACGATCTCGTCGTCCCATTTGTCGCCGACGTAGCGGTCGACCTTGCTGATATCCATGGCGGCTTCGGCCTCGTAGCGGGGGACGACAAGTTTACGCCTCCGCGACACCCGGCCGGACCGGTCGCCGTGCCGCCGGAGAGAACCGACGAGCGCTCAGTCAGGTTCCGATGCCGCATGGGAACGCGCCTACCTGCAGCCGCGGGGCCTTCTTTGCCGGCGCTGGCGAATCGCCCGATACGAGCCAATGGCCGCGATCCGGAGACTGTGCTGGTCGCCGATGCGCAGCGCCGGCGGACACCAGACCACCGATCCCATCCACGTCGTGGGCCCTGTCCGGGCCCGAGGAGCCGCTCAATGAAACCCATCCCGTCCACACGCCTGGCCATCCGATCCTTCGCGATGGTCCTGCGGACCCTGCTGTTGTCGCTGGTTCTCACCGGAACGGCCATGGCCGCCGAAACGGTCAACATCAACACGGCCGACGCGGCCACGCTCGACCGCGTCCTGGTCAACATCGGGCCGAGCAAGGCTGAAGCCATCGTCGCGTACCGGAAGACCAACGGGCCGTTCCGCAGCGCCGACCAGCTTGCGAACGTACCGGGCATCGGCCTGAAGACGGTGGAGAAGAACAAGGACCGCATCGCGTTCGGTGGCGGCGCGGCAGCAGCGCCTGCCTCGGCTGCGGCCAGGCCGGCGGCCGCGGCGGGCGTGCCGAAGCCCGCGCCGGCCAGGCACTAGGGGAGGGCGCGAGCCGTCCCGGTGCCCGGGGTGTCCGGTGCGCCGGGGCGGCAATGCGACCCACGCCCCCGTGCGTATGGATGTCGACCGCTAGACTGTGCGCAACGACTACCGGACGTGACGTATGGCTACCGAGCAACGCAGCCGTTCGCGGGTGATGCCCGCCAACGAGTACCGGCGCGAACGCTGGCGCAATCAGATGGGCTGGACGCGCGAGATCCATGCAGGTCGCCTCGACGATGCCGCGCCCGACGTGCCGTGGGATTGGCGCCTGTCGATCGCCGAGATCGAACGCGATTCGGAGTTCTCCGCATTCCCGGGCATCGATCGCGAACTGGTCCTGCTCAGCGGCAATGGGGTGCGGCTGCGTTTCGAGGACGGCGAATCGCACGAGTTGCTTCCGCCGCATGATCGCCTCCGGTTTGCTGGCGAACGCAAGGTGACCGGCGAACTCCTCGACGGCCCCACGCACGACTTCAACCTGATGTGGCGTCGCGACCGCGTTCGCGCTGCCCTCTGGCACCGTCCGCTGGTGGGGCCGATGGTGTTGTTCGCTGACCCGGGCACCACCTGGGTGGCGCACCTGATGGCGGGGCAGGCGCAGTTCGCGGACGACTCCGGATTGCCCCCGATGTCTTCCGGCGACACGGCGTTCTTCGAGGCGGGAAGCGAACGCCTGCGGCACGTGATCGACGGTGGCGGGGAGCTGCTGTTGATCCGCATCGAGCGGGTGTTGATCCGCATCGAGCGGGCCGAAGGCGAACGCTGACGCGGTCGAATCAGTAAACGTCGCGACAGCTCAGTAAACGTCGCGACAGTAGCGGCCGTCTGCGGCCATCGTTTCCAACGCGTCGAGCCCGGCGGTATCGCGCAGCACCGCATCCACGGCGGGCGCCATGCCCTCCAGGCTGCCGCACACGTACACGGCAGCGCCGCCGGCGATCCATTCGCGAAGGCGTGCGGCGTGTTCGCGCAGTACGTCCTGCACGTACACGCGTTGCGCGCCGTCTCGGGAGAAGGCGAAATCGGCGTGCTGGAGGTGGCCATCGCGCAGCCAGCCTTCGATCTCGCCACGGTGGTGGAAGTCGTGTTCACGCTGGCGCTCGCCGAACACCAGCCAGTTGCGGTGATGCCCCGCGATGGCGCGCGCTTTCAGATGCGCGCGCAGTCCGGCCAGGCCCGTGCCATTGCCGATGAGGATCATCGGGCGGTCGTCCTGCGGCGGATGGAAGGCGAGATTGCGTCGAATACGCAGGTCGATCGCCGAGCCGACGTCGGCATGCGCGGTCAGCCAGCCGCTGCCGCTGCCCAGCCGGCCGTCGGTATGGCGCATCTGGCGGACCAGCAGCTGCAGCGAGCCGTCCTGCGGCAGCGAGGCAATGGAGTATTCACGATGCGGCAGCGGTTCCAGCGCGTCCGCAACCGACTGCGCGGGATGGCCGCGAACGCTGTCGGGTTCCGGCAGGCGCGAGCGCTGGAGCAGTGTCGCCAGTGCGAGCGTCCCATCGTCGTGTTCGACGTCCGTCGTGCCGTCCTGCCCGGCTGCCAGCAGCCACGCCACCACATCCGAGCGCGCGTGACGCGGACCGATCTCCGCGATGTCGCCTGCCTGCCAGTGCAGATCGCGCGCATCCGCCGGCGTCAGGGCTACGTGATACGCGGGCCCGCCGACACTGCCCGGATTGAGCCACTGCCGTTCGGCCAGCTGCCACGACCGGTACTGCGGCGCGCTCCAGTCGACCAGGGCCGAGTGCCCCGTGAGCTGGCCCAGCCGATGCTGCCAATGCCGCAGCGCGCCCGCGTCGCCGGCGTCCACGTCGATGCGGTCGAACAATGGCTGCGCGCCACTGTGGTGCAGCCATTGGTCGAGGCGTCGGCCGAAGCCGCAGAAGCGATCGTAGGCGCGGTCGCCCAGCGCAAGCACCGCGTAGTCCAGGCCGGCAAGGGACATCGGCTGCCCAAGCACGTGCCGCGTGAAACCCAGTGCGTGATCCGGCGGATCGCCTTCGCCCGTCGTGCTCGCGATGAACAACGCACGACGGTGCGCACGCAGCACGTCCACATCGACCCGATGCAGCGGCAAGACGCGCACGGTCTGTCCCGCATCGCGCAATGCCTGCGCGGTGTGATCGGCGAGTTGCTGGGCGAAGCCGGTCTGGCTGGCCCAGGCGAGCAGCAGCGCATCGTCCCCGGGCGCACCGGCATCGAGCGTCCCGACGCGTTCGCCACGGGCATCCAGCCACGTCGACACGCACAACCCGACGAAGGCGAGCACGACGATCACCGCAAGCACCCAACTGCCCGCGCGCGGCGAGGCGACCCACCACGGACCCGCCTGCCATGCGGCGAACGCCACCATCGCCGCCAGCAACGCCGCCAACGCGACGACGTTCCCAAACCAGGCACGAAGCGAGCCGGCCGCGTTCACGACTGTTCCGTTTCCCGCAGCAGCGCCTCGAATGCCGGCGTCATGCGTTCTTCGACGACGGGTTCCGGTCCGTCGTCCGCGCGCAACTCGACGAACCTGGCCGCCAGAGCGTTCGCCTGCGCGACTTCCATTCCTTCCTGTGTCCCCAGCACCGTCAGCGCCGTCGCCCATGCATCGGCACGCATCGCATCGGCTGCGACGACGGTTACCGCGACGGGCGCATTCGTCACCGGGTGCCCGCTGCGCGGATCGAGCGTATGGCTGAGGCTGCGACCGTGATGCTCACGGCGATGCCAACGATCGCCGGACGTCGCCACCGCCATTGCGTCGATGGCCAGCACGCGCGGCGGCCGGTCGTCGTCCTCGTCGCCCTGCCAGCCTTCGACGATCACCCGCCATGGCGCGCCATCGGGCTTGCGACCAAAGCCGAAGAGTTCGCCGCCCACTTCCACCAGCGCGGCCTCGATGCCCTGGGCATGCAGGTGCGCGGCGACGACATCCACGCCGAAGCCCTTGGCAATCGCACACAGGTCCAAGCGCGTTCCCCCCGGCTGCAGCACGCGGCGTTCGCCGCGATCGAGTACCACGCGTCGCCATTGCACCTGCGCGCGAGCCGCCTCCGGCGAGAAGCGTTCGGTGGATGCGCCCGACGGCCCGAACCCCCAACCGTCCACCAGTGGTCCGACCGTCGGATCGAACGCGCCGCCGCTGGCGTGGGCGATGTCGAGCGCGCACGACAGCACGGTGAAGAACGCTTCTGGCAGCGCGTGCCACGAACCCGCGTCCGATGCGTTGTAGCGGCTCAGGTCGGACGTCGCTTCCCAGTTGCTCATCTGCGCGACCACTTCGTCCAGCCGCGACTGGATGCCCGCATGCAGCGCGTGCAGGTCGCGCCCGCGCGGAGCGACGAGTTTCACCGACCAGGTCGTGCCCATCGTCGCGCCGCCGAGGACGTCGACGGCGCGTGTGGACTGCATTGCAGGTGCCTGCATCATCCCGTCGGGCGCGATTACTGCGGCAGCACTTCCAGCGTGGCGACATAGCCCAGGCGACGCTGCCTGGCCTGCTTCACGGTGGTCTTGTTGTCTTCGGAGTTCGCTTCGAGCCAGTACATGCCCGCTTCGGGCCACTTCACGGTGAACTCGCCCTGCGCGTTGGTCTTCAGCTTCAGCTCGTCCTGCGCGTTGCGGTAGCGCGTGCCGCCGCGCGTGATCTCGACCTCAAGATCCGCCGCCGGCTTGCCATCGATCTGGAAGCGGAACTTCGCTTCCTCGCCCGCGAACAGATCGTTCGGGTGCGTCACCGGCACCAGTTCCAGGCCGACACCGCTGGGCTTGAGCGCGGTTTCGTTCGGCGTGCCGTTGGTGACGAACGTCTCCACGCGGCTCACCGACTGGCCGACCTGCAGCTTCTTCGCGTCCTTCGGCACTTCGGTGGCGAAGGTCGCCTCGGTGCCGCGCCAGCGCTTGGGCTTGCCGTCCTCTTCCCAGCTGCCGGTCACGTAGTTGTTGACCACGCCGATGCGGTAGGTGCCGGTCTGCTTGAGCTCGACGTCGAACACCGTGCGGTACTTGCCCGTGGCGGCGTTCTGCGCGGCCACCGTGGTGCCGTCCGGCGCGGTGATGGCGAGGTTGTCGGTCTTCAGCGGCACGTGGTTGAAGTAGAACAGGTCGTTGGACACGGCCGCGTCCACCGTCACCCACGGGTTGTTGCCGGCCAGCACGGTCTGCGAGGGCTGCAGCCACGCCTTGTGCGCCTGCGCGGCGAGGGGAAGCGCGAGGGCCAGCGCGAGGGTGGCGAGCTTGAGGGTCTTGTTCACGGCATGCTCCTGCTTACGTTGATTCGGTGATGGGGTGGCGATGCGGCAAGGCAATCAGGGCTTGCTGGTCACGGAGACCAGTCCGAGCTCGCTCGACCCCTGCGCCTTGCCGCTGCCTGCGCCGCCCCACTTGAACGGCACCTTCAGCAGTTCGCGACCGCCGACTTCGCGTGCGGCTTCCACCACCAGCGTGTAGTCGCCGGGCGGCAGCTTGCCCAGTTCCGGATGCTGCGCATCGAACCTGAGCGCATGCATTCCGACCGGGCGCGTCGGACCCGTCACGCCATCGACCGGCACCTTCAGCGTGCGGCCGCTGCGGCGCCACCACTGGCGAAGATCCGGCAGCCACTTGGTGCCGTGACCCTCGGAGGTCGATTTCTGCTGGTACCAGACTGCAAGGTTCGCCAGCGCCTTCTGGTCGGCGCCTTCCACCCAGATCGCCACGTACGGGCGGTGGTACTCGGCGACGTTGAGCTGCGGAATCTGCACCTGCACGTCGATTTCCGCCGAGTACGCCGGCAGTGCGAGCAGTCCGCTCAGCGCGATGGTCAGTTGGACGCGCATGGAATTCCCTCGTGGTCAGTCAGTGGATGAAGAGCAGGGCAAGCAGCACCGGCAAGGCAAGCCCCAGTGCGACGTACGGCCAGGTCAAGCGCCGCTGGCGCGCGTGCATCTGCAGCAGGAACAGGCCGGTGACGCAGAAGACCAGGCAGGCGAGTGCGAACACGTCGATAAACCAGCGCCACGCCGTACCCGCATTGCGACCCTTGTGCAGGTCGTTGAGGTAGGCGACGACACCGCGCGTGGTGCGTTCGTACTCGATCGCGCCGCTTTCGCGGTCGATGCTCAGCCAGGCATCGCCGCCGGGGCGCGGCAGCGACAGGTAGACCTCGTCGGCCGACCATTCCGCCGGCTGCGCGCCGATCGAAACGGGCAGTACATCGTTCAGCCAGTCGCTCACGGTGCCGGGCAACGGCGCCGTGCCTGCCTCGCGCGAACCGAGCGCGCGTTTGATCGAAGCGGGCATCTCGACCTTGCGCGTCAGCGTTTCGGGCTTGGCTTCGATCGCCGCCGAATGATTCAGGGTGATGCCGGTGATGGCGAACAGCAGCATCGCGACCAGGCAGATGGCGGAGCTGATCCAGTGCCACGAATGCAGAGTGCGCAGCCAGAAGCCGCGTCGCTGCTGCGCGGCGATGTCGGGCGTGGCGGACGACGGGCTCACGGGGCGCGGCTCACGGCTCGGCCCAGCGGCGCAGGAGGTTGTGGTAGATGCCGGTGAGCTGCACGAGCGCGGGATGTTCGGGCACGTCCTGCGTGAGGTGTCGGATCGACACATCCAGTTCGAACATCAACCGGCGCTGCGCATCCTCGCGCAGCAGGCTCTGGATCCAGAAGAACGACGCGATGCGCTCCCCGCGCGTCACCGGGGTGACCTTGTGCAGGCTCGTGCCCGGATACAGCACCATGTCGCCGGCCTGCAGTTTCACGCGTTGCACGCCATAGGTGTCTTCGATGATCAGCTCGCCGCCTTCGTATTCCTCCGGCGAGCTCAGGAACAAGGTCGCCGAAAGATCGGTGCGCACCGGATCGACGCCGCCGCGGCTGCGGTCGTAGCGGATCGCGTTGTCGACATGGAAGCCGAAAGACTGCCCGCCGCTGTAGCGGTTGAACAGCGGCGGGTAGATGCGCTGCGGCAGCGCGGCCGAGAAGAACGTCGTGTTACGCGCCAGCGCATCGAGGATCAGCCCGCCCAGTTCGCGCGCCACCGGATCATTCTCCGGCAGCTGTGCGTTGTCCTTGGCCATCGCGGACTGATGGCCGGCGGTGATGCGGCCGTCGGCCCAGCCGGCCTGCCGCAATCGATCGCGGCAATGGGCGACCTGTTCGGCGCTGAGGACTTGCGGGACCTGGAGCAGCATCTGGAATCCTTCGCTTCGGTTGGCCCGGCGGGCCGGGCGTCGCGTGGCTGGGTTACGGCGTCGGGACGGCGCGATCAGAACCGGTAGATCGCCTGCAACACCACCTGGCGTGCTTCGCCCGGCGTCGCCCATCCGTTGTTGCGGACGCGCGTGTAGTACGTCTTGTCGAACAGGTTGTTGACGTTGAGCTGGAAAGCGAGGCGTTCGTTGACGTCGAAGGCCACCATCGCTCGGTGCGCGGTGTATCCCTTCGCCTGCGCGATGTTCGCGCCGTTGCCGGTGTAGACATCGTAGTTGCCCACGTACGTCAAGCCGTAGCCGAACGTCCACTGGCTCAGATCGTACGTGGTCCAGATGCTGCCCGAACGCTCCGGCGTGCCGCTGATCGGCAGTCCCGCCAGCGGATCGGGGTCGGCCGGCGTGTTGCCGCACGCGGTGCTCGGATTGGCCTTGCAGAAATCGGACACGCCCTGGATGACTTCGCTGTCCAGCCAGGTCACGTTGGCGAAGATCGACCACGCATCGGTGATGTGTCCCGCTGCGCCGAGCGTGACGCCGTCGACGCGTGCGGTGCCGTCCAGCTGCTGCTCGCCGCTCGGATTGTCCGGATTGCCTGGATCGGCGACCTTGTATTCCTCGCGCTCGTTGCGGAATACCGCGGCGGTCAGCGCCAGCTGGCTGTTGATGTCCCACTTCGCGCCGGCTTCGATGTTGACCGCCGTTTCCGGGTCGACATTGCAGTTGGCGGTGCCGGTGGTGCTGGTCGGAGTGCACGAGCCGTTCACCGACGCCTTCGACGGCGTCTTGCTGTTGGAGTACGCCAGGTACAGGCTCGCATTCTCGGCGGGCTTGAAGACCAGCCCCGCGCGGTAGGAGAACAGATCGTCGGAGTTGCTGCCGACCACGCGCGTCGTCGGCTGGCCGAGCTGCGGGCTGCCGGCGGTCGTGTTGAACGTGGTGGTGACCGTGTCGCCTTCGTTGTGCTCGTAACGCGCGCCGAGGTTCAGCATCCAGCGATCGTTGAACTCGAGCGTATCGAACGCGTAGATGGCCTGGTTGTCGAGCGATCCCTCCGCGATGCTGCTGCGGGTGTAGTTCTGGGGGCCGGTGTAAACCGAGTAGGGATCGCTCACCGACATCGGCGGCAGCGGCACCGTCGCGCCGGTCGTCGTGCGGAACAGGTTGCCGGTGTCGAGGTCGAATTCCTCGCGCGAGAACGATACGCCGGCGACCAGCGAGTGGTTGACCGAGCCCGTGGCGAAGCGCGACACCACGTCGGTCTGGCTGACGGCGAGGGTGTTCTTCGTATCGCGGCTGTTACCGCGCGGGCCGCTGGGGAGGTAGGTGTCCGGCGTCGCGCACGGCGCGCCCGTCGCGGGGTTGAAGCCGGCCGGCAGGCACCACGTGCCCTGCGGCGGATCGACGATGCTCAACTGCTCCACCTGCTGGAAGCGCGCCAGGCTGCGCAGCGTGGTGTCTGGGCTGAAATCGTGTTCGAAACTGCCGGTGACCATGTCGACGTCGATCTTCTGGCGGTCGATGTTGTGGTAACCGTAGTAGTTCTCCGGGTCGACGCCCGGCAGGCCACCGCCGAACGCGGCGAAGTAGGGCACGCCGTACTGCGGGACGTTGTCGTCGCTCTGGTGGAAGTAGCTCGCGATGAAGCGCGTATCGCTGTCCAGGCCGAATGCGACCGACGGCGCGATGCCCCAGCGTTCGAAGTTCTCGTAATCGCGGCCGGGCACGTCGTTCTGGTGGACCATCGCGTTGATGCGGAACGCGGCGCCGTTGTCCAGGTCGGTATTGCTGTCGACGGTGACGCGGCCGAAGCTGTCCGTGCCGGCGCCGGCCGTCACGACGGTGGAATCGCCGCTGCGCGCGACCTTGCTCACCAGGTTGATGTTGCCGCCGACCGAACCCGCGCCGGAATACACCGAGTTGGCGCCATTGACCAGTTCGACCGACTCCAGGTTGAAGTTGTCGGTGCGCGTGTACTGGGCGCTGTCGCGCACGCCGTCGGTGGTGATGTCGCTGCTCGCGTTGAAGCCGCGCAGCGTGATGCTGTCGCCGTAACCGCCGCCGCCTTCGCCCGCGCCGAAGGTGATGCCCGGAAGCGTGCTGAGCACGTCGCGCAGGCCGATCAGGTTCTGCTGGTCCATCACGTCCTTGGTCACCACGGTGATGGTCTGCGGCGTATCCAGCAGCGGTTGCGTGTACTTGATGGAGGAGGGCTTCTCGACGTATTCGCCGTGCACTTCGATCTTGTCCAGATCGCGGGCACTGGCCGGTTCGCCAGCCGGCTCCGCCAGGACGGGGGCTGCTACGGCGAGTGCCAGGGCGCCGGCAAGCGGCGAAACGACGAACTTCCTGTTGGACATGGGATCCCTCGGGGGAAAGGCAGGGCGGCACGGCCGCGGTCAGGGATTGAATGGTAATGAGAGAGATTCTCATTTGCAACGGAAAGTGAACGCGCGCGGACGGGCGGTTGCCTCACACGCCCGCCGGAGTCGAAGCGGGAGAGCCCATGCATGGGGAGAAGTCAGGAGAACGGCGCCCGAGCGCGTCGTGCCGCATGAGCGGGAAGCGATCGTGGTGAGGAACGCGCACGGGCGCCCGCTTCCTGCTGGTACAGAAAGGCGCAGAAGTGAGGTGAGTTGAGGAAGGGCGTGCCGCGCCGGCTATTTCACGGTGCGATGGGCCGAGGTCAGCGCTTCGTAGCGCCTCCCAGGGAGAAGCCCGGGATCAGCCGCGATCGTCCCGCGTCCAGATGCCCGTGTCGTCGACCTTCACCGGGAACTTGGGGACCGGCTCGTAGGCGGGCGCACAGAGCGGGCGTCCATCGCGGACGTCGAACTTCGCGCCATGCAGCACGCATTCGATCGTCGCCTCATCGCCGTCGTAGTTGCCGGCGGACAGCTCGAAGTCCTCGTGCGAGCACTTGTCTTCCAGCGCGTAGTAATCGCCGTCGTAATTGACGACGAGGATGGCCGTGTCGCCATCCCACGCAACCGTGCGCTCGCCCGGAAGCAGCTGCGAGGTCGCGCAGACGAACACCCATTGTTCGTTGCCGCTCACAGCGACTTCTCCAGCACCTCGAAGCGCAGGTCGTCGCGCTTGGGCAGGCCGAAGCGCTCGTCGCCGTACGGGAAGGGCTTCTTGATGCCGGTGCGGCGGTAACCGCGGCGTTCGTAGAAGGCGATCAGCTCGTCGCGGATGTCGATCACCGTCATGCGCATGGCGGGCAGATCCCAGTCCTCGCGAACCAGGCGCTCGGCTTCGGCGATGACCTGCTTGCCGATGCCCCCGCCCTGCAGACCCGGATTCACGGAAAACATGCCGAAGTAACCGGCGCCGTCCTCCTCGGCGACGTGCGCGCAGGCCAGCAGTTCGCCGCCGTCGCGCTCGGCGATGAGGATCGCACTGCGCGGGCGGTCGATGCAGGCCTGGACGTCGTCCGGCCCGGTGCGGCGCCCTCCGAGCATGTCCGCCTCGGTCGTCCAGCCCTGCTTGCTCACGTCGCCGCGGTAGGCCGATTCGATCAGCACGACCAGCGCGTCGATGTCGGCGTGCGTGGCGTGACGAAACTGCAGGGAATGTGCGGTCATGGTGTCGGAGGGTAGGAGTGGAGGTGGAGCCGGCCTATTCTCCAGCGGGTTCGCGACGATGTCATCCGCCACGACCGGAGTCGGAGCGGTCAGCCCAGCAGCCGGCGCACCTTCTGCAGCGCAGCCACGAAGGCGTCGATCTCTTCGTGCGTGTTGTAGAACGCGAGCGAGGCGCGGCATGTGGCCGGAACACCAAAATGCGCCATCAGCGGGTGCGCGCAGTGATGGCCCGAGCGGATGGCAACACCTTCCAGGTCCAGCAGCGTCGCCAGGTCGTGCGCGTGCGCGCCTTCGACCAGGAAACTCACGACCGCGGCCTTCTCGCGCGCGTGGCCGAAAATGCGCAGGCCCTCGACCTGCGACAGCGCTTCGTTGAAGTGCGCCAGCAGTTCCTGCTCACGCGCCTCGATGCGATGCATGCCCAGCGCGGAGAGGTAATCCACCGCCGCGCCCAGGCCGACGAAGCCGGCGATGTTCGGCGTGCCGGCCTCGAACTTGTGCGGCGCGTCGTTGAACACCGTGCCTTCGAAGCGAACTTCCTTGATCATCTCGCCGCCGCCTATGAACGGCGGCATCGCGGCGAGGTGTTCGCGACGCGCCCAAAGTGCGCCGGTGCCGGTCGGGCCGGACATCTTGTGGCCGGTGAAGGCGTAGAAGTCGCAGCCGATCGATGCGATGTCCACCGCGCGGTGCGGCACGGCCTGCGAGCCGTCGACGATGCTGACGATCCCGCGCTTGCGTGCTTCACGGCAGATCTCGCGTACCGGATTCACCGTGCCCAGCACATTGGACACGTGCGTGAGCGAAAGCAGTTTCACTTCCGGCGTCAACAGTGAGTACAGCTGCGCAAGGTCGAGTTCGCCGCGTTCGTCGATCTCGGCGACCTTGATCGTGGCCCCGGTGCGCTGCGCCACGAGCTGCCACGGCACGATGTTGGCGTGATGCTCCATGCGCGTGAGCACGATCGAATCGCCGGCCTTGAGCTGCGGCAACGCCCACGAATACGCGACCAGGTTCAGCGCGAAGGTGGTGCCGCTGCAGAGCACCAGTTCGTCGCCGCGCACGTTGAGGAACTTCGCCAGCTTCGATCGCGCGCCTTCGTAGGCCTCCGTCGCCTCGGTGCCCAGTGCGTGCACGGCGCGGCTGACGTTGGCGTTGTGGCGGCGATAGAAATCGTCGACCGCCTCTATCACCGCATCCGGCTTCTGTCCGGTGTTGGCCGAATCGAAGTACACCAGCGGCTTGTCGTGCACTTGCCGCGTGAGGAGCGGGAAGTCGGCGCGGACGCGCGCCCAGTCGATGGCGTTCTTCGAATCGATGGCGGCGAAGTTCATGCGTGCTCCATTCAAACGTGCCGATCAGGCCTGGACCAGGCGGTCCAGCGCGGCGTCGAGACGGGCTTCCAGCGCGATGCGCAGCGCATCGCCCGGCTCGAAGACGGACAGGGTTTCGCGGCAGAACGCGGCGGTCAGCAGGGCGCGGGCCTGTTCGGCCGGAAGCCCGCGGCTGCGCAGGTAGAACAGCGCCGTGGTGTCAAGCTGGCCAACCGTCGCGCCGTGCGCGGCCTGCACTTCGTCGGCGTGGATTTCGAGCACGGGCTGCGTGTCGATCTCGGCGCCTTCGCTGAGCAGCAGGTTCTTGTTCGACAGCTGCGCATTCGTGCCGTCGGCGCCTTCGCGGATCAGGATGCCGCCATGGAATGCAGCCTTCGAACGACCCGCGGCCATCCCGCGCCACGTGAGTTCGCACGACGTATCCCGGCCGACGTGGTCGATGCCGAGGCGCGTATCCAGGTGGCGCTTGCCCGACGCGAGCAGCACGCCGTTGGCGTGCAGGCGCGCGTTGTTGCCGTGCAGCGCTGCGTTGAGTTCGTGGCGCGAGAGCCCGGCGCCGAGTTCGAGATCGAGGCGGCGATAGTGGGCGTCCTTCGCCAGCACCGCATCGCTTCGTGCCATCGATGTCGCGCCGGCCGCTTCGTCCTGCACGCGCGCGTGGCGCAGCGTCGCGTTCGTGCCCAGGTGCACGTGCATCAGCTGGTTGGCGAGATGGCTGTGCGCGTCCTGCGCGAGGTGGTGCTCGACCACCACGAGCGATGCGCCATCACGCAGCTCGATCAGGTGGCGAAGATGCCACGCCTGGTCGGCGTCGGTGGGCGCGCCCACGAACACGAGGTGGATCGGCAGCGCCGATTGCGCATTCGCCTCGGCGCGAAGCACGATGCCGTCGTCGGCAAGCGCGGCGTTCAGGCGCGCGAAGATCTCGTCGCTGCGATCGAACCGCCTTGCGAGGAAGTTCGCATCGCGCGCGTCTCCTTCGACCAGCACCTGCGAAAGCGGTTGCAGCGTGACGCCAGCGGGAAGGTTCGACAGATCGCTGTGCGAAGCATCGAAGCGACCGTTGACGAAGACGATGCGCGGCGCAGTAATGCCCGCGAGCAAGGCATCGTCCAGTCCCGCAACGGGAAGCGAACGCGCGGCGAACGCGCGGCGCTCCAGCGCACGAAGCGGCGTGTACTTCCACGCTTCGACGCGCGCATGCGGAATGCCGTCGCGCAGTGCGTCGTCGAGTGCGGCGCGCCGGCTTGCGCCCAGGCCGGCGGCATCGCGGAGGTCGAGCGATTCGAAGGCGTTCGCGAAGGAGTCGAGCAGGGCGCTCATGTCAGGCGCTCGCAACCGGCGTGATGCGTTCCTTCACCCACGCGTAGCCGTGCTGTTCCAGCTCCAGCGCGAGTTCGGGGCCACCGGTTTCGACGATGCGGCCGTCGGCCAGCACGTGCACGACGTCGGGCTTGATGTAGTCGAGCAGACGCTGGTAATGCGTGATGACCAGGAATGCGCGCTCCGGCGAGCGCAGCGCGTTCACGCCGTCGGCGACGGCCTTGAGCGCATCGATGTCCAGACCCGAATCGGTTTCGTCCAGGATCGCCAGCTTCGGCTCAAGCAATGCGAGCTGGAAGATCTCGTTGCGCTTCTTCTCGCCGCCCGAGAAGCCTTCGTTGACGCCGCGATGCAGCAGCTCGTCCTTCAGGTGCAGCACGGCGAGCTTCTCGCGCACGAGCTTGAGGAACTGCATCGAATCCAGTTCGCTCTCGCCGCGCGCCTTGCGCTGCGCATTGAGCGCAGAACGCAGGAAGTAGGTGTTGTTCACACCCGGGATCTCGACCGGGTACTGGAACGCGAGGAACACGCCGGTCGCCGCGCGCTCTTCCGGCTCCAGCGCGAGCAGGTCGCGGCCTTCGAACGTCACGGTGCCGGCGGTGACTTCATAGCCCTCGCGGCCGGCCAGCACGTTGCCGAGCGTGGACTTGCCCGCGCCGTTGGGGCCCATCACCGCGTGCACCTGCCCGGGCGTGAGTTCCAGCGTGAGGCCCTTGAGGATCTCCTTGCCGGCGACGGAGACGTGGAGGTTTTCGATCTTGAGCATGGGGGCGTGATTCGTGATTCGTGATTTGTGATTCGGCCGGCGCGTCAACCGACGCTGCCTTCCAGCGACACTTCCAGCAACTTCTTGGCTTCCACCGCGAATTCCATCGGCAATTCGCGGAAGACGCTCTTGCAGAAGCCGTCGACGATCATCGACACCGCGTCTTCCTCGCCGATGCCGCGCGAGCGGCAATAGAACAGCTGGTCTTCGCTGATCTTCGACGTGGTCGCTTCATGCTCGACGGTCGCCGTGGGGTGCTTCACTTCGATGTAAGGGAACGTGTGTGCGCCGCACTTCTTGCCGATCAGCAGGCTGTCGCATTGCGTGTGGTTGCGGGCACCCTCGGCGCCGCCCATCACCTTCACCAGGCCGCGATACGTGTTCTGGCCGCGGCCGGCGCTGATGCCCTTGCTGATGATCTTGCTCTTGGTGCGCTTGCCGACGTGGACCATCTTGGTGCCGGTGTCGGCCTGCTGGCGGTGATGCGTCAGCGCGACGGAATAGAACTCGCCGACCGAGTCATCACCCAGCAGCACGCAGGACGGGTATTTCCAGGTGATGGCCGAACCGGTTTCCACCTGCGTCCAGCTGATCTTGCTGCGCGCGCCGCGGCATTCGCCGCGCTTGGTCACGAAGTTGTAGATGCCGCCGACGCCGTTCTCGTCGCCCGGATACCAGTTCTGCACCGTGGAGTATTTGATCTCCGCGTCGTCCAGCGCGACCAGTTCCACCACCGCCGCATGCAGCTGGTTCTCGTCGCGCATCGGCGCGGTGCAGCCTTCCAGGTAGGAAACGTAGCTGCTTTCCTCGGCGATGATCAGCGTGCGCTCGAACTGGCCGGTGCCCGTCGCGTTGATGCGGAAGTAGGTGCTCAGTTCCATGGGGCAACGCACGCCCTTGGGAATGAAGACGAAACTGCCGTCGGAAAACACCGCCGAATTGAGCGCGGCGAAGTAGTTGTCGCCGGTCGGGACCACCGTGCCGAGGTATTTCTTCACCAGCTCCGGATGGTCGTGGATGGCTTCGGACAGCGAGCAGAAGATGACGCCCTTCTCGGCCAGTTCCTTGCGGAAGGTAGTGCCGACGGAGACCGAGTCGAACACCGCGTCGACGGCCACGCCGGCGAGCTTGGCGCGTTCGTGCAGCGGCACGCCCAGCTTCTCGTAGGTGTCCAGCAGTTCCTGCGGGACGTCGTCGAGCGAGGCGTACTTGGCCTTGGGCGCGGAGTAGTAGCTCACCGCCTGCAGGTCGATCGGCGCGATGTTCAGCTTGGCCCAGTGCGGCATCGGCATCGTCAGGAAGTGCCGGTAGGCGGCCAGGCGCCAGTCGGTCATCCATTGCGGCTCGTTCTTCTTGGCCGACAGCGCGCGGATCACGTCCTCGTTGAGGCCGGGCGGCAGGCTTTCGGATTCGATGTCCGTGACGAAGCCGGCCTCGTACTTGCGGCCGAGCTGCTCGTGGATTTCGCGGTTTTCAAGGATTTCGGTGGCCATTGGGCTGCCTACTTCTCAAGCCAGGTGCAGGTCGATCGACCTGCCGGGTGGTTCGGTGGGCGGCGGAGCAAGCATCTGCGCGAGCGTCACCGCCCGCAGCGCCTCCACCACCACGTCGTTGATGCGCCGCCAGTTCGCGCGCACGCCGCAGGACTGCTCCAGACCGCAGTTGCCCGTGTGGACACTGCATTCGGTCATGCCCAGCGGGCCTTCCATGGCGATGACTATTTCAAGCAGGCCGATGTCGTCCGCCGGACGCGCCAGGCGGTAGCCGCCGTTCGCGCCGCGGAAACCTTCCACCAGCCCGGCCTGCGCCAGTGGCTTGAGCACCTTGGCCACGGTGGTGGCTTCCAGGCCCGCGCGCTCGGCCAGTTCGGAGGCGCTGAGCACGGAATCTTCGCCATGGGCGAGGACGGTCATGACAACCGTCGCGTAGTCGGTGAGCTTGGTGACGCGGAGCATGGGGGCAGGGCGAGGTTAAATCCGTACCGGAATTGTACGGTTTCCAGGCCCCGGGGCCAAGGGCGCCGCCCGGGCGGGGAATTCAGGTTCATCAAGGGATGGCAGGCGCGAAGCGAACCGGCGTGAACATGCCGCCATCGGACCGCGTGACGCCGGTGCGATGGCGATGTCGCGCCGATCCGTACAGAATGCCCGCTTTCACCCAACCGGACCTCCGCATGCCGCGCAAGATCGTCGCCCGTCGTTCCGCCATCCATGGCAACGGTGTTTTCGCCGTCGCCCCGATCGCCAAGGGCGAACGCGTCGTGGAGTACAAGGGCCGCCGCCGGACCCATGAAGAAGTGGATGCCGACGTGACCGGCGACGTCGATTCCGGCCACACCTTCCTGTTCACGCTGAACGATGAATACGTCATCGACGCGAACCACGAGGGCGGAACCGCGCGCTGGATCAACCACAGCTGCTCGCCCAACTGCGAAGCAGTGCTGGAAGAAGCCGACGGCGATGACCGCACGAAGGACCGCGTGTTCATCGAAGCCATCCGCGACATCAAGCCGGGCCAGGAGCTGTCGTACAACTACGGCATCACGCTCGACGAGAAGCACACGGCCGAGCTGAAGAAGATCTGGGAATGCCGCTGCGGTTCGCGCAACTGCACCGGCACGCTGCTGCAGCCCAAGACGCCGAAGAAGGCGGCTTCGAAGGCGAAGAAGGGCGGGTCGAAGAAGGCGGCTGGATCGAAGAAGGCTGCGACGGGTTCGAAGGCCGGGGCGAAGAAGACGGGCGCGAAGAAGGGCGCTCGCAAGGCGGCGTAAGCCCGTTCACAAGTGCCCCGGGCAAGCCGGGGCACTGGCTGGCCTCCAGGGCCGGCCTGCCGGATCCGGCACCATCGGGCCGGGTCGCGGCCTTCGTCGCGATGACTGCACTTGGGCGCTGCATCCCCGCGGCACGAGGCGAGTTGCAACGCGCATCCCGTACCATCGAACAATGGCGCTCGCACGGACGCATCGACACACTGCGTCCGCACCCAAGGCGCAACCGCGCGCATCGCATCAGGAGCCCCGCATGACCCAGACCCGCGCCCTCGACGGCCAGACCGCACTCGTCACCGGTGCCGCCAGCGGGATCGGTCGCGAAATCGCGTTCGAACTCGCGCGGGCCGGCGCTGCGGTGGTCATCGCCGACCTCAACGCGCAGGGCGCGCAGGCGGTCGCGGCGGAAATCGAAGGTCAGGGCAGCAAGGCGCTGGGCATTGCGATGGACGTCACCGACGAGGCCGCGGTCGAGGCCGGTGTCGCGCGCGCGAGTGAAGCCTTCGGGGGCGTGGACATCCTCGTGTCGAACGCGGGCATCCAGATCGTCAACCCGATCGAGCAGTTCGCCTACGCCGACTGGAAGAAAATGCTGGCGATCCACCTGGACGGCGCGTTCCTCACCACCAAGGCCGTCCTGCCGCACATGTACGGCAAGAAGCCCGACGGTACGAACCGCGGCGGCACCGTCATCTACATGGGCTCGGTGCATTCGCACCTGGCCTCGCCGCTGAAATCGGGGTACGTGACCGCCAAGCACGGTCTGCTGGGCCTGTCGCGCACGCTGGCGAAGGAAGGCGCGAAGCATGGCGTGCGCAGCCACGTGGTCTGCCCGGGCTTCGTCCGCACGCCGCTGGTGGACCGCCAGATTCCCGAGCAGGCGAAGGAACTGGGCATCAGCGAGGAGGAAGTGGTCAGTCGCGTGATGCTGGGCAACACGGTCGACGGCATCTTCACCACCGTGGAGGACGTCGCACGCACCGTGCGCTTCCTCGCCGAATTCCCGACGGCGGCCCTTACGGGCCAGAGTTTCGTCGTCAGCCACGGCTGGCACATGCAGTAGACGCAGGAGCGCCGCGCGCTCCCACGCCGTCCGCCCGTGAAGGGCGTTCCACATCCTGTTGATGCGCCGCGGATGAAAAGGGTTGCCATGACTCACGCCACTGCGTAGCGTTCGCGCGCGCCGCTTAGTCTGCGCATCGCCCGGGCAACCGCCGCGGGCCGGCACGAAGCCGAATTCCAGCACGCAACGCCAGGGACGCGCGACCACGCGACCGGCGCGACGCGCTGGCCACATGGACCCGCGAAGACCCCCTGCATGCGCGCAACGCTGCTCATCCTCCTGGCGACTTTCTCCATCCCCGCTTTCGCGGTGGAGATCGACGGCCGCATCGACCCGGCCGAATGGCAGGGCGCACGACACGTCACCGACTTCCGCAAGGTCCAGCCGCTGTCGCTGGAGCCGGGCACGCTGCCGACGGAAGCCTGGATCCTCGCCACGCCCGAAGGCCTGGCGGTCGCGTTCCGCAACCAGCAATCGGTCGACAGCCGCACGCGCCAACGCGTCCGGCGCGATTTCGAGGAGCAGGTCGATCGCGTCAACCTGATGGTCGATTACGACGGCGATGCGCGCACTGGCTACAACTTCACCGTGTCGTCCACCGACGGCATTGCCGATGCGGTGATCACCAACGAGAGCCAGTTCAACGACGACTGGGACGGCAACTGGCGCCACGCGGTGAGCGAGGACGAGACGTCCTGGTCGGTGGAGATGCTGATCCCCTGGTACATCGCGCCGATGCGCGCGGGCAAGGACGGCACGCGCACGGTGAAGATCTACCTCGACCGCGTGATCGGTTCGACCGGCGAGCGCTCCGCGTGGCCGGGCGCGAGCTACACGCGCCCGCGCTTCCTGTCGGACTTCGCGCCGGTCGAGATGCCGCAGTACGACCAGTCGCTGCTGGCGATCACGCCGTACGTGTCGGGCCTGTACGACAACATCAGCGGCGACAGCGACTTCGACGGCGGCGCCGACATCTTCTGGAAACCCAACGGGCAATTCCAGCTCTCGGGTACGATCAACCCCGATTTCGGCCAGGTCGAAAGCGACGACTTGGTCATCAACTTCGACGCCACCGAAACCTTCATCAGCGACAAGCGCCCCTTCTTCACGGAGAACCAGGGCATCTTCGAATTCACCACGCCGTCGGACTACAGCCAGCTGCTGTACACGCGCCGCGTCGGTGGGCCGGCAGATGACGGCAACGGCGCCGGCGACATCACGGCCGCGGTGAAGCTCAACGGCAGCATCGGCGCGACCAAGTACGGCGTGTTCGCCGCGGACGAGGCCGACGAGGTCGGCCGCACGTTCGGCGCGGTGCGCGTGGTGCGCGACCTGGCCAAGCAGAACCTCGGCGCGATGCTGACCTACGTGGACCGCCCGTTCGAGGACCGCACCGCCACGGTGATGGGCGTGGACCACAACTGGCGCCCCACCGCCCGCGTGAGCGTGGAAACGCGTGTCATCGGCAGCCAGATCGACGAGCACGGCCGCACGACCGACGACAACGGCGCGACCATGTGGGTCAACTACGAGATGGATCACGGCTGGCGCCAGCAGTGGCTGGCGATGCATTTCGGCAACGATCTGGAAATCAACGACTTCGGTTACCTGCAGCGCAACAGCACCAACTACCTCAACTGGCAGGTGATGCGCCGCTTCACCGACCTGCCGAAGGAATCGCGTTACGCCTCCAAGGACTGGCGCGGGCGCATCAGCGGGACCGACAACGACCACGGCGACCGCCTGCAGCGCCAGCTTCGCATCAGCCGCGAAGGCAACCTGCGCAACGGCAGCTACGAGTACGCGCAGATCAACATCAACACCTCCGGCGTGGACGACCTGCTCACCCGCGGCAACGGCGTGGTCGACAAGCCGGCGAACTTCAACGCGTTCTACGAATACGAGCGTCCGCGCAAGGGCGACTGGGCGTGGGACACGGAAGCCGAAGTGTTCTCCGGCGGCCTCGCCGGCAACGACAAGATCGGCTACAACCTGCGCGTGCAGCCGACGTACTTCATCAGCGACGCCTTCAGCGTGTACCTGGGCGGCTTCTACGAGCGCATTCCAAGCTGGCTGGTCTGGCAGGAAGACAACCTGATCGGCGAGTTCGAAGAGCGCATGCTGCAGATCGACGCGGGCCTGGACTGGACGATCACCAACAAGCAGGAACTGCGCGTGAAGATGCAGGCCATCGGCCTGGACGCGGGAATCCAGCAGGCGTATCGCGTCCTGCCGGGCGGTGCGTCGGTCGCGTCAGGCGATGTCGTCGACGATTTCAGCGTGCGCAACCTTGGCTTCCAGGTGCGCTACCGCTACGAGATCGCGCCGCTGTCGTACCTGTATGTCGTCTATGGTCGCGGCGGTTACCAGCAGGATCCGTTCACCGAGCGCCCCGGCGACCTGCTGCGCGACAGCCTCGACCTTCGCGACGACGAGCAGTTGCTGGTCAAGCTGAGCTACCGCTTCGAACTGTGATCGACCCCGCCGTCCCGGCCTTCACCGGGATGGCGGGCAGCGGAATACGATTCCACCCAGGCATGCGGCGCGAGGATCTCGAACCACCCTTCGCGCATCGTCCTGCGCGCCAGCCTCAGCAGCGCATCGTCGCGACTGAGCAGCCACCGCGCGCCGCATCCTGCCGCGAGTTCGAGGAACTTCTGGTCGTCCGGATCCGCGCAGCGGGGGAGGACGAAATCGAACGTGCTCGGCTGCGCGACACGCATCACCGCGTCGTACTCGACCAGAACTGCCGCGCGCGCCACGTCGTCCAGCCGCAGTGACGGATAAGCCAGCACGCGTTGCCATTCGCAGCGGCAGGCCTCATTGGTCGTGCCGGTGACCACGCCAGAATCCAACGCTTCGCGCAACACGGACACAGCCGGGTCGCGGAAGACGAACAGGTCCAGGCACACGTTGGTATCGAGGACGATGCGCGGCGTGGCGATATCGCCGTCAATACCGCTCACGTCGGAACCGCTTGCGTCACGGCGTCACTTCGCGAAGATCCGCCGTGCCGATGCGCCATGCGCGCTGGTCGGCCGTCGCGCCGTCGACCACCGCGCGACGCAGCGTGTAGGCGCCGACGAAGCGCTGTTGCCGGCCGTCGGCGTGCGTCGCGGTCAATGCAACGGGCACTTCGACGTAGCGCGAGCCCGCGGCGGCATCGACGCGACCGGGCGCCATGATCTCGACCGACACCCCCGTGGTGTCGGCGAAGCCCGCGGTGAACTGCTCCAGCGTCTGGTTGCTTGCGTGCCCGCCGTCGGACCACAACGCGAACGCCCGAGCGAAATCGCGACTGTTGATCGCCGCGTAGTAGTCGCGGATGACGGCGACGGCGTCCTGCGGCGTAGGTTCGGTGGTGGTGGCGCCGGCGTTTGCGGCGTCGACGGGCGGCGCGTTCGGGTCCACCGGTGCGTTCGGGTCTGCGACGGCGGCTTCGGCGGGCAGCACCGGATTGCCCTCGGCATCCAGCACCACGGTGTCTTCGGGCTTCGGCGGACCGATCACGCCGGGGCCGGGTTGATCGGGCATGCCGGTCACGCTGCCGCGCGAACCTTCGGGCGCGGGCAAGGTTTCGGTGTCGCCACCGGCGGCACCGGGCGCGCGCGATTTGTCGCCGCCACATGCCGACAGTGCGACGACACAGGCAAGAAGCAGGGCGGAATGGAATCGCATCCTCATCAATCCAGTCGGACGACCACGTTGCCATTCTCGATGGCGGTGGTGCCGATGCGGCGTGAACCCAGCTTGTCGAGCAGGCTGTTGTCGAGGCGGTAGACGGGTTCTTCGCGCGCGTATTCGGCGAGCCAGGAGTTGAGCAGGGCACGCGCGCTGGAGTTCATCGCGCCGCCGAGCGCGGCCACTTCGACCTGTTCGATCTTCGGTTCCTGCAGGTGCAGCCCGCGGGTGGACGGATCGAAACGCAGCGCGCTGGTCAGCGCGAAGTGGCCCGACGACTTGCTGCTGTCGCTGCCCAGCGCGCCCAGGCCGAGGTCGAAATCCAGGCGGAGGCGATTGCCGTCCTGCGGGATGGTCAGGCGCGGGTTCATCAGCGTCAGCGAGACCAGGCCACCGAGCTTGTCGTAATGCTTCGGGAAATTGCGATCCAGCGAATGCTGCAATTGCATCGGCGTGAAACGCAGGTCATCGCCGAGCAGCGCGCCGACGGTCGAACAGGCGGACAACAACGCAAGGGCGGCAACGGCGAAGAGGATGGCGAACGAAGTTCGGAGAGTGCGGCGCGGGTTCATCTGATGCTCCACGGGGATGCCCGGACGATACCCGCGCCGCATGGACAACACCACTTCCATGGCGTGAAGCGATGCTAGCCTCGCTTCGTCCACGTCGGGTGACGATCCGACCGGCGGTGCGCTCAGCCGCGCTGCTGCATCGCCAGCCGCAGGCCCAGGCCGATGAACAGCGTGCCGGTCGCGCGCTGCATCCAGCGTCCGCTGCCGCCGGCGAAGCGGCGGCCGAAACGCCCGGCGGCGAAACTCAGGAAGAGGTCGTTGCAGAAGCCGACCAGCGCCAGCAGCGCGCCCAGCAGCAGGAACTGCAGCCACACCATGCCGCGTTCGGGATGCACGAACTGCGGCAGGAACGCAAGGAAGAACAGCGCGACCTTCGGATTGAGCACGCCGGTCACCACCGAACGCAGGTAGACGCTGCGACCGGATGCGCGGGGCTTCGGGATTTCCGTGTCGCTCGGGGCGGCATCCCCGTCGCCGTTGCGCCAGGCCTTGATGCCGAGCCAGACGAGGTACGCGGCGCCAAGGTATTTGACGAGTTCGAACGCCATCGCCGAGGTGGCCAGCAGCGCCGACAGGCCCAGGCCGGCGGCGATCGCATGCAGCAAGGTCGCGGTTTCAAGCCCGAGCCCCGCCTGGATTCCGCGCTTCGTCCCGCCGGCGAAACTCTGCGCGAGGATCCACGCCGTGCCCGGCCCGGGCAGCAGCACCAGCACCACGGCGGCGGCGAGATAGGCGAGCAGGGCGGTGGCGTCGAACAGATGCATGCAGGCGCGTGGGGCGGGCGGGCCGACAGGTTACGCGCGCCGCGTCGCAGGCGGGACTGCGCAGGTGGAACTGTGTGTCGGGGGCGCGTCGCCACTCCCGCTACGGTGAGGCCGGCTCCGCCTTCGGCTGCACCCCGCGCGCCTGCACCGGCACGGGCGGCTGGCCGCGCCGCGCGCCGGCATAGCGCGCGTAATCGCGATAGAGCATCTGCACCGTCGGCGTGCCGTCCAGGTCATGCGCGATCTTTCCGCCGGTGCGCGGCTTGAGCACCGCGAACCAGCGATGCGCGCCGATGATGTCCGAATCGTTCAACGGTCGTCCCTTCGTGTCGGTGGCGATCACCGACAAGGTCACCGCATGGTTGACGTTGCCGCCGATCGCGAAGAGGCGGTTGCGCTTCGGGTCGGTCTTCACCACCAGATCGCAGTGCAGCGCGTTCGAAGGGCTGTTGCCGGACCGGACGTCGGCGATGGACACGAACGAGCTGTCGCCGCGCGAGGTGCAAAGAAGGTCACCGGCTTCCGGTGTCGCTTCGGTCAGGTTGTAAGCGACGAAGACGTGGTCCGGATCCTGCCCGTCGCGCGCGCGCACGGCTGCGCGGACGTAGTCGATGTGGCCGCCGCTGCGGCGGAACTGGTCGGTCGACAGCCCGGCCTCGCACGCCAGCCACGAGATGAACGCCGCCGACCATGGCATCGCCCAGCCGGCTTCGTGCCAGCCGTAGTTGACGATGCTCTGCACGCGCATCGCTTCCTCGCTGCCGGTAGACGCCCAGTAGCCGGCGATGGCGCCGCTTACCGCCTCGTCGTCTTCCATCAGTCCAATGCGCGGCGCCTGGCGCAGCACGCGATCGCCGATGGAAGCGTTCTTCTGCGGCGAGATGATCTCCACCACGCCCGAAGGCTGCGGCACGCGTGGCACGATCGCAGCCGGTTCCACCGCCATGTCGAGGATGGGCAGCCCGAAATAGGCCCACTCGGCGGCGGCCAGGTCGATCATGCGCGCGCGGAAATCGCCGCCGCGCACGGTGATCGAGGGACACGAACTCATCGCGATGCGGTACCCCGCCGCGCGCGCCGGCGCGTAACCGCCGTCGGGCGTGCGGCGGTACAGCGGTTCGAACCGGTTCTCGCCCACGCGCACCATCATCGGCGGTGCGTCCTCCGCACGCGAGTAGGTCACGCGCAAGGCCGGATTGGGAAAGCCGGCGGGGCGCGGGAACGCGGGGATGGCGCGGCTCGCGCTTGCGGCGGTCTGCGCCGACAGGGGCAGGCTCGCGAAGATCACCAGGCTCAGGCCGCCAGCGACCACCAGGACGGTCTGCAGCACGCTTCGTGACGGTCGCATCGGCGCTTCCCCGGTGGCGGAGCGCACAGATTGGCCACAGGCGCGTGAAGCCGGCATCGCGTCGCGCGTGCCGGCTGCATCCAGGCGGCTTCAGTCCTCGTCGTGCCTGGGTTTGTAGGCCTCGACCAGCTTGGCCTGCACGTTCGACGGCACGGGCTCGTAGTGGCTGAAATCCAGCGAGTAGCGCCCGCGCCCGGCGGTCACGGATTTCAGTTCCGCCGCATAGCCTTCCAGTTCCGACAACGGAACCTGCGCCTTCACCACGATCTCGTTCCCGCGCACGCTGTCGGTGCCGCTGATGCGCGCGCGCTTGCTTGCCAGGCCGCCGCTCACATCGCCCATGTGCTGTTCGGGCGCGTTGACCTCCAGCTCGACGATGGGCTCGAGCACCTGCGGCCGCGCCTTGCCGATGGCGTCGAGGAACGCCTTCTTGCCCGCCGCGACGAACGCGACTTCCTTGCTGTCCACCGGATGGTGCTTGCCGTCGTACACGATCACGCGCACGTCCTGGATCGGGTACCCCGCCAGCGCGCCGCTGCTGAGCACCTGGCGCACGCCTTTCTCCACCGCCGGCATGAACTGGCCGGGAATCGTTCCGCCTTTGACCTCATCGACGAACTCGAATCCACCGCCGCGCGGCAACGGTTCGATGCGCAGGAACACTTCGCCGAACTGGCCCGCGCCGCCGGTCTGCTTCTTGTGGCGATGGTGGCCTTCGGCTTTTCCGCTGACGGTTTCGCGATACGCGATGCGCGGCGGGCGCGAGGTCACTTCCACGCCGTAGCGTTCCTTCAAACGCTCCAGGTTGATGCGCAGATGCAGGTCCGACAGACCGCGGATCACCGTCTCGTTCGTCTCGGCTTCGTGCTCGACGACGAAACACGGATCCTCCTCGGCGAGCTTGTGCAGCGCGGTCGAGAGCTTCTGTTCCTGTCCCTTGCTGGCCGCCTCCACCGCGAGGCCGAACATCGGACGCGGGAAATCCAGCGGCGCCAGGCGGATCTGGTCTTCGTCATGGCTGTCGTGCAGCACCGCGTCGAAGTGCAGTTCCTCGACCTTCGCCACCGCGGCGATGTCGCCGGGAATCGCCTGTTCGATCTCGACGTGGTCCTTGCCGCGCAGCTTGAACAGATGGCCGACCTTGAACGGCTTCTTGCCATCGTCGACGAACAGCTGCGTGTCCTTCTTCAGCGTGCCCTGATGCACGCGGAAGATGCCCAGTTTGCCGACGAAGGGATCGTTGACGATCTTGAACACATCGGCGAGCACGTGCGCCTTCGCATCGGGTACGGCTTCGATGCGCGCGCGCTCGGGGCCTTTCTCGAAGGGCGGCGCGTTGGCTTCGGCGGGATTGGGGAACCAGCGCTCGGCCGCATCCAGCAGTTCGCCGATGCCCGCGCCGGTGCGCGCGGAGCAGAACAGCACCGGCACCAGGTGGCCTTCGCGCAGGCACTGCTCGAACGCGTCGTGCAGTTCCTCACCCGACAGCCCTTCCTCGCCGAGATCGAGGTAATGCTCCATCACGGTTTCGTTGATCTCGACGATCTGGTCGATGATCTTCTGGTGCCAGTCGGCGACGGGGCCGAAATCGCTGTCGCCCTGCGGGTTGATCAAACAATCGACCACGCGCTTGCCGCCGTCGGCGGGCAGGTTGAGGGGCAGGCATTCGGGGCCGAAGGTCTCGCGCAGCTCGGTCAGGACGCCTTCGAGCGCGGCGCCTTCGTGGTCGATCTTGTTCACCACGATCGCCCTGCACAGGTTGCGACCGCGCGCGTAGTCCATCATCCGGCGCGTGCCGTATTCCACGCCGGCGGCGGCATCGACGACCACGGCGACGGTTTCCACCGCGCCCAGCGCGGACAGCGCGGGGCCGCGGAAATCCGGATACCCCGGAGTGTCGATCAGGTTGAGATGGACCGGCGCGTTGGGCGCCGCGGCGTGGTCGATCGACGCGACCGCGATATCGATGGAGTGGCCACGCTGTTTCTCGATGGGATCGAAATCGGACAGCGTGTTGCCCCGTTCGATCGTGCCTGCCGTCTGGAGTGCGCCGCCGGCCTGCAGCAGGGCTTCGAAGAGCGTGGTTTTGCCGGCGCCGGGGTGGCCTGCCAGGGCCACGTTGCGGATGGATTGTGTGCTGTAGGAC